>Ga0247770_1002051_pt1 | contig 12731 bp, 2 predicted proteins | sample UWRJL136409B6_FD_179943 | JGI IMG/M metagenome (GOLD analysis project Ga0247770, IMG submission 179943) | Plant litter microbial communities from Arlington Agricultural Research Station in Wisconsin, United States - UWRJ-L136-409B-6 | ecosystem: Environmental > Terrestrial > Plant litter >... | reverse complement strand
GGGCAGGGGCAGGGGCAGGAGTCTGAGGGTGTGGAAGGAAGAGAGGGAAACGGTGGAGGGGTGCAGGAGGGAATGGCGACGACGGGGGTTAACCCGATGCTGTGGATGGGGAACGGCACGCAGTTGGAGGATTGGTTTTATAATAATGAGCAGATGATGGAGTTTCTAGAGGATGGGAGTTTTGGGTTTCCTTGAAACGGGGAAGTTTTTAGGTTTTGAACTGGATTGGCAGGTTGATTTGTCCTTCAAGAAGTGTGTTGAGACCAGACGGGCTCTCCAAAGGTCTCTCAAGTGACCATCTTACCGGACACCCGAATGACCCCTTCCAAGATTCCGCGCCATAATCTCAGCCTTCGATCAGCCTCTTTTTCTGCCGAGTCTTCCCTCGATACTTTTGAAAACTGGGAGAGTTGCTAGTGTCACACCGGTAGGTATAACGCGATGGCCGGCACTCCCCCGGGCCTGTCTGTGAGTCGCCGTACAACTCGTACCGGCTGTAGCACCAGCCCGGTCCCTCGCAACGTAGCGTTGAATTCCCCTCGTCCGTGTGTGACTTCCAATATACGTCTCCTCCCCGGCGCCGCTTACATGCTTCCAGGTAGTGAAGACGAAGGATCGGTCATTCCCAGAGAGTTCAGTGTCAAATCCTGGCATGTGTATCACACTGAATGCGTAGTCGGTGTAACACCGGGGGCAACTCTTCCTGCATAGCGTTAGCGATTGACTTTTGCTGGGAATCTGTGAGGGGCCGAGTAAGGTGGATACCGTTACTTGGTGACTGAATCGATTATGGTTTCTATGAAGAAGAAGATCAAGAGTAGATACAGGAGCTGCACGGAGCGCAGCTATATAGGCGGAGACCCGCCTCTATGGGAGCGGTGGTCTGGGCTCTCAGCCCAGACCCACTTTAGGGCCTTAGCCCCGTAACATCACCCCCCTACTAGAGCCCCACTAGGCCTGTGCTCTTACGCGTGTGCGTGTAGGTGCGTGTAATCCATTAGTAAATAGTAATTTCTTTACGTAACTGCCTTCGTTGTTTTTCTTCTTCTTTTCTTCTTCTTTAGCTGTTAGCTAACGTAAGTAATCCCCCCCGTTCTTAAGGATTCCACGCAGCGTTCCTTACCAATTAAACCGCTTACTGACAAGCGGAGTTACTAGTTGATTATTAAAAAGTATAAACTCCGCTGTTATAACTCCAGTTACTCCTGCTTATTACGCTGCTACTTCACCTACCGGCTCCGTATGCTCCTTAAAGCGTACTTAAGGATTTACCCCCTCGCCCCTCCTTCTTACTACTATAAGCGCGGACTCATCAGCTTTAACCGTTACTCTTATAAATAAACGTTTTAGTAAACTAGTAATTATTATACTAATTATTGTGGTGTAAGAAGACGTTTTTACTAATACGTCGTTTACCTTACCACTACCTTCCCCTACCTCTTTTAAGGAAGAGGCTGTCCTTTTTAAGGTGGAGCTCTCCCCTCTCCTATCCCCTTTACTATATATTAACTCTTTAAAGTTAAATAATAAGTCTGTGGTTATAAAAACCCTTTATCGCTCTTATATATTATGTGCTCCCACTTAGGTGTATTTACACTTTACTGTTAAATATCTTATAAGTGTTATTTCTGCTTTTTAAAGGACGGAGTTTAACTAACTGTTGTTATATAACCCTTTAATATAAACTTAATACCTTATACCTGTTATACAGGATTAGACTTCCCCTGTAAAGTTTATTCTAGACTTAAAAGTAGCGTGTGCCTCTGTTATGTTACAGACCAGTACTTTTATAAGGGTGCTGCTTTAAAAGTGCTGTTATATTACTATACTGTTTAGATTATAGCTGGCTGCTTTAAGGAAAGTGCCCTTTAAGTAAACTTTACTGCCGTTATAATAATAATAAACAGGCTTTACTAGCTTATTAAGCACTAAATGTACCTTATCTTATAAATCCCCTTTTATAAAAGTGGTTTTTTAGACACAGTTAACTTTTATATACGTTATAAGCTCCCTGGATTTAATTTTTTCTAAAGAGCTATTAATAGTTATACTATCGCTATTACTATCTCTTACTCCCCTAGCCCTACCTGCTCTTACAGTCCTTACTCTTACTCTTGTTAATATAGAGGCTTTCGCTACTATTTTAACGAGACTTTTAAGCCTTAAGGAGGTTTGTAACACTTTAGTATAAAGAGGAATTTAGTAGTGTTTTTTACTTTTTTATTTTATTAATAGTTTACTAACTGCCTGCTTTACTAAGGGGGCTCTCCGCTCTCTTATAAGCGTATTATTATAGGCGCCCTTTGGGGCTGAAATTAATTTAACTGTAACTTTACCGCTTTTTAGCTATTTTCACACCTTCTTCTCTTAACTTATAAATTATTCCCTTAACTTATCCTCTATTACTATAAGGCTGTAAAGTTCCTTATACTCCTATAAGGTGACAGTGCCTTTAATGTTAGTTATAAGCTTTTATATAAATATAATGTAGCTAGTTTATTTAATAAGGGCTTTACACTATAAGCCTTATCCTATTTTATAAGTTTTTATATAATGGATTTCATTAGTATTATATATACTTAATATAACCGCTAATGGTTAAAAGTCCACTTATATTTAATTAAAGAGGGGGTCTCCTTTAGCCCTGTAAAGGAGGTTTATATAGAAATAAGGGTAAATTCCTTATAATATATCTTAAAGTTCTACTATATAAAAGCCCTTTACTGTTAAAACGGTAAACTTTATATAAAGTTAGTTAAGCTTCTTCTTTAACCTTATAAAGGTGTAGTTATATAAATTAAGCTATACCTTATCCCTTACTGTAAACTGTTAAGTAGGTGTACGTTTTTAATTAATGTACTGCTCTTAGTTAAGTGTAACGGTAGTTATAACGGCTTTACATAACTTTATAATATCTTTTATATATTTAATATAATTCTTAATTAGCGTTTTAAGGGCGTTAGGGTAGTACTCTTCTATATATACGTTACTGGTAATTAGTATTAGGGAGGTTAGCTTATAGCTATACGTTATTAGGAAGGGGGATATGTTAATAGAGCTGTTTATCCTATAGTTAATAGCTAACTAAGTAATAATATTATACGTATCTTAGTTATTTTAATTTAAAGCGATATAAGCTCTTAAGTAAGCTTAAACCTCTTAATTTATCTATTTTAAGCCTTTATCTGTCTGGGGGTAGTAAGCTGTACTTAGTTATTATTTAATGTTTAGTAGTTTACATATGTATATTTAAAACCTATTAGTTTAATTTAACCCTTAGTCGCTAATAATACGTTTAAGCTAGTTATAATAATGTATTTAGTAAAAAAGGAAATAGGCTGCACACTCCTTTACATTTATAAAAACAGTAAGTTTTAAGACGATATACTTATTAAGGCAGTCCTTAATAACTTACAGGTTCCAGTAGCTGTTAGCTAAGGGGAAGTTGGTAATAAAGTTTATTTAAATATTTATGAAAAAACACTTTAATATTAAGAGCAGCTTTAAAAGGCCTTTTTTATATTCTCTTTAGATTTTATTACAGCTATATACGTTATAATTATAAAGGAAGTAGTATACGTAATAATGAAGTAAAAGTTAATAAAACTACTTACTCATTATTACTAAGGTGCCTTCTCTCTTAAGGTAATTTACTACGTTAAAGTTATAAACTGCTTATATAAGCTAACTTACTAAGTGTGTTTTACTTTAATAACTATAAAGGGAGTTCTTATTCCACTTATTTAAAGGCTGCTAACACTTTAGGGATTTAAATCCAGTCCTTATAAGTTAAGCGCCTTATTTTATTAATCTTACAGTTTAAGATTTAAACTTTAAAAACTGCTCTGCTATTTAAAGTGTAATCCCCTTTTTTTACTATATAATATACGTCTCTGTAAAGGGTGTCTATTTTTATTACTTTATTTTAAAGTAACTGTAATTCTTTACCTTTAAACACTTTAATATAGGGAATTAGTTCTTTTACCGTTTTAGTTACAGAGATCTATATATAGTTTTAAAGGGTGTTTTTAAGAATAAGCTGTATATCTTATACCTCCTAATCTTCTGTAATTACTTTATTTTAATCCTTATAAGAAAGAGTGTCTAATATTACTACTTCCTTACTAAGGCGGTATTTTAATTTAAAATTAAAGTAAAAGAGGTATTTAGCCTAATAAGCTTACTATTTTAAAAGGTTCTTTTATATAGTAAAATATTTTAAGTTATAATAATCTGTAAGTATAATAAAGCCTTTATAACTGTAGAGTTCCACTAATTACTGTTTTAGACAGCAGATAATTATTAATATCTCCTTATTATAAATAGGGTAGTTCCTTTTAGTTACTGTTAGCTTTTAAAAGTAGAATGCTATTACAGTGCGCTTACCTTCTTCCCCTTATATAAGGGCGCCGCTTAAGGTGTAGTTATTACAATCCGTTTTTAAGAACGTAGGCTTATTAGGGTCCTATTATGTAAAGATAAAGGCCTACGTGAAAAGGGTCTTTATTAGTTAAAACGTGTGCTTTTACCTCTTTTTCTATATGTAAGGGACTCCCTTTCCTATAAGCTCTGTTAAGGGAGTGGTTATTTATAAGAAGTTAGGGATAAACATTTAATAATAGTTAGTAAAGTTAAGAAAGCTGTATAGGCCTTTTACTGTTATAGGAGTGGACTAGTCTAGGATAGTGTTAATTTTCGCAGGGTTTGTTTAAATATTAGTGCTGATATTAATAATAAATCTTAAGTATTTAACTGTTTTAACGCTGAATTTATATTTCTTAAGGTTAAGGTGTAAGCCTGCCTTCTCTAAGTGGGTTAAAACCTTTTATACTTATACGTTATACTTTTCCTTTATTCTGTTTATATAAATAAAGATATTTTTAATATAAGTAATTATAAAGTTATTAAGGTAATTACTAAGTATAAAGTTAATATCTTATTAAAATGTAACTAGGGCTTTACTTAGATTAAAAGGGGTTATTAACTACTTAAATAGGTTATATTTAATACAGAACGCCATTTTTCATTCTTCACTTAAGGTAATTTAAATCTTATAGAACGTTTAAGCTATGTTAACTTTTATTACTTATTTAATATTAGTAAGGTTATAAAGGGTTTCCCTAATTAGTAAAAGGGGGTATTAATCTGTAGCTGTGATAGCGTTAAGCGCTCTGTAGTTGTAGTAAAATCTTAATCCTCCTTTTAACTTCCGTACGAATAAGATTAGGGCTTTAGCTAAGGAGTTACTAACTCTAATAAATCCTTTATTTAGTAAATCTTTAAGCGTTTTTTTTAAAATTAGGAGTCCTTCTTATAATATACTGTAAAGTAAGTTAAATAGTAGTAAGAGTTCGTTCCTATTAGTGTCTTTTTTAATACAGATTTTATAATTAATATTAAGTTTATAAGGGTTAAGCGCATTAGCTCTTTACTTTAAGAAAAGTGGGAGTAGGTTATGGAATTCCTTAAGGATCTTAACCTTTAATTCGGCTTTAGTTAGGGGGTGTTTTTTTATAAATACTTATTTTATATCCTTTATAAAGAGGGTAAATATTAAGGTTTTAAGTGCCTTACTTTTTTAAAAGTAAAGTAACTTCTTTATGTGGCCTTTCTAAATCACTGTTATTACTTTTACCACAGAGTGTAGCTCTTTTAATTACGGCGTGTGGGTGATGTTAACTTAATGTTACACGTATTAGCGTGTAAAGTTAATCTAAAGCCTCTTTTTAACTGGGTTGGATTTTACTTTATATTACTCTATTTACAGTTTTCCTAGGATTATTAGGTTATTAAGTTTAGGAATAACGTATATGTAAGTTAGCTGTATTTAATTAGCTATTTTAATAAAGAAGTACGTAATCCTTTATATTACTACTGTAATTATGCTTTTAGCTACCCCTTTTATTAAGTGTAGTGTTATAGGGATAATAATAAAGTTTAATTTATTTATTACCTCTTTATTAATTATAAAGTAGTAAAGGTAGCCTTTATTAATAAGGGGTTATTAGAGATTATTAAGTCTAATTACGACTGGAATAAGTATAAGTAAGCTTATTATATAACTGTTCTTTATGAAACTCTCTATTTACCTAACTGCCAGTTCTTCTAACTCCAGACCCTATCTTTAATCTAAAGCTACGCTTTTCCCAAAATAAAGATAACGTCTTCCTTTAATTCCTTATCTCTAACTCCGTCCTTTAATTATAAGGTGAAAGAGACCTTATTAACAGCTAGTTCCTTCAGATGTACTGTTAGTTTATAAGGGTAAGCTGTAAGCTTATAACTAGACCCTTTATAGTAAATATAGTAACTATTAATCTTATATTCCTCTCACTTTATTATAATTACCCATTTTACTTAAAGGGCTGTGATTTTAAGCTCTATAAAGGTTTTTATTATAAGGCTGTGTTATTTACAGTTATTAAAGCAGTTCTTTTAAGCCTCTCCTATATTTACAGATTAGTAATTTAAAAGCCTTAATATGTTCTTATTATACTATTATAAGGGAGTTATTACGACCTGCACCCGACATAGGCCTCGAGAGGACTGGCGTGGGTTAAGACAGAACGTATAGCAGGACGCTAACAGGTAAGGGGCGTTCTGAAGATAGTTTATTAAGCTAGCACTCCTAAACGGGGGGTTTAATGTCACTATAGGTTGTTATTACTATAATGCAGAGAGGTAAGTCTGAACAGTAAGATATAAATGAATAATTAAATACTAGTGTGAGGAACTAGAGTCCCTTACAGTAGTTATAGGTATAACTATAACTATCTATACTATTATTTGTCTTACACTGTAAGAGCTGAAAGCTCCGCCCGTGAGGGCAAGCGGTCCCTCTACTGCTAACTATCTACTGTCGGGGCGTAGTCGGGGCGTTTCCACCCCGCCCACTCTTCTGTTTATCCTACTGAAATACATATGGTTTAGTCTCGACTACTAAACGTGGTGACAGGTTATGGGGTTAGTGCCTTATACTAACGTGTGTTATAAGTAAGATAAGGGTGTAAGTGGGTTATTCTCAGTTCTACTACGTTTACACCCTTTAGCCGTGATGGCTTAGAGGTCCTACGTCACCTCCTTTTTCGTCCGGGGTAGAAAGGGAGACCCCTTTAGCTTAAGGCAGCTCCTTAGGGTTCGACCGGGACTAAGGTGCTAATAACTTAGGGGTAACTCCGTGATGTCTCCCCCTTTTAGTCCGGTCTTCTTTACACCGCTCCAGTTATCGCTAGTTTGTGGTTTTTTATTCGTTATAACTTTCAGTTCTGCGCTTTACTAACTCGCTTCCTTTAGGCTGTTATTACTTCGTTCCTTCCGTCTGGGGTTGCCAGCGTAGCCGGCTAACCTCCGTGTGCCTCCTCTAATAGCTTTGTGGCTTCCATTTAACTTTTTTATTAAAGCTAATTAACCTTTACGGTTCTTACGGTTCCACTCTCTAACCTTTATAAATTCTTCCTTCCTCTTCAGCCTTCCTTTAAAACTTTTCTTCTTTTAATTACTAACTTCCTCCTCCTAAACTTTAAGCCTTACGTACCCTGTAATCACCTCTTTATACCTTTACTTGCTTACTTCTGCTGTTATTATATCCATCTTAAGCCCTTACGAGCATAACTTTAATAGCTTTAGTTACGACCCTTTTACTACCGCTGCCTGTAACTGCCTTATTAACACCCTGTTAGTTATCTGCGTTATCCCCTCTTTATTATATCGCTAACGTGTTATTAGTAATAACGCTAATAAGTTGCCCTGCCTGGCTTGTGTTAACTTATTAAATAACTATACTTATCTGGACTTCCCTTTAGACTATTATAAGTGTTATCCTGTTTGGAGTAGGTAACTGCTTTTACCGTTTGCGGGGTGTTTGTTAACTAATTACAGACTTGGCTTATTACTAGAAGTGCGGTGACAGTTATGGTGATTATCTTTATGTGGTAAGTTCTCGTGTCACTTACGTTCCGTTTATTATCTGTTAAACTGTCTAGGGTCTGGGCTTCGCCCATACCTTGGAGTGTTACGTCGCTGTTATGGTGATCTGTACGTCTTATAAGCTGGCTGCCGTTCCGGTTTGCTAAGATGTAAGTAATTTCTTCTGTTAAGTTGTATGCGGGTTGCTAACGGTGCGATAGCTGATTAACTAGTTTAACGCGGTCTGGCAGGTCTAGCTGTCTCTCCGCCCCAGTGTTAGGATGGCTAAATAATGGGCTGCCGAGCGTTTGGGCCGTAGTTAGAGTGTCCCTCCCACTCCCTCTAACTTAGGTTTGTCCGTTGCAATTTGCGGCGGTCTTAGTGGCGGTCCCGTGACGCTGGCTTGGGCTGCCCAGGTGCCTCTGCCTGCCACTTCTGCGGGTGGCTTGCAGGTTGATGTTGCTCCGCCTGCTTGGGCCCAGCGTCTTGAGACGCGCTTGGACCTTGTCCAGCGTCGTCTGACTATGCTTGGCGGTCTTGCTGGTCTGGAGGGCCAGAACTATCTATACTAATTAACCAGAAGTACTTTATACTTTACTTAGTAGCTTATTACTTAGTGAAGAACTAAGTAACTTATTATTAAGCACCTTTTACTTAAAGGTCTTACAGATACTTAGTAAGTAAGCACTCTTATTAAAACTAAATAACTGTTAATTAATTGTAAGGGCTTTAAGTCTTTATACCCCTAGCCTAGTGCGTAATACTATACGTACTGTCTTCTTACACTTAAGCTCCTTACTGTAATTAACGAAGAATAGTAATACACTTATTAACTTAATTAGTATTTTATTGTAAGCTATCTATACTGTTAGTAATAACTTAAGCCAGTTATCTTATTTAAAGTTAACGTAAGCCTAAAGGTATGTTATAAATATCTAATTAACTTACTCTGTTTAGTTATCCATCTGTAAGTAGAAAGCTATTAAGAGCTTACTTTTCACACCTATCCTTTATATTAGTCCTTATTAAAACTTCGACACAATTAACTTATCTTAATCTGTAATAATATTGTTTAATTAAAGGTGTTGTAAAACTACCTCTTTCTTAAAGATATAAGCGAGTTACTTAGCAGTTATGTCCTTTAAAGTTAGCAGAAAGTAAACCCACTTTATTAACCTGTCGATTATTATAAGGATTTAGTTATAAGTAACTCCTATAACAGAGTCCTTAAACTTTAAGATCTTAATAATAAAATTAAGTAAGATAAAACTCTATAGCGCTTATAGTACGGGGAGTAGTTTAAGAAGCCGATAAGGCTTATAACGTCGGTTTTACTTATAGTAACAGATATTATAATTATTAACCACTTCTTTAACCAGCTTCTTTATTCCCAGGAAGGCCTACATTTACTAGGCTTATGTAAGAGTCTTAACTTAGCCTATATATCCTCTAAGTTAAGACTTATAGACTTACTAAATATACTCTTTTCGTTTATCTAAGTTATAAATATACAGTTTTTCTTAATATTAGAGCTTTACTCTTAATTTAAGCACGCTGTCTACGCCTTCTAATAGTTATTCCAGCTAGTAACCAGTTTTGTTATAGTTTAGATATATTAAACACTCCTTTCCACAGTCTTACACGAGAAGTCCCCTAATAGGCACTTATACTTACAGGTCCCTTTTACTAACCTTTTTACTTAAAAATCTAATTATTATTAATAGATATTATACTTTATTTATAAGTTTATATATATGTTAATGGTTTATTTTAGCGTCCAGTTATCCAATACCTGCAGTGTATATTCTAGTGTACCGTTCTTAGCTTCGTTAAACATAATAATAGGGATTAGGACCAGGTTAACACCCTTATAATCCTGTCTCTAACTAAAAGCATCAGCCTACCTATTATCTTTTCCTTTAACGTAATAAATCTAGAAATAGAACAGGGTTATTAACTTTACTTACTATACTTACTGTAAGTTAAGCTCCTTCGTTAAGAAGTACTAAAGATTATTATAATCTAAAAAGACCTAAATTAGTTCTTCTATATTACTTAAATACAGTACCTACTTTATAAAGCACTAAATAATTACTATTAGTTCTTTATTGTAGATTAGGTATTGTAAGGCTAAGCTGTAAATTCCTTTTAATAAGAAGGTAACTAAGTAACGTTTTCTATTGTCCTAAACTTAGCTAAGTTCTCTACTAATTGCGAATTCTGAGAAGTCTATCTTAACTTAAAAGGGTTTTAAGAAGTTAGGAAAAGCTAAGATTAGTATTATAATAAAAGTGTACTTAAAGTCTTTAAATACTTTCTGCTATTTATTAGTTTACTTAAATGGTTTACTTATCCTTATAAGTTTATATAATAGTTTCGCAATCTTTGTAAAGTATTTAATAAAATATTGATAGAAGTTTGCGAAGCTAATAAAGGCTTATAACTCTATTTAGTTCTTTAAAGTAAGTTAGTCCCTAACTGCTTTTATCTTCTCCATTTACATTTTAAGCTTTTTAAGTGTTACTCTAAACCTTAAATAGTTTAGTTCCTAAACATGGAAGTAGCTTTTCTTTAAGTTTACTGTTAATTTTACCTTTTTAAAGGCTGTTAAAACCTATCGTATATACTTTTAATATTCTTTTAAAGTCTTAAAATAAATTAAAACGTTATTTAAATATATAAAGATAAACTTATTAAGGAAGGGGTAGAGAATACTGTTAATAAGGTTTTAGAAAGTTATAAAGGCGTTTATTAATCTTATTAGTATGATATAATATTAGTAATACTTATTATAAGTTTAAAAAGCCGTCTTATACTTATCCTCCTCTTTTACTTTAATATAGTTAAATCATATAAGGAAATCGAGGTTAAAGAACTAGTTTATCTTAGCAATCCGTTTTTACATTTCTGTAATAAGTAGCAGTAAGTAACGATTCTTAATTATATCTTTATTTAACGTTTAGTAGTTAACGACTATATATAGTTTACCGTCTCCCTTCCTTAAGACGAACAGCATTAAGTACCCTGCTGGGGATTAGGACTTTATAATAAACTTATTCTTTAGGTTTTTATTAATATACTCCTTTAAGGCTTTAGCTTATTAAGGGTTTAAGTAATAAAGCTAGAAGTTGTAAAGCTTTACTCCTAACTTTAGTTTAATTTTATAATCTTACAGTCTGTAGTCTAGTAATTGTAATATCTTTTTTTAAAATAGGGTAAACTTCTTATATTCCGTAAGTACTTTAAATAAGTCGATTTTTTCACTTATTTATAAATTAGCTTTTTACTTTCTTTTATCTTTTAAATCGTTATTTAAGTAATATAGTAGACCTTTTAATCCTTTAACTGTCTTAGTAAACCTAAGCTAAACTGTATTTAGTTTTAAGGGTTTAATGTGCTTTTAAGTGCTTTATATATCTTTAAAGCGGTTTAGTGCCTTCTTAGCTTTCTTTAAACGGTAATTGTTATTCAGGGATTTACTGAAAGTAAGGTAACCACTCCTTTAGTTAATTATAAGGTTATACTTTTCTAGCTAAGGTAGACTTAAGATTATATTGTATTTTATAACTAATATAACGTTAAAGTCCACTTATTATTCGTCCCTATCCACTTTAATTAGGAGTAATAAGTAATAGGTAATTTTACTGTTATTATACTAATATAGGCCTCCTTCTCCATTTTGAATGGGAATAACCTCTTTATACTTTTAATTAAAGAGTTTCCTTCGGTTAATTAGTAAGGGGTACATTAAGTTAAAAACACTCCCATTATTAATTACTGCTTTTACCCTAAACGGCCTCCCTCTTCTGTTTGTTAGATTAACATTAACGGAATAATACTTATACTCCTTTAACATTTAAGTTATAGTAACTATTTATCTTTAAGGTTTTATTTAACTTAACTTTTAAATACCTCTTCTTCTTTTTAAGGTTTTTACTAATTAATAAACTACTGGTTTCCGGCCCTTTTAGAAGGCCTGTAGCCTTTTCCTAACTCCTTCTGGAAAAATAAGCAGCTTTAGTAGACTTAGTGATTAACCTTTTTTAAGTTTTCACGCTTTAGTGTCCAGTTGACTTTAAAGGGTTTAATGTTTTTAAAGTCCTTAATAAGTCGATAGTACGCTTTACAGGACTGGATTACAGTAATGTCCTTTTATTCCTAAATCTGTTAATAATCTTCTTACTTTTACTACTTTTAAGCCTTTTTGTTAAGGTATAGTAAGCATATTATAATTAAGCAGTTATTAAGTACCCCTCTTTACTAATATATAACGGGGGTTTAATTAATTATAGTAACCTTCCACTTACTGTTAGATTCTCTTATTAAGGAGTAAAAGACTTAGTAATAAGTTAGTTCTAACTTTATCCTTATGATAGTGTAATCTTATCTTTATATGTTAAAGAAATAATTATAAAGGGCCTTAAGTTTACTATATTTATTAAGAGTGTAGTTGTTATACACGTAATTGATTTATAGTATATCTTTATAGTTAGGGTAATTAATATTAACTGCAGGTATTACAGTTATAAAGTATAGGATAGGGAAAGTAATACCTTATTTCTTTTCCTCTTCCACTTACCTTTAAGTGCGTTACTTCTCTTAAACCTCTTCTTAAAACTTGGGTAATAGTAACTTAATTTATTTTTCCACGAAATGGCCCTCCTTAACAAGTTAGTATTTAAGTTAGTTAGTAAAGCGAACTCTATTATAAAGTTATAACCTAATCTCTACTGCTTGGTCCTTAGACGTAACAGTAAGGCCTTTAACTTGTAAGTCCTTTATTTTGTTTACTAGCTCTTAATATCTTTTCTTTAGCTCCTAGACTC
>Ga0247770_1002048_pt1 | contig 12746 bp, 7 predicted proteins | sample UWRJL136409B6_FD_179943 | JGI IMG/M metagenome (GOLD analysis project Ga0247770, IMG submission 179943) | Plant litter microbial communities from Arlington Agricultural Research Station in Wisconsin, United States - UWRJ-L136-409B-6 | ecosystem: Environmental > Terrestrial > Plant litter >... | reverse complement strand
AGCGAGGTTGGCTGACTGAATACGAGGTTGGCAGTGGAGTCTGGCGTTCTTGGCTGTGCAGATCCACGGATGCAGCCGCGGAGCGGCTGCGTGGATCCAGCCACACTGTTCCAACCACCCTGGCCGGGTTAGGGTTGTAAAAACCCAACAAGTATAGCTAGATATGTTGAGGATATTTGTCTTAAGAGTTGTAACTTAATAGCGTATATGAAAATGTAGATCTTAATAGCGTTGGATAGAAAGGAGCCTTAAGGGTAGATAAAGGTATTACATTTGAAGTTGGAGCCCGGAACTTGGACCACTGACGAAATTCGTGGCCTTGGCAAGACATTTGCACTTTTGACACTTCTGACCATGGGGAGGGGGTGGAGTCTCCAGCTGATGACCAAAACAGGGCCCCGCTCATTGCCGTTCGTTTACGGCGGCAAAACACATCCTCTTTTGTAGGGCTTAGTGGTCGGGTGAACATTCTTAGATGCAGTTGGTGTCGACCTAGAGTTACTCCATGTTGTAGACACGCGATGCGATGTCGCATGCTCCACGGATCTTGGTGAAGCTGGATTTCTGCTCGACATCTTTCCATCTGGGGGCCATGGCTTGCCAACTGTTCTATTCCTGAAAGGCGACTTTTTGCCCTTCAGTCCACGTGTGCGAGAGCATGGCATAGTGGAAGTCGGGAGATTAGGGGTTGATGGCGTCGTGGAAGGCGAGGGTGGAGACGTTGAGGAGCCGCATTTCGACGGTTTGTTGACGGGGACAGCCTCGAGCGGGGTTCTGCTGGCGATCGAAAGCTTTCTGCAGTGCGTCAAACAGGCATCCCTCGTGCAGATCATCACGTGGGGAAGGGAAGTGGACGGGAAGAGCCGCTCTGATTGGCCGATTCGGTCGCTGCAGCTCCCGAAAGGAGCGTCTCGGAGGGGTATTTCAGTTATTGTCGGAAGCAGGATAGGCTTTCCTGCTTTGCATCTCCCTCTTCCACGCCAGCAATTCCTCAAAGATCTTTCAACTTGTTCGAAGGTTTTCTGACCATGGCCGAAAATACCCCCTTCGACGTGCTTACCACAACCGCTGTTGACTTGCAGCGGCTTTTGCGCGAGAACAAAATCTCATCAGTCCAAATCGTGGAGAGCTACTTGGCTCAGGTCAAGCAACATGACGCGGAATTGCGCTGCTTCATATCAGTCGCTCCACGGGAGACACTTCTTCGTGCAGCGGCGTCCTTGGACGGAGAACGCATGCAAGGAAAGACAAGGGGCGCGCTGCACGGTATCCCGATTGTTCTAAAGGACAACTTTGTCACGGCGATGGAGCTGGGGATGGGCACCACGGCCGGGTCGTGGGCTCTCGTGGGAGCCAAGGCGACTGCGAACTCGGCCGTTGCGCAGAAGCTCCTGGATGCTGGCCTTTTGATCCTCGGCAAGACGAACATGACGGAATTTGCGGGCATGAAGATGACCATGATATCGCCTGGGTGGTCTCCAGTAGGTGGCCAGACGGTTTCTCCCTACACGGGACCCATCATACAAGGCGAGACCCTTCTTGGGCACTCGGCGCCGGGGGGCTCATCAACTGGCTCGGCGGTGGCCGTAGCGGCAGGGTTCAGCCCTCTGGCTTTGGGAACGGAGACGATCGGATCTATCATCACTCCCGCGTCCCGCGCCGCGTTGTACGCTCTCAAGCCCACGGTTGGCGTCCAGAACTCGGCTGGCATGTACAGCTTGACCGACTTTTACGACAGCCCAGGGCCCATGGCAAAGTGTGCAGCCGATGTGTTGGCCTTGACGGAGGTGCTGTTGGGTCGCAGTTTTGCTCGCTCTGCTCTAGATCCCGGAAGCTTGGACGGGCTATCTGTTGGATTTCTCAACCCGTCGATCTGGCGCATGGCGGAAGCAATGTGTCGGCAGCACGAGGGGACAGCCGAACAGATGGTAGGTGTTCCTCCGCCCTCTTTACGGATAGCGATGCTGACCCCCATATCGCAGAGAGAGGAGTACCAAGATGCCATCGCCAGATTGGAGAAAGCGGGGTGCGCAGTCAAGTGTCCGGTTGAAATTGCTGATATCTCGGCTCTAACCGTTGATGGCGAACAAGCCATCATGCCAATTGCCTGTGAGTACAACGGCCCATTCGCGAACCCTTCTCGTTGAAGCTCAGTGATTGGACTCTAACATTCTTTACTGCTCAGTCTGGGACTTCAAAAACATCTGCATTCCTCGATTCCTACAGGCCTTCGATGAATGTCCTGTGAGCTCGCTCGACGATATCGTCAAGTTCAACGAAGAGCACAACGACAAATGCCTTCCTTCTGGTAAGTCGGTGACTAACGCCGCAAACCTCTTTCCTCTTCCCCATCGCCATCGTCCGAACTAACTTGGTTTCTGCACAGAGTTTCCGGAGCAAGGCGACTTGACCAAAGCTCGAGACAACGATGATTCAGAAGCACACATCACAACACTGAAGAAGGGTCTCCGGACGGTAGCGAGGAAGATCATCAACGAGGTTTTCGAGAAAGAAGGCGTCAATATCATTGCGGCCTCCGCGGACTCACCTCTGTGCATCCACGCCGCAGCAGCAGGTAAGGAACTTCCTTAATACCAATGGTGACGTTTTAGTTCATGAATCCCAGGTTACCCAATCGCCACCGTGCCCCTCGGCCAACTCAGATACAATGGCCGCCCGTTCGGTCTCTGTATGGTGGCGGGGCAAAACGCTGAAGATACTCTACTCAGGTTCATGGCCGCCTACGAAGAGGCATCGCCACCTCGTGCAGTACCCAGTTTGTAAATGGAAGGCAGCAGCTGATCAATGCCAAGACCACGCTTCCTCGAAACCAAGTCAATTACTTCTCCCCACTCTTTTTGCTCCGCATCCTGATGGTCGCAAGGGAGCTATCATGTATGACGGGGACTCGCAGGTTTCCATGTTGATGCAGCTGTGCGGCGCGAGCGGGGTAAACCTCCTTGATCAAATGCGGGCAGTTCAAGCCCCCAAGATCGACCCCCGGTGCAGCCATCTCGGGAATGGCTTAGACTGCCAACATCCTTCGTTGGATGGAACCAAATTTTCCGATGACAGTGCGCCTGTAACCCCATTTAGCGGGCACCTTCAGTGCCGGATGGATCTTCCACATCTGCATGCGCTGCAAGGATTGCATGTCAGTACCAGTTTGATGCGCTTGTGGTCGTGCTGCCAAGGTTGGTGGTGTCGCAGGGCCAACCCCACGATCGACGCAAGTTGAAATGGTGGTGGAGAATACCGAATACCTGGGTTGGTACTTGCTGCTTTGAGAACAGCATGTACTTATACCCCTATCGAACTCACTCATTGCATATCGTTTACCTATTGATTGACTTGAGTCTATGCAGTCCTTCAGACTCCCCCCTGGATGGCATGCACCCACCGCAACCACCAACTTCCGGCAACCTAGTTTTAGTGCATTCACTGGGCACAAGCTCTCGCTCCTCCTCAGCAGGGATTCGTTTTCTCTACTCCTCAGAAGTCATGCCGGCCAAAGAAGAATACCGTCACGTCCCTTTGGACAGCATCGGAAGCATCGATGACGAACATTCACGGCTTAGCGCTGAGTTTGGTCCGACACTGCTCAAATCGTACCACCATCCCCACAGCCGATACTGGAGAGTTTTTGGGCCTCTGGCCTGGCTGGTCACCACGGCTCTCCTCGCCGCGTTGTGGATCATGCTTACCGCAGCTGTCACGAGGCAGCCGACGGATGCTGAGTGTACTGCTAGGCTCTCGGTATGGTGTAAGTCGTTCACAGCAGCTCTGCAGTTGCGTGACTTGGTGTTGGAGGGCATGAAGCGATCTAATTTGGTGATCATAACAGCGCCCACCTTCGAAGCTGTCCGATACAAGGACTTGCAGTTCGAGAGGTATGCCACAGTCCTTCCCCTGTCGCTCCCCAAGGCGAATGGTGATATTCCCATTTGCTCACACTCATGAAATTGCAGCACGTGGGCCATAGTATCAATAGCTTGAGAATCCATCTTCAGTGCGCGTCTGACGTTACCCCGTATCTCATCAAGCGGGACTCTCGAAGGCCTTTGGGAATCGATCCAGACTTCAACACTCAACATAAGTGCTGAGACTTTGAGAAGATTCATCGGTGGGCCAAGGCGCATGAGCTGGATGTATCTGACTATCAGAATGATATCAGTTAGGAATAGGGGTCGATTGGGTGAGCTCCATAGTTTATACTTTGGGCTCTCCTGTCGGCATGCTCGAACTACTCGTGTAGGAATGTATTAGGCTTAATGTTTATCATCAGGATGTCATAGATACCTAACAAGAGCCAACCTAAGAAGTCACAATTTCTACAAACACACAAGCCTCTCAAACCTCTTCCCCAAACGAATACAGGGGATGTCGACTGTTCGCCAGAACAGATCCGCCACCCACACGACAACCGCAACAAGAACAATGTATGCGGCCGTGAAGCCCACGGCATGTCTCCACGTGTCTTCCCGGCCCGTGTTGACCAAAACAGAGGAAAAACTGCATATCCAAGCGTGTGAATCATCGGCCCGTGTACAATGTATAAGCTGTAGCTGATGCGCCCCAAGTATTGCGGTAACTTTGCATTCAGAACAGTTGAGACCAACCAGTTGGACGGCAGAGTGCGAGCCACAGCGCGACAAGCAGTATTCCTCCGACGTTCGGCAAGAACCGAAACGGAGTCGGGTCTGACGCTGGCGTGAGCCATCCAAAGAGCTAATACGCTAGCGTCTCTACGATGCAGAAATCTGGCGCTGAAAGTAGGAGTAGGCTCAGAGCTAGCAGAACGGCCTTGGAAATGTCTGTCATGACCGTGAGAGCCCGCATTCGCGCACGCAGAGACGGCGACAACAACGCCGGCGGTGCTTGGGTTGGAAGTTCCCCCCTTTCATCCTCCCCGCTTCGCTATCCCGACCGGCCCACCGCCGTGTCGGCGATCAAAGCGCCGCAAAGAACAGGCCAACGTCCCACCTGTCGAGGAAGTAGACATATAGAATCAAAACCACCATGTCAACCCGTCGAAGTGCCCTCTTGATGCACGCGTACGTAATGCTTCAACAACATCGTCAATCTTGAAAAAGTCATGGTAGATTTCTATCACATTGTGTTGCCAGTTGATGAAAATCTAGTCGAAGCACGCAGAGACCTACTGGGCGAGTTTAGCGCTTCTCATAACTGAATGTTACAATAGCATCGTGATCGGCCCGGGAAGGGCGAAAATAAGATCCGGCTCTCCAGCACAAGCAGGGGTGACGACCCAGGGGCAAATGCACGGGCCACATCATCTCCCAACCCCTTGAATGCTGTGCCGCAGAGATCCCACTCTTAATTTGACTTCCTACTCTTAACTTCCCTATGGTGGCTTCGAAGTTCACCTCAATCAAATATTATCCGCCATGCTCGGCGTACGAACCCAGGTGGCGACTGCACTTGGCGGCTTGATCCTGGCCTACTATCTCAAATTCGGGCCCTGGGCAGAAACCTCCATCATTACCCCTTCGAGTTCGTTGCTCAACGTCGACCATGTCCGAATCGTGCACCGCACTGCACCGAAGGAAGTCCAAAGACGTTTCAACAACTTCATCATAGCCCCCGCCAGTCATCTGTTCTTGCGGTCCAAAATCAGGGGGGTTAGTCTCGGCCCGAGCTGCCTCTCCTTGGTGTATTTCGAAGACGCGAGCGGTAGCAGTAATGCCGGTACCTGGGGTTTATTGCTCAGCTACGACGATGAAAGACCAATGCCCGACAAGAACATACGGTTTCATCGGGAAGCTTTCGACAAGCCGTCTTTCGGCTACCCCTTGCCCCCGTTAGACCCGACCACCGACCGCTTTGTTTACGCTATTGCGCCTCGTTTGCACCTTGGGCGACTTGTCTCTGGCCAAGGGAAGATGTTAGTGCCGAAACCAACAGGAAAGAAACCGGCCTCCCTCGTTGGTGCCCTGCTTGTTTCGACTGAACCAAACCACTCTGGTGCTACTGCTACCATTGGTGGTATCATCATCAACATTCCTTATACCGGTCAGCTTGAGAACGTAAAGTCATACCACGGCGTTTCGATCTGCACCGAGCAGGAGGAATACCACAAGTGGGAAAAAGAACGCAAAGGCCTTACTCCCTCCGAGACGGTTCTTGAACGTGGAAAACAGGAGGTCTCTCTAGCCCCCCTCGACGAATCACCTACACCTCGCGCCATCAACGATAACCTCGACCCCTTCCCTGCGGAGCTCTACCAAGAGTACAACCCCGCGGACTCACCAAATCCAGCATGGAGTAGCTCCATCCACGATCACACATCAAACCACATGTCACACACCCACTGCGCGATACACAGCCCCGGCTTCATCAACAACCTGAAAGTGGAAAAGGAAAAGAAAGAAAGTGAGCCCCCTCAATCCAACACCCTCTCCTCAGGAGAAAGCATCGGCCTCTCAGAACAGGAGCCAGTACCAGGAACAATACTCCACGTCGCCACAGCAGCAGGATGGGGTGCCCTGCCACGCTTAGAACTTCTCGATTTGCCCCTGGCGTGGCTCCACGGGGGGTATACCATCGGGTGGGTGAAAGCGAGGCAGTTGCAAATCCTGCCTGACTCGGCACCTCTCCACCCTCGTGATATCGGCGCTTGGATTGTCATCCAGACGAGATCATGGAGTGGAACGAGGCGACTCAAAGCATGTTATCAGATCGTTGCCCTCGGAGAGCCTGATATTGTCTACGCCGTTCCGATCATGAAGACGTTGATAGATGCTAAGATTTCGGAATGGGGGAGTTACGCTAGTGTTTCGACTTTTCCGGTACGTTAACATGTATTTGCTTGGTGAGATTAAAAGGTCGATAGCTGACATTGTGTTTTTTGCAGGGCCATACATTTGAGAATGACCAGTGGCATCGTCTTTGGGACTGGCGGAAAGAGATTGAAGTTGCTTACATTCAGTCTACTCATAAAGATCTGCTGGCTGCACATGCAGAAGAACGTGAGCTGCGGGGTAAGTGGAAGGCTCAACAGGAGGCGGAGAGGAAGAAGGGGGAGGCAGAGAAGGGGAAGAATGAAGTCTAAGGTGGTGTTGCAACATCAACAACATTGAAAAAACTTAGACCAATTTGATATGCACCGCTCCCTGTCTGAGCGGCCTCCTTTCAGTTGCCTTTTCCTTGCCTTATCTCTCTTCCCCATCGACATGTTGTCTTGACAGGTTCGCAGCAAAACAGGCGGGTGCCGGGCACGCTGCCTCAAAGTTCGGTGCGCAAGGTTCTGGCCTGCAGCAAACGCGGCACATCTACCCCAAATTCCTATTTCATATACCGAATGATAAATCAGTTTCATTTGCCATCCTTTGCGTCGTTTCTTGGGAAGCTGTGGGGTGTCGGATTAAGCATTTGGGCACCCACTGCACCCTTTGCAGAATCAATGTGGTGTGTACGACGTTCCTGGGTCTAATAAAATCCCAGGTGATATCTGCAGCGGCAAGACAGGTAAGGTGGTTGCCGGGTTTTGAGGCTGACTGGAAACGCCAGAGCCGACGGCTCCAAGGTGGGCGCTATGTTGAATGCTGATGAGGATGCTTGATTGAACTAATCTGGGTGGCTGCCTCGGCCTGCCTGAAATACTGCTTGAAGAGTGGGGCCAATTAGTCGTTCTTGCCTGAGGTTCCAACCTTATTCAACAGTTATCACATTGCCGACATTATTTAACCCAGCTGGTGCTAATGCAAAGTGTTATGGATGTGGATCGAATCTGCAATGTGGGGCTTCCCAAGTTTGGTGCCCGGGCGCGGACTGGTCGTTGCTGCCAAACCTGGAAACCAGGCAGATGTGGGATGGGTCCGACAGCAGCTGGCGGTGAATGCGACTAGTGCCTGTTAAGGTGGTTCCATCATTGCACTCGCATCGGTGTAGGCCATTCAGAGCGACGTGAGCCGATGCGTGAGGTGTATCTAGGTACGTTTGTGGCGTGATGCAGTGAACAGTCGCAGCGCAGGGCCACATCCAGGGGCACCTCCGTTTCATGGGCTGACACCGCTCCGGTAAGTACCCTAGATGGGTATTGACCTAGGCGCTTTCCACTAATCCAGTATAGTTAATATAAAGGGAAGGCGCCAAGAGTTGTGTCAGCTTGGAGCGAATATGTCTCGTCTCGTCCGTGTTCTCTCCACTGTCTCTCTTCTCTTCTTCTGTGTCAAACGAATGTACTCAGCTGCCCGATCTTTTGCTGTTTCAAGCTGTGAAAATTTGTTGCCGATTTGTTAGTGGATTTAGCCCTCCGTCGGCAAGAAGGGGCCTGAGGGACCTCAGGGACCCAGTCGGCAGGACGGCGATCCCTCCCTCGCTAACGCAATTAATGGCCTCTCCGTGGCCGTTAAGACCCTTTGTATGTCAGAAAACCATCCCCATACCCTCTTTTCAGTCATTTGTGCATTTATAGCCACCCCGTGGGTCTCACGATGGAGCAACGACAGCTGAGACATTCCCTACGAAAATATCCTTCCGATTAGAAGAGAAATAACTAACCGATGTTTGCTATCAAACGCCAGTGCCACCACTATCACCGCTACCCTTACAGCCGCCTGCGCTGACGCTAACGCTGCCGCCGCTACCATCACCACCGCCCTCACGGCCGCTGCCGCCAGCCTCACTGCGGCCACCGAGGCCTTTGCTGCTGCTATCGCCCGGGCTGCCCCGGTACCTCCTCCCGCCCTGCCCCCACACATGGAAGTGCTAGTCTGTGGTGCCGGCTAGGGCAACCTAGACGCCCTGGCCAGGCTGGCTGAGATCGAAGCCTCGCTTGCTCCGCCCCCGCCCCCCGGAGGACAGCAAAGTTGTACTCTACACCTCCGCGTTGGGGCTGTCCGGGTTCATCTGATAATACGATGAAGCAGAGTAGAGACTCAAGGGTGCACTGGCGACACTTATCTATTGGCGGGGAGTGGCAATACCTTCTTAAGAAATCGAACATGGCTGGTTAGAGAATGCGTGTGGCGATTTAATGGCTTATCCATGGCATCATCTTAGCTAATTGGGTGTGGTATCGGACAACGCCTTGTCAAAGCAGGCGCGTGGTGGTTCAGTTGTCTCATTCACGGCATCTATCTCAACCAATCAAGCATGGCTTCAAGGTCGGAGCGGACTTGTCGCTTGGAGTATGGCTGATCGGAGCAGACGTGTGATGATTTAAAGTCTCACCTATGATATGTATCCCAACCAAATCGAGCATGTTTCTTGTCGGGGCCTGTCTTCTGAGAGCACGCTTGTCGGTCACGAGAAGACCTTTGAACTGCGCGGCGTGCATCGGCATCCACTTCACGATCGGCACGTGGTATTCGGTCTTTGTATCGATCTGATATTGGGTTCTGGATAAACTTGAAGGTGCCTATGCGCTTGCCCGGCCCCTCGGCTCTGAGTTCCAGAAACTGACAGTTAGAGACCAGGTATTTGCAGCTACGTGGAAATGCCTGGGCGACGGTTCTTCCTTCTTCTGGCGGCCCCATCTGACGTCGGCAGCACCAAAACGGCAGTACGGGCTTGGCTTCGCACCCTGGAGCTTTGAGAAGGGGCCTGCGCGCCCAAACACGTACGAGATCGATGTAAAGGAAACATAATAGTGCGTTGCTCTAGCTCGAAAGACTCCGAGAGAAGCTCCACCTGGGTATACGGACGTCGCAACGCCGGATTCGGGGGTTCTTGACATTGTGAAGGGCGCCCCGATGTAGGGTCTACATCGCCTTTTTCACCACCCTCCTAACCCGCACTCAGCTTTTCCCATCGAAGGTTGTCTGGAAGCAGCCAAACAAAAGGTAGGTAGCACCCTGATGCAAATAGAAATAAAGATAAAATTCTCACCAATTCATCCCGATCACTCTTCGTAATGAGCTGGAATTTTCTACTACAGAAGCTTCGCCGGCCTGTGGATGTTTTAATATTCTCGTTGGTTTAACCCGTATCACATAACACACGGGTGCTAAGATGCGGCTAAGCTTGAGGAGACGTGGAAGTCGCAGGCGAGGGCATTGCTCTCGAGATTGGAGCTGCGCCGCACGGAGCTGGATGGGTGCGGAGACCTTGCTAGGCGTTTCTCGGCATCACGACAGTATTAAGACGATGATTTGTCTGCGGGTATTGTAGTGAACTTACCTTGCTTTTCCTCAGGCATCGAGCCTGAGTGAGTTGATTTGTCTACATGTACGAAGGCTCAGGCCAAAAAAGGGTCCCATATCTCTGTGCGAAAATGCGTCTTGGAATCCTCACACAGTCTTACTCTGGACCTGTAAGGCCCAGACTTGTCACATTACCAGCCTTTTTAACATGCAGGAACACCTTTTTTACGGATATAAAGACCTTTTCAGAATATATGAACCCATTTTTAGAATGCAGGAAGGCCATTTCAGTATTTATTTAGGTGTTGTCAGAATGGGAGATGGCCTGGAATAACGAAAGCTATGGGTGGTCTGTACAGTAGGAAGGCATCTACCGCACTGGCTGAGGGGGCCTTTTCTTTTGGCCGGAGCCTTCGTATCCCGACGCGCAGTTATATCTAGGGCAGTCAGTCGATGAGCATTGGCACGCACGCTTCTACTATGACTTCGCTAGCGGCTATTAGAAGTCTTGGCTAGCATGTCTGTTGGGTTCCTAATCTCCACTCCGACGGGTTTCTGTGTTGCAACTACGGCTAATGTCAATGGCTAGGTATAAGTACGGCACGGCCGCGGGTGACCGGCTCAAGCAGCCGCGGTGATGGACGGATAAGGCGCAGCATTGAGGCATTGCGGCCAGAAAAGTACAAATTGCGCGCTAGGGACGTTACACAAATACCAATCTTGTAGCTACGCTACTCGACAACAATGCTCACCAACTTGGCCTCAGTCGCTCTTGTGGCCCTCGCGGCCTTCCTCGGTGCCTCGAGTGCACACCCGATCGAGCATGGGCCGGCATTGCACGGGAGAGATACGAGTGCAGAAGAGCCGTGCAAGCAGCTGCGGGATGCAGTCGCGGCGTGGCTCAAGGACAATCCTGTTGGTACGACCAAAGCTCACCTCAGACATCTCATGATAGTTTCCACTGACACCATTTAATGCAGCGCCCAAGAACCTCACTGAAGGCGAAGCATTGCTCCTCCCACAAGTCCCAGCCGTGCCAGTCAGGCCGTCCTTGGCTTTCGACTGTCTCAAGTCGGTGCCGCTCGACAAGGAGAGGGCCTTGGCACATATCACGTCTCTGCGACCAATTTGGGAGTGGCAGAGCACTCTTGATTACAACAAGAACCCTCCGCCAGGCTACCTGTCTGAAGCAGTAGACGTGTTCAAAGGCCTTGACGACATCGCTGGCAAACTGCAGTCGAACCCACCGGGATACGCCAACGAGTTCCAATTCCTGACCGATCTGCAGGTGCTGCAAGGGCGGGTGCGAGATGCACACTTTGGCTCCCGCAGCCTGTTGTTCGACCTGTGGACGACTCGCTGGGGTAAACAGTTTGTCTCGGTTTCCAAGGACGGGCTGGCGTTGCCGCAGATCTTTCTTCATGGTACGAGGGCCATTCTAGAATCACGCCTGTTTCAAATCTAGTTACTAACACTCACACTCTGACTAGATGACTTGAAACACCTCGAACAAGGTTACGAGCCGTCACCAGTGACGACCATTGATGGCACTCCAGCATTGGACACTTTACGGAAAGTCGCCCACCAAAACTGGGGTTATCACGATCCTGATGCACGCTTCAACTCGTTGTTCCCTAGCGTGTCCAAATCTGCAAGCATGTCCAATACTGGCCCCGAGATAGTGTTTACTTTTGGCCTCAATGACACAACGACCGTGACATTCCAAAACGGCAGTGCTCTCACCTTTGACAACGTTGCTCTTATCCGCGCAACCCTCACCAACATCACCTCCGGGGCAGATCTCTACAGAGACTTTGGCGTATATGGTGGCCAAGGGCCGCTTCCAACCCCAATGGGCATGTATAGAATGGCCGAGAACCGATTCAAGGCCGACTTCTCCCAGGGCTTCCCAAAGCCCTTCGCCGCGAGCTTGGGAGGAGACATATCCGGCTTTCTCTCAGACAGCCCATCATTGACGGATACAGTGGTCTTGGCCATCAGCTCCTTCAAGGCCGCATTATTCAACATCGACGACATCAGCGACTCTTCGTACATGGCCGACACCTACAAGGTGCCCATTGCGCTCATCACCGCCGCCAAAGCAGCCGGGCGCACCAAACTCATTATCGACTTGCAGGGCAACAGCGGCGGGAGTATGGGATACCTTGCCGCAATATACTCCATTCTTTTCCCCGGCAGCACCGGACTTCCATTCCAGTCTCAGACGCGCGTCCACCCCCAGCTGGAATGGCTCCTCACCGCCCCGCGCAACACCACTTCCAAGGATCTCGCGTGGTCATTCGGCCCCTACCGCCAACTCAATGGCACCCCGTTCCCCAACGCCGAGGCCTTCCTCGGCCCCGTCACCACCCCCTTTGGCAACATCACTCGCCCCGCGAAAACCGACCCACAGCTCCTCCGCGAGTACTCATTCACCCTCCCCTGGACGGCACCCCCGTTCGCCCCAGAAAATATAACCATCCTTACTGACGGCGAGGTAAGTTCCACCCTCTCCCCCTTTCCATTCTTCCTTCCCCTCTTTCCCCCTTTCCCCCTCCCCCCTTTCCCTCTTTCCCTCCCCCATGGCTCGCTTTCCCTCTTCCCCCTTCCCCCTTTCTCTAAGTACTTAAAACAACACAG
>Ga0247770_1002047_pt1 | contig 12761 bp, 13 predicted proteins | sample UWRJL136409B6_FD_179943 | JGI IMG/M metagenome (GOLD analysis project Ga0247770, IMG submission 179943) | Plant litter microbial communities from Arlington Agricultural Research Station in Wisconsin, United States - UWRJ-L136-409B-6 | ecosystem: Environmental > Terrestrial > Plant litter >... | reverse complement strand
ACCCGCCGCCGACGCGGCCGCGGTCCCGGCCGTCGGCGCCATCGGCGCCACCGTCGGCTGCACCTTCGATCCCGGCCGGACGCGCTGCAGCCCGTTGATCACGATCCGCTCCCCCGGCTGCAGCCCGGTGCGGACCACGCGGAGCCCGTCCACGATCGGCCCCAACGTCACCCCCCGGTACTGCGCCGTCCCGTCCGCGCCCACCACGAGCACGAACTTGCGGTCCTGGTCGGTGCCGATGGCCTCGTCGCGCACCAGCACGGCCGTGTAGGCGCGCGATCCTTCGAGCCGGAGACGCGCGAAGAGGCCGGGGGTGAGCCGGCGGTCGGGGTTGGGGAAGACGGCGCGGGCGCGGATGGTTCCCGTGGCGGGGTCCAGCCGGTTGTCCACGAAGTCCATCTGCCCGCGGTGCGGATGCCCCTGCTCGTTGGCCAGCCCCATCAGCACGGGGACGCGGGCGCTGCCGCCGGCGAGCCCCGTGGAGCGGAGGTACGCCTGCTCGTCGCCGTCGAAGTAGACGTAGACGGGGTCCATCGACACCATGGTGGTCAGCAGCGACGCGCCCGCCTGCACCAGGTTCCCGGGGGTGATCTCGGCCCGGCTCACCCGGCCGCTGATGGGGGCGCGGACGCGGGTCCACTCCAGGTTGAGCCGGGCGTTGCGGAGCGCCGCCTGCGCCGAGCGCACCGCCGCCTCCGCCTCGCCGCGCGACGAGGTGCGCGACTCCGCCTCCTCGCGCGAGATGGCCTCCACGGCCACCAGCCGCGAGGCGCGCTCGGCCTCGGAGGCGGTCTGCGCCAGCCGGGTGCGGGCGCGCTCCAGCTCGGCGGCGGCGCGGGCTACGTCGTCCTGGTAGGGGCGCGGGTCGATCTCGAAGAGGACGTCGCCCTGGCGGACCTCGGCGCCCTCCTGGAAGGCGGCGCGCGTCACGAAGCCGGAGACGCGCGGGCGCACCTCCACCTGGTTGACGGCGGCCACGCGCCCGGTGAACTCGTCGAACTCGGTGATCTCGCGCGAGAGCGCCGCCGCCACCGTCACGGGCGGCGCCTGCGGGGGAGGCGGCGCCTCCTCCTTGCAGGCGGCCAGCGCCACGGCGGCGGCCAGGGCGAGGGGAATCTCCATCCAGGCCCGCCGTCGGCCCGGCGCGCGCGGACTGGGGAGAGGGAGAACAGGTTCCATCTGGGTCTCCGGACAATGCGGATGATGCGAGAGGAGCCGGGAGGGCGGACCGCCTTCCGAGGAGCTTTCGCGGCAGCGCCGCGGGCCCACGGGCCCGCGATCGACAGGGAGGATAGGCCTGGAGGAGGGCGATGGATTGAAATGGATTGCGCGAACGAGCCCCCACGCCACAAGGTACGGGAGCTCGTCGTGAGTGTGGGCGAAGGGCGGCGGCGCGCGCCCGCGGCGCCCTCACCCCTCGCGTGAGGGTCCGCGAAAGCTGCCTCGCGGACACATCGCGCTTTCCCCTCTCCCGACAACGGGAGAGGGGAACACCTCGGCGCTTCGCGCTTTTTTCCTTTGTGCTTTCAAGCAGTCATTCAGAGGGCCGGCCGAACGGATCTCGCCCTTGCGCCATCGCCCGCGGGCCCGTGGAATCTACTCCGCCAGCGAGAGGCCCGGGCGCGGCAGCGACGAGGTGCTCCGCCCTCGGAACCGCCGGCGAAGTGAGAGAGCAGACGGAATTGCGCGTGGTGGATATCCCGGCGGCCGATGCCCCTCGCGCCAGAGGGTGAACCCTCCGGCTAGAACCACGGGAAGCCTCGCCATGGGATCGCGCGGAAGAGGGATTGGGTGGGGCGAGGCTGCACGCGACTGCGTCGCTCGATCTCGCGGCCGATGGTTGCGGCACGCGCCGTGGCGGTTGAAGCCTTGCCCCGCGGAAACCAGCCGACGCACCACCTTCCGTGGCAAGCCTTTCCGTAGTTCTGGCCGGCGGCTTCAGCCACTGGCGCGGCGGCCGGGCGGCGATGAGACCTTGGTCAAAGCGCGATTGCATGGGATCGCTCGCGCCGAGGCGGTTGCGGCCGCGATGGTGTCGCCGCTGCCGCGCCCGGGATCGCTGCTCCGCCGGCTGGATCCTAAAGGCCCTGCGGACACCCGTGCGCACCGCAACGACGGCTCGACCGGGCCTCGGAATGACTGCCTACCGGTTGCCTGGCGGCCGCTTAACGGCGATCGATCCTCTGGGTTGCCGCGTCACATCCCCCAGGTGATGGAGAGGCGGAGCTGGCGGGGCTCGATGACGTGGAAGTGCACGTCGTCCACGCCGCCCTCGGGCTCGCCGGGGAGGCGCGATGGATAGAAGTACTGGATGTCGTCGGCGTCCCCGTTCAGCAGGTTCAGGATGGTGGCCTGGAGCCGCAGGCCCGATCCCAGGCGGTACCCGGCCTCGGCGTTGACCGTCGTCGACTCGTCCGCGCGGACGGCGTTGTCCTCCACCAGCGGGTACGCGCCGAAGCGGCGGAGGCGAAGGGCCCCGAACGCACCGCCGGCGGGCGGATTCCAGGTGATCCCCGCCGCCACCACGTTCTCCAGCGCGCCGGGGATCCGGTCCTCGCCCGCCGCGACGCCGGCCAGGCGCGCGCGGGCCAGCGACACGTCGGCGTCGATCGACAGCGCGGGGAGGGGGCGATAGAAGTTGGCCCACGTCACGCCCCGGCGGCGGCTGGTGGCGGACGGCTCGGTGGCGCCGGCGTCTCCCACGAACAGCAGCTCGCTGTCCAGCTCCAGCGTCCACGCGGTCAGCGTGGAGCGGAGCCCCGCCGCCGGCGTCGCCCGCGCCCCCACCTCCGCGCCGCGCGAGCGGACCAGCGGGTCCACCCGCTCCGCCGCCTCGCCGCTCGCCGGGTCGATGGTGATCGTCGTCCCCCGCGCGTCGTTGCTGTGGAATCCGAATCCCCCGCTCAGGTACAGCTCCAGCGCGCGCGACGGCGTCACCACGAGCGACGCCTTGGGGCTGGCGATGGCGGCGCGGCGGTCGCCGGAGTTCTCGGCGCGGTCGCTCTCCACGTGGAAGGTGTAGCCGTCCGCGCGCACCCCCAGGACGCTGCGGAGCCATGGCGTCCACCGCGACTCGGCCTCGACGAACGCGCCGGCCGCCGTCTCCCGCACGCGGTCGTCGCGCACGGTGGCGAACGGGACCCGCGCCTGGGTGCGCTCCAGCTTCAGCCCCGTGATCAGGTCCGCACGGGTCTGCACGCCGCCCGTCAGCCGATGCTCCACGCCCGAGATCCGCGTCTCCCGCTTCCAGGTGGCGTTTCCGCCGAGGACGGTCCGGCGGTCCTGCTGGTGGAACTGGTCGCCGCGGACGGGATCGTCCAGGAAGTAGGTGAAGTTGGAGAACAGGTCCAGGTCGGAGTGGATGGCGAAGAGCCGCACCTCGCGCGATCCCCGCCCCGCCGTCCGGCTCCACGCCGCCGACAGGCTGAGGCGCCGCGCCCGCCCGCCGTTGGTGGAGTCCACCTGCCCCAGCTCGCCGATCAGCCCCTCCGCCACCGCGCGGCGGGGGATCTGGTCGCTGGCGTTCCACCGGTTGCCGTAGGCCATGGCGAGCACGGAAAGCCGCGAGGGGCCGCGCTCCCACGACCAGCGGGCAAGGCCGCTCACCTTCCGGAGCTCCTGCGCCCGGTCCCACGGCCCGTCGTAGCTCCTCGCCTCGCCGCCGGCCAGGAGGTCTCCCCCGCCCACCCGCGCCGATCCGCCGGCCGCCGCGCGCAGCAGGCCGTTCCCGCCCGTCTCCAGCGTGGCGAACGGCCGCTCCAGGCGCCGCGCCAGGTGGATCTCCGCGCCGCCCGCGCTCCCGAAGTCCCCCAGCTCGGCGTGGTAGACGCCCAGCCGGTAGTCCAGGTGATCCACGAGCTCGGGGATGAGGAAGCTCAGGTCGGTGTATCCCTGCCCGTGGCCGTGCGTGGGCATGTTGACCGGCATCCCCTCCACGCGCGTCTGGAAGTCGGTGCCGTGGTCCAGGTTGAATCCGCGGACGAAGTACTGGTTCGCCTTCCCCTCGCCCGAGTGCTGGGTGACGATCACCCCGGGAACCGTCTCCAGCAGCTCCCCCTCGCGGGTGATGGGCCGCGACAGCAGGTCCGCCGCGCCCACCCGCCCCTCCGACGCGGTGGCCGCGGTCCCCACCAGGTCGTCGATGCGCCCCCGCACGCGCAGGGTGTCGAGCGGGGTGGAGGACGGAACGGTGTCGCGCGCGACGGTCCGCGTCTGAGCAGCCATTGCCGACGCGAAGCCGACGTCGAGCACGGCGAGGATGATGAGGATCAGCACCACGCCGGGCGCGCGTGGGCGGCGGGGGGTGGATCTTGGTCGTTCGATGAGCATCGTGACTCCCCGGAGTCGAAAGGTCGGAGTACGGGGATGCGCGCGCTTCGGGGTCCGGCCGCTCCGGCGCCGCGTCCTCGTTCGAGGCATGCGGCGGCGGCGCTCGCGTACGGCCCTGTCCCGCGCCCGATCGGAACGGGGAGCGGAACGAGGCTCGGGAAGCGTGCGGCGGTTGGGACTCGCTCGTGCGCGGGCATCACCGGCCCACCGGAGAGCGGGCCGCGCTCCGGCTGGGCAAGGATGGATCAGGACTCAGCGCGCGAGCCGCGGGGGAGGGATCTCGACCGGGAAATCGGCGTCGGAGGGCGCCGCCACGATGGACGGCGGCGGCGTCCGGCCGATGCTTCGAGGCTGGGGAGGGACTTCGCGGGATGCGAGATAGAACCTGGAGACGCCGTTCGTCAGGACGTCGGCATCGTCCACCGGATGCGGCTGGTGCGTGTGCCACGTCCCGCCGTGCTCGTGCGGCGCATCCGGAGCGACGGACGGGACGGGAGCCGCCGGGAGGTTCGCATCCTCCCGCGCCTCGTCCCCCGACCGGTCTTCGTGCTCGTGGTGGCCGGCGGGACCTTCCGCGTGCGCGTGGCGATCCCCCTCGTCCGCATGCGCGTCGGGATGAGCATGCGCGTGGCGGTCGGGGGCGTGGGGATGCTCGTGCGCGTGTCGATCGGCCGCGGGCGCATGCTCATGCGCGGAAGCGTGTCGATGACGATGCGCGCGCGCGTGGCGTTCCTTCGCGCCGGTCGGCGCGGGGGCGACGATCGCGGCCTGATCGACCTGGGAGGCGTGCCCGGGATCAGCCTGGGCGATCTTTGTGGGGAACGCGGGTACGTCGAGCGATCGCGGGGATGCGGCGGGAGGCGGAGCCGCGTGGTGGGACGTGGCGACGTGCATCCACAGAAAGCCCGCCTGCCCCACCGGCGAGCCGCACAGGGCCAGCGCGTACGCGAAGAGCACGGCCGCGAGGCGCAGCCAGGCCCCGCGCCGTCCCACGCGCGAGGCCCGTCCGCGGGACCGGCCCGCCACCCGCATCTGGCCCCGCCGCCGTCCGTGCATGTCCTTCCGTACGCGCAAAGGCCGCGAGGCGGATCCTCGCGGCCCCCAGTGGGTGCGTCCCGGGCGTCCCCGGCCGGGCGGGGGCCTCGATCCCGATCGACGGGCCGGGGAATCTACGCCGCGGGGAGTGTCAGCGTGGTGCACGTGGCAGTGCAGCTCCTTCCCCTCCAGCTCCGCCAGGGTGAAGCCCGTCAGCTCCTCGGCCGCGCGGTTCATGTCCGTGCAGTTGTGCTCTTCGTCCACGATGAAGAGCGCCAGCGTGGCGTTCTCCGCCACGGTCTCCAGCTGGCGGCGATACAGATCGGGATCGTTCACGGGCCGGGCATGACGGCGTCTGGATCTCCGGGCGGCAGCGGAGTGGCTGGCGGCGGCCGCCTGCGCGCTGCGCGATGCAACGTCCTCACCGCTTGCGGCGCCCCCCGGCGGTCGCGGGTGTCCGGCTGCACGAGCGCCAGGACGACAGGTCGGGTCCGATGGGCGACGACGGACGGGGAAACGAGAGCCGCGTCGGGGCTCCAGCCGCTTACCCGCCCCCGCCAGGCTCTCGATCGTGACCGGATGTTCCGGCGCAAGTCGATTCCGAGGCGGTGATTAGACGGATGCGTCGACAGGGCGGGCATGGAATCTGCGCTCAAAACTGCAACGTAAATCCGTTGCACCTTGCACAAACATTGTCATGGCCGAGCGCACCTTCACCGACCCGAGCGGCACCCAGTGGCAGGCGTGGAGCGTGGTCCCGGGCGAGCACGCCGACTGGCCGGAGCACGCGCGGAAGCACCTGCCGGACGCCATGGCCGACGGATGGCTCTGCTTCGAGTCCGCGGGCGAGAAGCGCCGCCTCCACCCCCTCCCGCCCAACTGGCACGAGGGCGGCGACGACGAGCTGTGGGCCTTCTGCAGCGAGGCCGTCCGCGTCGGCCGGGCAAAATCCGCCGCCTGACCTCGCGTCTCCATCGATCGAACGGTCCCCCCGCGCGAAGCTCCGGACGCTTCGCGGGGGGGATTTTTCTTCCGGCGGACAGCGGCACATCCACCAGCCGCGCAAGGGCGACCACCACGTTCGTCCTCCCCGCCGCCGATCCTCCCGGCAAGCTGATCCCGTAGCGGTCGAACCGTCATTCCGCCCGGTCGAGCACCCTTCGTGGACGAGCGCGACCGGCCGTACCGGATGCACGCGATGACGACGTTCGACGGGCGTGTCGAATTCGGGGACCGTCGTTCGACGCCTTTGTGAGAGGCGGATGCGCGGCCCGGCCAGAGCGGCCCGGGAGCCCCGGCTCCGGACCAGCCAACCACGAGGAGCGAAGATGCAGACCACGGCCACCACCCAGCGTTCGCACGCGTCGACGGAGACCACGCGCACCACCACGGCGGCGCCGGCGACCGGCAGGGGGATGCTGCTGGCGGGGCGGATCATCACCGGCTTCGTCTCGCTCTTCCTCCTCGCCGACGGGGTGCTGCGGACGGCGCACTTCGCCCCCTACGTGGATGGCCTGGTGCAGTTCGGCTACCCGGCGCACCTCGCCACGCCCATCGGGGTGACGCTCACCCTCTGCACGCTGCTGTACCTCGTCCCCCGGACGGCCGTGATCGGCGCCATCCTGCTGACCGGCTACCTGGGCGGCGCCACCGCCACGCACGTCCGCGTGGAGGATCCGAACTTCCTCTTCGCCGCGGTGTTCGGCGTGCTGGTGTGGGTGGGCCTGTACCTGCGCGAGCCGCGCCTGCGCGCTTTCCTCCGCGCATAGGCCGGCGGATGGCGCGCGCGAACGCGGCCGTGCGTCACCCGGTCGCGTTCGTCGTGCGATGGAGAGGGGGATTCCGAACCGAGACGATGGGCCGCGCCGGGCGCCTCCCGGCCGACCTCACCAGGGAGAGATCCATGTCGACCACGCAAACGATCGGCGCACCCGCCGTCCCCGGCACCGGGCGCGCCCAAAACATCGCGCTGTGGATCCTGCAGGCGGCCGCGGCGGCGATGTTCCTGATGGCGGGATTCTCCAAGCTCGGCGGCGAGCCCCAGACGGTAGCGCTCTTCGAGATGATCGGCGTCGGCCAGTGGTTCCGGTACCTGACCGGCGTGCTGGAGATCGGCGGAGCGGTGCTCCTGCTGATCCCGCGCTCGCCGGCGCCGGCGCGCTCCTGCTGGCCATGGTGATGGTGGGCGCCGTGCTCGCGACCGTGCTCGTGGTGGGAGGAAGCCCGCTCGCGCCCCTGGTGCTGCTGGCCGTCCTCGCCGTCATCGCCCACGCCCGCCGCGACCGCACCCGCCGCCTGTTCGCGCGCTGAGCCTGCGGGACGCTTCAGCCGCACGGTCCGCCTTCTCACGCTGCTGACAGCAGGAGACAGCGGTTAGCACCGTCTGGATGATGGGGATTGGCGAATTAGCCCGCGGAACTCTCCACGATCCGATCATCCTGGCGGTGTTTACTCTATTCACGACCATGCGCCTAGGACTCGAAACGCGCGAAACAATTTGCTGGCAAAAACCCATACTCGCGTTTATTGTGACGCGGAGCACGCGATCTTTGGGTTTTTTCTGGTGGATTCCCCGCGCTCAAGGAGGTCATTCCCATGCGTCGAAGCATTCTTCGGATCGGCAACGCGCTGGCGGTGTCGGTGGCTCTCGGAAGCGGAGTGCTCGCGGTGTTCTCCAAGCCGGCGGACGCCTGGGCGCAGACGGGAGAGGTGAAATGCTGGGCGGAGTCGTGCAGCGGGAACGTGTGCGTGAAAGTCCAGATCGAGTGCCCGCCGATCATCCGGCCGGTGAAGCCGGGCTGACGCGGCCACGAGAATCTCGACAGGCTCCGGCAGTCTCATCTCCGCCATCAAAACAGAAGGACATCAGATGGTCAGACTACGCGCAACGGCGGCGGTGTCCGCCTCCGTCCTGGTGCTGCTCGCCGCGTGCGAGCAGCCCATCACGCCGGCGCCAGCTCCCACGCCGAGCCCCGCGATGCACGCCGCCTCGGCGGCGGTCGCGGTCGGCGCTCCGGTGGCGGACATGCAGCGCGCCTCGGCCGTGCTGGCGGGGAAGGTTTCCGGGTGGGAGCGTCCACAGGCGCAGGGCTCCGCACCCAAGCTGGCGCAGGCGGGGCCGGTGATCGGCGCGGCGGCGTTCGCGGCCATCGCCACGTCGGAGACCCTTCCGGACGTCGCGAAGGCGCTGGATCGGCTGCTCCGCTCAGCAACATTCGGGAACCCGGCTCAGCGATGACGGGACGTTCGGCTGCGTGGGCGGGGGCGCTCCTGCTGCTCCTCGGCTGTGAGGATGCGGGGAACGGAGGAAGCCCGGCGGTTCACACGGCGGACAGCGCGGGCGTGCGGCTGGTGGACAACACGGGTTCGGCGCCGGGCGCACTCGGCTGGACGGTGGACGGTGCGCCGCTGGTCTCCGTCGGCGGTGATGGCGAGGCGGGCGGGCCGATGTTCCAGGTGACGGATGCGATGCGGCTCGGAGATGGCCGGATCGTCGTGGCGAGCGCGGGGACGCAGCAGATCCGCATCTACCACGCGGACGGGCGGCTCCTGCGCGCGGTCGGGCGGGCGGGAGAGGGGCCGGGGGAGTTCCGGGCGCCGTTCTGGCTGGGCCGGCTGCGCGGGGATTCCATCGCGGCGTGGGACGTGGCGCTGCGGCGCTTCTCCATCTTCACGCCTTCGGGAGATCTCGCGCGGGCGGTCACGCCGTCCGGCTTGCAGGGCGTGTTTCCGCAGGCCATCGGCGTGCTTCCGGACGGCCGGTTCATCCTCGCGTCCTCGGCCAGCTCGCAGGTGCTCCCACCGCTGGGACAGGCGCGGAGGGACACAGCGGCGTACGTGGTGATCGACTCCACCGGCGCCGTGGTGGACACCCTGGGCCGCTTCCCCGGCACGGAGATGATCGCGCTGGGGACGCCGTCGACGGGCTTCCTCATGCGTCCCCTGCCCTTCGGCCGCCAGACGGCGACGGCGGTCCAGGGCGGCCGCCTGTACGTGGCGACGGGCGACCGCTACGAGATCGCGGCGTACGATCCGGACGGAAAGATGCGGGCGGTGTACCGCGCGGATCGGCGGGGCGTCGCGGTGACGCGGGAGGACGTACGCGACTACCGGCGAACGCTGGTGACGCTAGGCGGCGACGCCGAGGCGAACGCGCGGGCCGCGAAGCTGCTGGAGGACGCGCCCGTTCCCGCGACGATGCCGCCGCTGACGGCGCTGGAGGTGGACAGCGCGGGAAACCTGTGGGTGCAGGAGCCGCAGAAGCCCGGCGACGCGGGGGAAAGCGTCTGGACGGTGCTGGCGCCGGACGGGCGCGCGCGGGGGACGGTGCGCCTCCCCGCGCGCCTTGCCGTCAAGCAGATCGGGAGCGACTGGGTGCTCGGGATCGTGGTGGACGAGGACCAGGTGGAGCATGTCCGCGTCCACCGCCTCACGCGCGGCTGAGGCCCCGCGACGCCCGCCGCGTGCTCCCCATCGCGTTCAAAGGCAACGGCCGGGTCCATCGCTGGACCCGGCCGCCGTGTTTACGCAGGCCGTTGTGACGTCACCCGGCGCAGGTATTCGTCTGCATCACAGCGAGGTGGGGGCCGGCCCGCCGCTCTCGAGGCGGGCCGGCGGCGGCTCAGCCGGTGGGGCCGCAGTCGTCGCAGCTGGTCTGCACGCACGACAGGACCAGCGTGACTTCGCAGCAGGGGCCGGTGATCACGGTGTCGTTGGGGCACGGTGCCACCGGGGTCGCCGGCTCGATCCCGCTGGCGCCCAGCACGGTGCCGCGCTCCGCGCGGACCCTGGACGTCTCGAACGACTCCACCTTCAGGTTGTCGATCCGCAGCTTCAGCTTGTTCATGATCGTTCGTCTCCGGTCGGGGTCGAGGGTCGGCCCGCCACGTTCGCGGCGGACCTGCGGCGGGGGAATCAGAGCAGAGCACTCACACGCGGAACCCGACACCGGCTGCAATCCCCACGGATCGCCGCCGAATGTTTCCGATGGAGCGCAAAAGCACACCATGCGGACGTTCCTGATCGAAAGACCGCGTCCGTGAGCGATCCGAGCTGGTTGGGATCTCTGAGGATAACGAGACTGTTGCGCCGCCGGTAGGGGACTCGCCGGATGATTTGTTCCGGGGATGCTGTACGCTCTCGCGCTCTTCGATCGTTAGCCCTGGGTGGGTGAGCGGGTGGCGGCCCCACCGCAGTCGCACCTCCGGCCGCCTCGTGGCGCGGCGCGCCCGGAGCATCGGCCGCAGGGCGGTGTCGATCGATGAAATCGCGTTCGCAAGTAGATGCGGGAACGGCACTTGCAACGGAGCGCACAACCTTTTCACCCTGGCCCGAGGCAGCGTGATGGCGCTCCGAGAGTTCATCGATTCGCAGGGGAGAGCGTGGAAGGCGTGGGACGTGCCGCCGCACCGCGTTTTCACGACCATTCGGGCGATCGCTGATCGGCGCGTGCGCGTGACTCCCGGCTACGCGCCGGAGCGCCGCATCCGCGCGGAGCGGCGGCACCGGGTCGCATCGCCCTACCTGGAGCACGGGTGGGTGTGCTTCGAGTCCGGCACCGACAAGCGGCGCCTGGCTCCGCCCCCGCCCGACTGGGCGAACGCGGCGGACGGAGACCTGGAGGCGCTCTGCGAGCGGGCGGCGCAGGGATCCACGCGGACCTGAGCGGGGGATGGCGCTTCGGACCTTCCTCAGCAGCAAGGGCGTGCAGTGGCACGTGTGGAGCGTGATTCCCGGGAGCCGCGAGGCGGACGAGCGGCGCCGGGGATACGAGCGCCGCAGCCCGGACCCGGTGCTGGCCTACAAGGGCCCCGACCGCCGCGCCACCCCCGACCGGCGCCGCCGCGCCACCCTGTTCAGCGCGGCGCTGGCGGCGGGATGGCTCACCTTCGAGTCTCCCACCGAGCGCCGCCGCCTGGTCCCCATCCCGCCCGCCTGGGACATCTGCTCCGACGCCCGCCTGGAGCGCCTCTGCGACCAGGCGCAGGTCATCCTCACCTTCCCGTCCCCCCGCGAGGGCGGATGAAACGCGAGGTCGAGGGATGATGGGGATCGCTGGAGGGATCGACAAAAGACTCGACTCACGGATGCGTGGGTCGAGTCTTTTGCTGGATCGGAGATCGCTCGGAAGGACGGGGGCGATGGGGTTCGGCGCGCGCCCGAGGCACCCTCACCCCTCGCGTGATGGTCCGCGAAAACTGCCTCGCGGACACATCACGCGTTCCCCTCTCCCGATAACGGGAGAGGGGACAACACCTTGGCGCTTCGCGCTTTTTCCTTCGTGCTTTGAAACATTCATATCATCCAGAGTCGCCACCGTCTTCCGGCCGACCCTGGGGCATGAAAAAGTAGCTGCCGGACGCCGGTCGCAAACCGAACGAACTTGGACTTTTTCTATTCAGGGCCGGCCGAACGGATCTCACCCTCGCGCCACCGCCCGCAAGCCCGTGGAATCTACTCCGCCAGCGAGAGGCCTGGGGCGCGGCAGTGGCGACACGATCGCGGCCGCAACCGCTGTGGGCCGAGCGGATTTCGCATCAATCAGAATCCACTACGGCCGCGGTTGTTGCCGGCCGGCGGTCTCGCCGCTGCCGCGCCCAGGCCTCGCTGTGGCCTCGGTTGGATCCACGGCCCTGCCGTCTTTTGCGCAGGGTGAGATCCGCAGGACCGGGCCTCTGGATGACTGCTTGACGGCAACGGATCATCGAACCCGGCAAGAGTTCTCCCCCTTCTCCCGTTATCGGGAGAGAGGGGTGAGGGTGCCGCGGGCGCGCGTCGAGGACCGTCCCACCCACCACCACCCACCGCGGCATCCGCCACGGCGAATCCCCCGGCTGCCCTCCCGGCAACGATCGATCGCGTCAGCTCGCCGATGCGGCGACGCGGACGGAGACGATCGTCCCCCGGCCCGGCGCGCCGGCGATCTCGATGCGGCCTCCGGCGCGGGCGGCGCGCTCGCGCATCCCCGTGATGCCGAACGACTGGCCGGCGGAGAGCGCCTCGGGGTCGAAGCCGCGGCCGTCGTCGCTCACCGTGAGCCGCACCTCGCCGTCCGACTCCTCCAGGCGCACCACGATGCGCGAGGCGCCGGCGTGGCGGATGGCGTTGCTCACCGCCTCCTGCGCCACCCGCAGCAGCCCCAGCTCGGCCTCGGCGTGCGGGAGGTGGACGCCGCCGTCGCCCACCACCTCCAGCGCGATCTCCACCGCGCCGTCGCGGTGCTGCTCCACCAGCCGCCGCAGCCCGCCCTCCAGCCCCTCCGCCGCCAGCGGCACCGGCCTGAGCGCCCAGAGCGAGCGCCGCGCCTCGGCCAGCGACCCGCGCGCCACCTCCAGCGCCGCGTTCACCTGCCGCCGCACCGGCTCCGGCGTCTCCGCCGCCCCGCGCAGCGCCCCCTC
>Ga0247770_1002045_pt1 | contig 12769 bp, 11 predicted proteins | sample UWRJL136409B6_FD_179943 | JGI IMG/M metagenome (GOLD analysis project Ga0247770, IMG submission 179943) | Plant litter microbial communities from Arlington Agricultural Research Station in Wisconsin, United States - UWRJ-L136-409B-6 | ecosystem: Environmental > Terrestrial > Plant litter >... | reverse complement strand
TAAGCGCGCCGCCAGCGTTCGTCCTGAGCCAGGATCAAACTCTCCATGAGATTTTGACTTGCTCGTTGAACGAACGATTCTCTCGTTCATTCGGAATTCGTGTTGACTAGTCCCGTATACTGGCACATCAAGGACACGATGCCTCGACCAGCCCGAAGGCCGGCTGTGCCACGGGGCGCCCTAGTTCTTAGCACTCCCACTGACCCGTGTTGTCAAATGCTCCGGCGGGCCACTGACCCGCGCTTTCCCTTCATGGCAAACAGACCAGTTTCACCCGGTCCGCCGCGTCGCTCGCTCAACCGTCGAGCAAGTCCTTCAATCTAACCCCGCCCGTCTTCGCCGTCAACCCCTGCCGCTTCGTCGTTTTCTCGACTTCGCTTCGGGCGTCCGGCCGGCTAACTCGTTCAACCTAACCCGGTTAGCCTTCTTCGTCAAGCGGCGAATCCATGCGTTTCACTTCGCCGCTCGAACCCGCCGCCGTTTGGGTGACAGCCGTAAAGGATATCATCCTCTCGGTTGCCCGTCAACCCCCGTTTCGGAGGGGTCAACGCCGTCGTTTCTAGCGGGGCGCAAATGATACCAGTCTCGTCATCGATCGTCAACCCCCTCGTGACCCGATCGTCATTCGCGCATCCACTGGGAGAGAAAGCGGATGCGGAAGCGCGGAATCTGCAAACGTGCGGGCGGGGAACGCGGGGGCTATTCTCATCGCCCCTGATCGACAAGGACGAGGACGTGAACGCGGAGGGCGGTCTGGGCAAGGAGGCGGAGCTGCCGATCGTGGTGGTCGGCGCGGGGGCGGCGGGGATGACGGCGGCCATCTTCGCGGCGGAGGCGGGGCGGCCCACGCTGCTGCTGGAGCGCACCCGCGACGGCGGGCGCAAGATCCTCATCAGCGGCGGAGGACGGTGCAACGTGCTGCCGTCGGTGATGGAGGCGTCGCAGTACTTCACGTCGTCGTCGCGCAACTCGCTCAAGAAGATCCTCCTCTCGTGGCCGCTGGAGGACCAGAAGCGGTGGTTCCACGAAGAGGTGGGGATCCGGCTGGCGCTGGAGCCGGAGTCCGGGAAGCTGTTCCCGGAGTCCAACAAGGCCCGCGACGTTCGCGACGGCCTGCTCGCGCTGGCGCGCGGGCGCGGCGCGCGGATGCGCTTCGGCGTGTCGGTGACGGGGCTGGAGCCGCCGGCGGCGGAGGGCGAGGCGTGGCGCGTCCGGCTGGACGGCGGGGGGACGATCGAGGCGGCCAGGGTGGTGATCGCCACGGGGGGGCTGTCGGTGCCGCAGACGGGGAGCGACGGGACCGGGCTGCGCATGGTCCGCCAGCTGGGGCACACGCTGCACGACACTTACGCGGCGCTCACTCCGCTCACCAGCGAGCCGCCGGCGCACGCGCACCTGGCGGGCGTCTCGCTGGTGGCGCGCCTGGAGGCGCCGCTGGAGCGCGGGAGCCTGGAGGCAGAGGGCGGCTTCCTCTTCACCCACCGCGGCTACAGCGGGCCGTCGGTGCTGAACGTGTCGCACGCGGCCGTGCGCGCACGGAAGCCGTCGCAGCAGCCGGTGTTCGCGCGGTGGACGGAGCTGGACGCGGGCGCCTGGGAGCGCCTGCTCCTGGAGCGCGCCGGCGGCACCGTGCTGGGCCTTCTCCGCCGCCACCTTCCCGCGCGGCTGGCGGACACGCTGATGGCGGAGTGCGGCGTGGACGAGGCGCGCACCACGGCACAGCTCCGCCGCGACGAGCGGGTGCGGCTGGTGGAGGCGCTCACCCGCTACCGCCTCCCCTGGACGGGCGACGAGGGCTACAAAAAGGCGGAGGTCACGGGCGGGGGCGTGCCGCTGGGCGAGGTGGACCCGCGCACGCTGGAGAGCCGCGTGGTTCCCGGCCTCTTTCTCTGCGGCGAGATCCTGGACTGCTTCGGGCCCATCGGCGGATACAACTTCTGCTGGGCGTGGGCCACGGGGCGCGCGGCGGGGCTGGGCGCCGCCGGGGCGTGAGCCGGCGATCACACATCTATATATAAGAGGGCGATCCGATGGCGGAGGGGCTGCTGGAGGGGTTTCCCGTGGTGGTGGAGCTTCCCGTGTTCTGGGGAGACATGGACTACTTCCGCCACGTCAACAACATCGTGTTCTTCCGCTACTTCGAGAGCGCGCGCATCGAGTACCTGGAGCGCATCGGCTTCCGGGAGGAGGCGCAGGCGGACGGGGCGGGGCCCATCCTGCACTCCACGCAGGCGCGCTTCCGCCGGCCGCTCACCTGGCCGGACACCGTGCTGGTCGGCGCGCGCACGGTCGAGATCGCCGAGGACCGCTTCACGCAGGAGTACCGGCTGGTGAGCCGCGCGCAGGGCGAGGTGGCCGCGGAGGGCGGCGGCATCCTGGTCGCCTTCGACTACGCCGCCAACCGCAAGGTCCCGCTCCCCGAGCGCGTCCGCGCCGCCATCCAGGCCCTCGAATCCGGCGGCTGACCAGGGTCGGGCGATCCGGATCCGGGAGATGCGCATCGATCGGCGGATGGACGTCGGATCGAGAGATGCGAGTCATCCGGCAGATGAGCATCCTGATCGGGAGATGCGCATCATTCGACGAATCGGCTCAGAGCGGTAGATGCGCATCATCCAACCATCAGCATCCTGATCGGGAGATGTACATCCTTCGATCGATAATCAGATCGACGGATGTGCACCACGATGAATGGGAATCAAATCGGTAGATGCGTATCATCCGTCGATGGCCATCACTCGGTGATGCGCATCTCTCGCTGGCGGGGCGGCGGCCCGGATGCCAGCTTGGAAGTGAACGGATGGATCACCTTCGATCGATGACGATCTCCCGAACGCGATGAGCGACGCACCACGGACGCGCCCGGTCTACACCATCGGCCACTCCACGCGGACGATCGAGCACCTCGTGGGGCTGCTGGCGGAGCACGGGATCGAGCTGCTGGTGGACGTGCGGCGCTTTCCGGGGTCTCGGCGGCATCCGCACTTCGGGAGCGCGGCGCTGGCGGCCTCGCTGGCGGAGGCGGGGATCGGCTACCTGCACGCGGAGGCGCTGGGAGGCCGGCGCTCGTCGGACGTGAAGCTGGAGGATTCGCCGAACGGGGCGTGGCGCGTCGCGGCGTTCCGGGCGTACGCGGACTACATGGCCACGCCGGAGTTCCAGGCGGCGCTGGACCGGCTGATCGGCCTCTCGCGCGAGCGCACGGCGACGCTGATGTGCGCGGAGGCGGTCCCCTGGCGCTGCCACCGGCGGCTGATCACGGACGCGCTGCTGGCGCGCGGCATCCCCGTGCTCGACGTGACGGGGCCGGGGCCGGCGAGCGCGGCGGTGCTGTCGCCGCACGCCGTGGTCCACGCGGACGGAATGGTGACGTACCCGGAGCCCGGCGGCGCCCAGTCCGACCTCTTCGCCGGGTGAGCGCGGGCCCCCGCCGCGGCGTCGTTTTTGCGCACGCGACGGTCCATGCAAGCGGGAGCGCCGCGCCGGCCCGTCCGAGAACTGGACACCCGGGCGGCGCGGCCGATCCTCGCGTCCGGGCCGGCGCGGCGCTCCTTGCGCGCGGACCCGAGATGCGGCAGGATTGGCTGTGAGCTCCGCATCCCCGCCGGCCCTCCGTCACCGCCGCGCCCCGCCCGAACCCGGCGGAGCCGTGCGAACGGCGGCGCCCAGGCGCTGAGACAGATCCATCGATCCCGTCGCCCGATGCCAAAGACGGTCCTGCTCGCGGACGACCACGAGGACAACCGCACCGCCCTCCTGATGATGCTGGAGCGCGACGGCTACCGCATCCTGGGCGCCGTCAACGGCCAGGAAGCCGTGGAGATGGCGATCCGGCACCTCCCCGACCTGGTGGTGATGGACCTGGCGATGCCGGTGATGGACGGCCGCGAGGCCACCCGGATGATCAAGGCAGACGAGCGCACCCGCCACATCCCCGTGGTGATGCTGACGGCCATGGCGCTCTCCATCGACCGCGAGGAGCTGCGGCAGGAGGGGTTCGAGGGGATCCTGATCAAGCCCCTTCTCCCCGTCACCTTCCTGGCCGAGGTCCGCAAGCGCATCGGCCCCGCCGTGGACGACGCGGAGGGCGCCGCCGCGAGCTGAGCGCCGCCGCGGATCCCACGCGGCGGCCGCTTCCGATCCATCGGGAAAGAAGCCGAAACGCCTAAGCGAAAGGGGCGTTTCGGCTTCCGCTTTCTCCGCCCCGATCCCCGCCTTCCCGCCTCTCCGAATCGCCCCCGATCCGCGAAACCTCGCGCGGAAGGGCGGCGTACGGCCCGCCCGCTGTTCTCGCGGTACCTCATCAATCCTGACAATCTCTCCCCACCGGAGCCGGACTCATCTCATGTCTCTGCTCAAGGATCTCCGCTACGGGGCACGGAAGCTGGTCCGAAACCCGGGATTCTCGGCGATCTCCGTCCTGACCCTGGCGCTCGGGATCGGCCTGACGACCACCATGTTCAGCATCGTGTACGGCGCCATGTTCCGCGGGCTCCCCTACGAGGGGGGCGACCGGCTGGTGAGCCTGGAGCGCAACAACCCCGTGCGCGGCTGGGAGCGCATGGACGTCTCGCTGCACGACTTCGCCGACTGGCGCCAGCAGCAGAAGTCGTTCGAGGCGCTGGGCGGCTACACCGGCGGCACCGTCAACGTGAGCGGCACCGAGAAGCCCGAGCGCTACGACGGCGCCTACGTCACCGCCAACACCTTCCGCATCCTGGGCGCAAAACCCGCCCTGGGCCGCACCTTCCGCGAGGGCGAGGACGCGCCCGGATCGCCGGCGGTGGTGGTGCTGGGCCACAGCGTCTGGCGCGACCGCTTCAAGAGCGACCCCGGCGTCCTGGGAAAGACCATCCGCGTCAACGCCGAGCAGGCCGAGATCATCGGCGTGATGCCGGAGGGATTCGGCTTCCCGGCCAACGAGGAGCTCTGGATCCCCTTCCGCGAGGCGCCCGCCGCAAAGCGCGGCGAGGGCGCCAGCCTGTCCGTCTTCGGCAAGCTGCGCGAGGGCGTGACGCTGGACGCGGCCAACGTGGAGCTGGCCGGGATCGCCAGGCGGCTGCAGGCGGCGTATCCCGAGAGCAACAAGGACATCGGCGCGCACGTGCAGAAGTTCACCGACACCATGATCGGCGACGAGCCCCGCGCGCTGCTGCTGACCATGCTGGGCGCCGTCTTCATGGTGCTGCTGATCGCCTGCGCCAACGTGGCCAACCTGCTGCTCTCCCAGGCCGCCATGCGCGCCAAGGAGGTGGGGATCCGCACCGCGCTGGGCGCCAGCCGCGCGCGCATCATGATGCAGTTCCTCACCGAGCCGCTGGCGCTGGCCTTCGTGGGCGCCGTCATCGGCGTGGGGCTGGCGTGGATCGGGGTGGGGATGTTCAGCGACGCGGTGGCGGCAACCAACCCGCCCGCCTGGCTGGTCTTCAAGGTGGACGGGCCCATCCTCCTGTTCGTGCTGGTGATCACCGTCCTGGCCACCCTCCTCTCCGGCGTCCTTCCGGCCATCCGCGCCTCCGGCGCCAACGTGCAGGACGTGCTCAAGGACGAGTCGCGCGGGTCGTCCTCCTTCCGCGGCGGGCGCGTCAGCAAGGTGCTGGTGGTGTTCGAGATCGCCCTCTCCGTCACGCTGCTGGTGGCGGCCGGGCTGATGGTGAAGAGCGTGACCCGGCTCACCGGGATGGACTACGGCTTCCCCACCGACGTCTTCACGGCGCGCATCGGCCTCCCGGAGACGCAGTACCGCGACTCGCTGGCGCAGCTGCGCTTCTACGGGCAGCTGCAGCCGCGCCTGGCCGAGATCCCCGGGGTGGAGGGGGCCACCCTCACCGCGGCGCTCCCCGGCCTGGGGTCGCCGGAGACGAACTTCGCGGTGGAGGGACAGGCGTACGCGGAGGAGAAGGACTATCCCGAGGCCAACCTGGTCAGCGCCACCCCGGGGTACTTCAACACCTTCAAGGTGAAGGTGGACGGGCGCGACTTCTCCACCGCCGACCGCGAGAACACCCTCCCGGTGGCCATCGTCAACGCGAGCTTCGCGAAGAAGCACTTCGGCGGGCGGAACGCGGTGGGGCGGCGCATCCGCCTGGGCGGGGCCAAGAGCACCGGGCCGTGGCGGCAGATCGTGGGCGTGGTGCCGGACATGTGGCTGGACGGGACCGAGAACGAGGACCCGGAAGGCGTCTACGTCCCCTACTCGCAGGCGCCGGAGCGGTACATGTCGGTGGTGATCCGCACCCGCGGCGAGCCGGGGGCGATGACGGCTCCCGTGCGCGACCTGGTGGCCTCCATCGACCCCGACCTCCCCATCTACTTCGTCAAGACGCTCCAGGAGCGGATCGACGAGGACACGTGGTTCTACCGGGTGTTCGGGACCATCTTCATGATCATGGGGTTCGTGGCGCTCTTCCTGGCCGCCATCGGGCTGTACGGGGTGATGGCCTTCAACGTGAGCCGCCGCACCCGCGAGATGGGGGTGCGGATGGCGCTGGGCGCAGAGCCGCGGAGCGTGGTGGGGCTGGTGCTGCGCCAGGGGCTGATCCAGCTGGCGATCGGGGTGATGATCGGCACGGCGGGGGCGTACTTCCTGGCCGGGCTGCTGAAGATGCTCCTCTTCCAGGTGGCGCCCACCGACCCGGTGGTCTTCGGCGGGACGCTGGCGGTGCTGATCGCCTCGGGCGTCGCGGCGTCGCTGATCCCCGCGCGCCGGGCCACCCGCGTGGACCCCATGGTCGCGCTCCGCTACGAGTAGCCCCCCGAACCCGACGACGACGCGCCGGCCCCGCGCGGGCCGGCGCTCTCCTACTCTCTATATCGCACGCTGGAGATCCCCATCATGATCGCGCCGACGCAGCCGCTGATCCGCATGCAGGAGGTGAGCAAGGTGTTCCTGGCCGAGGAGGTGGAGACGCACGCCCTGGCCGGGGTGCACCTGGACATCCGCAAGGGCGAGTACGTCTCCATCGGCGGCCCGTCCGGGTGCGGGAAGACGACGCTCCTCTCCATCCTGGGGCTGCTGGACTCGCCCTCCGGCGGGAGCTACACGCTGAACGGGCACCCGGTGGCCAACCTGACGGCCGCGCAGCGCGCCACCATCCGCAACCGGGAGATCGGATTCATCTTCCAGGCGTTCAACCTGATCGGCGACCTGAGCGTGGCCGAGAACGTGGAGCTCCCGCTCACCTACCGCGGCATGCCCGCGGCCGAGCGGAAGGAGCGGGTGCGGGAGGCGCTGGAGAAGGTGCAGATGGGACACCGCACGCGGCACTACCCGTCGCAGCTCTCCGGCGGCCAGCAGCAGCGCGTGGCCGTGGCCCGCGCCATCGCCGGCAACCCCTCCGTCCTCCTGGCCGACGAGCCCACGGGAAACCTGGACTCGGCCAACGGCGAGGCGGTGATGGAGCTGCTGGCCGAGCTGCACGCCGGCGGCGCCACGCTGGTCATGGTCACCCACGATCCACGCTACGCGGAGTACGCGGAGCACAGCATCCACCTGTTCGATGGGCGGGTGGTGGAGGATGCGGCGGTGGGGCACGGGGAGCGGATGGCGGCGGCGGTGTAAAGAGAAGAGAAGAAGTGCTTGGTCCTTGGTGCTTAGTCCCTGGTGCTGAAACGATTCGGGGCCGCGGAGATGATCTCCGCGGCCCCGAATCGCCGTTGAAGCCTCGCCTGCGCTGATCCGCCCGTGCGATGAACCCCGCGGCGAGGCTTCCGTGGTCTTGGCCGGCGTGTTCACGAATCGGCGCGACGGCCGCGGATCGCACTCGGCTCGTTCCCGCGCCTCACCCACCCCGCATCGCGCCGACGCCTCCATCTCTGCGCCGCGCTCGATCCTCCTCGAATCCGATCCTCATCGCCGACGCTTCTATCTGTTCTATCTCTTCGCGCCTTCGATCCCCGTCGACCAGCGCCTCTCCGCCGAACGATGCCGTTCGCTCGACATCTCAGATCGAGCGGTTCCCTGCCCTACCGCGTCTTGGTGTCGGCGCGGCGCTCGACGGGGGCGCCTTCGGGCCAGAGGCGGTGGCGGCCCTTGAGCATGGGGGCCAGGGCGGCGAGCATCCCGGAGACGGTCTGGAAGCGCTCGCCGGGGTTGGGGTCCAGCGTGCGCATCAGCAGCGCCTCCAGCTCGGGCGTCACCTGCGGGTTGTGCTGCCGCGGGGGAGTCACGGGGAGCTTGATCTGCGGATAGCGGCTCTCCAGCTCCGCCGTGGTCAGCGGGCGCGGGGTGCCGTCCGAGGCCTTGGGCTGCACCGCCGTCTTGGGCGCGAAGTTGTCGTCATCGTCGTCGTACCAGTCGTCGTCATCGTCCTCCTCCGGCTCGTCGGTGGGCCACTTTCCCGTCAGCAGCTCGTAGAGGAGCGCGCCCAGCCCGTAGACGTCGGTGGCCGGGGTCAGCGGCTCGCGCAGCACCTGCTCGGGGGCCATGTACGGCGCCGTCCCCAGCCGGTCGCCCGGGCGGCGCAGCGTCTTTCCCAGCGGCCACACCACGTCGAAGTCCAGGAGCACGGGGATCCCCTCGCGCAGGTGGACGTTGGCCGGCTTGAGGTCCCGGTACAGCCACCCGCAGCGGTGCAGGTAGTGGATGGCCGCGCCCACGTGCATCACCGCGCGCACCGCGTCGGGAACGTGCAGGCGGCGCTTGGGGAGGGATTCCAGGACGTCGAAGAGGGAGGGGCCGGCCAGGTACTCCATCAGCAGGTAGTGGCGGCCGCCGGCGTCGCCGTGGCCGAACACCTGGACGATGTTGGGGTGGCGGACGCGCGAGAGGACGCGCTCCTCCTTCCCCAGGCTGGTGGGGAGCTTTCCCTTTCCCGCCCACTGCGGCGCCACCACCTTGGCGGTGAGGGCGCACCAGTGGCGGTTGCTCCACACCTGGTACAGCTCGGTGACGCGGCCGCACGCCAGGTGGCCGATCACCGTCAGCTCGCCCAGGCGGTCGCCCACGGCGAGGGAGAACTCCGCGCGCGGAGCGGTGGGCTGGTGCTCCCACCGTCGCGCGGCCACCAGTCCCTGGTACCGCGGCTTCGCGATGGCCGCCATGTGAATTTCCCCCAAGGAGTTGGCGTGTCAGCCGCGCCGCGCGCGGAAAAGGCGGGACAATCCCAATGCAAACCCATACGCAACGGGCGTACCCCACGCGGAACCCTGGCGATGGGCCAGGGTAGCCATCTATGCTGTAGCTGTATCCCCCACGAAGAGGTGGAGCATGCGAAAGATGTACGTGGCCGCCGCCGCGGCGGCGGTCCTGGTGGTGGCGCTGGCGCCGAGGCTGGCGCGGGCGCAGGACTGGCAGCCCCCCTCGCGCCAGATGCCGCAGATGCCCGCCATGAGCGAGCTGGACGGCGGGTGGCGCGGATCGCTGGGTGCCTGGTTCGCCGGCACCGGCACCGCCGTGGCCGAGGTGCGCGCCGCCGGCGAGGCGGGCGGGAGCCGCGCGCGGATGGTGCGCTTCCTGGGCGGGGTCCGCCCCGTGGCCGTGTGGACCGACCGCAACGGCGACGGCCGCTGCGACATGATCGAGATCTTCCGCGGCGGCGCGCGGGTGGCGCAGCTGATCGACGCCGACTACGACGGCACCGCCAACGCGCTGCGCCTGTACGACGCGTCGGGCGCCCTGGCCCGCGAAGAGCGCCTGTAGCGTCTCCCGGGACGCGGCCTCCGCGTCCCGCATCTCCCGAGATCCGACCGACGAGCGGCCGGCGCGCGCATCCTCCCGCGCGCGCCCCGTCCATCATCGTTCCCCGACCGGCTTTCGCGCGAGGGTGGACGGGGGAAGCCTCCCGCCCCATCTTGCACGCTCCCGGCCCGGCGCTCCCGCCGGGCCTTCGGCGTCCCCGGAATTCCTCCCCGCGCACCCGCTCCGCATGCTGGTCAAGAACCGAATGACCCCCGATCCCGTGGCGGTGGCCCCCGGCGACTCGCTGGCCCACGCGCTGCGGCTCACGCGCGAGCACCGCATCCGCCACCTCCCCGTGGTGGAGGGCGGCGAGCTGGCGGGGATCCTCTCCGACCGCGACATCCGCCTGGCCATGCCCTCGCCGCTCACCGTGGCGGACGCGGACCGCGCCGCCTTCCTGGAGCGGACCACGGTGGCGGAGATGATGACGCGCGACGTGATCACCGCCGGCCCCTACGACACGGTGGAGGACGCGGCGCGCGAGCTGTGCCGCCACCGCATCGGCGCGCTCCCGGTGGTGGACGCGCACGGGCGGCTGCTGGGGATGGTGACGGAGACGGACGTGCTGCACGCCTTCGCCGAGGTGCTGGCGGCGGGGGGATCGTCGTCGCGGCTGGAGATCTCCCTTTCCGACCGGCCGGGGGAGCTGGCGCGGGCGCTCCACATCATCGGCGAGGAGCTGGGGCTCAACATCACCTCCATGATGGTGCTCCCGGTGGGCGGGGACGGGCGGAAGACGGCGATCGTGCACGTGGCCACCATCGACCCGCGCGAGGCCATCGAGGCGCTGGAGACGGCGGGGGCCCTGGTGGGGTGGCCGTCGCTGGAGAACGACCTGCGCAAGGGGGGCTCGTGAGCGGGCCGAGGACGGCGCTGGTCTGGGACCCGGCGGTCACCCAGTACAGGTTCCGCCCCGACCACCCCTTCAACCCCCGCCGCCTGGAGCTCACCGTCTCGCTGATCGAGGCGCTGGGCCTGGTCGGCAACGAGCGCGCGCGGATGGAGATGCCGCGGGTGGCGACGGACGCGGAGCTGCTGCGCGTCCACTCGCGGGAGTACGTGGAGGCGGTCAAGCGGCTGAGCGAGCCCGGCGCGGACACGTCGGAGGCGTGGAAGTGGGGGCTGGGGACGGACGACACGCCGGTCTTTCCCGGGATGCACGACATCACGGCGCTGGTGACGGGGGCCACCCTCCGCGCGGCGGAGCTGGTGATGTCGGGGGAGTACACGCGGGCGTTCAACGTGGCGGGCGGGCTGCACCACGCGCACCGCGGGCGGGCGTCGGGGTTCTGCGTCTACAGCGACCTGGCGGCGGCGATCGCGTGGATCCGCGAGGCGTACGGGGCGCGGGTGATGTACCTGGACTACGACGCCCACCACGGCGACGGGGTGCAGGGGATCTTTTACGGCGACCCGGACGTACTCACCGTCTCCATCCACGAGTCCGGGCGCTACCTGTTCCCCGGCACGGGCTTCGTGGACGAGCTGGGCGAGGGCGAGGGGTACGGCTACTCGCTGAACCTTCCGCTGGAGCCCTTCACCGAGGACGGTTCGTGGATCTCCCTCCACGAGAAGCTCCTCACCGAGGTGGCCGAGGCCTTCCGCCCCGACGTCATCGTCCTGCAGAACGGCTGCGACGGCCACCTGGAGGACCCGCTCACCCACCTGCGCGCCACCACCCGGCTGTACGAGGAGACGGTCCGCCAGGTCTGCGGCATCGCGGACCGGGTGTGCGGCGGCCGCATCGTGGCCACGGGGGGCGGGGGATACTCCATCTGGCGGGTGGTGCCGCGGGCGTGGACGCTGGTGTGGGGCGGACTCTCGGGGCAGACGGTGCCCAACGCGATCCCGCGCGAGTGGCTGGACCGCTGGCAGGGCGAGAGCCCGGAGCTTCTCCCCGACGCCATGCGCGATCCCGACGGCGAGTATCCGCCCGTCCCCCGCCGCGCCGAGGTGGAGGCCACCAACCGCCGGACCCTGGAGTCGCTGCGCCGCCAGGCGCTGCCGCTTCTGCGCGGGTACGGCCTGGCGTTCTGATTCCGATCATGCCTGCGCTCGCCGGGCGTCCGCTCCCCGTGGACGTCCTGCTCCCCGCAACCTTCACCGACAAGGGAGGGCACTTGTTCTCCGTACGTGAGCTGCGCCCCGAAGACCGGGCGACACTCGAGAGCTTCTACGACGACTTCAACCCCAAGCGGGCCGCCCAGGGGCTTCCCCCGGAGGGGCCCGCGCGAGTGGCGCGCTGGCTGGACGGCATCCTTCCCGAGGGCAAGCACCTGGTGGTGGAGCGCGAGGGCCGGATGATCGGCCACGCCATGCTGATGCCCACGCGGACGGAGGGGACGCGCGAGTACGCCATCTTCCTCTCGCAGGACGTGCGGGGGCAGGGGGTGGGGACGCAGGTCAACCGCCTCTCCGTGGAGGTGGCGCGGGCGATGGACGTCAGCCGGCTCTGGCTCTCCGTGGAGCCGCACAACCGCCCGGCGCTGCGCTCCTACGAGAAGGCCGGCTTCCGCTTCCGCCCCGGCACCATCTACTCCCCCGAGGTGGAGATGGAGATGGAGCTGTAGGCGAGTGATCTCCTCCGCTCGCCCTCGGACCCGTCGTCCCTCCGTGGATTTTCAGCGTCTCCCGATCGACATCTCCTGATCGCCATCTCCCAATCCGCATCGAGCTCCGCGAGCATTTCCGCTCGCGGCTGATCCTCGCATCATCGTCTTCCGCACCGTGTGACCCCGGTTTCGCGCACGATCGGGATCTCTCTCGCCCAGGCTCTGCTAACTGCGTCATCGGGGGGATGTGGAGCGGGGGCCGCTTTCCGCGCCGACCCTCCTGATGACGCAGTTAGCGATGCTTGAGGCGCGAACACGGCCGGTCGAGACGGGCCGGGCGAGGGAGGACCGAAGGGTGCCTCTCGCAAAAAATTTCGATACTCATCTCCGCCTATGGTTCCACGGCGGAAGCACTAGTGTCCGGTCATAAGTCGAAGAGCCGCAATTGGTTGCATGTTGACTCCTCCGGTATTGCGGACTTTGCACGAGAAAATGCCTGGGAAAGCTCGATTTTCTCGAAGAGGCTGACACTCAGGAT
>Ga0247770_1002044_pt1 | contig 12777 bp, 13 predicted proteins | sample UWRJL136409B6_FD_179943 | JGI IMG/M metagenome (GOLD analysis project Ga0247770, IMG submission 179943) | Plant litter microbial communities from Arlington Agricultural Research Station in Wisconsin, United States - UWRJ-L136-409B-6 | ecosystem: Environmental > Terrestrial > Plant litter >... | reverse complement strand
GCGGGCGGCGGGGGTGATGGCGCCGCGCCGGTGGACGGCGACGCTCGGCGGGACGGCGGCGGCCGTGGCGCTGTCGACGGCGTTCGCCGGGGTGGGCTCGCCGGCGGCGGCGGTGCTGGCGCTCCCCGGCGCGCTGGTCGGCTGGTGGGTGATGTACAACGCGGAGCCCAACGAGGTGGCGACGTGGCCGGACGGCGTGCTGGCGGGGTTCGCGACGGAGATGATGCTCCTTGCAGTGATGGGATTCTCGGTGTGGCTGGTCGCGGCCTTCGCGTACCTGCTGAGCCTGGGGAACGGGACGGCCTTCGGAGTGATCGGCGCGCTGGGGTTCCTGCTGGCGACGGCGTGGATGCACGTGGAGACCGGGCGGATGACGCACCGGCTGCTGCCGGGCGCGTTCTGGAAGTTCGCCGCGGGCCAGGCGCTCCCGTCCGCGCTCCTGGCATTCGCCGTCCACGAACTTGCCCCCGCGCTGATGATCATCGGCGTCGCGCGCCTCGCCCCGATGTGGTTCGGGTACCTGCGCGCGGAAGCGGTCGATCGCGCGCGCCTCGCGCTGGCCGTCGGCCAGGAGGGAGCGCGGTTCGTGGAGCCGGAGCCGGCGGCCCGGAGCGCGCGAGGCAGGATGCCGCTGGGGAGCTGAGATGGAGAAGTCCTGAGTTCGGTTGATCCCGATTGCAGCTCCAGACCTCGGACTCAGGACGATCCTTATCGCTCCGCCTCCGCGATCTCCCGCAGCCGCGCCGCGTCCGCCACCTCCACGCGGCCACGTCCGGCGGAGCGGAGGATGCCGGCGGCGCGGAGGGCGCGCAGCTCCTTGACCACCACTTCGCGGACGGTGCCCAGCTCCTCGGCCACCTCCGCCTGCGTGGCGCCGAGCGTGAAGGCGCCGCCGTCGCCCGCGCGGGCGAGGACGAGCGTGGCCAGGCGGGCGCGCACGCTGCGTCCGCGCACCGCGTCCAGCCGCGCGATCAGCGTCCGCACGCGGCGCGCGAGGCCGGCGAGGAGCGCGAAGGCGAGCGCCGGGTCCGCGGCGATGGCGCTCTCGATGGCCGCGCGGTCCAGCACCAGGCAGAGCGCCGGCTCGGCGGCCACGGCGGTGGCGGGGTAGGGGCCGCCCTCGAAGAGCGGGAGCTCGCCCAGCGTGGCGCCCGGGCCCTCCTCGTGCACCAGGTGCTGCCGCCCGCCCGGCGCGCGCACCACGCGGACGCGCCCCGCCAGCACCACGTACAGCCCCCGCGCCGGCATCCCCGCCGACCACAGCACCTCCCCCGCCGCGAAGCGCCGTGTGACGCCGCGCACCGCCAGCGCGCGCCGTGCGTCGCCGTTCAGCCCGCGGAAGAGCGGGACGCGGTCCAGCAGGCTTTCGTCGATCATCGGGGATGATGGAACCTGGGTTCCTTCGCGGGCGGATGCGCCAGGTTACACTCGTTGCACGCGCGGCGAAACCCCCGCGTCGATGGATCGCGAGCGGACCACCCACCGGGAGACGACGATGACGCGGGGAACGATGATGATGACGATCGCGATCGCGCTGGCGACCGCTCCCGCCGCGGCGCAGCAGCACGCGGGCGGCGGATCCTGCGCCGGCGGAGCGAGCGCGATGCAGCACGGCGGCCACGGGGACCACGCGAGCCACGACGCGCACGCGTCCCACGGATCGCACGCGCACGGCGCGGCGCCGGCGGACAGCGGATTCGCCGCGCTCCAGCGGCGTGGGAAGGCGGCGATGGGGGTGGACCAGTACACGTCCACGCACTGCTTCGACGCGCTGGACGACGGCGGCCGCATCGAGCTGCAGCGCGACGCCGACGATCCCGCGGGCGTGGCGACGATCCGCGCGCACCTCCGCTCCATCGCCGATGCGTTCGCGGCGGGCGACTTCAGCACGCCGGCGGCGGTGCACGTGCGCGAGGTGCCGGGGGCGGCCGTGATGGCGGCCCGGCGCGGCGCCATCACCTACACCTACCGCGATCTCCCGCGCGGCGGCGAGGTCCGCATCCGCACCGCCGACACCGAGGCGCTGCGGGCGATCCACGAGTTCATGGCCTTCCAGCGCGGCGACCATCGCGCCGGCGGCCAGTCGCACTGACCGGATCGCGCATGGAAACGAGGGCGCGGGAGACGATCATCCGTCTCCCGCGCCCTTCGTGTTTCACTCGATCCACGGCTGCGGCGGCCGGGATCGTCTCGATGCCGCCGCGCCCGTTTCGAGCGTTGATTCAGCTCGGCGGCGCCTCGGCCAGGACGAAAGACTGGTGGATGCGGTCGAAGAGATCCTTGTGCGCTTCCGGGGTTTCGCCCGGCACGTCGAACGCCAGCATGTACAGGACGGCATCCTTCACGGTGATGTACGAGTGGTGCCACCGGGCCACGCCGTTCCGTTCGCGGCGGTCCTGGACGCGTGCGGCCCGCTGCCCGCCCAGCGTGCCGATCTCCACCCGTCCGTCCTGCTCCAGGGAGCTGGCGTTCGCGGCCACCCGGGACATGAGCGCCAGCATGACCGAGTCGGAGCCCATGAACCTCTGCGTCAGGATCTTCCGGTAGTCCGCCTCGGAGATGGAGGCGGGCTTTGGCTGGAGGGTCGTCAGGTCCGTCGCGGAGACCATGATCACCGCGTCCTCGCGGCTGACCTGCAGCACGTCGTTCTCCGTGGACACGGTCCAGCCCACGGACGGCATGCTCACCCGGTACGCGATGGGCCTGCCCACGACGGGAACGAGGTCCTGCGCCGCGGCGCCCGGCGCCAGGCCGAAAAGCAGCGCGACGAGCGCGGCGGCCAGGACGGCACGCGCGCGGATGCCGGAGATATGCATAAGGGACTGCTGGAGTTGGAGCCGTGGACGAGGTGCGGAAGCAAGACGATCCCTCGGAGGGTGCCGCCTGAAAGATAGCTCGAGATCGATCGATCAGGCCACCCCTGGGACGACTGCGTAACGACAAATGATCAAACGACTTCGAGCGCGAGACGAAGGAAGGCGCCAAGCGCCGGGGCGTTCCCCCTCTCCCGTTATCGGGGACAAGGGAACGCGTGATGTGTCCGCGAGGCAGCTTTCGCGGACGATCACTCGAGGGGTGAGGTGCCGCGGGGGGGCGCCGGGCTCAGATCAGCGTCGCGAGGTCGGGGAAGTGGCGGCGGAGCTGGTCGGCTTCGCGGGGGTGGTCGGAGAGCATGGTGAAGTCGGCGAAGTCGAAGCCGGGGCCCACGGCGCAGGAGACCAGCGTGTAGGCCCCCAGCGTCCGCGCCGCCTGCCACTCGCCGGCGGGAACCACGCGCACCGCCTCGCGCCCCGGCCCCGGCGGCCCCAGCATCTCCCGCGTGCACTCCGTCCCCGCCGCGTCCATCCGCACCAGCTCCAGCGGCTCCCCCTCGATCCAGCACCACGCCTCGTCCGAGGTCACCCGGTGCCAGCGGCTGTGCCCGCCGTCCGTCAGCAGGAAGTAGATGAGGGTGAGCGCACTCCGCGTGTGCCGCCCGTCGTCCGGGTGGACGCCGTGGGTGGAGCGGAAGATCTCGCGGTAATGGCCGCCCTCGGGGTGCGGCTGGAGCGCGAGGTCGCGGATCAGGGCGGCGGCGCGAGTAGGCATGGGGGTGCGTGGGTGCGAGAGTGCGAAGGTGCGAAGGTGCGAAGGTGCGAGAGTGCGAAAGCGGCGGATCAGGCGCCCGGGTACGTGGCCGGGAGGCGCAGGGTGAAGGTGCTTCCCTGGCCGGGGGTGCTGCGCGCGGTGACGTCGCCGCCCAACAGGCGGGCCAGCTGGCGGGCGACGCTCAGGCCCAGGCCGGATCCGCCCTGCGTCCGCATCAGCCCCTGGTCCGCCTGCCAGAAGGGCTCGAAGATCCGCTCCAGGTGGTCCGCCGCGATCCCGATCCCCGTGTCGGCCACGGTGAAGACGGCGGACGGGCCGTCCCGGACCACGGTGAGGGTGGCGGAGCCGGCCTCGGTGAACTTCACCGCGTTGGAAAGGAGGTTCACCAGGATCTGGCGCACCTTGCGGACGTCGGTGTGCATGGGGAAGTCCGGGTCCGGCCCCTCCACCCGGAAGGCGATCCCCCGCTCCAGCGCCAGCGGCTCCAGCAGCGCCGCCGCGTCCTGCGCCACCTCGCCGGCGCGCATGGGGGCGGCGCGCACCTCCTCGTGCCCCGCCTCCAGCCGCGCGAAGGTCAGCATCTCCTCGATCAGCGCCAGCAGGTGCCGCGCGGCGCTCTGCACCCGCAGCACCTGCGGCCGCATGGGCTCCGGGAGCGGCGCGGGGACGCCGAAGAGGAAGAGGTCGGTGTAGCCCAGGATGGCGTTCAGCGGGGTGCGCAGCTCGTGGCTCATCACCGCCAGGAAGTCGCTCTTGGCGCGGTTGGCCTCCACCGCCCGCTCGTACAGCCGCGCGTTGTCGATGGCGAAGGCGGCGCGGCGCGCCAGCTCTTCCGCCCGCACCTGCTCGGCCGCGTCGTAGCGCCGGCCGGAGTCGGCGGTGGTGGTGAAGGAGATGGCGCCCAGGACGCGCCCCCGCGCCACCAGCGGGACGATCATGTACGCCTCCGTCCCCAACTGGTGCGCCGCGCGCAGGTGCTCCGGGGCGCCCAGGATGGACTCCAGCCCGGCGCCGGCCGCGTGGCTGTCCACCCGCGGCACGCCCGTGCGCAGCACCTCGCCCAGCGGGTGCCGCGACCCCGGGGAGATGTCGGGGGTGTGGCGGCGGATCACCTCCATCCACCGCTCGGCGGCGGGGTCGGCGTGCACGGCCTCCACGCGGCGCATCCGGCCGTCGTCGTCCAGCAGGTCCACCACGCAGTAGTCCGCCATGGCGGGAACGGCCAGGCGGCACACCTGCCGGAGCGTCTCCTCGTAGTCCAGCGACGAGGCCAGCACGGTGGAGGCGTCGGCCAGGAAGCGCTGCTGCTCCTCGGCCTCGCGCAGCTCCGTGACGTCCACGCAGGTGCCGATGAACCCGGCGAAGCTTCCGTCGGGGGTGAAGCGCGGGATGCCGTGGTCCAGGACCCAGCGGTGCTCGCCGTCGTGCCGGCGGAGGCGGTACTCCATCTGGAAGGGGCGCCGCGCCTCGAAGCTGGTGAGATAGACGGTCAGGCAGCGCTGATAGTCGTCGGGGTGCACCCCCTCGGCCCAGCCGTTCCCCGTCTCCTCCTCCAGCGAGCGCCCGGTGAAATCCAGCCAGAAGCGGTTGAAGTAGGTGCGGAGGGCGTCCGTGCCCGCCATCCAGATGAGCACGGGGGCGTTGTCGGCCATGGCGCGGAAGCGGGCCTCGCTCTCGCGCAGCGCCTCCTCGGCCCGGCGGCCGGCGGTGACGTCGTCGAAGGAGACGACCACGCCGTCCACGCGGCCGCCGGCGCGGAGCGGGGCCGCGCTCACGCGCAGGAACGCGGTCCTCCCGGCGGGGTGCATCTCCACCTCGGCGCCGAGGACCGGCTCGCCCGTGCGCAGCACGCGGGCGGCGGGGGCCTCCTCCGGCGGGTACGGCGACCCGCCCGGCCGCGTGGGCCCGAAGCGGGGATCGTCGAAGCGCAGCCCCACGATCTCCCCCGGCGGGGCGCCCAGGATACGCGAGGCGGCGGCGTTGGCGTAGGTCATCCGCCCGCCGCCGTCCACCAGCACCATCCCCTCGGCCATGGTCTCCAGGATCCGCGAAAGGCGCTCGCGGGCGGTCTCGGACTCGGCGGCGGCGCGGAGCTGCTCGTTGGCGGCCTCCAGCTCCTCGCGCAGCGTGCCGGACTCCTCCACCTGCTGCTCCAGCTCCTCGTTCAGCGACTGCTGCTCCTCCTGCCGCTGCTCCAGCTCCACCGCCTGCTCCTGGCGGAGCATGGCCAGCCGCGCGTTCTCCTCCGCCAGCGCCAGGGTCTCCCGGTGCGCGACCAGCATCCGCTCGGAGAGGAGGGAGACGGTGGTCCCCACGAGCCCGAACACCGCCAGCCGGGTGACGTCCGCGGGACCGTTGAGCGCCAGGGCGAAGCGCGGAGCCGTGAAGAAGAAGTTGTAGGCCAGCGCGGAGAGGGCGGTCGCCAGGAGCCCGGGGCGGAGCCCGCCCAGCCACGCCGCGACGAAGACGGCGCCCAGGAAGATGAAGAGGAACGCGGGATCCAGCAGGTCGTGCAGCGTCAGCGAGAGCCTCAGTCCGGCGAACGGGGCGGCGACGGCGGCCGCCCACCCGGCGGCGGCGGGGAGACGGAGCGGAAGGGGGCGCAGGCGCGCGTCCTCGAAATGAGCACGGGCTCGCGCGGAGCCCGTTCCCGGGGGGGCGTCGGTCATCGGCGGTGGCATGCCGTCGGGCGCGCGGGTCGGCGCTCCCGATGCGGAGATCGGTCTGAACAGCCGCGAGACAGCCGTCACTGCAAAATGCGCGCGTCTTCGCCGCACCCAGGGAACAGCGCGCCGACCCGCCCGCGCGGAGGCCGTTCATCCACGGTCGGCACGGGCGGGAAGCGGCAGATGCGGATCACTCCTCCGCCGCCCAGTGCATCTCCAACTGCGCGGATTCCTCCACGAAGCCCGCCGCCAGCAGGGCGCGATGGACGGGGCTCCCCTCCGGCTCGTTGACCACGATCACGCTCCTCCCGGGATAGGTCGCGCCGAGCGCCTCCACCAGCCGCGCCGCGGACGCATCGTCCTCCGCCGCGGCGTCGTACACCCGCACCCGCTCGCCCGTCGGCGCGGCCAGGAGGATGCCGGACGGGCGCTCGGGCGGGCCGGCGATCGCGATCTCCCCGCCGGCCGGGAAGGCGCGGCGGAGGAAGCGGGGCTCGCGGTTCCAGCTGGCGGGGAAGTCGGCGTGCAGCCGCGCGTGATGCTCCAGCGCCGCGTCGATCGGCACGGCGGGGAGCGGGTCGCCGGATGCGGGCGCGGCGCCGGTGAGGTAGGGAAGGCGTCTCGTCACGCGGAAGCCGGCGGCCTGGTACGTCTTGCGCACCCAGTTCTGCTCGAACAGCTCCAGCCGCACGTGCCGCATCCCCCACTCGCGAAAGCGCGCCGCGTGCTCGCGCATCAGCGCGTACGACAGCCCGCGCCCGCGGAACGCCGGCGCCACGCCGAACCCGCCGATCCACCCGCGCTCGCCGTCGGTCCCCAGGAGCGAGAACGCGGCCGGCTCGCCATCCACCCGCATCACCAGCGAGCGGTCCAGGTCGATCCCGCCGCAGCGGATGTGCCGCTCCAGCTGCTCGCCGGTCAGGGTGATGGGGACGAAGTACCCCTCGTATCCCGCGTTCCAGAGCGCCAGCAGCCCATCCCCGTCCAGCCCGCTCGCCTCCCCAATCTCCACGTTCATCGCCGCCCATCCGCCAGGGTGATCTCCATCACGCGACGATACGCCGCCGCGGACCGCATCGCAAACGGGAGATGCGCGGAACTTCCATCATTCGCCCGATCCGACGTCGGTCGCGGCCCCCCGCATCGTCGACACTGCGCTCCGTCTCGCGCTCGCCAGGCTGTGCCAACTGCGTCATCGGGGGGATGTGGGGCAGGGTCCAACTACCGCGCCGACCCTCCTGATGACGCAGTTTGCGATGATCGGGGGTGCAGCGTGATCTGGATTCGGACGATGGAAGCGCGGATGCGGCGAGCGGATGAGGATCGGGGATGGGGGACGACCGAAGGGTGCCTCCTGAAAAAATTTCGATCCTCATCTCCGCCTAAGGTTCCACGGCGGGAGGCGGGCTTTCGTCTTCGGATGATCGGCTCGCGGGATCAAAAGACGCAGAGCCGGCGGATCGCTCGCCGGCTCTGCGTGGGTGCCGATGTGGGATCGGTGGCTATTCGATGACGTCGAAGGAGTCGATCTCCTCGAGCTGGATCTCCAGCCGGTCGCCCGTGCCCAGGCTGCGGGCGGAGAGGATCTCCACGCCGAACTCCAGCCGCAGGCGGTGCGGGACCACGGTCATGCGCGTTCCCCGGCGCAGCAGGTGGACGCGCGTCCCGTCCGCGATGGCCCGCTCCAGCCGGTCGTAGTCCGCCGGGCTCCAGTTCATCGCGGGAGCCTCACCGTGTCGGCGCGCGGGGGCGCCGGCTCCGGCTGCGGCTCGTCCGGGATCTCGATGGGCGCCTCCTCCGGCTCCTCGGCGGCGGGCGGAGGCGCGGGAGCGGGCGCCGGGACCGGGACGCGCACCGGGGCGCCGCCCGCCGGCGGAGGCGTGCCGCCGCGCACCGCCCCGATCCCCTCGGGGCGCACGGAGATGTAGAACTCCTTGATGAACAGGGAGTCCACCCGCGCGAAGTTGCTGTCCGGCAGGTCGCCGAACTTGGCCCCCGGGCGCGGACGCGGCACGCCCACCCCCAGCGTGTCCATCCACACCCCCCACTCCGTGCGCGAAAGCTTCTGCAGGTAGCCCGTCACGTCGATGGAGGCGCCGGGATACACCGAGCGCAGCGCCCCCTCCGGCGGCTCGGGCTCGAAGCGGATCAGGATGCGCCGGCCGTCCGAGGCGCGCACGTAGACGGAGTTGCGGCGCATGCGGCTCTCCGCGAACCCGGTCACCCGCACCAGCCGCCCCAGCTCGCGCTCCTTGAGCTGCTCCAGCTTGGCGAAGGGCTCCACCACCACCGGGCGCACCGGCGCCCGGTCCGCGCCGAAGTTGGCCGCGGCCCCCACCCCCGAGGTTTCGCGCGTGGTCCGGTCGCCGAAGACCAGGGCGGCCAGCATCATCAGGACCCCCATGGAAACCAGGATCCCGGTCCAGAGCCAGAGACGCTGCGCGCGTCCACGTACGAGCCGAATGTCCATAAACCGCCTGAAGGAGAACAGTGTGCGGGGAACAGGGAGCAGCCGGATCAGGTACACGCTCCCGTCACCGGAGAGCCCGCCGGGAATCGGATGGCGGCGCCAGGCCACGGCCTGAGCCCCGTCCCCGGTTCCCCCGCAGGTGCAAGCGCCGTTCCCCGTTCGGTTTCGGCCGGGCCATGCCTTGCTCGCGGGGGCGGACGCCGGTTATCATGGTGCGCCGCGCACGCGCGCGGAAAGCCCACCCACTCCCGCTTTCCACGGAGGAAGTTCCGTGCCCCGTAACGTCCCGGAGCGGCGTCGCTCATCGCTCACGCCGTTCTACGTCATTCTCGGCCTGGTGCTCCTGGCGGGCATCGGCGTGCTGGCCACGCAGCTCGGCAAGGGCGCCGACGGCGGCGGCGCCACCGCCACGCAGCCGGTCGCGGTGGCGCTCACCCCCGAGCAGCTGCAGCGCGTCCCGGGGATGTCGGTGGGCCGCGCGGACGCGCCCATCACCATCTTCGAGTTCGCCGACTTCCAGTGCCCGGCGTGCGGGCGGTGGGCCACCTTCATCGAGCCGGTGATCAAGGAGCGGCTGGTGCAGACGGGGAAGGTGCGCTACGTCTTCTACGACTTCCCGCTGGGCGGCAGCCACGTCCACTCGTTCCTGGCGGCCCGCGCGGCGCGCTGCGCCAACGAGCAGGGGAAGTTCTGGGAGTACCACCAGGCGCTCTTCGCCCGCCAGAACGACTGGAGCTTCGAGCGCAGCGCCGAGGAGAAGCTCCTGGAGTACGCCGACCAGGTGGGGGTGGACGGCGACAAGTTCGAGGGATGCCTGCGCTCCGACAAGTACGCGCGCGAGGTCTCCGAGAGCAAGTCGCTGGGCGAGTCGCTGGGGGTGGACGGGACTCCGTCGATCTACGTGAACGGGCGGAAGGTCCCGCCGCCCAGCTCCTACAGCGACTTCGAGCAGCAGCTGCGCGAGATCGCCCCCGCCGCGTTCGGCGCCGCTCCGTCCGCCCCGGCGACCCCCGGCACGGCTCCCGCCGATCCGGCGGCCGCGGCGCCCACCGTCGACCCGGCGCAGGCGCCCGCCGCCCCCGCGGGGACGAGGTGAGCGCGTCGCACGCCGGGGCCAGGCACGCCGCGGCGCCGTCGCTGGCCGACGACGAGGTCTACGAGGACTCGCCGCCCGTCACCCGCATGGCGGTGGCCGTGCTGTCGCTGGTGGGGCTCCTGCTCTCGGCGTACCTGTCGCTCTTCAAGCTGGGGGTGATCGAGTCGCTCACCTGCCAGATCGGCTCGTGCGACCGCGTGCAGAGCTCGCCGTGGGCGGTCTTCCTGGGCATCCCCGTCCCCTACCTGGGCGTCGCGGGATACGTGGGGCTGCTGGCGGTGTCGCTGGCCGGCCTGCAGCCGCGCTTCTCGCGCGAGCGGTGGGTGGCGCTCTCTCTCTTCGCCATGTCGGCGGCGGGGGTGGCGTTCTCGGCGTACCTGACGTACCTGGAGGCCTTCCGGATCCGCGCGTGGTGCATGTGGTGCGTGATCTCGGCCGTCCTGATGACTGTGATCTTCCTGCTGACCATCCCCGGGCTGCGGCGCGCCCGGTGAGCGGCGGAACTCGAAACCCTCCCGGAGGAGCGATGTCGGAGAACGTCGGCCAGACCGTCCCCGTCCGCCTGGTGTTCGCGGACCAGGGGACCTTCCACGCCGAGACGGTGCACGTGCCGCTCTCGGTGCTGGGCCAGTACGACCGCCTGGTGGACCTGCTCCGCGAGGAGGAGAGCGTCACCCGCCAGATGTACCTGGACATGGCCCGCCTGGTCTCCGCCTACGTGGTCACGGACGGCGAATAGCGGCAGCCAGATGGATCGATCGATCGCGAAGCCCTCTCCCGGCGTGGCCGGGGGAGGGCTTTCGCGTGGGCGAACGGCATCGTCGTGTCCCCGCGGCGGCCCCCTCCTGACCGCTGGGGCGGTCTGTCCTCCCTCGTTCCGGGAGAGGTTGGCGGGAGGCTGGGGCGGAGCCGGGGATCGGACGGGAGGGGGAGAACGGCTCGGCGGGGGCGGACTTCGGTTCGGTCTGAGCTTCCGATCCCGGGCGACCGCATGGGATTGCGGTCGATCTCGCCCACGATCGGGATCTCGTGCTCGCCCATCCCGTGCTAACTGCGTCATCGGGGGGGGGATGGTGGAGCAGGTGCCGGCATCCCGCGCCGACCTCCTGATGACGTAGTTTGCGATGCTTGAAGGCGCGGATGCGGATCGAGGAGAGGAAAGACCGATAGGTGCCTCTTCAAAAAAATTTCGATACACATCTCGGCCGAGGGTTCCACGGTGGGACGCGGGCTTTTTTCTTGGCGGATGCGGCTGGTCCAGGTGTCCGCGCTGCGCATCCTGTCCGGGGCGCTGGTACGATCTTCCTCGCCGCGTGGCTCGCGGTGCGTCGAACGGCGAAGGCCGCGCTCCGGGATCGGGAGCGCGGCCTTCGATCGTCATCCGCCGATGGGTCGGCTCAGAAGCCGGGGGCCGTGGGCGGGGGAGCCTGGGGCTGCTGTTGGGGCTGGGGCTGCGCGGCGCCTCCGGAGGCCAGCATGGCGTCGATGGCGCGGCTCATCTCCTCGAACGAGATGGCGCCGTTCAGCGCCTGCTGGCCGTTGAGGATGAAGGTGGGGGTGCCGCGGATCCCCGCGCCGGCCACGCCGGAGACGTCGTTGATGATCACCGGTGTCACGCGGTCGTTCTCGTAGCAGTCGCGGTACTGCGACGGGTCCAGCCGCAGCTCCACCGCGTAGCGCGCGAATCGCTGGGCGGGGTCGGGCTTGCCGGCCCACTCCTGCTGCGTGGCGAAGATGCGGTCGTGCATCTCCCAGAACTTCCCCTGCACGGCGGCGCACATGGCGGCCTTGGCGGCGGGGAAGGCCTCGTGGTGGTTGTTGAGCGGCGAGTTGATGAAGATCAACCGCACCTTTCCCGTGCGCACGTACGCGCTGTCGAGCTTGGCGTACGTCTGCTGCGTCCACTGGCGGCAGTACGGGCACTGGAAGTCCGAGACCTCCAGGATGGTGACCGGCGCGGTGGCCTGCCCCTTCATGCGGCCGCGGTCGGCGCGGGCCAGCACGGAGTCGGCGGGGATGGCGGCGGCCGCGGCGCGGTCGCCGGTGGCGCGCTGGGCGGAGGGCTCCTGCGCGCCGCACGCCGAGACGGAGGCCAGCACGCACAGGGCGAGCGCCGCGGGAGCCAGCCTCGCGCGCAGGGAGTAGAAGAATCTCATGGATGGGTTCCGGGTTGTTCGCCGCCGGCCGCGCGGGAGACCGTCTCCCGCGCCCGCTCCAGCGTCCATTCGTGCACGTGCGGGGGCGGCCAGGCGCCCTGGCGGGCGGCCCGCACCAGCCGCCGGGCCTCGGCCCGGGCGCGCTCCGCGGCGTCGGGGGAGACGGCGCCGCCGGCCTCCGCCCCGCGAAGGTCGTCCTCGTCCAGCACCTCCAGCCGGTCGTCGGCGCCCCACCACACGTCCAGGCAGAGGTCGGTGGTCTCCCAGCGCTCCGGGAGGATGGCCACCGGCGTCAGCACGTTGGCGTAGAGGCCGGTGAAGGTGCCGTCGGCCCGGTGGAAGCGGCCGATGTCGTGCCACAGGCCGCGGTAGGTGAACCAGACCACGGGCGCGCCCGGCTCCAGGATCACCGTCCCGGCGGAGTCGGTGACCGGCCGGGTCACGGTGGCTTGCTGGAGGAAGGTGACAACGTAGTCTCCAGCGTCCTCCAGCACAATCTGCCGGAACACCTGCTTCGGGCCCGTCAGCCGGGCGTAGTGGATGTCGACGGTGGGGAGGGGCATTCGATGGTTGGCTGACGGTGGGCGGTTGGACGGTTGGGCTGCGGTGTGGGCGAAGGGCGGCGGTGCGCGACCGCGGCACCCTCACCCCCCCGGCCCCCCTCTCCCGATAACGCTATCCATTAGTCACAAGTCAGGGATAGCGAGAGTACGATGGGCGAGGACGAAGTCCGTTAGTCGGCGCAGCCCTCGCCAGAGCACTTTCACCCCGGGATCCCCGTCGCTGCGGCGGCCCAGAAAG
>Ga0247770_1002043_pt1 | contig 12779 bp, 17 predicted proteins | sample UWRJL136409B6_FD_179943 | JGI IMG/M metagenome (GOLD analysis project Ga0247770, IMG submission 179943) | Plant litter microbial communities from Arlington Agricultural Research Station in Wisconsin, United States - UWRJ-L136-409B-6 | ecosystem: Environmental > Terrestrial > Plant litter >... | reverse complement strand
GTCCCCCAGGGTCCGAGCAGCATTGTACTGCGCCAATGTAACATTTCCTGGCAATTTTGTTGGCTGTACGGGAACTCGGTGGAAGAGTGATGCCCGTGGAGAAAATAATGTGCTGCTGTCATCTAGTACGATATTGGCCCTGTGCCGACTGCTGAGAAGGAGCCCCAGAAGCTGACTGAGAGGGGAAATAGCAAGACAGACAGCGGCAATAGCTGCCGCTAGTATCACGTACGACCTCATGGTTCTAAGGCAAAAGTGGCCCTTTCCACCTCGGTGTTGTGTTCCCAATGGCGGTCGGTATGTTTGTCAGCAACCTACGCACCTCGATTGCCTGAATGGACAGATGGGAGCTCGCTTTCAAGACGGCTTCCAAGCTGGGGACTCGGGGAGAACAGCTATCTGAGATATCCATCCCCCTTTTGCCATCCACCCAAGTAATTGCGCACCTTCTGTCCTGTCCCAGCCGCCCGCGTTTGGATAATCTCATCAAGGGCGCCCATCTGGCCAAAGGGGCGGGAAAAAACTCGATACTCTACCCCTGGGGGTGCGAACAGAGCATGCAGACAGACTTGACATGTTATATTGCCCCTGCAGAATTTTGTTGATCCTGGATGAGCGCAGGCAGCATTGGGGCCAGTTCTCGTCTGATTACGGGATAGGTATGCGAGGCATTCTTTGCCTGTGATATTGAAGCAAAAAGCATGTCATCGGACTACGAACTGTTGGCCGTGCCGCCCCTGAGGCCATCCATGCCCGTACAACACCTTTCAGTGGAATTGCCGGTCAAGATTCGGACCTTTCGAAGATGCAAACTTAAGGTAAATGCCTAAGCCCCTGACGCTGCACTATCTTTTCCGCGGGAAACATGAATGATAACAAAGTACCTTGCACTCTCGTAAATCGGCCCCCAACCTAAGCAACCACCACCAGTTCAAAATCCTATGTACACCCCCGGCGGCCGCTTGTAGAAATACGAGCCCGCCCACTCATCCTCACTCATAGACAAGTTCTCATACAACGCCGGCGGTAAGTACAACCTGAAGTACATCCAACCAACATCCCACCCCGTCCGCCCCTCAACCGGCTCAAACTCCTCCCTCGCCCCGCCTATCGCCCGGTTGATCACATCCCGATCATGCTCCCCAAACTGTCCGTCGATAACGACTCCCGTCCCCTCGACGTGGCAGTACGGCTCAGCGAAGAAACCAATCTCCCGGATGCTCGCACCGTCCATGGCCTCCTTGTCAGCATACAAACACGCCTTGTACCGCGGCGACCACCGCGTGAGTTCCTCATTTTCAGGACAAGCACCCGGCCCATCCCGCTCAACAGACCTCTCATGGACCCAATCGCGGAAGTACTCGCGAATGGTATCCTTGGACGCCCCCTGAGGGAGGAGCTGGCACTTGCGAACATCTTTGGCCAAACTGGGGTTCAAGGAAAGTAGGTCCGCCAGCGGAATCTCCTCGAGTGATGCCACAGCAAGACAATCATTCAGCCCCTCGTATGAGAATCCATGTTCCTCGTCTTCTTCCTCGGTCCCGTCGAGCCAATGTGCACAGGCACTCACCGAGCCGGGAGCGTGCGGCTTGGTTGCAGGTCTTGGGACCACTGATATGGATGTCTTGGGAGGCGGAGGCGACTTGCTTGTTGAGGAACTGGAAACTATAGAGACGATCGGGGTTCTCGTGGGAGTGGGTGTAGCTAATGTGCCATTGCCGATCCTATTCCCGTATTGAGGTTAGTTTTGGTTCCTATCATTCTCACGGCGGGATCACGTACCCGACACAGATGACGAAGTCCCGCCAAGTGTCGATATTCTGGCAACCATTGCTGAAGAATGGATTCCAGGCCATGATTTCTTGAACAGAGACGTTCCATTTTCTGGCAATTGACTGGCACGTATCCGCTAGATTAATGGTGTAGGGCGTGCACTGCGCTTGGGGGAGACATATTCGCGGCCCTGCCTTCTGCAAGTTGCTGCAAAAAAGGTTCATTCCGTTGGCATCGATGATGCCATACGTCGACGTTCTCTGCGCTAGCGCAAAATTGTTGCATGTGTCGCCTTGACGAACCGTGTAAACTCGCGGACAGGACGAGTTTGCCGTTGGCGCCGTGCCTATTGGCATTGATGACGGCGGAGTAGTCGCCGCAAAGGAAGGATATGTAGACCTGGTAAATGTGTAGCTTGTTGCTGAACATTTCGCCTTCGCCGAGGAAAATTGAGACGCAAGATCCTCGCTGTACCCTACTGGGGAGCTGAGCTGAATCGAAAACATCCCCAATATGCAATCAGAGCAAATATCAGGGTCTTTCGACTGATTTCGCAACTCCCCAAGATAAAGATCACAGAACTTCCCATCCATCTTATTTTGTAGCAAGATACATCGTAAGTGTAGATGTAATGATCGACCGCAAGGGTAGCTGTCATTTGACCCATCTGTCAGAGAATTGTACCTGTTGGGAGCGCTGTTTCACGGCCAAGCTAGGTACTTACGAGGGAATGACTTCTTATCGAGAACCATGAGGTCGGTCGGCTTGCAGGTTGCAACGATCTTGGACCGCAGCGTTTGCAGATCGGTTCGACATTTCTTGACGCAAATTCTGCTTAGCATGTCGGGCTTCAGAACCGAGGCACTCGGTGGGTTGCTGTTCCACTCAAGCATCAACATCAGTCCTTGATTGACAGAGCGTTAAGGCCTAGCCTGTGTGCTGACAGCTAAATAGAGACCTACTTACAACTTTGTTGAGATGGCCAAGCCATAGTCACAGGAAACATTGGTGTTCAAAACTCCAAGGCAATCCTGGCTGAGATTCATGGTCTCGTATGGAATCCGATACATGTCGAATTGCTGACCGCTGACAGTCCATGGTATGAGCTGAAGCACTAACGCTGATCGCCACACTTTGTTGAGCCAAATGGCCATCCTGTGTCTTGTCACTCTGTGGCAAGCTTCAGGCGCGGCTTCGAAGTGGTGAAATGTTTCAACGGAAACTGAGAAGCTGGAAGGAAGACGTGAGAGAATACGTGCACAAACTACTCAGCTGAGGTAGCTCTGGACCCTCCAGCTTGGCATCGAGTCATGCCAGAGCGCATATGATGTAAGTGCCCAACATGGACCGTGATCGACAACCAGGGGGCAGCGCCGACGAGTGATGCGGTAGCGGAATTGTTTTCGGGGCACACCATATGGGGATGTAGCATGGACTTTCCACGATAAAGATATACTATACTGCCTCGTGATAGTGATGCATCTCCAGGTCTGCCCCCCTTTCAGCTGACACCTCCGGCCGAAAGCGCCAACATCCCGCTCCGATCAGAGGCTTGCGGCCCCGAGTGCAACCTTCGCCCGATTCAGAATTACCAATGAAATAACCGCTGTGACTTGTGGAGCTCGTGTGGCTGTATTGACATGAATTTCGTTTCCGGGTCGCCTCACACAGTGTAAACATGACAAGCGGGAAATAAGACCCGAAATTAGCCGTCCATAGTACCTTGTCAACGGTATGCGCTTCTGCTTGGTGACAGTTGATATCAACCCTATCTACCTCCCATATGGGTTGTTGTTCCGAGATCCGCCCTTGGGGGCGGCTGAAACACTGTGACCAGTTCTGCTCGGGAGGGCAATGGCGGAACTCCTATAAGCACCTGGCTTGATACTGCTTCTATTAGACGATCTGTTTCTTCTGGATATGCAGGACCTCTGTGCTATATTCCGGATGAGCGGACTGGGGGGTGTCTCTACAATAGCATGCACCAAAGGGTTCAAACTGGGGATATGTCGGATACTCTGAATCACCGAACTCTCCAGAATACAACTGGGATGGATGATTGCACTAAACCAACAGCCCATCGCTTAAGCGCCACAATTACAATTCAATTTTATGAATAACATACTCGGCCATATTTGCGCCAATTTCGGCCGTGGTTGGCTTCGTTCTGGACCCTGCGCTGGCAGGTTCTTCTTTCAGCAGACTGTATTGCAGTAGGAACTGTCCTGACGCACATCCAGTGATGCCAAGGTCCTCGGGGTCAATCATCGTAATGCAGCAAATGGGCCCCAATATTCAAGCGACAATATGCTCAGATTCGAGGTACTTTAGACTGGGTGTTAGGAATCATTCTTTGACAGGTATCTCTGTTGACATCCGGGTGGATCTGCTGGCATATATGTGCTCCATTCATGTTGGCGGTCCTCGTTTTGTGAAGTTCCCAAGAACAGCTTCTCCTAGGTCCCTGTTTTCCCCACCATCATCCATCTCCCTATCATCAAAACCCCGAGTGAGACTGTCAATATGATCGGCTTCAGCAAGAGAATTATGCTCTCCTTTCTTACGGCACCCTTTGTTCTGCCTTCCCCTGTGCTCGAAGGACGAAAGTCATGCGGCGAAGGCGCCAAGCTGATCTGCTACGGGAGCCCCGATGGACAAAACCAGCACGTGGATCCAGAGGATGTCGCATACCTTGCCGCCCTTGTGAGACGCGATGCTCGCAAAGACCCCAACAACCCACCATTCTACATCATGCCGGCCAACAACAATTTCGCATGCGAAGAATGGGGCCTCGGCTCCGAGGGCACAGTTCTGGCCGTGGTGAAGCACAACTCTGCCCGGCGCAACTCATCCGTCCTGCTGGAGGACATTGCCAATACCATTGACGGAGGAGAGAGGGCCACCAAAGAGCAGATTAACAAGTCACTACTTGGGTGCGGCGATCATGACGGGCAACTAGCTGTCATTGTCAATACGAGCCATCCAGCCTACAACACCGACGCATACAAGGCCAGCAAGGCGGCACCTTCCGACCTGATTGTCAAGATTGTTAGGAACAATCCTGGGAAGAAATGATGTATTTTTGTAGGAGCAGATGATAGGATTTGGTCTGGGCTGCATAGAAGAAATTATTATCAACTGGGGTGATTTCCGTTATTGTTGGTTCCTTATAAACTCGGGTAGATTAGGATGACTCTGATGAGGTGTCTCTCGGAAGTGTTCTGATTGACTGGCTTGTAAATCCTGAATATCGCCGGTGCTTGATCCATCAAACCGTGAAGACGGTCTTAGATAGTCTGATGGGAAATAGAGTGATGGGCGCAGTGAAACATCCATAAAAAATGCTCCACTTCCCTCACTCGTTCCAGAAAATACAGCATAAAGCCAAACTCCCACCCAGTATTTCTAACCCCTTTTTCTCTTTCGCAGCAGATATTTCCCAACGTAATACTCTTCCCCTTCGTCGGCGTACCGGCCCGTAGCAAGGAGCGTGCGGGCAGGGTCCAGGTTGGTCTTGACAGGGCGCGTCCAGTCAACGACGGAGCGGCCGAAACGGACGGTATCACGGCGAAGGAACCTGTAGCCGCTCACTCTGACTGACTGTGCGATGCCAGGCGGGGGTGGACCGGTAGGGTCGGGGTATAGGGGGTCGACGTAGTCGCGTACGTGTTCCGAGTCGCCGCGGGGAATGGGCATGTGGTCAGAGAAGCCGAGGGGCGTGGCCGGGGCGCGGCAGCGGGGCTCAGTACGGCGCTGACGGAGCCAGTCAGTGAGTGCCGTGCGGTAAGCCTCAGCCGGGCTGTCGAGCTGGGCATCCGGATGCGCGGTCCATGGGCCCGCCGTGATGGGATCGATGCCCCAGCCGTTCCACAGGCCGCATTCGTCGGTCATCCAGGCGGAGTCGACAGGATTGCGCGTCACGAGATCATGCACTATTACAATGGTCCCGTTGACGTCCGGATCAGCTCTGATGTCAAACTCTTTGTCTTCTCTTCCTTTTTCCTCTTCGCCAGCTTGCGCATCCACCATGCCCAGCGCCGCAAAGAATGACGACTGATGAAAGGCCCGCTGCTCTGGGCTGTAGGCAGTAGGTGGAACACATGTGCCGCCCGTATGGCCGTACCTCCGGGCTTTGCCGAAGTCGATAAGCACGAGATTGTCGGTGGCGGGGTCCACCATAAGGTTCCGGAGACGGATATCGCGGTGGCTGATGCCGTGCTCGAGGGCAAGGCAGTCAAGGGCCTGGAACAGCTGCTTAGCCCATTTAAGCTTGAAGATGCGGGTCGTGCGGGTCGCCTCGAGACTGCCGCCGGGGACAAAGGGCATGGTGAAGCCGACAACACCACCACTGTGCTCGTCCAGGACGAGGTGACGAAGGGGCACCAGGTGCGTGTATCCCGCCATGCCGGCCATGATCTGGACACTATACCACACGTCCGTCATAGCGCGGTCGTCCTCGTAGTGCTTGAACGCCAACCGCTCCGAAGGCGCCGAGTGCGGTACAACCAGGTCGACCAAGGGCCCGAGCCGCTTCACCTCGACAAGACCGTCGCGCGCAATCGCCGTAAACTTGCAGTGGTCGGGCAGCCGGTAGTCGTCAGGCGGCGCATAGTACGTGCCCAGCGTGACGTCTATCGAGGTGTTGGACGACATCGACAGGATGGCGCCGTCGGCCGTCATGACGACAGCGGTAGCGGCCGGTGCCCGCCCGCTATCAATCAGCGCCGCTAGCGCATTGTGGACGGGTGCCCAGGCCGACACGTAATAGTCGGAGCTCCAGGCCTCGTACGTTGCCTCGTCGACATCCACAATGCTGAGCCGCAGCCAGCGCCTCGAGTCCCCGTCGTTGATCGGGAAGCAAACATCCAGCAGTCCTTCTGACCGCCAGTGTGCGTCGGTGGGGAATTGTATGAAGCGAAGCTCGGCCTCCTCCATGCTGGAAGCCTGTGGAGCAGTGCTGGGGTGTTGAGTGGAGCGTAGCCGTGGCGGGGGGAGGAGGGGCGAGGAGGAAGGAGCGAGTTCGACGCAGGGAAGGAGGAACCTGAGGTAGGTACTTGCACTCGGATAGCCGTATTTGTCCCTTTGCCCTCAAAGGTGCTCCCAGCCCTGCCCGCGACTGTTTGGACCAGCGGACCATGAATAAGGAGGCGGTTATGACAGCGCACACGAAACTACCCCGAAACGCTCAGGCAAAGAGGCGAAATTGTAGGTCCACCCAATCGATCGTTTATTACTGTCAGCTCCATGACATCTCACCATTGGTCGTCCGGAGGAGACCAGAGGTCAGAAACCACAAATGCGCAACCCTAGTCGCCAGCAAAAACTGCAACACCTTTGCTGAAGTTTCTGTGATGAGTCGACTCTTCGGCCACTCTAGGCCTGTGCTCTCTAGTCGGGCATGAGCCATTGCCGTGGGGAAAAGAGTCTACCAGTAATACGGGAGTAGCTATTTCTACACCCACCGCCGCCGCTTCTCAGAAGCCCAGAAACCTGCATCGATCGCTTTTTCTCGCCCTCAACGCCCAGACTCCCAGTTGCAACCCACACCGATCAGACAGATTTCCCCTCAAGCCGCATCATGTCGACCGTAGCGCCCCCACAGATGTCCCTCCGGGTAGCCCCCAACCTCGCCTCTGCACCTATCCGCCGCAGACCTTTGTCGTCCCGGACATTGTCGTCTCTGAGCTCTGCCCGTCGTGCGCAAGACCCCGAGCATAAAGGCTCACCAGCTCGAACCTGCTACGTAAGTACTGCGAGGCCGACCAATCCCAACACATTTCCTGACCAAATCCGAATGAGTTGAAAACCTTGAGCAAGGGGTAATACACGGCGAGCACGTCTTGAGCGGAGGGGAAACGATTTTGGGGCTGTTTTTGGCTTAGCTTTCTGTTTGGTGGAACTTGGCATTGGGTTTTGGGAAGAAGCGGCTGTGCTTGTAAAGACAAAGATTCCATCCCATCCTAGACCTCCCTTGGCAGAGCTGTGATATGTCTACTATTTCTGTACCACCTAACCGTAACCTCGCAGTCGAGGATGCATCTCATGAGTGCGGGAAACTGGGTAAGGTGACTTCAACCCGAATCCATCCATCTCAACCCCCTGCCCACGACTCGCCGCGACAGTGCTCAACATCTCCATCTCCCCACCCACCCACGCAATCAACACCGTCTCATGCGCCAATATCATCCCCCCATCTCCCATTCTTTCCTTCCCCGGCACACCCACTTCCCCCGGGCCTTCCGAATCCGTCCCATCAGCCATCTCAAATTCCGGCCGAGCCTCATACCTGAACTCCTTCTGCTGTCGTCGCAAGCGGTACTTGGCAACACCCAAGAATCCAATCCACCATGCTGCGGACAGCGCCAATACCATCCCTGAGATGCCCGGGATGAGCCAGGAGGGTCGGACATCGGTGTTGGAATTAAGAGTGTTGAACCAAGAGGCGATGACGGGGAAGAGGTTAAGGAGGAGATAGATTGTTGCGCAGCAGGCGCTGAGATAGGGGTTGACGGTTCCGGCTGTCATCTGGGACCAGGTTTTCTTCTTCTCGCCTGGGGAGGAGGGAGAAGATTGGCCGGGAGGGCCGAAGATTCGGAGCAGCAAGATACCAAGGGCAAGGAAGGAGCCAAAGAAGGCGGTGACGAGGTACGCGGCGAGGCCTGTGAGGAGAGAATAGGCCTCGTGGCTGGTGGTCATGCCGACGGTGGCAAAGATGAGGACGATGCAGCTGGCGAGGTGCAAGACGAGGGCGCCCACGGGGGTGGGGTCGCGGTGGTTCTCTGGCGTGATGAAGCGCAGTGACATGCCGGCTTTGGAGCGGAGGTATTCGGTCAGACGGCCGATGGAGAGGTCGGTGTTTCGGCCGAAGAATTGGGGGTAAGGCAGGAAGCCCTGCTTGGCGATTTCCTGCTTCATGCGTGCGGCCGTGTAAGTCATGACAATGATGTTTCCGAAGGAGGAGAGGGCGAGGAGCGCGTTGAATACGCGGAAGGGGGTGTCATCGTGTGTGTCGGACGCGAGGGCTTTCTTGAAGAAGAGCAGGGCGACATCTTCGACCGTGTCGGTGGTGCGGCAGCCGCCGATTGCGCCTGCTTGTTGTTCGTATGCGGTAACGACAGCCATCTGCCAGAGATTGTCAGAAAGGATACCCAAAATATTGCAGCGAGTCGGATAGAACTGACGTAGCAAATGTTTACTGCCATGTAAAGAACTGATATCAGCGTCATGGCGAAGAAGGCTGCACGTGGGAATGTCCTGCGCGGCTTTGAAACTTCTCCAAGCACATAATTTGCTTGATCGAAGCCTGAAAAAGCAAATACTAGGGTCGAAGTTAGAGCAACGTTGCGTTTTGGTGCCTCTGGAGGAACTCACTGATAGACAAAAACGCCCTGGCATATCCACTCGCCCCTGCGTCGACTTGCAGCGGAGCCTTGCAATCCTCTCCGGAAGCAATTCCAGGAATCTTTGGAGCCGAAATGGAGTTCGAGAAGTTCTCATTGATCACGTCGCTCCCCTGTAAGACACCGAACCTGATTGCCAGAACAACAACGAGCAATAGAATGCCAGCCTTGACACAGGCAAGGAAATTACTCAACCAAATTCCTCCACGTCGGGAAACGGCGTGGATAACGCAGGCAAATGCCGCGACTGCCAGAGCGATGCCTCTCACGGTGCCGTTACTTGGCTGGATCCCTGGATTCGCTGCCTGGAGCACTCGAACCGCAAAGGCGATACTGTTTCCAGCCATGTTTCCGAGGCAGATGAAACTGATTCCGAAGAGACAGCCGCTGAGAAGGACTGTGTCCTTTTTGTAGTACAACCAGCGATAGACGTATTGAAGCTGGGAATATTGTCAACAGAGACTCAGGGGTAAAAGGGGCTAGGACCCACATAGTGGAGGTCTCCGCCGCTTCGAGGAACGGCTTGCTCAATACCATCGATGACATACCGGGGCACGTTAAGACCATACTCGACGTAAACGTGCACCCCCGCCAGGCCAAAAAGCGTCCCGGCGAACCAGAGCAACATGGCACCGGCTGTCGAGTTGGTACCCCTGATCACGATGCCAGGACTGTTGAAGATGCCCGTTCCAATGACGCGATTGACGATGAGGCATACCGTGGAGAAGAAGCCAAGACGGAATGGCTGTTTTGGGGCATCGGTGACGATTGCATCAGGATTGGTTGTTTCGATCAGCCGTCTGAGTGTCTCGGGGTCTGCGTGTGGCTCCATCTGGCCGAAGTATTCCTGTCTGCTGTCCATGTTGAAATGTATTGAGACTCAATGTATTACTCGACGGACATCGAAGTGCTCCCTTCTCTTCTAAACGAGGAGGACGGGCTCGCTGGTTTCGTTGACTTATCAATCACTAGGAATCTGGCAAGGGACGGGGTGGGTTGGCCTGCATGTCTTGGCGGAACACCATCCCCCTTCTAGAACCCCCCTAACATGCAAGCTGTCGGGGCATGCATGCTTGGCGAGCGGCACCCCAATCACAACAAGGCAACCAGCCTCTAGCCGCATTAAAGGCATCCAATGTCCGACTCAACCACCACAAAACGTGCTGGCTGATTCTGTGGCGGACGCCCGAGGCATTTTCCTCACCAACGTCGGGCGTGCCCAGATACGGAGAGCCTGCGGTCGTGTGACACAGCCACCCATTTCTCATAACGGACAGAACTTATGCACGGTCTCGCGATAAGGGAGTGAGGTGGCCGGGTCCAAGCTCAGCTCAGCTTCCAGAAGACGGGGGGCCTGATGGTTCTTCGTTCTTCTCACTCAGGCCCCTCCTATTTTTTGTCTGGGCTTTCCTCTCCTGTCACCGAGACTCCGGGCGTCTTGCGTAATCATTCAATGCCAGGCCTTTGATCGACATCTTCGTCCGATGTTTCGTCTTGCGCTCTGAATATGGCCGAGATATTGACAGTTGGCGAGTTCGTGAAGTTCTCCGAAATCGCATGGAGTCTGTATTGGCTTGCTTTTTCCCCAGATTGCCGCGCAGGTAAGACCCCCAATGTTCCCCTTCATATATTTTCCGGCCCCCGCTCCTAACAGGAGTAGATGATCAGTATCAACAGTTTTGGGAAGATGTCGGAAATCTCGCGCAATCGCTTGACAGCCTTCAAAATGTCATCGACCAAGCCAGGCAGGAGTTCCAAAAGCACGGACAGTCACTACCGGCGATCATTGGTTGGGACCACTACTCTCTTGTTGAGATCATCGGCAATTACTATACGACATTGCGGGACTGCGAAGACCTTCTCCTGCAAAATCGAAGCTATAACGCAACAACCAACCCCGGGAAGAATTTGCGCTGGAACCTCATCCTTCGCCCCAGAGTCCAGGGCTTGCGACAACGCATCCTGTTACACAACTCCAAGATTCAGCTCGCCTTGCAACCTTTCCAGATGGACGTCAACCTACGAATCTACCACGCCCTTGCGCAGGACATCCGAACTCTTCGCGACGAGACGCGCAATGGCTTGGATGCCATTTTGAGAAACCTGCAAGTCTTGATGCAAGCGTTTGCAGTCCAGCTTCCGGAGAGAACCGAAGAAGACCACCTTCACCGACTAGAGATCCCCCCTCAAATCAAGATGGAACTTGAAACACTCTTTTGGAGCCACCCAGACCAGACAGAAGCTGGCGATTTTGTCCCCGCCCTTTGGGACATCGCCGACGCCTTCGTCAGGTGCTTCGAAACGGCAACTAACCACAGCCCTTTGGACCCCAAAGCTGGCGGCCTCGACGGTGAATCGGTTGAGGGTCAATATCTAAACTTACTGGCGTGCCAGTTTCTCATGTCAAAAATGCTCGGATCCGATGAATATCTCAATACCTCGGACTCCTCCCACTGGCCCAGCTACATCAAGGGCTTGGCAAAAATGCTCTCAGACGAATGCATTCGCTTCACCCGAGACACCGACCTCCCAAATATCTCGCACCGAACGCCTTGGCCAAGAATCTGGCCTAAAGAGGAGCACCCCGAGGATACAGAATTTGTGGAAGACCCCAGACCAATGGAACTACTCCTCGACCTGGACTTGATGACGACAAACCGTCGGCTATGGCGAAAGATGGTGCTCTTTCGACTTCTCGAAACCGAGGATAGTGTATTCTGCCTTGTCATTACGACCGGACAGGTCGGGCAGCCGGCGTCTCGGACAATTCCGGTTGATATCGACCTGTCCGTTGCCACTCTTGTGCCTCAGTATGCGGTACCCGGTGCCAGCCAGTCGCTAGTGATGATTCTCAACAATGGTCGCGGTCAAATACACCCGCTAGAATTTCATACAGAGGAGGATTTGTTCTTATTTCAGCAGGCCCTGACGGGGTATCAGGTCTTTAGCAAGTATATGCCGAAGTGAGTCTTCCTTCCACCCACTGCCGTTCATGTGGCTAAAGTCTATATCTCAGATGCGACTTGAAGGTTTTCTTCATCATGAGAGGAAAGCAAAAGGTCTTGGAACATGCTTCCTTACAGCTCTGGGAACCGATGAGACTCGAGGGGGATCGTGTTTTGAGCGGTTCCACCGACTCCGGTTCGACTCGAAGAGCGAGCAATTCCAGTCGTTCCAGCCATGGAAAGGCACCCGAGCAGCCCGCGGTATTGATGACTCCAGCTGTTGGACAGGGGACAACAAGAATGTCCCCATTGTCACCAACAAGCACCAGCACATTCCGGCAGCCTGAGATTCCCAGAGACTCTTATGGAGGATACTCGCCCATTCCGAATCAGGCAAGCTCTTCCCGATACTCAGCCTACATCAACGCCCAAACCGCCGGACCACCAGCTATGAATCACATGCCAGCAGGGAGAATATGGTCCCCATCCTCCGGATCAGGTTCCGTTTCATCGATCAGTCAACCCCTTACTCGAAGCGACCCCCAGGGACAGGTAATCAGCCCCAGCGCAAACAGAATACCGTTCCGGACGATGTCTCAGTCATCCAGAACAAGCAGCGGCGGTGGCGGCGAAACACCAAGAACACAATACTCTCCAATAA
>Ga0247770_1002042_pt1 | contig 12781 bp, 11 predicted proteins | sample UWRJL136409B6_FD_179943 | JGI IMG/M metagenome (GOLD analysis project Ga0247770, IMG submission 179943) | Plant litter microbial communities from Arlington Agricultural Research Station in Wisconsin, United States - UWRJ-L136-409B-6 | ecosystem: Environmental > Terrestrial > Plant litter >... | reverse complement strand
TTGTGTGGGCTTCAGTGAGGGATGTGAAGCGGGGGTTTTGTGATGGGAGGGACATCAATTTCTCACATGAGAAGACCGAGGGGATTGTTTTGGAGGGGATGGTGGGAGAAAGTGGTTGAGGTGTTGAGTTGGGTACCTCACCTAATGAGTAAGGTGTTGTTACAATCTTCAATGTCGATGGTAAGAGATTTATCATATGTTGCCTGTCAAAATTAGTACCTAGTATTAGCTACCAAAGAAATGATACAAGTTGCTGATGTCTTGTGCTTAACACAAGCTATTTGTTTTTCGTAAGGGTCGGCTGTAATGAAGAGATATAAGAACTACCTTGGTGCCTCTATAGACAAAGCACGCTAGGATCGTCGTGACCCCCCGCTTCGAGGAACTGGTCGATCTGTCCCTCGTACACTCCCACGAAAGTAGAAAGAAGCAGCGGCAACGTCCACGTCTAGTCTCTTTCGTTGGAGAGACAGGCGTAGAAAAGTCAACTTTAAGTAAGCTATCACCTCCACTCTCCACATGGGCGGATTCTAGATCAAGGCGGCATTGCGCTAACACTTTACTACTCAGTTCGTCTGTTGAAGGGCGGCGATGTAAACTTGGACCTCGGCGAACCCACTTCGGGAGAGTGCGGGTCATTCAAGCCGACGACGGGAGAGGTCAATCTCTACCCAGATGCCGAATCCTTCGGCAGCCCATCACCCATGTTATTCGCCGACTGCGAGGGCCTCACTGCTGGAGAACCGATTTCATCTCAGTACTAATCGTCATGGTTCAAGCACGGCACGTCCTATTTGGTTGACAGTAACCAAGACCCGAACCTCAGAAAGCTTGCCACCGAGAAGATCTACCCCAGGCTGCTCTACCTGCTCAGCGATGTTGTTTGCATGGTCACCGCGAATACAAGAACTAGCTCCGAGCTTGCCAAAAAGGTGGTCGGTTGGGGGACGACTGGTGCCCTGGCGATTGTCAACCAGGAAACTCTCCCTGCTCTGGTCATCGTCTCTAACAAGATTGACGGGCAGGTTGAGACTGTAACAGTCACAGACAGCTTCTTTAAAGCTCTTGAATCTGAAATCAAGCGCGATATAGAGCTGCAAGAGCTTGCGAGTGAGGTGAGTAACGAAATCAGAAAAACACATCTCACCCCTCTACCCGTTCTGGATCTGACGACTTGAATTATAGAATCACGTCAGAACTATACGAGAGCTCTTCAATCGCTGCTTCTCCTCCACGCATGTTTGCCACATCCCGAACCGGAATTCCTATGCAAACAATGACAAGTCGGTTGCTGAGGGACTTGCCCACTTGCGGCAAGGTATCCTCTCTGACTCGGAGAGGGTTCGGGATGGACATAGAAGGATCTGGAGACGAGTCGACAGCAGCTTGATGTTAAGAGAATTTAGGCTCATCTTTGAACATGTCACATCCGCCAAGACCACGGCGTTGGACTTGAGTGCAATGATGCGACGACAGGATGGAAATATCGGGCAATCCGCGACCGCGAGGGTAACAAGCTTCCTTCGCTCTGAGCTGCAAGACGACATACAAGCCGGACCCGAATTTGCAACCAAATTTCTAGCCCTGAGCATCGCCTGAAATGCTCTGAGGGGAACCAGCATCTGTGATCCTCAGTATGTATACGACACCAGCATGGAGGGCATATGCCGCGATTCTCTCAAGCAATTCAAGAGAACGGACCAAAAATGCTCTTACCTGAACGAGAAAAGCGGTTCTCGGTGTGTCAATACCAAGGAAGGCCACAGCAAAGGCCACCAGGACGCCCGCGGCAATTTTCTGGCCAATGGGCCTTTTGACCACGGGGACTTTACTTCCAGAGAGTTCCTAGTGGCAATCAAGTTCGAGGTTCACTGTATTCTTCACGAACCTAAGATGGTGCCCTTGGATTTGACAGGGTTCCTAGTCCAACAGCAGCAAGACCTACTTCGGGCTCGCGGCACCCAGAAGCCTTTGCCCCATAGCCGAAACCCGCAACCAGGCCACGACTGCCCGCTCTGCATCTTTGGGCGTCCTGAGTATGCCCTCCCCTGTGGCCACCACATTTGTGCGCATTGTCTGGTTGAGTTTGCAGAGAGTGGTGACGACAGCGGAAGCACCACAGGTGAGGGCTATGTTGTCCACCTCTGGTGTCCCCATGGGCCGCTTCCATTCGACACTCCGTACAGAGTACCCATTCGCCCTGGATCCTCGGGCCTGCGCATGCTTTGCCTCGATGGCGGCGGAGTCCGAGGCGCCGTCCAGCTGATAACCCTCCGGAAGGTCGAGGATCTGATTTGTCTAGGCCTACCCATTTGGCAGTTTTTCGACCCATTGCTGGGTCAGGCACAGGTGCGTTGTCTGGTCGTCTCTTTCTCTAACGGCGTCTTTGAGCCACAAAACTGACTCTCTAAAGGGGCTTTAACTGCTCTCAAGCTTGCTAAGCACGGCCAGTCCGCAGCCGATTGTCTGACGACATTTGAGCAAATCGTGAAGGGTGGGTTCAGTCGCCCAAGAATTTACAGCGCCTGGAGCTGGGTAAATTCCTAGTTCGGAAGACAGTTCACGTACTTTCCCACCAGTAGCATGACAGAAGCGCTTCGTCAAGCCTACCAATCCCAGACGCTGCTCGGGATTAAGAGCATTCCCGGGATGGCCTGCAGCTCATTGCCGCGCGTGGCCGTAACCACTACCGTCGACGACGAGTCTCGACTGCTCACCAACTACTGCACTGGAGATGGCCAGCGTTATCTCGGCCCAACCTTGGAGACATATAAAGCGTTAGTTTCGGTACTTCGTATAGCCTCTTCAGTGACTGTAAGAATGGAATTCGCCCTCAGCTTTGCTGGCTGCGAACTTAAATACGACTAGTAGCCCTTATCTGTGGTGGGTAAACCCATTCCTGGTTTGGAGTAGGCTGATAAAGTTGGTCTAGGAAGCATCCATTCCATTTTTTACGTGAACAGATCGTGGTGCTTCATCCATGTGGACATGTCTGACGCAACTCGCTTCGACGATGACTCGAGAGGCAACCAAACTCAACTGGCCTTTCTCCCGCAACCCGGGAATTTTCGTTGAGTTCTCCCGCAACCCGGAATTTTCGTTGAGATCCAGAGAGCGAGCCACGCCACAGCGGTTTGGTTGCGCAGCAGCTTCGCTTATCAGACCGGCAGGGGCGAAAGACCCAACAGCCATGCCCAGGCCAATATCCAATTTAAGCGGCTCCTGATGCACTTTATTAATTCGCCAATGAAAACACGTCGGACAATTTGCTATCACGACCAAACAACTGATGGTCGTGGTTCGGCGTAAGCGCGCTACATCGGTGAGTAGACAGCCACTGTGCGTAATGTACAAACTCGGGATCTTCAGGTAGGCGGCCATCGCCGTGCTTCCATTTGTCTCCTTGAAAATCCTCAAGAAACACGCCGCAATCACTCATGCAAGGGAAAGTTAAAAATAGTCAAGAGGGAGGAGGCAAACTAGTGCATCATGCTTGTGTATAAATAAGAGGAATGTCTCGTCGGATTTCTGATCACCAGCTATGTCCACCAGCATCACCCTGCATCTTCTCCCCCCCCCCCAAAGAAATCGAACATTGAACACATACAGCCTACCGTATATTGAAGATGGTTTGCCTTCTCAGCGTTATGACCATGGCAGCGGCCACCATCGTTGGCGCGAATGCCTTCGCGAAGCACTGCCGCTATCCCTACGACCAGTGTGGCTGGGTTCTCGCTAACAGGGACTTTGGTGGGTAACCTGCAGCTACCACATTCTAGATTGGACTTGCTGACTGACATGCCTTGATAGGATACACCTATGATGAGCTCAAAGCTGCTGCGAACAGTGATGACGGTAGCCACATCTATGATGCGCTCTACTCGTGCGAACCCGATACAGGCGCACTCACGTACATCAGGTGGTGTGGTGTCGGTGCATGTGAGAGCGGTATTGTTTTTAACGACAACTGCATTGCTTTGGGGAATCCGGAAGTTTGATTAAGAGACAAAGAGGGTACAGGACGGTTAAGACAGGAGAATATGGCTGTGGGTACTGCGGGCACCTCGGAGAAATAGAATTGAACTTGCAGCGAAGAGGGATGAATGCAAAGTGTGCTTGAATCCAGCCGCATCGCGTGGGGGCCTGCGCTGACAGGAAATGTGGATTCAATGCGGCGCCGATTCCTGATGTATTGGGAGTAATTTCTATTCGGCCGCCATAATGGCGTTCTTCCCCCTTTGTCGGTAGCCAATCACCCGTGTGCCAGGACACACTCCCGTTTTTGGGCTTGTGGCTACATGTTGCTGAAGAGACAGGCTCTCAAGTATCGCCGCCCTCTCCACTTGAAGTAAGGCCTATATCACAGGGCTCGCCGCCCCCCCCTGTTGCAACAGGGCTTCACTATCCACCCACCTGCCTCGAGCCCGACTAATTGTAGACCTCCTAGCTCCCTATTCCTAGACACGCTAGCTATTTCAGGCTTGGGGCCACGGCAGATGCGCCTCAACGCGCTGCATTGAAAAACACGTATTTTGCGGCTTAAAATCGATCTTTTCATGCAGCCGAATCCAACCGAAGTGCCACACCCAGCGAAGTCAACACAGATTCTGGCCACCACCGTTGACAAGCGCAAATGAAGCTATCGCCAAACCTAAACGCGGTAATTCAGAGGAGCAAAACGTAGTTTAATTTCGTACTAGTCTATCTCCGGTAAATCCATGTAAGCCAAACACCTAAGTCGCCCCCTGAGCTTGCCCCCTGGGATTTCCCATATCCGCCAACATCGCCGTCCCAACCCCACGGCGCCGTCTGACTTCCTATTAAGAAGTTGGTGATGCTTCCTTTTGGGATATTCCACAAGACAGTCTGAATCTATTCCTGAGCATTCTCAACAGCTGACAACTGCTGCGCGCGCCTGGTGACGACGATGGTAAACTTGCAAGTTGCGGACTAGGATGAGGGAGGAAGATTGCTGGGCCTGGGCGCTAGTAATCTGGATCTTTTGGCAGGGCCACATGGTAAGCACATGCTGCTGTTTTCGGCTTCTTGCCAACGGTTGTGATGCCCTCAAAACGCGCCGAAGGGTCTGGGGAGAGTTCCCGAAAGCATGGTGGCATGAAAAGTGCTGAATTTTGCTGTGAAGATTTATGGGGTCTATAATTAGTCGGGCTCACCTGCCTCAGGATCTTGTGAAAGATTCGACCAGCAACTAACAAGCTCCCGCAATTTTCGTTTTGCTCTCTTGGGGCGCACTTGATAATCCAGAGCCTTGCTAGATTCCTCGTCTTCCTCTCTTCCCACATATCCTTCGAGATGCTGCGCTCTCAGGACCTCGTCTTCATCACTAGCGAAACGGGACACGTAGGCTTATATACGTTGCTTTACCTCCTCCAGGCTGGCTATTATGTGCAGGCTACCGTCCGTTTAGAGCAACAGGCGGCTGCTATTACCGCTCGGCTTTAGATCAGATGAACCCCGCCTAGACCCTAACTCACCTTCACTATCGTCTCCAATATCAGGATTCCTGTTAGAAAAGAAAGGGGCTCAGGGGCCCTGGCATCTAGTCAGCTTTGCTGACTAGGTACATGCCTAGCACTGCCAGAACGCCGGTAGGCCTGAGCCACTATGGTGGCGAAGGCTGAATCCTGCAAGAAAGTCTATAAAGAAGGAGGTTCTGGATGGAAGCCAGAACCACCACAACAAGCAATACAATCATGTCTTTGCAAAACCCCCATTATTTGGAGCGAATCCAGTGTGCCGTGTTTCTAACACAAAAAGCCTCTCTTCAGGGAACCTTATTTCAATGGTTTCTGGGACCAAGCCGCCTTCCTGTAACAATATCAGTAACCGACCAAACGTAAACTATGGCGGAAGACAACCTACCAGAGGGTATACCCATGATACGCCTTGTTCTTCAGCTCACTCCTGATCTTGGCCAAAAATACCTGCGCCTCCACAATCTCCCACTTCAGAATACTCGTCAGCACGTACAACGCAAAAGCCTCCACATCCCTGTGCATCGAAAACAGATTGACCCCCCCGATGTCCTTCAGCTTCCTATCCGCCGGCCACGACCCAACCGGCACCTTGACAACCCGCGTCTTCACCTCCCCGAACCCCGCCTCCTCCAACCTCTTCACAAACTCATCCCCCTCAATCAGGAAAAAATCCTGCCCTCCCATCAGCGGCCCCGCCTTTCTAAATATGCCCACCCACTCATCGAGCACGCTCCCCTCCGGTATCGACCTATCATCACACCACAACCCGACACTACAGTCCATGTGCTCAATCCACCCGCCTGGCTTCAAGCACCTGTACGCCTCACGATACAGCCCCACCCAGTCCTTCACACACCCAACCATGTACCGGATATGCACATAATCAAATGTCTCATCCGGATATGCCCACTCTGTCGTCGCGTCGTCAACCACAAACTTCAAATTCGGCGGCACCCACGTCGGCTGGATCGGCGAGATGTCGATCCCCGTGACTGCCGCCTCGGGGAACTCATCTGCGAAGTCGATGGCCCAGATGCCCGTGCCCGTGCCGACGTCGAGGACGTTTTGCGGGCTTTTGAGGGGCGCGAGGAAGAGCTTGTTCTCGAGGGAGAGGGTGAGGAGATGGTGGTTGACGTCTAGCTGCTCGTTGGCGTTGTCGTCGTTAGGCGCCCAGTATTCAGTGCCTTGGGCGGTGGCGCCGGTGTAGTTGTGGTAGGTGCGGCCGTGGATTTCGCGGTACTGGAGGATTGTTGAGCTGAGAGAGGAAGTGGAGACGTCGGTGGTGGTTGAGCCTATGGCGGAGTCGGTGTCGGAGGGGGAAGGGGAGGAGCGGAGAAAGGTGGGGTCGACTTCAATGTCGGCGGTCTGTTCGTTGGTGGTTGCGGGAGGACTGGCCATGGTGGGTTGAGTGATGTGATTAGGATGGGTGTTGTGAGATGAGTGATGTGACATGAGTTGACGGGCTCTGTATGTCGTCGAACCTGTTGTTGTGGAACTGAAAACTCATCAGGTCGACAACTCGGGTGCAGGGTTGGTAAATACATACGTTCTCTGTCTCTGTGTGTGCGTGTGCGCGCGTGGGTCACTGAAACTGTTGGTGGCTGCGATGGCAACTCTTTCACTGGCACGGCTATCCTCAATCAAACGTGCCTCGCTTTGCAGGGCCAGAATTGGATGGCTCTGCAGCCGGGCAAACCGGCCACCGTCGCCGATTGGACATGGATGCGGTACCCCGCGCGCGATGCCCAAAGGGTTATTATCTGGCGTGAGTTTGACGAATGGGCTGCATGATGGGTTGCGCCACGCTGCAGTGACTTCGACGACCCAGCACCTCATCTCAATCTTGGCCGCTGAGCCACTGAATTAGCCAGTGCCTCCAGTCCGCTTGCCTCCCCAAGCGGTTGACAAAATAACGCGAACAGCAAAAAAGGCCTGTGGTCCGTGTGGTGGCTTGGAGCTAACAGTCCCTATCAACTTTACAACAGTCTTGCTGCATTCAGCTCACCCGACTCTGATAGTGGGGAAGCAAGATGTGTTAGCGTTTGGGATCAGGTGACTGGGAGTTAGAATAGCTGTACATAGAAGTACCTGGAATTGCAGTATAAGCCTGGCTTGGTAGCTTTTAGTTACTGTAAGGTAATATGTTCGTATTATTTTGGCAACCGCTTTCCTCCCCTCCCTATCCTGGGAGTAGCAGTAAATCAACACAAGACAGTTTGTGAATCGTTCCCGCTCCCACTTCGCGTCTCCCTCTGTAGCCACAACGTTGGACCGCCCTTCCATCCAGCCCACCTCGTTTCTGCCGGCCCCCTCAACAACACGACGCCCATGCTTAGGACCGCAAACGCCAAATGCACAATGCCCAACACCATCCATCCCCTTCTAGCGTAAACCGTATTTCCAACGCTGGTCCCAACAAGCTGCCCGATAAAGGCGCTTCCCGTAAACACAACATTGGCCCGATTCGCCGGCAACTTGCGGTACACAGCCGCTCGATATGCCACGCTGCCGGCCTGCAACCCGAGATCCAGACCCACAGCCTGCAAGAGGGGCCCTGCCACTCCAATCCTAGTCGTTGCAAATGTATCCACGGCCATCAAGACAATTCCCACGCCCATGCCGACCACCGACGCAAACCAGGTCTCGAACCGTTCCACCACGGCCCAGCCGTAGACGGGAATTAGCATTGTTGTCACGACGGCAACGATGGAGAACAACCCAACCTGCAGCGGTCCGAACCCAAACGGCGGACCAGCCAGATGCGCCGTCAAGGTCGTCCAGAAGCTCGCTTGCGCCGCGTTGATCAGGAACGCGACAACGCACCCATACGCCAGCACCGGCTCCGTCACCACCATCCTGGCAATATCCCTTGCAATCTCCACGTACCTCGTCCCAAACTCAGCCACTTTCCCCTTCCTCTTCGCCCCCTTTTGCGAGTCAGGCAATTCTATACCCCCTTGAGACGCACCACGCCCTGTCCCACGAACCGCGAAATCCGGAAACAAAACCCACATAGCAACCAACAACACGGTTTGCAGCCCTAGCACAAACCAGTAAATATTCCGCCACGACCCGCCCCCTCCCATATACCCCGTCAACACCCCCGCCACAACCCTCGGCACCGCGATCCCCATCAGCATCCCCGCGAGCACCACCGACACGGCCGTGGCCTGCTTGTCGGGGGGCGCGAGGGTCCCGATGAGCGGGATCAGGATCTGGGGTCCAACGGTGGTAAACCCCGCGATGAAGGAGAGGCCCGCGAAGAGGTGGAAGTTGGGCGTGAGACATAGCCCGAGCCAGGTGAGGGTTGTGATTGTAGTCAGGATCAAGAGTAGCGGTCGGAGCCGGACGATGTCGCCTAGGGGACAGAGGAGGAGAATGCCGAGGCCGTAGCCGGCTTGGAGGAGTTGGGGGATCAGAGACGCGCGTGCGTACGAGACGTTGAAGGAGGCTGCGGCGAGGTTGAGGATTGGGTGAGTGTAGTAGAGGTTTGCGGTCGTGATGGCGGCCGCGACAGCACAGAGGAGGGTGAGGGATGTCGTGAAAGCTGGGTTGGGTGATGGGCGGAGGAAGTGTTTCCAGACGGGGACGCGGGGTGGAGGTGGTTGTTGAAGTTGTTTCGGAGATGGTGGTGGTGTTCCATCATTTGGTGTCATATGACTTGGGGGAGAAGAGCGGTTCAAGTTGAGGGGGGACATTTCTGACGACGATTGTTTGTGTTCCTGTCTTTTTTGTTCAGGGGCCAACTAGACTGCATCAGATATCCAGAGGGTGAACAGGAATGTGGTTTTTTTTCTTTTCCTTTTTTTCCAAACCGTTGCGAGCCCTGCCCTTAAATCCACATTCAGGATCAAAACAGGTCTCTTCTGAGACGTGGGTTTGCCTCGGATCTGTAAAAAGTATGTAATTCCGGTGTCGGATATGACATCAATATTTGTGGCTTTTTACTCGGCTAGCCATGGCTGCCATGGCAGTCACTGAAACCCTCAAGACAGGTCTCTTCATGGTGACTTCTGCTGAGCATTGAGCTTACGGTCCGACGTCGGGATCTATCAAACATTGGCCAATGGTTCACATCATTCAGGAAAAAGCGTTCTCCACGTTCTTCTCAGCTAAGACTACACCCAATGCATACGTCTCCATCGACTGGTGGGCCGGGAAGGGTGCTGCCCGTACCCCTGATACATACCAACCACCAACGCGTCAACAATACCAGGCCGTAAACGGAGTTGCACAACATAGCTGACATCCGAAAGGTCATGTCGTGTCCGGCAAGAACACCTTGCTGTCGGATGTTGATCGGTCGCCGGCAAGGCCGGATGTCGGGGGGGTGATCGGTCGGCTATCGGGGAAGAAGGAAAGCAATGCACCGGCTGTCGGGGGACCCCCTGAATAATTGTCATGTCACGACGCCCCTAACCCGCTAATGTCCCCCACCTGCAGCCCGGATGAAAATTTGGAGGCATCATGAGACCGCCAGTCTCACAGCCAGCTGGCATCTAAATCGAAGCGCGGCCCGGTGCGTCGTCTATCGAAAACCTTTTATCCCCTGAATGTCGGACCTGTATCGGCCTCGATGACAATAACACAGGCGATTGCCAGGGATTTTATGTAAAATATGACACGTCGTCGTGAAGAAATGTGTCAGAGTTACGAAATACGAAAAAAAACTGGGTTGAGATCCTAGTTTAGTCAGCCAACATGAAAAAGACACAAAAGTCCATCGGAACGCACACACCAGCCGGCCGGAAACGGACCCAGAGAGGTGCAAGGTATCTATCATGAGGTTTGCTGCACTGGGCCTTGTTGCTGAAATTCTGTCGGAAGTGTTTACCCTTCTCAGATCACTCTCAACATAACCGGGAAACCCCGACAGTGCAAAAGTATACAGCGGCTACGATTCCAAGTCATCGACCGCCCATTACATCACCCTCAATGGGTGCAGAAATTTCATGCCAATCATCCGTCTACGCCGTCCTATAATACTGTCAGGCACCTTGTTTTTATCTTATTCTTGATTGATACTCTCGGCTTTCGGAACATGGGGAGAGCATATTTCCGTGGCTGTTGTCCAAGGTGCTGATGTGATGTAAAATTTCGAAACTCTCCTTGTCTCGGAGATGGGATTAGAATGAATCAAATTAGAAGACGGAATAGAAGACTGAGCAGATTACGATAGTGCGGATGAACCATGGCCCTACCGGCTTGTACTTCTTAGGTAGATCCAAGACATGAAGCCTAATGTAATGTAGTATACTCCCCAACTCCCAAAAAAATGAAAACCCGTAACCCATAACCAGAGTTTAACAAAACATTACAGCTCCGTTTTTAAAACCGTGCTTTACCTCTCTTTAAACATCCCGCTCATCAAGGTCAATCACCTCTTCATATGTCTGCCGCTCAAAGAGCCGACGCCCTCGCCCACCTCGCCCTCGTCCGCCTGTCCACGTATGGCACACCGGTTTGACAATGAACCGCGTCAGCAACACCAAGACCCGCCGCCGCAACATAACTGCGACCACAACCAGCATCACGAGCGCGATGATCACGCCCAGCCCCAACGGCGGCGCGCCGGCACCCGACGAGGCTTCAGGAGGAGGATGGTTAATAGTGGTGCCGTCATCATGCCTCTCCCCGCCGCCGCCACCACCGCTACTGCCCCTGTCGGTGTTGGTGGTGAAATCCAGACCCAGCAGCAAGATCACGCACGCCGTCCACCCTGTGAATGCCCTGCTGTGGCTGGCCTTTCCCGTCTGGTCCTTGTACTGCTCCCAGAAAAAGCCCGTCTGCTCCCAGCTGTTGTACACCGTGTCGACGAGATTCTTGCGCAGCTCAGCCGCGAGCGTCAATGCCCGTGTCTTTGTCTCTGTTGCCGACCGGCGAAGGTGCGTGTTGTGCCCGGTTTTCTCTCGCAGGCCGATATCACGCAGCCGTAGCGTGGCAAGCACGTTCAGGTTAATCCACACGGCGCCGCGCCAGTAGTCTTCGTCGCGGTGGTAATCGGGATCAGCAGCGCTCAGACTCCGCAGCCCGTAGGGGGACCAGAGCTTGGACTCGTCGGAGAGGAGGTCCAGCACGGCGGGCAGATTCGGGTGCTCTGCGTCAAGGAGGCCGAGGAGGAGCGGGAAGAGCGACACGTAGCCGTCACGGCAGATCAGCGTGTATTTATCGGTTTTATCGATGGTCGCGTCGCAGTACGTCTTTCTCTCATCGTTCCAATGGAGCGTGTCGAGGTTATGCTTGACATCTGATACGTGCTTCTCGAATGTGGCTGCATCGGCGTCCTCGCCGAGGTATTGGGCGACTTGCTGGAGCGCCTGAGCGGAGGCTCCGACCCAGGCTAGGGCATCCAGGTGCAGCTCGCCGGGGTGTGGCGGATTCGCTCGGGGGTAGTCGTCCAGGCCGCTCGTCAGGCAGTGTTTCGGCGTTCTCCCGCGCCATCGATATCCCTCCCCGGCAATGGCGCCGTCAGGTCTAGAGTACGTGCTGCTGAAGTTTCCTGCTTGCGTCCGCCGGAACCATTGGTAATGGCGCGATAGCAGGGGATATAACGCCCTTAGCATCTCGGAAGCACGCTCCTTGGAGGAGAGATAGACCGAGGGATGGCCAGCGTAGGTCGAGGGGTCCGTGAGTTTTGAGACTAGAATTGGGAATAAAAGGGAGAGTGTCGGCGGGTTGGCGTAGTGAGGGTACTGAACCTGAAACTGCTCAGGAACTCGACTGCGAGCTTCGGGCCCGAGGATCTGCTCGCGACCAATCCAACCGTCCGCGTCCATCAGGTTCAGCCAGCTTTGAAGGACCGAAACCGCCTGGTCGAGATCCCACTCGATAACGGGGAGTAGGTGAAACCCTTCGTCCCAGAGAAACCCCCTTGGAAAAAATGGCCGCGATGGGGTATGGGAAAGAAGCGTCAGTGGAGGCGTAGTGGTGATCGGGGCGCGAGCCATGGCGGCGGCTGCCCCGACCCAAAACTCCGGCTCGGTCTCCTGGTATTCGGGGGCTCGTGTGTTGTCCACCTTGGTATCTCCATGGAAGAAACCCAGGCCACCTAGGAGGTTGGACAGGATTTCCTGGGAGAAACGGCGGTATTTCTCTTGGTCAAAGGGAGCTACCCTTGGAAACACCTTATCCACGCTGGTGGGGAAGCTAGAGCGTAAAGAATCCAGACCCTCCTTAATCGAAATCTCTACAAGCAGTAAGCGATTAGTTATCAGAGCAAGGGCAGCCACTGATGAGGGGGGGGGGGGGGGAGTGCACTTCACACCCACGCGGGTCGCTCCCCC
>Ga0247770_1002041_pt1 | contig 12800 bp, 8 predicted proteins | sample UWRJL136409B6_FD_179943 | JGI IMG/M metagenome (GOLD analysis project Ga0247770, IMG submission 179943) | Plant litter microbial communities from Arlington Agricultural Research Station in Wisconsin, United States - UWRJ-L136-409B-6 | ecosystem: Environmental > Terrestrial > Plant litter >... | reverse complement strand
GCTTCCACACCGATGTACAATAAGGTTCCTTCTTCATATCCTACCACTTCCATGGTTGCCTTATCCGTTTCCACATCTGCCAGCACATCGTCGCTCTTCACCGTATCGCCTACTTTTTTATTCCAGGATACGATCTTTCCTTCCGTCATCGTATCACTTAATAAGGGCATGCGTATTTCTTTGGCGCCTGCGGGAAGGCTTACTTTCGCCGCCGCCGGTGCGCTTTCTTTTGCTGTTTCTTCTTTTGGCGCTTCCGCTTTTGCATCGGTTGCTTCGGCTTTGGGGGCTTCTTCTTTTGCCGCCGCGGGTTTGGCACCGCCTTCGGCATCCAGCAGGGATTTATAATCCTCGCCTTCCTTTCCTACTATGGCTATGATCTGGTTCACTTTTGCCGCTTCCCCGGCGGGTACGCCTATGTAAAGCAGCGTGCCGTCCACGTAGCCGTTCACTTCCATGGTCGCCTTGTCGGTTTCCACGTCCGCCAGCACATCGTCGCTTTTTACTTTATCGCCTACTTTTTTGCTCCACGATATGATCTTTCCTTCGGTCATCGTATCGCTTAACAGCGGCATGCGTATCACTTCAGCCATAATAAAAGATTCAGTTTATAAATGAAGCGTGAAATTAATGCAAAAAGGGGAAATGAAGAGAAATTATGAGTTATGAGTTATGAGTTATGAATTGTGGTAATTCATGGCCGGCTTGCGTTTTATATACAGTAAACTAAAATAGGAAGCCAGGCTTGAATCCTGTTATCACCCCCTTAAATCATAGTCCGATTGTGGTTCATCGGGCACAAAGCGGGCGTACGGACCTGTGCGTCAACTCAGTCAATTTCCAGTTTCAACCGGTCCTTCAGGTCTTTCACAAGCGGGTATGCTTCAATTATTTTAAAGTACTGTTCTTTCGTCGTCAGCTTTTTTTCCGTGGGTTGCTGGTTTTCTTCTTTTTCTACCGTTACGATGCAGTACACCAGCTTCCGGTTGTTGAAATATTGCTGCAGGTGCTCGATGAGTATGGGACGTTCGTTCTCGATGAATTTTTGCTGGAAACCGGTTGTGCTGATCTCGATCATGTTGTCATCCACCACCCGCAATCCCGCCATTTTAAAATTGGTGACGGCCGAGTGGTTCTTTCTTTCTTCCAGTATTTCTATGAACTTGCCCCAGCATACGTGCAGGTCTTCTTCGGTGAGGGACTTGATGGTATTGTTGCCGTTGTTCTTTTCCTGCACTTTCTGCCGGATCTTTTCCAGCGAATTGATCGCCGTTTTTGCCGGCGGTAATGTTTCCGTAACCGCGGCCTGTACAACCGTTTTTATATACGACGGTTGTGTTTCGATGCTCAGCTTCGCTTCCAGGGCCGCGCTCTTTTGTTCGCTTACGGGCTTCACCGCTACGGCTTTTACTTCTTTGGCTTTTACCAGTGGTAAGGCCCGGAAAGAAACGGGTTTGGCGGCGTCAACTATTTTTTTTTTGCCCAGCCCGCCTTCATCCACGAGGCTGATCGCCTGCAACAGGTAATTCAGTTTGATGATCGCCAGTTCCACGTGCAAACGCTTGTTGCGCGCCTGTTTATAATTGATCTCCGCTTCATTCAATAAATTCAGCGCCGATACCAGCCAGCCGGTAGAAATGGCCTTTGCCGCCTGTACATATTTCTGCTTGAAATCATCCGCTACCTCCAGCAACACGGCCGCTTTCGGGTCCTTGCTCACCAGCAGGTTGCGCACAAATTCGGCATAACCTTCGAGGAGCGTATCGCCTTCAAATCCTTTGCGGTTGATCTCGTCGTACAGCAGCATCGCGTCCGCCAGTTGCTGTTGCTGCATGCAATCCAGCAGGCGGAAATAATAGTCTTCGTCCAGTATATTTAAATGCTCTAATGTATTGGCATAGTTGAGCGCGCCGTTGGTAAAGCTCACGATCTTATCCAGTATACTCAGCGCATCGCGCATACAGCCTTCGCTTTTTTGCGCGATCACGTGCAGCGCGGCTTTTTCGGCGGTGATCGATTCCTTGTCGCAGATCTCCTGCAGGTGATCGATCGTATCGTTGTTGGTGATGCGTTTGAAATCAAATATCTGGCAGCGGCTCAATATCGTTGGCAGTATCTTGTGCTTCTCCGTCGTCGCCAGAATAAAAATGGCGTAAGGTGGCGGCTCTTCCAGGGTTTTCAAAAAGGCGTTAAAGGCCGAGGCACTCAACATATGAACCTCATCCACGATGTATACTTTGTATTCACCGGCCTGAGGCGCAAAGCGCACCTGTTCCACCAGGCTGCGGATATCGTCCACCGAGTTGTTGCTCGCCGCATCCAGTTCGTGGATGTTGAGCGAACCGCCCGCATCAAAGGAAACGCAGGATTGACAAATGTTACAGGCTTCGCCCTCTGGCGTACGGTTTTCACAATTGATCGTTTTGGCTAAAATGCGTGCACAGGTGGTTTTGCCCACGCCACGCGGACCGCAAAACAAAAAAGCATGCGCCAACTGGTTGTTGTTGATGGCGTTCTTTAAGGTTGTGGTAATGTGCGATTGTCCTACCACCGTAGAAAAATTCTGCGGCCTGTATTTTCTCGCGGAAACGATGAATTTATCCATACGCTGCAATTTCGGAAATCTGTGGGGGATTTGTTTAATTTATTTAACCGGGGAGACGTGTAGGCGGTAAGTTACTCTCGATTATTGTCTGAACTGTGATTATGAATGATTAGAGGATTAACTATGATAAAATCATAATTCATAACTACACCACCTTCTTCCCATTTCTAATTTCTAATTCAAAAAAGGATGCCGTTTAAACTCCTTTTCCCGGTCAAATAAATACCGGTAAGTGCTAAGGTTGCGGCTGCGGAAAGTATCGCCGAAGCTTTCTGCTACGTTGATCATGCGCGGGTTGAAGTCGCCGATCCACTGCATTTCATATTCCTTGTACAGCACGGGCTTTACCTGTACCACTTTGGCGCATTCGCCGATGATGTAGGAATCGACGCCCTTGCCCTGCCATTCCGGTACCACGCCGAATACCATGCCTACGAACTTTTTCGACGGCCTGAATTTCTGCCGCCATACAAATTCCAGTTTTTGCAACAGCCCGAATTTGCCGTTAAAATGTTTGAAGTAATTGTTGATGTCGGGCAGGTTCACGAACATGGCGATGGCTACGTTTTTATAATAGGCGAAATACACTACCCGCTCGTCCATCACCGGCTTCATTTTTTTAAACATGATCATTACCTGGTCTTTGCTCAATTCCTTCAGTCCACCATGACCGGCCCAGGCTTTATTATATACTTCGACAAAATCCAATGCATATTTTTCGAGGTTGTTCTTTTCTATCAGGCGGCAACTGATGTCGGGGTTTTGTGCCAGCACCCGGTGCCGTTCCAGTATCTTGGGCGCCAGCTCCTTTTCCGCGTCCAGTCCAAAACAAACCTGGTTAAAGAATACTTTAAAGCCGTATTGCTCAAACAAGTCCACGTAATAGGGCGGGTTGTAGTTCATGCAATACAAAGGCTGGTAAAATCCTTTGTTGATCAGTCCCCACCAACGGTCGCGTTCGCCAAAGTTGATCGGGCCGTCCATCGCTTCCATGCCTTTGGATTGCAGCCAGGCCTTCGCCGTATCGAACAATAAATTCGCCGCCACGGTATCATTGATGCATTCAAAAAAGCCCATGCCGCCTACGGGCACATCATCGCCTTTATTGCGGTATTTTTTATTGGTGAATGCCGCAATGCGACCGATGAGCTTACCTCGCTCATCCTTCAATATCCAGCGCTGTACTTCGCCAAAGCGAAAGGCTTTGTTCTTTTCCTTGTCGAATACATCGTTGATGTCCTTGTCAAGCGGGCGGATCCATTGCGGATCGTGTTTATTTAAATCGACCGAAGTTTGTAAAAATGCCCTGGCGGTAGCGCTATCTGTTACGGGGATGAGTTGCATAGTTGTAAAATGCAAAGATAAGAAGGGAACGTTCTTTATAAAAGGCTCCATTTTGCAATAACAAAAAACGAATATTTAAAAATTTTATGTATTTTTTAGGCCGTAGAAATTGTAATGAAGCCTGATGAATAATTTAATATAAAAATGCGGTCCGTCAATAATGCCCAACAACTTATAATCATGAAAATCATTTTCCTTGCCTTTCTTTTTACCAGCCTGTGTACATCGGCACAACAAACAAACCCCGATACCAGTATTTTAAAAGAATAAATCAGGCAACTCGACCTTGCCCACGCCCGCGCTATATTTGAAGGCAATGCGGCATCGCTGGACACCCTCATGAGCGACGACGTTACCGTTAATCACCCCACCAACCGCATCGTAAAAGAGAAACAAGAATTGCTCGGCCTCATCAAAAAAGGTGTTATCCGTTATACCACTTTTGAGCGCATGCCCGAAGCCTTTTTATTTTTCCCCGGCATGGTAGTAGTAATGGGCAGTGAAAATGTAACACCTGCTGCCGGTGCGCCCGGCGCCGGTAAGAAAATACAGCGGCGGTACAGCAACACCTGGATGCATCAAAACGGCAGGTGGCAACTCCGGGTAAGGCATGCGAATAATGTTGCGCGACATTATAAATCAAAGGTTGAACACCTGCTCCCGGCACTCACTCTTGGCTTTTGAATTTTAATTTTAATTTTGCCTTTCCAAACCCGGGCATGCAAATTGTTCGCGTAATCCTATGGCCCTTTACGAAAACATAACCATCACACAGGCTACGCAGGTCCAAAATGAATTGCGCGCAAAACTGGACATGGCAGAAAGGCAACTTAATATCACCACCATCGGCGGCGCGGATATTTCGCTCAACCTGTACAGCAGCACCATCTACGCCGGCATCATTCTTTTATCTTTCCCGCAACTGCTACCCATTGCTTATTCGCTGGTAAAAGATGAAACGCATTTTCCTTACGTGCCCGGCTACCTCGCCTTCCGCGAAGTGCCTGCGCTGGTAAAAGTCTGGGAGCAGATGAAGATAAAACCAGGCGTACTGGTGGTCGACGGCCACGGTATCGCGCACCCACGGAGAATGGGCATCGCGGCTCATTTTGGGGCTGTAACTGGTCAACCATCGATGGGCTGCGCCAAAAAAATATTGACCGGCAAGTATGAAGAACCGTCCCCGCAATTTGGCGCACACAGTCCCATTTACGACAGGCAGGAACTTATCGGGCACGCCTTTCGCAGCAAGGCCAACACGGCGCCGGTGTATATTTCACCCGGGCATTTGCTGGGAATGGACAACAGCCTGCAGGTGATCCGGCAGTGCACCGGCAAATACCGCATACCCGAACCCACGCGGCGCGCGCACGAACTGGTGAACCGCTTCCGCAAAGGTGGATTGCCCGAAGGGTATCATGAGATATAGAATAGAAACTGCGTTACAACTGTCGCAAATGCCCTTCAATTTGTCGTAAAAACACATAATTTTTTAGTATAATGAAAGTATGTTTGCTTTCGAAGCGATTGAAAGCTTTTAAGTACTATTATTTTCATTTATAAAATCGATCCCATGGCAGCAGTAAATCCTTATTTAAACTTCGCGGGCAATACCGAGGAAGCCTTCAATTTTTACAAATCAGTTTTCGGCGGCGAATTTGTAATGATCATGCGCTTTAAAGATGTAGGCGGCATGGACCAGTTACCCCCGGCCGACCTGGAAAAGATCATGCACATTGCATTGCCCATCGGCAATGGAACTATTTTAATGGGAACGGATGCATTGGAATCCATGGGACAAAAACTGAACGTGGGCGATAATTTTTCACTCGCCATCGGTACCGACAGCATCGAAGAAGCAGATAAAATGTACGCAGCCTTATCCGCCGGCGGCAATCCCAGCAGCCCGATGAAAAAAGAATTCTGGGGCGCTTACTTCGGCATGCTTACCGATAAATTTGGCATCCAGTGGATGGTGAGCTATGATGAACAACACAAACCTTAATCATTTACGAATTATCAATTACGAATTACGTTGAAGGTTGTAAATTATTTAGTCCTCGTCATTCGTAATTAAAATATTTATTATGCAGGAATTAGTGAACGAAATCACACAAACAAAGGAACAGCTCATTGCAGCCATCGATGCTTTTACCGATACGGAATTCAACACCGTACCTTTTGAAGGCAGCTGGACGCCGGCCCAGGTATCGGAACATATTTTAAAAGCTTCTTCCGCCAAAGTACTGTACGGCAGCACAACCGAAACCAGCCGCCGGCCCGATGAGAAAATTGCAGAACTGAAAAAGATCTTCCTGGACTTTAGCACAAAGATGCAATCGCCGGACTTTATCCTGCCTTCCAGTGTACCGCACCAAAAGGAAGATATGATAGCGGGACTATCGGAAAAGTTCGACGCCTTTACTGAAGCCATATCCACGCTCGACCTCAACCTGACCTGCACAAGTTTTGAAATGCCGCGCATGGGATTTTTGACAAGGCTGGAGCTGGTCAGTTTTTTCCTGGCCCATACGCAAAGGCATATTCACCAGTTGCAAAAAATAAAGGAAACAATTTCGAATTAGGATTACGAACGAATAAAGATACTGCACGTTGTATTTTACATTCGTAATTCGCCTTTTGTAACCTGCCTGCCGGCAGACAGGTCCGTAATTATTTGTACTCCAGTTCGCCCACAAAAACACCGCCCTTCGCGTCTTTCTTCATCTGTAGTACAATGACTTTTCTTTGCTGCTGCGGCGTGCCATAGTGCGTATATATTTCCGCCATGATGGTGACAGGTCCAGCAAGCGTTACCTGGTTATCGGAATAATAATCAACTTCAATTTTGTATGTGCCTTTGAGGGCTTTTTTAAGCAGGAACTGTTCGGGACCAAATCCTTCCGTAAAGTCGTCGGATATGCGGCCGTTGCTGCTCGTTTCGGCATAACCATAATAACATTTTTCACCAGCCGGGTCGGTCACCCACAGGTCGATATCCGTATTGCTTTTGTTCCAGTTCAGCACAACCCGTATGTCCACCGGCAGGGCAACAACGAATTCCTTTGGCAGTTCGCCCCGCTGTACATTTTTCTGTACTGATAATATGCGGTTGATCTCCACCAGGAAAATTTCTTCGATGCCGTCGTACAACGATTCGCTGGTGATGTCGTTGATCTTTACCATACCTTCGTAAAGCATCTCTATTGCTTTTTGGTAAAGGCCGTTGTCTTCCAGCGCCAGTGCATAATCACGGTAACTTTGTGGTTCAAGCGGCCGCAGTTGCAACACTTTTTTAAATACTTCCACTTCGGCTGCATAGTCGCCCGCTTCTTTCAATTTATAGCCCAGCATCTTTAGTAATTCGTAATCGTTGTTTGACAATTCGGCGAGGTTGCTGAGGATGGTAAAGGCCGTTTCCCGGTTGTCCACGCGATAGAAGTAAGCAGCCACTTCTAAAAAGTAAGCAGCCTGGTCCATGTACAAAGGCCGCAGCTCCAGGTATTTTGCATAGCGCTTTGACGGCTCTACGTTCTTGATGAGTTTCAGGTAATTGATGCTATCAGGGTTGGCAAAGGCATGCTGCTTTGCTCCATTAGCGGCAATAAAACTTTTTGTTTGAATGATGACAGCGCCATTTGATCCTTCTGCACCAAACAAAGCGGTAGCGACCGGCGGTTGTAATACATCAATGTTATGAATAGAATCTGCCGGCAATAAAAATCCTTTGGGCATGATGCTGCCATTTACTATTAAAAGTGTATCCGTCGAAACGACAAAACTGTTTTCACCTCTTAAGCGCATGATCGTTTCACTGCCCGGCACTGCTGTAGAATTACCACGTAATTGCACACCCGCTACCCTACCTGCCAATGCATTGCTTACATTATCCTGTCGTATCGTATTTATTTCTTCGGTGCTAAAGGATTGTACATTGCTTGTCGTACTCCTGGCCATCCGCCTGGTAGCATAGGCGCCCGTAACAACCACTTCCCGGAGTTCATTAACGTTTTTATCCAGTGTCGTATTCAGGTTTTGTTGTGTGCCAACAGCCGCCTGCGTGGTAGCGTAACCCGTGCCGGAGATCTCCAGCACATCATTATTGTTTACACGTATCGAGTAATTTCCATTTGCATCCGCAGATAATCCATTGTTTGATCCTTTTACCTTTACTACCGCAAATGGCACCGGGTTACCATCCTTATCCTTTACCGTGCCTGATAATACGCGACGGCCTCTCATGGATGTATCATTCCTTACCGGTGGGGGCATTGTGGTAACCGGCACTGCGGCTGGCGGAGGAGGTGGTGGCGGTGTTGTTATTTTTTTCTGTGCGACTTTGCCGCTTTTGTTCCACCAGGTTTTTAGCTCGGCAATCATTTCCATCGCTGCTTCCATATCATCTTTCTTTTTTGCGAAAGCCGCTGTGCTCCTGCTTTTCTTAATCCTGTTGTATTCGGTCCGTAATTCTGCGGGCGGGTAAATATTATAGGTGATATAGTCTTCCACTGTTTCCAATACGATCAGCGAAGTGTTCCTTGTAATAACGCCGTAACGGTTGCCCAATGCTTCGATGGCAGTTTTATTTTTTTCATATTGCAGGTCCAGCTCAGTGATCTTTCTTTGTGCAAACAATTTCGTGAGGTCAAAGCCATCGCAACTATTATTCTCGGGGTTTACTTTAAATGTCTTTTCTTCTGTTATGGTATTGCCGTATCCAAAACACAACACGATCTCTTCAAGGTCTTCCGTAGCTATACCGGCCAGGGAAAACTGGCCCGTTACCGGCACTTTAAGCGAAGGGTAATACTCTTTTATTTGTTCGTTTGATCTGATGCCGAGGAAGCGATAGGTTTCCGTAATTAATTTTTTAAAAGCAACGGCACTGTCATCACGCAGCAGGTCGATGAATTCGCCGCCGCTTGCAACAGAAAGCAGTTTAAGCGCGCTGTAATCCGCAACTGCAGCAGAGTTGATGCAATACATAGGTTGCTTTCCCGGCTTAACCGAAGCCGATCCGAAAGTTTGTAGTCCATCGCTAACCAATATACATTCATCCTCGGCAAACCGGCTTATGTCGAGCGCTGATAAGCTGGTAGCGCCATCGTATTGAATGTTGTTAATTGCGCTGCGCAAGGTTTGCCAGTTGCCCCCGGTTATTTTATACACTTCATTGCTGCGGACTTTTGTATTGAACACAACAAGCCTTACGTTTATTGTTTGTAATCTTTTAAAATATTGATCGAGTAAAGCCGTTTCCTTTTGCAGGTTTCTTTTCAAACCGCTGATGGAAGCATCCCACAAAAGACAGATCGCTTTGGGCAGTTGCTTCGCTCGTTCATTTTTTACAACAGGTGTATTCAAAAAAAAGTAATGTTTGTTCTCAAATTCCTGGAATACCGCTTCCGGATCTTTTTCATTTACCGGGATGTTGAAAGCAAGCGGTTGCTGTGGTACATACATCGATCTTTCCATCCTGGCCAGGTAGCGTTGCTGCGCCTTGCTGAATATCAAATCATTGCCCGGCAACGCATCAAAAAAAGGTGTACTGTTTGCCTGGTTAACGGTTACGGTAATGCTGAATTGTTTGACGGTATCTTTCAAACCCATCGGCAAATTATAGCGCCGCATCTTTTTATCATCCGTCGTCATTTCCTCTTCATAACCGATGAGTACGGTGCGTGTACTTTTTGCATTGATGGGATAGATCCTTGTCCGGAACACGTTGCCATCCAGCTTTTCAAGCAGGCCGGGATCCACGCGCCGCCGCTCGATCGCTTCAAATACAACAGCGCCTTTCGACCGGTCAACCGGCACGGCTTCGCGCAATTTGCCGTTGATATCGAGTGCATAACGGCTTACACTAATACCTTCTTTCAAAGGGAATTTCAATGCGCCTTCAAGTACCTTGTCCGTATGATTTCGGAAGGTCATTTCCCAACTCGTTTTCACAATCGCACCGCAAACTTTCACATCTATCTTCAACACTTCGAGGCTTACGCCGTTATTGGATTTGCCGTCAACACTTATATCGGGCGCCTGCGCTTTACACAATGCAGCTGATAACAACAGGAATAAAAATAAAGGGGATCTCATAAATTGGGGGGTTTATGAGAAGATGAGGATTTTGGTATGATTACATAAAGAGATGGGGAATAACGAATGACGGATTACGAATTACGAATAGAAAATACAGTTGACTATTACAAGTTATTAAACGTTTATAAACGAGTTAAGTAAGGGGAAATAAATAGCTTGGTGAATAATTTAGAAAATGAAAGAGAATAATATTATAAGACTGAAGAGTTATGCTTTTGCGATAAGGATTGTAAAACTATATAAATATTTAGTGAAAGACAAGCATGAATTTATTCTCAGTAAACAACTACTTCGTTGTGGAACTCCATTGGCGCCAATGTGGAGGAAGCCATCGGCGCACAAACCAAAAAAGATCTCTTCCTGAAAATCACCATCGCTTACAAGGTATGCAGGGAAACAAATTATTGGATAAGCCTAGTAACAGACACAAGGTTACCCCGGCGAAAAAGAAAAGGCAAGCATTCAAAATGACTGCGAAGAACTTTTAAGAATATTGGGTTCTATTCAAAAAACAATACGCCAATCCCAAACAAGCGCCCCGTAATTCATAATCCGTAATTCGTAATTTTCCTATCTAACTTTCACCATTGCCTTCACCTGTTGCAGCGCCCCGTTCTGCAAACGTGCATAGTAAACGCCAGCCGGTAATGCGCCGCTGTCGAAGTTATAAGTGTAACTGCCTGCGGCAAGACCCTTGTCCACGGAGGTTTGTATCAGCCTGCCCATCGTGTCGAATATTTGCAATACGATGTGGCCGCCATCGCTTTTGTAAACGATCTTCGTCGTTTGGGTAAAAGGATTTCCCCATATTTCCAGTACGCTGGTACCGGCAGTCACAGGAGCTACGGGTTTGCAACCTGCCGTATCGACCAGTGACAATTGCTGGAAATGCTTTAGCATGATCTGCTGTAGGTCGTCGTGCTTCACGCACAACCAGTCTTCTAACAGGGACGCATACACGCTCCTGAAGTCATACTGCATCGGTACGTTGTCGTTCACGGTAGCGTTGGCCGGTATCGTTGGATTATCGCCCCATAATTTGGGGATCACTTTTTTACCGAAGAGGAACATCGGTGCGGCCGCGCCATGATCGGTACCTACGCTGCTGTTGCTTTTGATGCGGCGGCCAAATTCCGAAAAGGTCATACCCACTACGCGCTCTTCGATCCCTAAAAAAGCCAGGTCATCCTGGAAAGCTTTGATGGCATCGCTTACCGTTTTCAACAAAGTTGCGTGCGTACCCGTGGTCGTATCGTTTGTATTGGTTTGCAATGAATGTGTATCGAAGCTGCCGAAACTCACCATGTAAATTTTGGTTTTCAGTCCACCTTTGACAAGGCGTGCAACGATCTTTAACTGGTCGGCCAAATAATTATTGGTTGGATAAGGCGCCTGCTGCGTTACTGTGTCCGCCGCGGCTTTTACAACGGTAGAATATTGCGCGGTTTGCTTCGCCACCAGGCGCACGTATTTCAATTCTTTGCCTGCATTGCTATTGGGCGCAGGGTCTTCAATGCCGTTTAAAAAATTATAAAAGCTGGAAGGATTGCTGATGCTCATGCCCATGCTCACCGATGGTCCCTGGAAAGTAAGCGAAGTGGTGGAACCGATCTGTATACCCAACGGATCGGGCGCCGTTGTATTGGGATAACCTGCCGGGAAGTTGGGGTATTCGTACGCCAGGAACCTGCCCGCCCAGCCATTCACCACCACCTGGTCGCTGTCCGATGCACTCATCCAGATATCGGTGGCGCGGAAATGCGAGAAATTGGGCGTGGGATAACCGGCAGCCTGCACCACGCTGAGTTTGCCGTTATCAAATAAATTCTTCATGCCCGTCATCGCGGGATTCAGTCCTGTCTTGCCGTTCAGCGATAGTATTTTATTTTGCGGTATCGCGATATTGGTACGCGCATTATAATAAGCACCGTAATTATCGATGGGGATCACGGTGTTCAAACCGTCGTTGCCACCTTGTAATTGTACGATCACCAGCACGTGATCATTCGGCGTGGCGCCCTGTAACAGCTGCGCCAGGGCTGAATCGGCGGCAAATGCTTTTACCGAAAAGCCGTTGATCACGGTGGGCAATACGGTAGCGGGGATGGTACTCCGTAAAAAATCTCTTCTTTTCATTGGTGACTTTTTTGTTGGGCCGACTTAAAACGCGACCGGTATTTATTTGAACAATGAAATCTTCAGTGTATTAGCTCAACTGGTATTCCGCCAGCTTCAGCAGGTACATGTACAGGTCGCGCAATTTCGTTTTTACGATCGCCGCGTTGGTTGTGTCGTTTGGATTCGCGATCCAGGCATTCCAGGCATTCGTCCAGTAATAATCATTTGTTTGACCGCCGAGGATAATGTCTTTCTTCAACTGGTCCTTCGATGCCTGCGTTAAACCGAGCCTGAATAAATAAGTGATCGAATCGCTTATCAATGCATTGGGATCGCCGGGGTTGGGCAAGGTTTTGGCGAAGATGGTCGGGTCGATGCGGATGTTCTTTCCATCGCGCGTGAAGCCTGTCAGCAACATCTGGTCGCCCAGTTGATTGCGTTTCGGTAGGGTATCCGAATTGATCCAAAGTTCATGGAACTGCGGCGCCTGGTAGTACGCGGGCCAGCCGGCCACGTTGGGCGGATCGCCGATATCCTGTTGCAATAAGATCATAAAATAAGTTATTAGCAGCCAGGTGCTGTATTGCCCTTCGTAATCTGTAGCCGGTGGAAACACCACGCTGAACTCTCGGCAAAG
>Ga0247770_1002040_pt1 | contig 12800 bp, 15 predicted proteins | sample UWRJL136409B6_FD_179943 | JGI IMG/M metagenome (GOLD analysis project Ga0247770, IMG submission 179943) | Plant litter microbial communities from Arlington Agricultural Research Station in Wisconsin, United States - UWRJ-L136-409B-6 | ecosystem: Environmental > Terrestrial > Plant litter >... | reverse complement strand
TAATCCGATACCCCCTCCTCCCATACCACGCAATCAACTCGACTCTCGTCCAAATCACACTCATCTCCATCCTCTTAACCCCCCACTCCCTCCGTACCCACTCTTCCGCATAATTGAGTACTTGCCGTCCAAAACCACCCGCTTGCCGTTTCGGATCGACGGCGAACATGCCAAAGTACGCGACATCGTCGCTGCGCTTGACGACTTCGCAGCATGCGGTTAGCGTCCCGGAGGGATCGGTACCGATGAGCACGACGGAGTTGGGGGCGGTGATTTTGGAGAGGACGCCGGATACGGAGATGCGTTCGCCGGCGAGGAGGTTGGCTTCGGTGGTCCAGCCGAGGCGGGAGGAGTCGCCGCGGTAGGCAGATTGGACGAGGGGTTGGAGGAGGGCGGCGTCGGTGGGGGTTGCGAGGCGGAAAGTGAGTGCGGTTGGTGATGCCATGGCAGTTAAGTTTGGTGGTGCGGTGACTTGGGAGAGGTTAAGTGAATGTTGAAATTGAGTTGAGTTGAGCCGAATTGAGTTCAGGTGGTGGTGAAACACGCCGCTTTTGAGGCGGATGGGGTGTCGGTGGGGGCCGTGAGGCGGATCCATAAACGCCGCTGTGATGGGCTCCACGACTCGGCCGAGTTCGGCATGTCAATGGGGTTGCCCCAAGGGCGCATGTAGTCGAAACAAGCTCAATGGAATTTTGCAGAATTTTGCCACCACTAGCGCATTGAGTCAGCCAGCCATTGGCTTTCGGTTTGGGACACCGAGCCGAGAACTTGAACTGAAGTTGGGATTCAGGGGGGATTATTCAGGAAGTCGATAACCCCTTTATGAGGAAATTCCGAACAAAACTCATTTCTTCTCGATCCCATCAAATTTTCTTCCTTTTAGAGTATTTCACCTACGGCGTCCTGACACCATCCTGCGCAGCCAGCGCAACAAAAAGTCGGTCACCGTCACCCACGGCATACCGTACCATCGGATCTCCAGCGCCTTTGACATGCCTTGCAGGTCCGTCACCCAATGCATTGCTGCTTCCATTGACAAGGACATCGATGAGAGAATGTTCATCCGCGCTCATTGGAGCACCGAACGAATTTGCGATCTCCAGAGGACTCAGAGAAAACGACCTTCCCAACCGCCACCATCCCCAGAACAGTGTGAGCGTGGCTACAGGTCCCAGAACGCTGACAACGACGGCCACTGCCAGGTTTCCCCGGTCTGCTGCGTACTGTATCCGGACTCGTTCGCCTGTGTACGGGACATTTTGTGAGTACGCCTCGGATTGGGATATGCCGGCCTCGTCCGTGTCAACAACGCGCCCCTCGGCTGCTGCTGCTGCGACCGAAATGCGTAGCGTAAGCTCGCGATAAGCGTTGAGAATATCGCCCATAGGGTCGTTATATGCGACGTTGGAGCCGCAAGATGATGACCTGCTGCCGTACGCGTACGTGTTGCCGAGGAGGCCGCGGTGTTTGTCGTCCAGCCGATACCGCTCCAAACGTCGTGTTTGAGATGGAGTCGTGTTGGATTGATCCAAAGAATTGCAGAGCGCGTACTGTTGTGCTGCCCCCGGCGTCGCCTCCGTTGAAGTTCCTAGAACAATAGGGCCAGCCAGGTTGAACCCGAATCCACAAAAACTTACAGCAATTCGCCCACCGAGTCTTTTCCCCACGAATCAGTCTTGAAACTGACGATTCCAGCATTCAAAAGCACCTCATATGTGACCTGAGCCGGCGTCAAAAAAAGTCTAGATGGGAAGTAGCCCTCGCAAACGTCAGGCTCCGTCCTCTCATCACGGTGACGTTCAGGGATTGGGGTTCGGCCATTGATACAAAATGCCGAGTGACTTTTGACTCAAAATTTGTCGCATTTGGTCGAAAGGAGGGAAGCTGACGGTGCTGAAGTTGTAGTACCGTGGCTGACATGCGCTGCACTCGATTTTGAATCCTAATGCCTAGTTCAGGTGAGCATTAGAGCGCGACCAACACTCCTGGCCGTCTCAATCTGAGGGTTTGGGCTTACCGGCAAGGTCAGGGGTACAGTTGTCGCACTTGGCTCCTGGAATTGCAATCAGACTTCTCGCTTGGTATTCCCAAATAACCTTTGAGAAGTTGGAGCGAAATGTCAACTCCGCATGTCCTCGATCAAATGTGATTGCTGCTCAGTCGGCGGTGACATTGTAGTTCATTTCAAGGTTGATGTTGCATGGGACGGAGAACACTTCTACTTGAACGAGTGATGCTCGTTGCATCAGGGGGCCCCTGAGCAGGGTTGTAACAGCGACGAGTACTGACACTTTGCAGCCAATCACTGTTAGACAGCTCGGAAGGCGAATGGAAAGCAGTCGAACCAAACTTACCCGTGCTGATAAGGAAAGCTCCTCCATTGATCACAGCCTTGAAGGCGCCAATGACACTAGTGCCTCCAGCCCAGTTGAAGTGGAAGCTGCTCATCTTGGATATGCGTTAATGCCAGTCGTTTGTGTTTTGGGCTATGAAAGCACCTACTGGAACTCCCCGAAACACCCGAGTCCAAAACGCAATCATCGCGGCCTCTGCAAACGCGATAGCGAGGAATAAGCCAAGAGAACGCCGGGTTGCTTGTTTCCCGACCACTCGGAAATGGGTTTCCCGTCGCTTAGGGGTACAATCGCTATCGCCGCTACAGTGCCTGTGAGAGGTGAGCACCCGCTACGCATTTCCAGGGGCGGAATGTGGATAAACTCACAGCAAAGACTCAAAGCCAGAGCACCAAGACCGAATAGTGGGAACTCGGAGAAGAATCCCAGATTCCACTTCCGTCTAGATGCTACTGAAATGGGAGACGTTGAGAACACATCCTCGGACTTAATTTCGTTTCGTCGGTGCCGGAGGCTGTGCGAGATCGATGAAGACCAATGGCGGGGTGTTTCGCGTGTTTTCAAAGGCCAGCGAGAGCGAAGAGGTCGATCTTTCTGAGAAATATAGAAGAACGCTATTACCGGGAATATGTGAGCTTCGACAAGGCTCTGAGCTTCCACACCCTACAGACTTCCGCTGGGAAGACCACTTGCAGTGTGGCGCACTGGTTCTTGGCCAGATTCGTACACCAATGCAACCATACCGCCAACGGTGCCTGCTGTGCGCGAAATGCTATTGGTCCCCGCCTGGGGGCTTGATGACCTTGCTCCTTTTGGGTCACTTGTTGGGTGCTGCAGGTTCTAGACCACGCTGACAGATGTGCTTTTGCATTGACATGGCATGACTAGACCGCTAATTGACTTGGAGTTGAACGGGCCCAAGCCTTAATGGCTGATCTTTTCTCCCCTCTTCAACCCTCTAGGGCTAGCAATTGCTGCACGCATATGACCAGAGTGGTCCTTGTCACCGACAAACGGGTTTGGATCCGAAGTCTGGTCGAGGTTTCCGAGCGTGTGATTTACACCGCGATGGGACGCCTCATCTGCCTATGCGAATTCAGCCATCAGAACAGAGAAACGAACACTGTGTACTGTGTAGGGCACTTACTCGAATATATAGAAGCAAATCCCTCCTAGTCCTCCTCCTTTCCCGCATATTCCAGTACTTTACCGCAATGCTCGGGATTTGGAAATCCGATGATTCCCAAAGTGGGAGGCTGCCGTTATCTAGCTCGAGGAGGCACTTGGTGTATGTGTGAACGGCTTCCTCCTCCAGGTATCCAACAAAGCGGTGGCATGTCTTCGGAGAGATGAGATAAGAGATGAACACGGTGTTGTAGAATATCCCTTGGGCGGCGAAGACCAAGAATCGCATCATCCAACTTGGCCTATACAGCTCCAGGAATGTGAGGAGATGCATTCGCTCATTATACGACTCCTCCAGCAACGTTTTGATCCAACCTTGGTCTTGTTTGAATCGCCGGATTAAGTGCAAGTGGCGAAGAGTTCCGGCGACCATGCCTGGGACCCCAGCGATGGACTCGAGGAAGATGAATCGGACCAGCTAAATGTAGGTGAGCGCTGAGCCATGTCAGAGTTGGAGTGGCTTACCCATTGAGCCTCTGTCAGGGGTGACGTGGGCGAGTTCCCCTTTTGCCTTGGCTTCATGCCCGTGATTAGGTCGATTGCCCATCTGGCGGTGGGTGTCAGGCGATAGAATGGCAGACAATAAAGTCGTCAAGTGACATACCTGCAGACCTTTGTCAAGCGCCAGGCAAAGTGGTCTCCAACGGTGACAGGCTCGCGGTGGCTTGGAATCACATCAAGGACAACGCCGTCATCCCATCCCTTGTGCGGCCAAGTTACGTGCAGTGTAGGCTGTGGGGCGGACTTGAGTTGATGTAAGGCATTGACGCTGCTCCCAACCCTAGCTGATTCTGCTGGCTGTTGGGACAGACGTCTGACGAAATATGGCTGCGAGCTCCGTGCTGTGGATCCTCTAAGTGCAAACGGCGGTCGAATGAGAGCGGCCGAACGGATTGTGTGAAACAAGGCCATGACGGTGCGGAGGACGGTGCGTAGATATTGGGAGGACAATGGAGGCGCCAGATGCTGGACAGGGCATTCAATTGGGACCACTGATGGGCTACTTATATACACCCAAATGGAATTCCATTCCGTTTGGGAGGGTCGATCTCTTGTCAGCTTCTTGATAGCTGTGCCTCAGACTCTCAAGTGATGAGTGATGCATTTTGAGTGATGTGACCATCCGAGGATACTGTTGGCATTCGCTGGCACGAAAATGGTCCGGGACTCGGGGAAGGGGGCGCGGGGAATGATGGAAGTGAGTGGTCAGCATGTGGGAGTAATTGGGGGAAAAGCAGCAGTGCAGGTCTTGCTAGCACTTCTAGCCCCGCCGTCTGGGTCTCGGGAGGTATGCTGTCCACACTTGCTGGGGGAATGACGCGAACCGGACGAACGGAGCGCACCACGCGCGTGCCCGCAAAATTGAGACGTGACTCTGCCGCGGTACGATATGAGCTTCGATCGAGCATCCGGAATTTGCAGTGGGAAATGTGTTGGTGGGTGGGTCATCGAGATGGCCGAATGCTTGCGTGGCATGTGAAGATGCCAACCCGAAGTCGGCCTCAAGGAAGGCAAGCACAGCCAGATGACAGAGGGCACTTTCCTAACACAACGCACAACAAAAACATCGGTCCGTGCCGCCAAATTTGTTTTCAAGTTGTAGAGTCAAATCGCGGAGCTTTACATGCATCGATAAGATCCAAATTCATCCTCTTCCAAACGCACCAATGTGGTGCGACCGACCTCTTCCACCGATAATACCGGGACCAGCCCACAAATTTCCTCCCGACTTCCCAAGCTGGAGTCACCAATCCCAACTTTCTCCTTCTTTTCACTCCTCTCAAAGAGGCCGGAGGCTGCGGACGATGAGTTTAGCTTACGGATGCGACAGCTTGCTGTACACGGTGAATACCTGACCATCGCTGATGTTCGCGCAACACTTCAAAGTTTTGAATGGGCTGAGCTTACAAAATAAAATGCCTGCGAATCATCCACCTCCTTCCCATTCTCCTCGCCCAACCAAGCGCTCCTCAACTTCTCCAACTCTTCTTCGGATTCCCAAGCCTTCCCACCCGCCACAACCACAGCCCTCCTCACGATACGACACAGCGCCTGACGGTAGCGGAGAACAGCTGCAAAGACATTGAGAACAGAGTTACTCTTCTTCACCGTTCTGTTGAAATGCTTAGATCCATCCCAGAAAAGACAAGGAAGTGGCTGGATTATAGAATTCTGGGCACGAATAGCAGTAGAAGCAGCGGCGGCGGCCTGCGGAGGGGTATCTCTCCGTCCACGCTCGACAGAGAGCAGCAGATTCTGGAGTCGGCGCAGCTGTCGTGCCAGCACTTGCAGCAGTGGACTCGATGCTACAAGGAGCGCATAAATATCCAGATCCAGCTGGTAATAGCTAAGCACCACCTACCAACACCTCCCCTTATTGTACTAACAGCCAGCCAACCAGGACTTCAACCGCTTGACCTCTGATATCGCCTGGGAGGCGCAGCGCGACACGTCCGCCATGAACAATGTCGCCATCGTCACTACCCTCTTCCTGCCGGGGGCGTTTGTTTGCGTACGCACCGCTGTTTCTCGTCGAGAGCCAACCTGTACTAAACTTTTTGGGGGTGGTAGGCTGTCTTTAGCATGGTCTTCTTCGACACCGACGAGGCCGGGTATCCGAGGCCGAGTCCCAAGGCGTACATCTACGCGGTCATCACGATTCCCCTCACCCTCGTGGTGGCGTTCGCCTTGTGGTTCGTCAATGGCATCAGTCACGCGTGGCGCCTGCGGGACTTTGATAGGCTGAGATATGAACAGGTCGGTGAGGGAAGCGGGCAGTCCCCCACGTTTCAGAGCTGGATGCGGAGCGGCGTCTTGCACACCCCCTCGTAGAGCAGAATGGGCGTACGCCGGGCGCCGAACCGTGATGATCCACGGCGCACTATCTGCTCGTCATTACCATGAAAGAAGCGTCTGCAATGATAGGTTGTTTGTTGGAGAAAAATAGAGACATTGTTGTAATGGTTGGTTTTTCCTGTCATTTGAGTAAAAGAAAGCGCGGTGAGGTAGTGGACGAGGAGGAGGCGTTGGTGGCGGTAATGATGATGGAAGGGCCCAAATCGGGTCCTTGCAACTACACGGCCATTTTATTCTGTGGCAACTATAGCCGAGGCAGCCCAGAATAGTGACGCCCTTGCTAAGTCTGGCCCAATCTGGCTCAGTCTAAGGCGGCAACTGCTCAGTTCCGAAGAGGGGCAGGGAATTCGTGGTGTCGATTTTAGGGTAGTGTAAAGGCTGTTTTCATGATATTCTGCATATCCCTTGGCGCCACCCATATTTTGCACAGGCAATGCAGTTGTGGTAAAACAGGGTGGGTATATTTGGTAAAAGGATACTAGTATGGATTCCCTGCCCTGCCCGCTATCTGCCTTGGTACTAGTAAGCTGAGTCTTCCCGGCCGTTCTCTCTGGAATGTACGCATCCTTTTGATCTGGCGCAGGGCTTGGAATTCGTGGCTGGGATGCAAACAAGCGCGCTCGGCGCTTAAAACTCCCAATGCTCTGGCAAACAAGTCCAAGCCACTCAAAGACAAACACCAAGCCGTCGGTCATGGGTGGCGGAGAATAGACCGCGTCGGTGGCCGCGGCAAACAGGCCCGCCACGCGGTTGCCCCCAATTACGTGCAGATTCCGACCCTGTGTAGACCAAGCCCAAGATATCGACCGGAGACGCTAGCAACTAACCCAAACTACGACCGCGTACCCATTATCACCGCGCCGGTCTAATTTGGGGAACACCGTTGACCTCGGACTTGACGAACACGTCGGCACCCAGGTCGGGAGGCTGACGTGAGGTTGTGATCGGAAAAGATGTCACGGCCCCCACCAATATCAACTGCACGGTTGGCTTGGCATCGAACTTCTCGCCGTTTTTCAACAGTTGTTTTTTATATCTAAAGAATATTCGGTGATTAAGTCGGTGACGAAAGTAATCTAATGATGTCGCTATCTGTGTCCAAATCCACCATCCATGCGTTGTGAATATGTTGTAACCAAACCAGTTCAAACCCAACGCCGATGAGCCCCCCAAACGTGAAATGCAAACCCGAACCCAAGTCGCCATCCCATGCCCGCCAGCCCCTATGCATAACCCAAAGTACCATCTCAACTGCCTCTAGTGCAGAGTATCAGCAGCATTTTGCAGTAGATTCACTCCGCCTGGCCCATTCTGCGTATACCGCGCGTTGAACTTGAGCACCTCCTTGAACGCATTGAACGCCTTGATATCGACATGCAATGGCTTCGCGCTCACCGTCCACGAAACCCCTTCGGAGCACGGCGGCGTGGTAAGCGACCCAGCGTATCTACCATGTCAGTCAGACTTTATCCTCTCTCAGCTCCCACTCAAAACCCAGGAAGTAACTCACTGATAAACCCCCTCTCTCTCAAAATGCCTCTCCACCCCCTCAAACCCCAACGGCGCCGTAATAGTCTCGTTGCCCCGCCCCTCAATCTCCCCGAGACTCTTCGCTAACACCTGCAGCAGCCTCTCGTTCTCACCCCCCTTGCCATCACCCTTCCCACCAACATTCACCTCCAGCCCACTCTCCCCCTCCCCGCCGGAAATATCAATCAAAAACCCCACCACCGAAAGCGACGCATCCTGTTCCGCCTGGAACACAAAATGGACCTCCAGCGGATAATACACCCCGTCGATGCTGTGCTCGGAGGGGCTATGAAAGTGGAACTGCGCGAGCTTCGAGGTCTTCCCGGCGTTGGTGTACGTCCCGTTCGGATAGAGGACTTCGACCGTCGTGCCGAGGTTGAGGAAGTCTGCGCCGTGGGGGGCGGGGGCGACGGAGAACTTCGGTTTGGAGTTGGAGTGCGATGCGGAGGAAGGGGAGGCGAGGTGGGCGGGCGAGAGGTCGATAGGGGATTGGTGGGTTCCTTTGGCGCAGAGGGAGTTGGTGGTGCGGTTGAGGTTGTGCCAGTTGAGGGGGCCCGAGAGGCCGTGGTAGCCGAAGGAGGGCGGGGGGAGGTCGGAGGAGGAGGAGCGCGGGAAGAGGGTTGTGCCGTGGTGTTCGTGGGCGAGCGCGGTGCCGAGTAGGGCGACGAGGGAGAGGAGGCGCGCCATTGTTTGTTTGTTTGTTTGTTTGTTTGTCTGGGGGTGTTCGAGTCTTGGTGGGAACTTGAAATTTGAGAAATAACAGCAAGGAAAGCGCAACTTGAAGGAGAGGAGAAATATGGGATCTGGATTGTCAGAATAGATCTAGTCTTTACCGGTCCAGGCCTTGGGGTGGAGAACTTTAAAGACACGGCAAAAGACGAGATTTCGTACATTGCGATTATCGTGGCGGAGAGAATCTCGGCGCCCAGGCGTGGGGGACCTCCCTGATTGGGCCACGCCGCGCTGCGGGCAGGGCTTCCAGGGGTGCAGTGCTGCCGAACCCCCCGCCCGAGCCCGATCGCTCACCGGGGCGCGAAATGAGCCAGCGGTCGAGGCGGAGGCAATTCCGGTAAGATCAGCGCCGCGACGAGATATGCCAAGCTTTGCGCGGTTTGTCCAGGGGCGCTCCTTCCAGAAGCGGCTATTTGACAAATCTTGGGCATCCGTCACAGTCATGCCAAGAGAAGATGGATCTCAGTCACGCCAGTTGACCTGGAGCCTCTGCTGATAAATAACGCTGTGAATAAACTGCCGGCGCCGGAGTCAGCGATGGCGGGGACGGTGTGCTCGAGAAAGTCCTTGTCATTGTATGACGTGGACCCGGAGTGCAAGGACAAACACCGGAACGCCAAGCCACCTGAACCTCCACGACGGGTGATGTCTCGTAAAATGCCAAGCTTCAACTGGTGCTTCTCTGGAGCGGCGCTGTGTGGTGTGGTGCATGTCAGATGGCCGCTCTGGGGTCCGACGGCTTGGTTCTCGGCTGGGTTGACGCTGACCCGACCGCAGTGTGAGCCTGGCGATGTGATTGTCGGGCCGGCCAGGCATTGCACAAACATCAATGGCAGGCTTGGCACGAATACCAGGTGAGCCTGGACGGTGCACCATCCGCTTCGAGCTCTTGGCGCCCAAACAAAAAGGCGAAGCAATTCTGGCCTCGTCGGGCGGTGTCCCTGCAAACATCTTGGTGTTTTCACGACTGCGCCGCCACGAGGAGCTGGAGCTGGGGAACCCGGACGTTGCTGCAGTTCACCGTGGCTCCGCATCCGCTCCATGCGACGCTGCCAGGAACCGTTCAACACCGGTGTTGCGGGACGATGGACGAGGATGCAGCTAAATACACCAATTGTGACGGAAAACGGTTACTATTATGTGGGGCGGTTACTAGTATCCTCGGGTGCAACGTCGATTTGTCAATCCGAGGATTTGTCGCACAGAGGCGATTCAGTTCCATTTCGCAAGAGAGCGCCTTCGCACTTCGCAGTCGGAAGAGGACGTGATGGCGACAGCTGGCACCAGCAACGCCGACCGCCATCAGTAAGCGCTAGAGCGGCCGACCCGCACACTTCATTTCGTTTGCTCACTCTGGCCTGGCCTGCCGGGTCGAGCCAGTGAGAGCGAACAAGCTTTTTTTTGGAAGACGGAAGGAGCGCGGAAGCGAGCCAGTCGCAGACCCCAGATCCAGCCCTATGGGTCTTCAACCGAGCAGCCGTGCACGCTGCGCCACGTCGGCCAGCATGCCGTCAGCCAAATTTAGGCCGGAGCACTGGGCAGCGACAGTCTCGCGTGAGATGGCCGCAGCTGTCAAAAGACAAATGTGAATAAAAATCTCCCGCGAGCAGGCGGAAGCTGAGAACCCGGTAAACTGGGTGCCTGCGCCTCTTCACTGATTAGTTCGGTGCAAAGTGCGTGCTGACAATTTGGAAGCGGCACGGTATAATAAGTATAGACGTGTGGCACCTCGGTGGGAGTTCTTTCCCTGTCTCAAACACATCATTCGAGTGGTTCGCTTGTTTATTTCCTACAATTTTTCCTACAATTTTATTTCCTGTTTCACATTTGCCAAGAAGATCGTCAGACAATCGCTCAAGATGTATTTGTCGACTGTCTTATCCACTGTGACCGCTCTGGCGGGTCTGGCGGCTGCAGCGCCAGCGGGGCACGCGCCTGGACCGGCGGGTGCGGGTGCGCCTGGGGGTGCGGCACCGACGCCGTTCGTCATCCCGACCGACGACGGCTTCCCGAACCCGAGCCCGGACCAGCTCAAGGTCATCCAGCAGATTGCTGACGGCACGCTCTCCAACGCGCCACCACCGGCCAAGGTCAACGAGAGCTCGTTCCCGGTCTTCCAGCTCATTGCCTTCAACGAGCAGTTCGAGGTCGCCTTCTTCTCGTCGCTCGTTGCCAACATCACCAACAACGTCCCGGGCTTCACCCTGCCCAACCCCCAGAAGAAGGACGAGCTGCTCGACATTCTCGAGACGGTCCTCGCAGTATGTTACTTCCCCATTTTCCCTTCTTTTCTTGGGCTTCCACTAACAACCCCCCAGCAAGAGAAACTCCACGCCATCAACGCGCAAAAGACACTCGCCAACTTCAACGCCTTCGTCCCCGTGCCCTGCAAGTACCAGTTCCCGACCTCCAACATTTACGAGGCCATCGCCCTCGCCGAGCGCTTCACCGACCTCGTCCTCGGCACGCTCCAAGACGCCGCGCAAACCCTCGCCCGCAACGGCGATGTCGGCCCCGTGCGCGGCGTGACCGCCTCGCTCGGCCAAGAAGGCCAGCAAGAAGGCTTCTACCGCATCCTCCTCTCCAAGAAGCCTTCCGAAAAACCCTTCCTTACCACCAACGTCGCCGCCTTCGCCTTCTCCGCCCTCCAGCAGTTCATCGTCCCCGGCTCGTGCCCCTTCCCCCTGAGCAACATCAAGCTCCCCATCTTCACGCCTCTCAATGTCCTCTCCGGCGCCGGCGGCACCAACGTCGAGCCCCGCGACCAGCACCTCTCCTTCTCCGTCGACACCACCGGCGTGGCCGCCGCCGACTCCTACGTCGGGAAGCCCAACGGCCTCTTCGTCACCTACTTCTCGGGCCAGCTACTGCCAATCTCGATGCCCATTGTCAACGTTAAGTGGAGCGGGCGGGTGGCAACGTTTGAGGCGGAGTTTCCGTTCAGCGCGAACGAGATGGTCGGCTTGACGGTCGCGAGTCTGACTACGTCGGGCAAGTTTGCGGCGCCGGGCGAGGTGGTGGCGGCAACGCTTGCTGCGCCGGGGTTGATTCAGGTGGATGATCGGGTTAAGAGCTGGGATGGGTTTAAGCTTTGAGTGGCTGGGTGTGTGAGTGGCGGAGTGTCTGTGGCATGGGGTGAAAGGGGGGTAATGGAGTTAGACGGTGGGAATTGTTGATGCATTGGGCGGAGTTTGGCGGTCAAATTATTGTCTTTGGGGGTTGCATTGTTGGCTGATTGAGATTGAGGTTCATTTCTGATAGGTATTGTAATTCAGTGGTAATTAGGCACTACTTTATGTCTGAACCACTCAAGTTGTGCTACTAGTATGTATCGGTCTACTGCCATGTTGAAAGCTCATTATCCTTGCGAGATCTCTTCTCAGACCCTGCTCGCCCTTCTGTCCACGTGTACTCGTCAAACGATGGTGATCCTGTAACACTTCTGGGCTTGTTCAATCCACGTTGCAGCACCCCCGTACACCGACTCATCAGCGAGAAACTCTCCTCCCTCTGCCATCAGAGCCTTGTAGGACTCGCAAGCCGTGCCCACCACACGAAAGACACCCACCCGCTGGAACTCGCCAGGCCGGAGTCCTGTCTGCTCGAGACAGACTCCCACCATCTCCGACCCCGAGAGCGATTCAAGGACAAGAAGGAAGTATACTGGCCCCTCCGAGTACGAAACCTCGTTCGCCTCCCAGAGCCCCTTTCCAAGCACAGGCGGATGCCAGCCGGAGCCTCGGCGGTGACCGCAGACCATGGGAAGGCACGTAAGCTTGAGAGCTGCTGACGTGACCTGCCCATAAGGACTTTCCTTGGATTGGGGGACGACGTCGACGGAATCAACGCGGACCCGCGGGGGATGGTATTCCCCCATGGCGGGATAGTATATCATCCGGTGCGCTGAGGCCCAGGACCAACTCGGCGCCACGTACGGAGTCTGTCTAGCTCTCCCGGTCTCGAACGTCGCCCACAGCAGCTGTCTCGGTAGGTCCCTCTCCCACAGCCCGGCGTAGTACCGTATTTTTCCACAAAATCCGGTTTTACTCGGTAAACGTGCACGCTCACGAGCCACGCAAAGCCACCGCTCCAGCCACCTATCCACGGCTGAACAAGGCTTAGCTCCGTTCTGGAAAAGGACTA
>Ga0247770_1002039_pt1 | contig 12812 bp, 15 predicted proteins | sample UWRJL136409B6_FD_179943 | JGI IMG/M metagenome (GOLD analysis project Ga0247770, IMG submission 179943) | Plant litter microbial communities from Arlington Agricultural Research Station in Wisconsin, United States - UWRJ-L136-409B-6 | ecosystem: Environmental > Terrestrial > Plant litter >... | reverse complement strand
CAATTGGAGCCATTCGCGGATGTAGCCGGCTTGGCAATAGGGGACCCTGCAGGCCAGAGATTCTCTTCCACAGAACAACAATACACAACAATCACCACAATTGGCCATGAGTGCTAGATTCTGACACATATCTAGCTCTCCTTCCATCTCTGGTCTGTCGAGCCCCACCCCATTCCCCTAGCCGCGACTAAGCGATGATAATTAACACCGCTTGTAGGTGAGGACGACATTGATTTTCAATTGGTTTATGCATTTCATACATTTGTAGCAACTGTAGAAGGGCAGGCGAATGCTACCAAGGGCGAAACCTTGATATTGATGGACGACAATAATGAGTATTGGTGGTTGGTCAAAGTTGTCAGAGATGGCAGCATCGGTTCGTTTTCCTCTGCCATGGTTGAAATGGAAGAAATCTGACTGAAGAAATGGCAGGCTATCTTCCGGCAGAGCACATCGAGACGCCAATTGAGAGACTAGGCCGCTTGAACAAGCATCGTAACGTAGGAGACGTGAAAATCCATATTCCCACGGCTTGCTGACCATGATCCTCAGATGGACCTGTTGAAACCTTTGCCAGCGGACTTCGAACCACTTTCCGAGCAAGCTGTCGAGGATCGCCGCGCGGGAAATGGAACCAATGTCGTCTTTGACGATGTGGTCACTTATATAACCCACGTAGTATATGATTCCTCCTCGGAAGAAGAGGGCTTGGGAGAGGCAGGCGATCAAGGCGCAAGCTGTGTTGTAACGGCTCCGTCAACCCCTATCGTTGGTCTCGTGCCCGAAAATGCAGCAGTTATCGAGCTGCTGGAGCATCACGTTGAAGATTCAGATTCAGAGCAGGTTGATCTATCAATAGGGCCAGTGGATACAACAAGGCAATCTCCAGAGCCGCCGGGCAGGCGACCAATAAATCCGGTCAGGAGAACTCAAAGCGTGGAGGAGGCCCTCTCTGATAACTACATAACAGCGACTCAAAAGTTCATCCCCACGCCCGGCTGGCTCCAGGATAACTTTCTGAGATCTTCGGCAAGCTCGACGGAACCATAGGATGACGACGGCCCCGACTCATTTCCCAAGGCTAGCAAGGGGAAAGAGCTACGCGGGGTAAGGAAATTGTTGTCGTGGAATGAAAATACGAAGTTGGAGAACGTCCTCTTCGTAGAACAGCCCAAACGGCCTGGTAGAGAATACCCTAGTGGAATTTCATCCAAAGACACGGCTGTGCAAGTAACGAGTGGCGGACATGGGTGGATATGAGAATAAGGTCTATAAGACTTTTTCCACGGAACAACGCGTCTTTGGGCGGGTACAGGTGTAGCGGTAATAAGGATTCAGGAGGCGCTACAGGGCAAGCCGGTCAAGTATACGGTTGAACCGGGGCCTCTTTTGTTTGACTTGAACGCGGGCTGGATGAGCCGTGGGTGAAGTAGGGCATTGAGTTTATGAAGAAGCGTTGGCTGTGAGTGGTAGGACCCAGGTTTGATACCGAGAGTGCTTTGAATAGTCTGTGGCATGCTTTTCGGCCACCCTTCATCTTCACTAGCCGGTATCTAGCGTTCCGCATATCGATATTGACGGCATGTTTACGCTCTACATTCGGTGCACCCAAGCTGTGGCGACGAAGAGTCTCTCCGTCGTCTCAAAGCTGTTCCTGATATTCCTATGCGTCGCCGCTTGCGGTGCGTGGTTCGAGCCCCTCCTGTTCGTTGTGCAGTAGCTGATTTGACAAGGCGTGAGCAAATGGCTTATCCATATACAGTGTCTCAAGAACGCCGTGCGGGCTTCAATTAGTCAGCCACCTGACCACCGGCGCACACAGGGATGGTAATCAGGGTACCAACATATACAGAAAAAAACAGTTTAATGTAGCGAAGGATGCACTGGAAGGCAGATGGGTAACTTCTGATAGTAGGATCGTGATTCCAAGAACCTTGAAAAGAAAGGGCCCAAAAGAAAAGCGGGGGGAGACTTACGCTTGGGATCTAAGACGGAATTGCGGGGTATGCCGCGGCGCGGTCTTCTACAAGCTAAATGGTGCAATGACTCAGGCTGACGGACATGAGATGGTGTGGCCGTTGGCTACAGAAGCGAGATAACGCTGAGCAGCAGTTTGCGAAGATGCGCAAGTTGAGCTGCATCTCTTTCACTGTTACCTAGCAGGCCGAAGGCGGCCAATAGGGGGGACTTCCTGCATTGTTGGATGGGTGACAAACGTAGGTAGTGTTTGGATCCACTCCGAGGTCGCGTACCCTGCACCGGCCTGTGACTGAATGCAGAACACTAAATCGACATTTGCGATTCCAACACTCACTCTTATATCCCCTAAATCTACCTAAATAAGTGACATAACCAACGCCCACGCTCTCAGTCCCCTCAAAAAAACCAATACATCACCACATCGCTCGGCCTCCTCCATTCCAAATCCCCTCATAAACATCCAGCTCCCCTTCCGTCACAATCTCAAATAGCCCAACCCTCCGATATCAAAACGACCCATCACCCTCTTCTCCACTATCATTCTCTCCCATCTTGCCCTATGCCCAACTCGGCTGACTTTATTTCTCCCCTGGCACTTTGAGGTGGCAAGGGCCGTTTGTCAGGCATCTGAAATAGGGTAGCTCTGACAAATCTGACTCTACTTCCCTAAAGTGCTGAGCAGGCCGACCCGGGCTGTCAATCGCAACCATTTTGTACCTGAGCCGAGGTTCGGTAATGCAAGTAATGCAGAGAGGGGGAGTATGGAAGAACATGAATGGTTGCATTGTTCGTTGTGCTTCATTTGGAGCGGCAAGTCCATCTACCCGGCCCTCCGCAACTACAAGTCGGGCTCTGTAAACCACAGCAATCTCAGCGACGGGAGAGACGCCACTGCTTTCTATGTTAGCGATGTCGCTTAGCGTCTCTAGGGGTGGACCGACTAAGGATTAATTCCTTTAGGTATGCCGGGCTCTGGACCTGCAACTTGTAACTAGACAACTTCTATTCAAGTAATTAAATTTCCCCTATACTGTATCAAAACCAACTTCCTTCTTTGTTTCCCTCTAGCCCTATTCCTCTTCACCTTCTCCCCCTTCATAGCCCCGTGCAAATATCACTCCCACACCACCCGAAACTCGTCTTCCCCCTCCAACAATCTTAAAACCAACGGAACTCTTGCCCCCTGAACCGCTACAACTATATCCCCCTTCCTCGTTTCGAGAGGCACCATCTCCATGTACCCCGTAAACCCTCACACCGAACTTCCATCCCTCCATCTCCTCCGCTATCCGCTCCATTGCGGCCTTTGATGCCTCCTAATGCACCCCCGCTACGGCTTGCATGTCCTTGCGCAACAGTGACATGAAGACTTCCCTCGCCAAGGCCATGGACTGCCTTATGATACTACCCCCAATGATATCACTATCATCAGCTTTGGGATTACGACCGAAGCGAAAGATGTCCCATAGTGCTTCAAAGGTGGGCTGCGCGCTCCGAGGGCAGTGTGTGAGGGGTGTCCCGGTGTCTTGGTTCACAAAGACAGCTAACATGATTGGGCGTGATGCCAGTGTGCGATGAGCGCCATGACACCGGAGTTTCTGGCGCCTTGGGGGGTCTCGGTGGGGAACTTGGACGTAGCGGCGAGGGTGTTGTGTCCAGCGCAGGCGCACGCAGACTGCCCCCATTGGAATGAGGGAGCCTATTAGAAGCCTATATATATTAATTCAATCGCTTCAATTTTTGCCATTAGCAGGTAGATTGCTGGTAGTCGGAGTCTAGTGTGCGCAATCACGTTAGGTATCACGTGATAAACGGAAACCTGGAGCACCAACCACCGGGCAATTTCCGCTCTGGCCTTCACCGTAGTGGAAGCCTCAACACAACACCACCAAGATGAGGTCGCTCCTTCCCTCTCGCCGCAAAACCCCGCCGGTTCCCACCCAGGGCTGGAACGAAACCTACCAACCAGTCAGTGATTTTTTCGGCCGCCTCCCCGTCGAGCTCCTCCTCGCCGTCTTCGCCCACTTCTCCATCCCTGCCGATGTCCTCTCGGCACTCAACGTCTGCCGCTCCTGGCGACGCATCTTGCTGTCTGCCGACATCTGGCCTCCCCTCGCGGAGCAATTTGCGCCAGGGCTTGCATCCCACATTCGCGCATCCCTTCCTCCGATTTCTACCGCGCGGATCGGGAATGGACTTCATGTCGGAAAGGGCGGCGGTGAGGGTGAAGGCTTCTATTCAGCATTGCTCCTACAGCACCTCCACTCCTCGGGCCACTTCAGCGCCGTTGCGCACTATACTCTGCGCCTCAACTTGGCCGAACCCAGCTCCAGCTCCAGCTTAGGCACCAAAGACAGCTGGCGTTTCACCCTCTCCAAGGCCCTCCCCATCTCGGCGGGCGGGGTGCACAGCCTCTCCGCTGTCCCAAGGTTGGATCCCAGTCCCGCCGCCGAGACTGAGCACGTCGCCCGCCTGAAGTTGTACTCGCACGGCCGCGTCGCGTGGTGGCCCGAGGGATGGCACATCCCGTACTTTGCGGTGGTGGACGACTTGCGCTCGCGCACGCGGAAGATGTACCTCTTTCCTTTCAAGCACCGATCTCCCACTGGATCAGGGGGGTTTAGTATGGTAGGGGGAGGGGTGGGGCATGACGGCTTGAGTGGAGACCAGCAAAGGGGGTGGAAGACCGCCATGGGAGAGGTCTTATTCGTCATGGGCCAGGAAGACGCGGGGGTCTGTGTCTGGCACCTCGAGCGCGACGAGATGCGAGAGGTGGAGCTCCCTGGAGCATTCGATCGGTGTGTGGTGCAGGGTGAGCGGCTGCTCTTTGTGGGGCGGAGGGCTGCCGAGGTCTGGACCTGGTCGTGGAGTTCTAGTGAGAACAGAGTTGAGTTTGTCGACGCCTCGGCGCAAGGATGCTACGCCGCTGGACCGGTGGCAATGGGCGGCCAGATAGTGTTGGGCGATCTACGGCCGGCGCCGAAGATCGGTTTGCGTTTCCGGCATACAGACATCAAGCTTGACTTCATCCTCCATCCGACAGACACTGAGGTAGTGTTTATAGTGACATATGATGAAGTCGACCTAGTGTTACACGAGCTTACAGCAGGGAGGGTCACGGACTGTATTGTGCTGCCGCGGGACCACCTTGCCTACCGAGTGTTGCAACGTGCCCGGAGCACCGAAACGGTACATTACCTCCACCACGAGCGGTGCGATGCCTACGGAGGGTATTGCCTTGCCACTGTGTGGCTTGGCCTCCATCCGATCTGCGGCGGGGACTGTGCTTCCGTGGGCAGTATTGGATCCGTGGTCTTCAACGTCTACACCAGGCGCTTCGCCGCCTACGTGCACCACGCCGTCTATCAACGAACACCAGAAACCCACCTCTGGGACGGGTTGCTTGCTGTGGGTGTTTGTGGTCGCCATGATAGTCCAAGCAACGACACCGGAAGCGTCGAGCCGGTAGTTGTGCTGCTTAAGGCATGCGACAGCCACGCCCACTGCGAGTTGTCGCTGCAGCTAGGGGATCTGCTGCCGACACGAAGGTCTATCACAGCTCAAGGAGATCTCCGTTTTGCTCTACCGTCCACAGACGATGGGATGCGGCCTCGGCCGCAGCATATGGAGCGTGTGGCGTATGCATTAGCAACAGGAAGCGACGGTAAATATGGCTTGAGCGAGTTGGGATGGCTGGACTTCATGACAGCCGAGTGGCTCAATGGGGACGACAAGACGCTGATATATGTGACTGGCAAGGAGTACACAGTCTGGACATTTGGGGAAGGTGGCTGCCTTAAGATAAAGGAAAGGAATGGTGTGCGGTCGTGGAGAGAACGATGGCGGAGAATTGTGGTCTGAAAGGGGGTTATGAGGTTGCTGTGGCTCTCACCTCCGACCTAGTTAGGCAATAGGACAATACGGTGGGGAACCCGAGTGAGGCAGTGCTTCAGCGTCATCACCAAATCCCGGAGCCACTTCCTGCTGTTACACCTCACCATATCAACATATCGGTGTTGTCTAACTCGAATCTACCGAATACTACTAATGCGCCTTAGTGTCATATTCTCATGATCTCTCGTCGCCTTTGATTAGTCTGCATCAGCTCCTGCTTTGGACAAGTTCAGACTACCCAGAGGGCCTCTAGCAATCTAGAGTTTATAATAGTTATTGGTGGCTGGGTGGTTCTTTCCAGGGGTACATGTAGGAAGCAATGGCCAACTCTGGCATAATGTAGTGTCTAGAAATAACCAGCCAATGAGAGATCCAGCGGTCAGTCCTTTATCCGTAGTCCATGTCCACACTTCCAGCCCCCTGCAAGGTCCTAAGCATTTTCTCTCATCTTGACTTGCAGACGTCCGTCCCAGAGACATGTCGAGCCGAGCTGCTCAATAGAACATAGTGACACAGATTCGCACATGCTCTAAAGCCGCTGGGGGGTGTGGGTATTAATGGGGAAAGCCGCCCATAGTCGGCCGGCGTTCTAAAAAGTCCCGGGCCGTCCGAGCGAATCATCCGATGCGAATGACATTGAACTCTATCATTACGACTCGACATAGACTAGTCCCGTGAGGACGATCCGTTCCTATACGACAGAGATCGGGAAGGTGCCTTCTTTTTTGGATTGCGGTTGGGACACATGAGAGGATGGAATGGATGCGCCATTCAAACCAACTGTCCTAATCAGTGAGCTGCAGCAAAATAAAGAACGCCCCCTCCGGACACCGCGACTGGGGTCAGAGAACAACGCAGAAGGTAGTTGCTGGAATGACTGGTTCAGTGTAAGTTCGCCCTCACCCTTGGAAAGGTTATTGGGGTTAATCGCCCAATGAAGAAATACCCCGAGGTTTTTATCAATTTCGGCTCTCCTTCTGAGCATAAGCGCAGGCTAGGATATCACATTCTGTATGCTGCACCTCTGGCCGAGGAGTATCTGGAAGAAGGCAACCAACACACAACCAGATTGTCGGCTCGCGCTACACCTCTGCAAAGCAAAAACGTCCGGACTGAACACAAAGATAAGCGAATTGCGGCATTCGGTGCCGGTATTTAGTGCCTTCCTTTTCGCTAGGAAAGATGGGCCAAGATCACGGATGCATTCTGGCTGTACAGTATCGCCCGCAAAGCCCTGGAGAAAAAGAGGTGCTACTCCACGCCGCCCCTCGACACCAAAACATTGCTCGGCAACGAGGACAGCAAAGAGAAGGACTAAGAAAAAGTCAGGCTGTACACAGCCGTTATGACAGAAAAGTTCCCTCACAACCTCGCTATATCTTCGACGTACTTTACCGGCAAAAGGCAGACGTTGGCCGTCATATATGGCTGCAACCGAGAGCAGGTGAAACGGGTGGAGAAGCTGCACTATGATTCGCCCGGGGCGCATGAAAGCAGAGGTTAATGACGGTAACTCCGCAGACTTCTATTGTTACCAGGGAAGAAGAGAGTTTCGTGACATTGGGTCGAAGAGATTTGGACACGTAGGTTGCCATGACAAGTGTCGTATTGAGCGATCTTTGGGGTGGGGGTGAGTTCCCTCGATGGGGGGCCCTGAATACTCGGAATGATTTAACCTTCACGGGGAAGGTTACTGTCACACTGGAGCGAGAGAGAGAGGATGGTGGCAAATATTTTGGTATTCTATCTGCTGAACCGAATAAAGAAGGTGGGCGATTCCACGCCCTCTTTATACGGTGGGAGGATGGAGGCTTGCCCTCCATCCTTCGGATCTGGCTAACCTTCTCGGGGCCGAATATCACAAGTTCTTCGGAGCTGCTATAAACTAGCGGAGCCTTCAGGATTTCAAACAGGATGTTGGTGACCATCTTGTTTGCAAGCGTGGTCCAATTAGGCCCTGTTGGGCCGATCCTTGAGACCCCTGAGAGCGAAGCTCTCAGCGGTTAGCTGAGTCGTCGGTTCGACTCCTGGTGAAACCCCCAGTTTTGTGGGCCCATTCAAATAAAACGTAGTGCCTGCCTTACCTAACTACCTAAGCAATGCAACTTACACTTTAACTCATCCAGGCAATACAGGCCCAAAGTCACTATTTGCGTGCTCGGAGCTGACACGTGTATTCTTCCTCGTTCTCCAGTGACTGCGAATATTCCAGCGGCCCGAAGTCATCCCGCTGCTTGTTTTTGTATCGTGATCTCGACCAATGAGTCAAATCCAGGCCACCTGCAGCTCTCAGCCAATAGGCTTCCTCGCCCTCTGTCGGACAATGCATTTCAATGACGGCTCTTTTTCCACTTCTGGTCAAGTTTTCTGTCCTCAACACTCTGTCACTCCATCCTCCCACAAAAACACATGAATCCATGGAGGGTTTTCACCCCTACCCGTACGGTTCTCAAAATGTAAGCTGACCCCTGATATCCGCGCTTCCCCAGCCAGTCCGCGACCACTGACAAACCACACACCGCAGATGTTCTTCTTCACAGAAGACAGTACCAAGTTTGCGCGGTCTAGCCCCTACGCGTGGCCGAAGCCGAGGTCGACGGCGTTGCAGTTTGCGTTTGAGATGCACCTCAGGGAACTCGAGCGAAGGCACGGTCACTGTCTTAACCAACATCTGCCGTCGTGCACTCTATGCGCAGCGCCGCCTGCGGCATAGCCCCGGGAATACCGCAGTCTTCTTGACGAGCGGTCCGCCGCCCAGAAACAGGGAGAGTTTGGTGCCGTCTACCAGACGACAAAGGCTATGCGCCATGTTTTGGATGTTCACCGATTGATTTTCTACGGGGGGAAAGACCCGGCCGCGTTTTCGGCGCGGTTCAAGAGATGAATTGAGGTACCGTGCCGAAGAGACCGAATCAACACCGCTTCTATGGCCTGTAGGATGTTTTGGGTGCAGGCAACGAAGTCTCTGGTTGGCGATTTAATAGCCTGAGGACCGAAGAACTTGAGGACGGGTGTGAGGACAGGCGTGGAAGGCGCAGCTGCCGAAGCATGTTGGTGTGGAATGTGCCTGCCTTCGGCGCCAACCGGTTGAGTCTGGTAGCTCGACCGTCTTGTGCAACGATCAAACTGGAACTTTCGGCAGCTGCCGGCCTTGGGAGCCTTTTCTCCAGTTTACCACCACCACCAACCGAGTGACTGATCTCCGACTCAATACGCATATATCACCAAGTCCGCACCCCCTCCCCGCGCAAGCTTGCTTCGATCACTCAAGCTCGAAAAAAAAGTATCAAGGAAAGAAGAAATGCCAGCCCGCCACGCCCGACGCTTTGTTTGGGGGTCGGCGCACTACTCCACCGCCGCCTCCTTCTTCTCCAACGACAACACTGATAGCAGCTACTACCACCAGGGTATCCGGGTGCCAGGCTTTGGCGGACTGTCTGTGGATGTCGAACTGACGGCTGAAGAGCGCTTCGCCCACGGCTTTGACAATTGGGCACAGGCTCGTCTGACAGCTCGCGAGATCGCCATGCTGCGGCTAATGAACGGTTTAACGGGCCGTCAGGGCTGGGACGACGCTGTGTGTAATGAGGGTACTACCATCGCATCGTGGCGGAACGAATGCTTGACAAGGGATCTTATTAGCGACGCCGCCTGGGACTGGTGCCTGGCCGAGCTGCGCGACACTGCACAAGCCTTCCGCGAGACACGTTGCATCGACGTTTTTAACTCGGCATCGGGCGTCTGCAAGGCCGATGAAGTGGTTTGTTTGACGTCATCCACGCTCTACGAGCCGGCGTCGACGCTCTCATGGATGAACAAAAGGCTTCAACACCATTGCCATCTCCAGTGACCTGCCATGATGTCATCCATCCGACTATGTATCTCCTCGCATACGGAGCCACGCCTGCCGTATTCAATACATACGATCACGTCCCACTGAGGGATATCTTTAGCAGTGTCGGCCAGCGCTGGTCACCTGCCCCTCCCCCTCAGGCCGTCGAAGGTAGACGGGCTGACGCGGGGCCTCCACTGGACTTCGAAGGATATATCGATGGACCCGGGGAAAGGTCGCCCTTGATGCCATACGATGCCCCGACATACTTCTGGTCGCCCGGCTTCCAACTGCTCCCCTGCGACACCAAATTCACGGAAAGCGGCAGTGGTGTCGCCATCTCATCCTACATCAACAACCTTCATCCGGGGCGTTACGTGGCCGTATACAAAGCGATCGAGTCTGTGACAGCAGCGACCGTTCCGATGTGGAATTGCGTGCTGGTCAAGCAAGACAAAGATCGCCTTCCCCCTCGAATTAGAACCTACGGGCCCTTGATCGAGCCCCCAGGCCCACCGTCATGGCTTGATCGCGTTGTTCGGTTACAAAACCCCAGTGTCGAGGACCGGTCGGGCCCGGCATACCAAGAAGCACTGTCCTTAGTGAAGCAGTACTTGGCGCAGCCCGAGCCGCCAGCGACAGAAATGCTCCCAACGGCACGGGGATCGGCCCCTTGGCCCATGCATGACTGGGATACCAGCCAACGGGATTTCTCCGAAACGATTCACAAAAAGCTGGACCGCCTCCGCCACACGGTGCACCCGGAGCCCGGCGTTTCGTACACGTACGAGGACTGGAAGCCGGCAAAGCCAACCGGCCCGTCGTCCCCGGTCTCTTTTGCGAATGGCTGGACATTCCACACCAGAGGGGGGCTAAGCTGGGGCCCCTCCCCGACGGCGGCAGCCGCAGGCCATGGCCGCTTTTCTACTTGGAACACGCATTGGAACACGCCGACCACATTCCTCCCCCGCCGGTGGCTGTCGACGCCGAACGGCCGTTTGTCTTGGAGCACGCTGACCATATCCCACCCCCGCCAGTCGACCTCGCCACGTCATTTGCGGCCCGGGGCCTCCAGGTGATTGTCAAGTTAACACGCCACACACTCACACCCAACAAAAACCCGTGCTGCGAGGCCGAAGAGTGGCACGTCGACGGCATGTTGAACGAGCACCTCGTTGCCGGGCCATGTTGGTTTTCGACAGGAAGAATGTGACGACGCCGGCACTCGACTTCCGTGTTGAGGCCGAACTCGACCGACGGGAGTGCGGACTCTTAGGACTGACCGGGATACGCGCGCTTGAGATCACTTTTGGTGGCGCTCAGGGCGCCCTGGTGGGCGAAACTGAGCCAGCGGCACAAGAACTCGGGTCAGTCAGATTTCCGGATGACGGCAGGAGGCTCGTAGCATATCCCCACGGCATGCAACACCGGATGGGAGCCGTTGAGCCGGTCGATAAATCAGCACCCGGATATCTGGATGTTCTCGAGCTGTGGCTAGTCGATCCACATTACCGGGTGTGTTCGACCCGGAATGTCCCTCCCCAGCGCCATGACTGGTGGCTTGACGCCATTTTGCCGTCGCAAACCGGCTCGGCCGAGGATGCGGGGTGTAGGTGGCCGAGGTCCTTACACAGATCACAACATACACGTTCGAATTCCCTGTCTCGATCGAGGAGGCTAGGCGCTGGCAGAAGAAAAGGCAGGAGCATGAGCAGATGTGCCAGGAAGCCGTGCAGGGTTCCGTTGATAAGTATGTGTTGAGGGAGTCCTGGAACTACTATTACTAGTTTGGACTATTCTAGACGAATGGAAGGGGGGAAGGGAGGTCATTCGTTACGTTGGCGTGGAGTAATACAAGAGTGTCTGCGTGTGTTTGTGCGCGTGCGGCAATACCACCAACGTCGAAGCGCATTCATATTATTAACCAAGGCAACCATACGGCAGGTCTTGGCATCGATGACTTACTCAAGGCGGCCACCGCCGGCATGAATATCAGCTCATTACTCTAAAATACACTGGCGTCGGGTCCGGACTTGACATCAACTGAGAAGCAGCGAGGACTGGACACCTCTCCACCTCGCCGCCATCAAGAGAGATGCCGGTAGCAATTTGGATAAGGCGAAGCCGAGACAGAAGGGTGATTTGCTAATCAACATAGGTGTAGTTTGGTGAAATTCCATGGAACACCACTATTATTTATCCCAGCTCGTTACGCACACTCATGCTAGTTACATTTTGGACTTAGAATAGGGACGAGTCCCTGGCCAATCTGGTTTGTGCTTTTTACTAATCTTCTTAAACTTATCATTAGTAAGCTCTGTGATAACCCCATTTTGAGATTCATCCTCAACCTCGTAGTCTAAACCAGCCTGATCTGAAATCTCGCGACGAGACATGTAATTAGTCATAAGTACTGTCCCTAGCAAGTAGTAGATTCTCCTAAGAGCCGCCTTAGCGATTACCTTAGACTCTTTAAAGTTCTTACCTTTATAGTCACACCTGACACTTTTTTCTGACCAAGTCTGTATTAGTTGCAAATCCTGAGTAAGAGGTAAGTTGCACTTAAGGGCCGCTTAAGCCGAGGTAAATCCCAGCTATATTTGCCGTGACTATACGTAAGCTGGCATGGTTGTAAAAACGATCCTTAGCCTAATTTTAAGATAATACCTTCCCTGTACGTAACGATGGCTTTTGTGGTTTAAATGCTGTTTTCTATTTTCTATAAGAGAACTTACTGTTACGCTTAATTAAAACTTCTAATTATATATGCTTTATTAAACTACTTAGTATAGGTATTACGTATATAAAGGTAAACGAGTTAGGAAAATGTTATTATTAGGAATGGAGTAGAAGAGAGGTGATAAGTGGCTATGACTTTATAAGCTAGTAAAGAAGAGAATTGTAGAAACAGCGTGGTAGATTAACTATTAGGGAATTACTTTTTTATCACTTACAGTATACTTTATCCTGTCCGGAGGACAATTTGTTGTAAGGATGGTCTAAAAAAAAAAATTACTATGGGAAATTCAGTCAAAACTGATAAGGAAATTCAACTCGACCTAGGACTGGTCGGTTCATTATCAAAAGTGGGTCTGCTCGGGCCCCA
>Ga0247770_1002035_pt1 | contig 12846 bp, 9 predicted proteins | sample UWRJL136409B6_FD_179943 | JGI IMG/M metagenome (GOLD analysis project Ga0247770, IMG submission 179943) | Plant litter microbial communities from Arlington Agricultural Research Station in Wisconsin, United States - UWRJ-L136-409B-6 | ecosystem: Environmental > Terrestrial > Plant litter >... | reverse complement strand
TCCGGAAGCTGGCGTAGGATGTGTCGGCCTCGCGGCCGCTGCCCTGGATGTGTGGGTGATGGTACAGGTCGTGCGCAGGGTTGCGCACCAGCACCTCGGTATACCGCGGATCTTTGCTGGGACGCGCGAACTCACCGTATCACACCAACACTACATTGGAGGCACGCACGAACGCGTTCACAGAGTGATGAGAGAACGAGCAGGTTCGATGATTCGGGAACAGATGATCTATGGATAGGTAGCCATGATTATCACGGAAAGGCACTCGAAAAGATTCGAGAATCCTCACTCAACAAAAATCTCTGGCTCGGTAAGTATTTAAACTATCTACCCTACTTTTACTAGAAATAGCTAACGACGCCGTATTAAACCTAAAAAGGCCTATGCTCTTTTTATTGATCTTAGGACTGTCTAATGTTTCACAGTGGCGATTTTAAAGAGGTACACTTCTACATTATCTGTTAAGGTAATAAAACTTAGGAACTTAGTCCTAATAGTGTAGAATTTGCGCTTTTTAGAGTCTGTTTATAGTCTGGCTTCTTACAGGCGTGCCTATCAGATGTACGGCACTCTTGGTTGCAATGGTGTGATTATATTACTCGTCCTTATTAGATGCACGGCACTCTTAGATTGCAACAGTGTGATTGTATTGCTTGTTGAACTCTGCTCTTCTGGCTCTGGCTTCCGGTCTTATAGACTACTCTTAACTCATTGCCTGCTCAATGAGCACTAATTAGGTTCTCTACATGTAATCGCCATCAAGTGGTCAGCTGACACAAGAGTCTTGGCACCTGAGGATTAACCCCGCAACTAGTGGTTTGGGCAACCCGCAGTCGTCGTCGCGTCTCCAGGATAATATGAACGGTGGACGCGGTATTGATTAGAAGACCTGCGGCTAATCACGACCTCGGAGCCGAGACTTGACGAAAATGTTTCCATCTGTTCTTCTTTCCGCTACACTGGCGGCTTACATTCCCGGGCATGTCGCCCTGTCAAGCCCCAGGTAAGTCATGTCCGCCATTCTTCCAAGGAACCGTCACGGATGATGGATGATGGAGGGCCACCGAGCTAACCACCGTCGACGCACGCAGTCCTTTACCATACAACGAAACGCTGAGCTTCACATCTCACCCGCTCATCGGCCTGGCACCTGTACCACGTACGCCCGAGGAGGTCCAGGCGGCCCGGAAGCCCAATTACATTAGCTGGGTTGAAGAAAGGTTGAAGAAGAGAGGCACTTTGGCCGCACGTAAGGCACAAATAAGTGGGTTACCGCCTTGGGCGACCACTGACTGACATCTGCATGCCTAGGCTGGGAGTTCGCCGAACACGCGTACCTGGCCGACTCGATCCCTCGGAGCGGACCAGACGGAAATTTGCTTCCGCCGCTCTACAAGTTTAGCCTTCCCAACGGACTGAACGTCACCTACGGGCAGATCTCAGCTCTGGCTGGGGACTTCTACGCCACCGACCAGCCCATCAGCGACGGCCCAAACATGGCAGACCGCATTTCCCGGTTCACGAAGGCCTTCTCGAGCCTTGCCTTCGACACCACGCGCCAGCCGAGCGAAGCGGTGGCCATCCTGGAGACGGCGGCACAAGAGACATCGGAGTTCGTCAAGGCCGTCGAGAAGGGTCAGGATCCGTCCGAAGTCTACAACACGCTACCAGACGTTACAGTCACGTACCAAGCCATCACCTGGTCACGGGAATCCGGCTCTCCGGGCTATCTCGGCCTGGCCCAGATCAACTGGGACCACTTCGGCGCCGACGCCCGCACGGCCTACGATGCCGGCCACTTCGCTGCCCTGGCCGTGGCCCAGCAAGGCGACCTCCTGATGGCATACGCGACCAATGCCTTCGCCGACCATTTTCTCGAGGATGCATTCTCGGCCGGCCACCTGCGCACACCGCGCCGGGTCCTTCACAGCAACCTCGGGCTCGCCGACCTGTGCGCCAAGAAGATGCACGATGAGGATAACGCCATCGGGCTCCAGGTTGCTAACCCTCGCGGCGCGACGTGGCGCGCCTACGGCGACAAGCGGTACTTGGACAGCGTCAACGCCGACAATCGCAACCACGCCTTCAACGCGCTGCAGATTTCGACGGCTGAGATCTTCACCGCTTGGAAGACGGGCCTCGTGCCGGAATACGGCAAATATCGTGCCTGGGAAGAAGCACCCACGCTTGACAGCGCGGGGGGGAATCAGGAGTTGGCGCCGCTGTTCCGCCCTGACGGAGCTAGGAGATTGAGTCTCCAGAACAGGAGGGCGTGGAGTTTTACCAACTTTTACACTTATGCCACCACTCTCATCGAAATCGCCGCTGGAGATTTGTGGGATTACCCTATCAAGATTGATACCTAAATCGGGGTCAGAACTTCAGTGACAAGTTTGGGTCCAACGACTGCTCGGCAGGGTCTCCTCGGCAAGCCAAACTTGTCGCTGGCGGAGGCGAGACAGCTACACTCTAGACAACGAAGAGAGGGCGACCAGGGAGACAAAAAGGCAGGGAGAAAAGGCATAGCCCCAAGCTGCAGATAACTACTGGTAGCCACCCTCGTTACAGAATGGTAACCTCTCTCATCTCGCGACCCTTCACAAACTACGACTGCTCTCTATCCTCATCAACCCCATCAAAGTCGGAAGGATCCCCCATAAACAACCTCTACATGAACCCCACCCTCACGAACGACCCGTCCTCGCTCTCACAGCCTCCCCCGTGACGACGTCGTCAAACGGATTCTTGCCTGCAGGCTGGGTCCAGGCTTCGGGAACTTCAAAGAGGATCTCTTGCGGCGCGGCGGCAGGCAAGAGGAGAGTTATGGTGGACATCTTGGCAACTAAATTATGTGCTGTTGACATAAACCACCGTCAATATTAGGTGCACATGTGAAGTTCCCCCTGTTTCGGTTAACCCTCTGCGGGCATACATTGCCCCGTCTCACGCCCGAGATCGACGCCCAATCCCGGGCCAGCATTTCATACCCGCAAAAAGGCGATGCTTCCCCTTCCCCAGATTCCAGGTTTCCGCAAAACAACGTCTTAGCGCCAGGGTCAGATATTATCCAGCGCCCTAAAAATAGCACTAAATACAACCACTAGAACAGAAATGCAACCACTGAACAACGAAAATGATGCCCGAACGGGCACCGGGCTGAAACTCTCCGTTTCGTTCCTGCAAATGAATCCCCCGCTATGGTTATGACTGGGGGATTGTCTCGCACAGTGAGAATTGCTATAATCCAACCTCGACCAAGGCAAGGCTAGCTACCAGTAAGTCCACCCTAGGCTTAAATAACATGCGCCCGATCTAGAGCCGACCCACAATCCTTTCCGCAATTCCTTTTCGTATTTCCTGCGAAGGGCCCTTACCTTAACCTCGGACACACCAGCCAGACGTAAAGATTTTGCACGCCAGCTATAAATCAGACGCCACTTCAAGTTACCTACCTACCTACCGACCTAAGGTACCTACCTACCCACGTACTCCATCCCACCTCCCTCGTCCAACATCGAATATACCTCACCTCCCGTGCCACAAAATGCATCTCTCCCTCCTCCTCCTCGCCTCCCTCCTGGGCACCACCGCCCTTGCGTCGTCGTCCGAGCTCCGTCCCTGCGGCTACAAAACCGCCCCCTGTCCGACCGGCACCATCTGCGAACGCACCGATCCCTCGTGCATCCGCGGCGAGAACTGCGCTGGCCTCTGCGTCCCAACAATACCCACACCCACACCCGCACCCCCACCCCCCGAAAAACCGAAATCCACAACCATCACGACGGCCAACCCCCCCGCGCCGCGCGAGACGTACCAGTCGTGTGGAGGTAGGCGCATCACGCCGGTGAATTGTCCGAAGGGATATATCTGCGTGGATGACCCGTATGTTAGGGGATGCGGCATGGCATGCGATCGGCCGGGGATTTGTGTGCAGCCCGAGTTTTGTGGCGGATATGCCGGGTTTGCGTGCAAGGATGCGAGGAAGAGGTGTGTTGATGATCCAAGGGATGACTGCGATCCGAAGAACGGGGGGTGAGTTTTTTGTTGTTTGTTTTTTTTTTTTCTTTTTTTTTCCCCCCCCCCCCCCCCCTGGTCGATGCGAGGAATGGGCTGGGAAGGGTTGTCACAGCGTGTGATTTTTTTAGTGAGTGAGAGATGATGGAAAGAAGCTGACTACGTATGTTTTTTTGTCTAGTGCTGATTGTGGCGGTATTTGGTACGTGTCTCCAAGCCCTGCACACCTAGGCGATTGAGTTCTTCGCCGGAATCTCACCTCCAGAGCTTTTTCTTGCCACTGTGCTTCCCAAGAAGATGGTCACCAGGGCTGACCCTTAGTGTACGCGACTAGCATTTGAACGATTCTTAACTCGACGAACATCGTGATGAGCTTGGACACTAAAAGTATACTGGGACGTATTGAAAGGTTGGGCTTGTGGTCTGAGGGAGACTTCAAGTATCGTCGGGTCACTACGACTCAGACGCGGAAGCAGGAGCAGTCGAGGGAGTGGCCGTTGGGTTCTCTGGTTTGCGCCCAATCGTCCAGTGTCTGAATCCAGTCCAGCCGGGTCAGCGCCTGCATACATGTATACACACGAGCAAAAAAAGAAGGGATAGAAACTCACATATCAGACAGGCTCCGATTCCTTGGGTCCTTAAGTGACGACCTCATCTTCGCCACCAGCACTTGGGTCTCCTCGAGCGACCAGCCCAGAATCTGCCCAATCGGGTATACAGCAAACCCATCCAGACTCAGTTGTAGGTATAACCCTGTATATAGCCCAATCTCTTTGAGCCGCTTGTCCTTTGGCCACGGGCTGAGCGGGATTGTGAACTTGCGGTGTTCAATCTCGGTGAACCCGGCATTACGCGCATACTCGACCATATTTTCCTCGTTGAAACGGAATGTGCGCTCAATCTTGTCACCGGCAGCGTAGAACAATTTAGCCCACTGCCGGTAAACATGATCATCGTCCATCTGTATTTCTGGGTTGTCGCACCGGATTTCAAGGTTGGGCTCGAGGTGCTGGAACCAACCGCCAGGTTTGAGGGCCTTGTATACCTCTTCGTACAGCCGTGGCCAGTTAGCAACGGCCGCGTGCATATAGCGGATATGGATGAAGTCAAACGACTCAGGCTTGAACGTCCATGGCAGCTGGACGTCGTCGATCTGGAAGTGCAAGTTTGATGGGATCCAGCTCGGCTGGATGGGCGAAATGTCCACCCCAATAATCTCGGCCGACGGAAATTTGTCTGCCATGTCGCTGTGGGGGTTGGTTAGACGCTGGAGAAATGACGGGGTGAGAGACAAACATGGCCCAAATGCCGGTTCCCGTGCCCACATCGAGGATTCGCTGGGGAGTGGTCAGAAGATCGCATCTAGCGGCCGGGAGAGGTGGCTCACCTGCGGGTTATCCCCGATAGGAGGAGTATACAGCTTACCGCCGAGCACCAACGTCAAGAAATGGTGTCTGCAAAAGCTTGAAGATTAGCAAAGCTTCTAAACTAAACACTAGACAATATTCTAGGCAAACGCACGCAACGTCAAACGCTTCAATGTGTTTGTCGTCATTGGGTTGCCTACAAAGGGTCAGCATATGCTACTTGTATTCCCAGGATCGAAAACTACTGGGCAAAAACTTGCCAGTACTCGGTCGTTCGAGAAACCTGATATGTTCGCCCGTGGATCCTCCGGTAATCCATGAGACTGGACGTGATGGATGCGGTCGAGTCGGAGATACTGATACTGGGCTATCAGCGTCGGCTACCTATCTGGTAGTTAGAGCTTGTGAATGATAACTTGCCTTTGGTCATCGACAACAGAGTCTCCATCCTCGATTAAAGTCAAGTCCTGATCAGGGGGAAAGGAATTAATTCTTTTCTTCCAGTCTGGAGTCCGCATGCTCACGTCATGCATGCGGATATCTGGTATGGGAAAATTGACATACCGGTACAAACTCCGGTGAGGCCTGCTCCCGAGGCTGTTCGGAAGTGGCCATGGTTATAAATGATCCGAGCGACAGCTGAAACCCCCTGATCTCAAAACCAAATCCTCGGTCGCGGAAGTAGCAGGAAAGTTGGATGCTGAGAAAGGTGAAGGAACGGTCGAAAGCCCCATTTTATTGCTCAAACATTCCCCGCCCGCTTTTGAGTGGGACCACGGCTGGCTAAGCGCGTGAAGACGCACCAAAACGCAAATTACGTGATCGAATTATGCAGCGCAGTCCTGCTTGAGCGCCACTTCGGCGGTGCAGGTGTGTGGGCGACGATCAGCCATTCGACGCCAGAGTGCTAGGATCCGGACACTAGCACTGTGCGGGTGTGCGGGTGAGCCCGAATCCGGACGCTAGCGCCGTTCCGGTGAGCCCCGGAAAAGGCTATCATCTTTGTGTGTGGTGGGGCGGATGGCTTTTAGGGCTACTTTATTTCGGGTTGTCAAAGCCCGAAAAGACGACTCGAGCATCATTCGCGTGGATACGGTTTTTCCGTGCCTTGACAGAGAGTCAACTGCATCCACCCCCTGCAACGACATGGAGCGACAAGCTCCTGCGCTTATGATTCCCGGACTAAACCTTTTTGACAACTTATATTCCGGAACCCCCTCCCTGTGAATCCAAAAAAGACAAAGGAACAAGGAAATTGAAAAGAAAACGACCTGAAAGCGACGGACACGGAGCCAACTGAAACCACACCAATGCGGTCCTCGGCCCCAAGAAAGCTGGCATCTCCCTACTCGACAACGTCTATTTCCTTGATCGTGTTGATTTGGCACCTGCCTTTGCTTTCCCTTTGGCCTGCCCGGTGGCCTTCTTGACCGTAGACGCAGTCGATTCATCGCCAGAATGCACAGCACTGATATCGTCAGCCGGTGCATCATCATCGGAATCGCCGCCACCAGCATCGTCAGCGCCCGATGCAATATTGGGATCCCCGTTATTGGAGCCCCCATCACTGGAGCCCCCATCATCGGGATTGCCAGCGGCTGGGATAGCCCCGGACATGGTCGTTGGTACGGGCGCTTTCTTCCTTCCCTTGGCTGCGGGGTGTTATTAGTGTGCGTATGAGGTTTTCGAAGTGAGTGCTCTGCGAGCTTGGGGTGGTACGTACCAGTTTTCCTGGGGCGTTTCGTCGGCGGTTGCTGCTCCGTGGGTGTGGTGTCAGTTTCGGAAACTAGAGTCAGTGGAGGGAATACAGGGACAGGGTGACTAACATCATCGCTGTCGCGTTCGTCGTCGGGCTCGGCGGGCCGTTTCCCTCTGCTCTTTTTGCTGACCGGTTTCTGCAGCTCCTTGATTTCGGTTTCAGTGTTAGAAGCCAGAGCCGGGGGATGGAATACAGGGTGACTTACATCATCGCTCTCGTCGTCGTCGGCCTGAGCGCGGCCTTTCCCTTTAGCCTTTTTACTTGCTGTTGGTTCCTGCTGTACCGCGAGAGCGATGTTAGTTTCAGAATCCAGGGCCGGTGAATGGAACACAACGTGGCTTACAGCATCGCTTTCGCTGTCGTCATTGTCGGACTCAACGGCTGGGCGTTTCCCTCTAGCCCTTTGACTTGAGCCCCCCGAAAGCTGCACTTGGGCCATGCGTGTTCTCCCCTTCCTTACCTCCGGTGAAAGAATGGTAGGATATGCCTCTCTGACCTCACGGCAGCATTCACGAGCCACTTGGACGCACCCGCTCAAGTCAGGAAGAAGCATGCTGAGTTGCCTGATGCCGTCCATGAGCGGATCGTCCTTCGACAGAGCGTCCTTGGTATCGTCGAGCCAATCCCGGATGATCTCGACATACTCGCGCGCGTCCCGAATCGCCTGGTACCAGATCTCTTGTTGCGCCATCCCATTGTAATCCTCCCCCATTACGGCTGGGATTCTGATTCCAAGGGGTAGTTCTTCTTCGGCTCCCTCCGCCTCCCCATCCACGGGATCATACCCGATATCATGCACGCCATCGTTTTCATCTTCACCTTCTGCACCATCTCCGCCATCATCACCACCCCCGCCAGCCCCGGTGCCGCGGCCACGGGACCTATTCCCACTCGCATGCGCAACCCCCGTCGGCGAGTCCAAATCCTGCATCGCAAGCCCCAAATCCTGCATCGCCCGGAACTGCTGATACGCTCCCTGATCGTCGCTAAACCAGTCGGGATTCACCTTCTTCATATTCTTCTGCCAACGCTTGGCCACCTTCGTGTTTGCCTGGATCCACTGGGCCAGGTTCGCCCGCAGGCCCGGTCCCAGGGCGCTGAAACGGTCGTACACTTCCATGACGCCCCGGAACATGGCCCAGGTGAGCGTGTGTTCATCGCGCTCGGATTTGTCGGCTCGGATCCAGGCGTTGACTTGGCGACGGGCAATGTCGATGCGCTTGTCGTCGCCGGGGCTTCTCTTCTTTGGGGCTTTGGATGATGTGGCCTTCCCCTTCGCTTTGGAGGGGGAGGCTTTCTTTTTGGGAGGCATGTTGGCTTGGAGATAGTTGAAATGAAGTTGAGCTGGTAGGAACCTGGAACGGTGGGGGTTGGAGATGAGAGAAATTGCCGAGATGGCATTTCAGAGCGGGAGGGAGGAGATGCATGAAAACCATTTTCGCGAATAAAGAACTGCCTCTCGACGAGCGATGCCAATCCGGTGCGAAGAGGGCGTTTTTGTTTTGTCTGCACTCGCAGTGGCGCGCGACCCGCGCGGCAGGCTTTGTTCGTGGAAGCCAAAGAATGAGTGAAAACTGGGGCTTATTCGTTAACGCTGTCTTGTTCTGGGGTTGCGCCCATTGTTGGTGTCCGGATTCGTCGAAGAATGGGGTCGACCTTCAATTGGGATGTTGTGTCAAAATCAATCTGGGGCATATGGGGCTTCGATCCGGCCAAGTGGGTTCTAATGCGGTCGATGCGGCACTTCGGTCCCGGAGACGGAACCGGGCTCTGTGGATATTGTGGGGAACCCGGCCTGACGTCCCACGTGGACCGCGCGCTGTGGGCTGAGATGGGTGTTTCTAGTATGGGCAGGAGCTGGCGAAAAGCACGCGTTCCCTCGGCCAGTGCGAAAGATAAGGGACCGGTCCTCACTGCAAGGTAGCCCTCAAATTTTCACACACCTCACACCTCGCACAAACGATGTGGGCCGTGTCCTTCAGACTTTCAATCCGATACAGGCCTCTCCGCTGAACCGAGTTCTTACAGGAGGAGCGACCGAGTCCCCTCACCGTGTCTTGAAAACTTTTGCGCTCGGCTCCGTGGCTCTTTTCCGCGACGTATATTTTCTTCCAGCTCGCCAAAACCTCGTTCAACTAACCTGCCACCCCCGCCAGCCGCTGCGCGTCCAAACCGCTGTCTTGGAGCCGGATAGCAGGAGGCAAGTCTTCAAGTTTCCGTGACCGAGATGCTGGGCTGACCGAGTCATTTCCTTTCCGAAGTAGACCACTCGCTCGTATCGAGCAGCGACCGCCAAAATGGCTCGCTCCGATCCTCCTCCCGCCTTTCACTCCCTCCCGCCTGAGATTCGCAAAAAGATCTACCGATTTCTCGTTGTCACCGACCCGAAACACATGATCGGGGATCGGGACCCAGAACCCTCCCTAAGTGCCCAATTCCTCCGCACATGCCGCATGGTTTACACTGAAGGACGCCCAATTCTCTGTGGAGAAAACACCTGGGATATCTTCATCCAAAACACATGGGGGCCGGGGTATCCCACCCTTCGGTCGCCCTTCTACCAAGATTTCGACCATGAGCCGAACCAACGGTTGCAGCTTTCGCCTGCCATACCCGGTGTCTTGCCGCTGCTGAGAAAGTTCTTCATCGACATCTCGTACACAGATCGCGACGAGGTTTCCTCAACGCGAGAAGCTGCGCGCAGGGTTGCAAGTCGGCTGCAGATGGTAGCGAATATCGACCTTATACGCTTGAACTATTGTTCCTTTTGCGTCGAGGATGGAGATGAAGACGAACTCATTATGATGCTGCAGACGTGGCTTGGCCGGGTGCGCAATGTCAAGAAGGTGGTCATTGAGGTGATGTCTTCGGACGAGGACTCGGAGCTTCCAGAGGCGAGGTTTCCGGAGCCGCATGCTGAGATTATCCAGCGGAGGTGGATGAGCTCAGAACCGCTGGAGAAGACGCCCCTTCCAAGCATGTATGCCATCCTTGAGAAGCATGCACAGGATATTGGGTTCTGCAAGAATGATCTCAAGAGAGCTCTGTTGGCCGTGGAAAATGAGGATATGGAGCTTTTCAAGGAGTGCAGGAAGGATATATTGGACAGCATGAGAGTGCACTAGGAGCTCATGAACAAGGAGGTGATGTTTTATGACCCGGAGGAGGACCAAAACAAGGACGATACCGAGGACGGTTACGCGAGCGAGGACGAGGAGTAATGGCAACATGATAGAGCGTCAGACTGGTCATTGATAGTCAAGCTAAGAGAACGTCCACTGCCTTGCAAAAGACCGTGGCTGCAGATACTGCGCCACCAAAAAGGGTGCTGTTACCGGGAGTGATTTGGGAGAGTTGGACGGCCCGCCCCAGCACCTATTCTGCTAACTTGAAAGCTATCTTAGTACCTACTAACATATCTCGCAGGCGAACTTCTAGTTTTTCATGCTCTCGCCCATACTGCCACAGGAGACTTCATCGCCGACAATGAGGCGCGGCACGGCACAGTGTCAATACATTTGGCCTGATGAAAACCCAAAATCTAGCCGCCTCTACATCGGCAAAAGAGGTCTCAACTGCCCGACACCTAGGTGGACCAAAAGTCATACATCTAAGTTTCAATGATTGCTTCAAGTGGGATCTCCATGATGTATGTGTAAGGATGGGCTGGTGTGGTTTGTGTCGTAAGGTCCTAGTGATAAGTGGGCGAGATGGTGGTATGAGTCGAACCGAGAAGGGTTGAATTGTGAACGTAACTGTGAGCTGGAGCCATGATATGAGCCGTGTCTGGTTTAAGAAAGGGCTCCAAAAGTCCGTGGCCGGCCTGGGCTCCAACTGGCAGCTCATGCCCAGCCCCGGTCCATTGTTGCCTTGAAAGGCTCCCAAACTCGGCATATAGCCCTAACCCTGCTCCGTCATTTCACTTAATACCCACGGAGTACATCGTAGACCCATCTCACACCATAGGTAGTACCCAGGTTCTTCGTAGCTCTCCAAGAAAGGGTTAATGCGAATCCTTTCTCCCCCAAAATGATTTTGCCCATACCAGGTCGAACCTACCTACATCGCCGAATGGTGAAAGAGCGAGAGCCGATCTGGGTTGCAGCCGTTACCGAGGCTCTGGTGGGGTGGCCCGGGGTTTGGGAACACCTGTCGTGTCATAAGCCCCACGGCCGAAGTTCACGGGCGAGACGGTAGGAACAATGTGCGAATGCGCCCGCATCTATTTTCTTGGGACCAAAATATTCTACTATACACGACGAACATTATTTACCGGCCGGAACGTTGGAAGAAGAGGCCCGTCGTCAAGAAAAATCTCAAATGATGCGCTGAGCAGTCGCGGGGTGCGTTGTCGCCGGAGATTGTGGTGCATATCCTGCCAGAAAATTGGCGCCCCAGATCCCGTCCGCAGCTCAAAGCTGGTAGCTAATAGACGGCGAGTAATATCAGCAAGCTGCCCAGGGGGTGTGCGCATCTGGGTCTCTTACCTTTCCTTTGACGAGCCCTTCGGTGGTGTTGAAAGAACTTCCAGAGAATGAGGAGAGTGGAGGGTAGACCGGTGATGAGCGCAAGGATTGCAATGGTCGCTTCAAGGGTCATCTCCATGATGATGAAGGTGGGATTCGCTCCAAGTCGACTTGGAAAGAGCGGGGATTGATAGATTGAATACCTGAATCCCCAAATGGATAGAAATGTGAACGTCCGTACCGTCCTTTATAACATGTCCGTTTGACACTGGGATCCGGTGTGGTATACCCCTGCTGTTGCGTGCAGACAAGCTTGGGGATCTGAGGTGTGGAAAAGGCCGTCAACCACGGGAATCCAGGCGCCGGAATAAGTGGGGCGGTAGCCGATCAATGATCAACGATCATTGTGTTTGCCAAGACGGATAACTTACAGGGGGCCTGGGAATGTGGAACACCTCTCGACCAGCCAAACTCGGAACTGATCGGCGTCTAATGGTCAGTGAGGCTGTCTTGGCTTCGAGGCAAAACCGCCCACAAAAATCTCCCATCATGAATTGTGGAAACGCTCAGGCAGCCGCTGAGCGGTATCGTAACTTCTGTGACGGCGCCTCCTCCCCTCGCGCATGGTCGTCTGGCTCGCCTGGCCCGTCCGCCCTCTACATCCATACCCCGTCCCGCTGACCACCAACGATATCGTTCAGACGACTGGTCAGGTCGGCAAACCGATTGGAGCCAATTGGCCCAGCGTGCGGTGCTTGTACTTTGTACTGCACTCCCACCTTGCGAACCCAATGGAAAATTTCATCTTTTGACGGTGTCAGCGTGGGAAGCACTGTGGCTGATCCCCGCAGCGCCCGACCTCCTAAGCCCAAAACGCACTAACGTGCATGCGGCAGATTTGTATGGCAGAATGTTAGAGGATTCAATTTCCTGCTTGAAGTTAGACTACAGATTTCACGAAAAATTGGTTTAAGGGAATTAAGGGTTCAACTGTGGCAGACACACACCTGCCTTACTTACTTCCCACCCTGCGTTGACTCCCAGCCAGCCAGGCGTAATGCCACCCCTGCCTCACCCAAGTGCCTGAAGCCGGGACTTGGGACAGCCAATGTTCATGACCCCATCTAGATCCTGTGGAACACAAAACAGAGCGGTTTTCTGGCCGTTCGGCAAAAGAGTGATGGAATTGCTTATTCTAGATAAAAAGGAGAGGGTGGCAGAGAGCCAGTAATATAGTGGT
>Ga0247770_1002033_pt1 | contig 12883 bp, 9 predicted proteins | sample UWRJL136409B6_FD_179943 | JGI IMG/M metagenome (GOLD analysis project Ga0247770, IMG submission 179943) | Plant litter microbial communities from Arlington Agricultural Research Station in Wisconsin, United States - UWRJ-L136-409B-6 | ecosystem: Environmental > Terrestrial > Plant litter >... | reverse complement strand
GCCGATGGAGAGGTTGGCGCCGGGGATGTAGACGGGGAGATAGGCCCGCGACCCGCGCGCCAGCTCCTTCACGTCCACGTTGCCGCCGTTCTCGCGCGCCGCCCAGGTGCGCGCCGCCTCGCGCCCCACCCGCGTGAAGTCCTCCGGCGGCAGGTGCCCCAGGAGCGCGCCGTCGGGCCGGGGGATCACCGCCTCGCTGGTGAAGACGCCGCCGTGGGTGGAGAGCATGGCCAGCTCGCGCCGGTTCCAGCGCGCCAGCCGCTCGTGGCTGGGCGCGCACCCGATGGTCCCCGGGTGCGGGAGCCCCACGAAGCGCACCCCGTCCAGGTGCCGCGACGACGCGTAGACGCCGTTCAGGTCCCAGATGGCCTTGCGCGCGTCGGGGAACTCGTCGGTGAGCAGCCCCGTCCCCTTCTCCTTGTCCAGGATCCCGGTGAACCCCCACTCCGCCCCCGGGAGCGGGCCCAGGTCCAGGATGTCCACCACCAGCAGGTCGCCCGGCCGCGCGCCGTTGACCGCCACGGGCCCGCTCAGGTAGTGCAGCTGGCTGAGGTCGATGTCGCGGACGTCGTCGGCCGAGTCGCTGTTGAGCACCTGGCCGCCGGTGAGGTCCAGGCACTCCATGCGGAAGACCGTGCCCGGGTCCACGGAGACGACGGGCGGGATCTCGGGGTGCCAGCGGTTGTGGGGCTTCGTGTCCTGCTCCTCCGGCGGGCGCCGGAGGTCCACGGAGATCAGGGTGTTGGGCACGGGCACCTCCCCCGGCGGCGGGTGGGCGTCGGGGTCGAAAGGAGAGTGAGCTGCGAACGGATGAACTGAAAGTGCTTAGTGCTTAGTCCTTAGTGCTTAGTCCTTGGTGCTTAACTGCGACAACATCTCGGACGATGATCCACCAAGGACCAAGGACCAAGGACCAAGGACCAAGGACCAAGGACTAAGGACTAAGGACTTCTTTTCTTCTCTTCGTCCTGCACGGATTCCGCGGCGTCCGGCGGCGGCGCGCCGAACCGCCGCGCCCCGTCGTCCAGGCACCGCGACATCCACGCGAGCGCGTCGCGCGCGCCCCGGAGATACGGGTCCGCGGCGTCCGGGTCGCGCTCCAGCTCGCGCGGGCCCTCGCCGGTGAGGAGCCAGTGGCCGTTGACGCCCAGGGCGTGCGGCAGACGCAGCAGCACGTCGCCGTTGGGGACGCGGCCGCGCGTGAACCATTCGCTCACGGTGGCCACGCCCACGGCAAGCTCGCGCGCGAGGTCCGCCTGCGACATCCCCCGGTCGTCCAGGATCTGGCGCAGGCGCTCGAAGAAGGCGGAAAGCTCCACCGCCTTGCGGCGCGACGGGACGGGGCCGGGCTCGGGGGTCAGGACCGCAACTCCAACCGAGGTTTCAGGTTGCGAAAACAGGGTCGACCCCTCGGTGCAAGAGTTTCGCCGCTTCGGCCCGCCGAACACCATTTGACATGTCGAATGCATGGTATCATCTTGTCCGGGCCGGTGCAAGCCGCAAAAATGGACGCGGTCCGGCGCCTTCCCCTTCTCCCGGTAAAGCCCACGTGAGCCAGACCATTCTCCTGGTCGAAGACCACGAAGACAACCGCATCGTCTACCGCACGGTGCTGCAGCACTTCGGCTACACGGTTCTGGAGGCGTTCGACGGCGAGGAGGGGATCCGCCGGGCCCGCGAGGAGCTCCCGGACCTGATCCTGATGGACATCTCCATCCCCCGCATCGACGGGTGGGAGGCCACGCGGATGCTGAAGGCCGACCCCGCCACGCAGCGCATCCCCATCATCGCGCTGACCGCGCACGCGCTCCCGGAAGACCGCGCGCAAGCCGTGTCGGTGGGGTGCGACGGGTACCTGGCCAAGCCCATCGAGCCGCGCCGCGTGCTGGAAGAGGTCCAGCGCGCGCTGGAGTGCGTCCGTCCCGCCGAGGCCGTCCCCCCCGCCCCCCTGCCCTGAGGCGCGCCCCGGCGCCCCCCAGGGCCGACGCGATTCGCGTTCCCACCCCGCGCGGAGCCGCCCCATCGGCATCGCCCCGCCCGCCCGATCCCGCTCGTCGCCCTTACCCAGGCGCCACGAGACCCTCGGCCGCTGGATCGCCGGAAAGAGCGAGCCGCGTGACCGGGAGATGAACATCGAGGAGATGATGATCGAGGGATGATCATCGGGGGGATAAGGGTCGGGACGACGAGCATCGGAGGACAACCAACGGTCGCGCGCGGGATGCCGATCTCCCGACCGGCCCCCCGCGTCGAACGATCCCCTCGCACGCCGAACGATCCATCGCCATCCGCCAGCCCCGGTGCGGGTGCGTGAACACACCCGCCAGAACCACGGAAAGCCTCGCCGCACGATCCATCGCACGGGATGGGATCGAGCAGGCGAGGCATCACCCGCACGTAGCCGCGGCCCCGCATGGCGATTGCACGCCGAACGCGCGGCGACCGACGTCCGCGCCGACCAGCCCGGAGGGCTGCCCGTCGTTTCAGCGGGTGTGTTCACGCACCCGCGCGGGGCCGGCGGCCACGCACATCACCGTTGTGACGCCTCCCCGCCGTCGCATGTGCCGCATCGCCCCCCCGAACACACGAAGCGGCTCCCCACCCGGAGAGCCGCTTCGTCATCCATCGATCCCGATCCACCAAGGACCAAGCACCAGGGACTAAGCACTAAGGACTAAGCACTAAGGACTAAGGACTAAGGACTTCTGCTTCTCAGGACCCAGCACCCAGGACTTCTCTTTTACTTCCCTGCCCCGAACCTCTCCGTGATCCACCCCGCGACTGCCTCCAGCGCCTCCGGCGACATCGTCGTCTCGATGGTCCCGTACTCCGCCGGCGACCCGGTTCGCGTGGGCTGGAAGAGGTGGTTGAGGCCGGCGAGCTCGCGCGTCACCACGTCCGCGTTGCCGCCCTCGCGGAGCGCCGCGCCGATGGCCCGCAGGTTCTCCTGCGACGGCACCTGCAGGTCCAGCGCGCCGTTGATCGCCAGCACCGGCACCTTCACGCGCCGCAGCGTGGGGCGCGGATCGTAGGTCAGGAAGTAGCGGAACCAGGGAGAGGTGATGGTCCGCACCTGCTGCCGCACCGCCTCCGGGGTGGCGCCGGACGCCTGCCGCTCCGCCTCCGGCATCGCCGCCACCACCGAGTCGCCGATCTGCTCCAGCCGCGCCACCATCGCCGCCGAGTCGCCCCCCGCCCGGATCGTCGCGAACATCCGCGCCTGCGCGCGGGCCGTGCGCTCGATGGATGCGTCCGGCTGCCCCGTCGCCTTCGCGATCAGCCGCCCCTGCGCCATCAGGATCTCGTCGCCGGGGACGCCGGGGCCCGCCAGCAGCACCAGGAACGCCACGTCCGTGGACCGCACCGCCACCATCGGCGCGATCAGCCCCCCCTCGCTGTGCCCGGCCACGCCGATCTTCCCCGCCGCCACCTCCGGGCGCGCCTTCAGGAAGCGCACCCCGCCCAGCGCGTCCTCCGCGAAGTCCTCGCTGGTGGCGACGGAGAAGCGGCCCGTGGACTTCCCCACCCCGCGGTCGTCGAAGCGCAGCACCGCGATACCGCGCCGCGTCAGGTGGTCGGCCAGCACCGCGAACGGCTTGTGGCCCAGCAGCTCCTCGTCGCGGTCCTGCGGGCCGGAGCCGGAGACCAGCACCACAGCCGGGAACGGCCCCGTCCCCTGCGGCACCGTCAGCGTCCCCGCCAGCGTCACGCCCGACTCGGCCGAGGCGAAGGTCACCTCCTCGGCGCGGTACGGGAACGGCGGCTTCGGCTCCTGCGGGCGCACCAGGCGGGTGATCTGCGCCACGCGCCCCAGCTTGAGCGGCATCGCCGACGGCGCGCCGGCCTGCATCCACTCCCCGTCCATGCTGTCGCCGCGAGCGCTCAGCCTGGCCGTGTAGGTGCCCTGGATCATGGGGATGGCGATGCGGACCGAGTCGCCGCTGGCCGTTGCCGTCACCGGGATCCGCGCGCCGCCCTGGTCGATGCTGGTCAGCATCCCGCTCACCCCTCCGGCCGAATCGGCCTTGAGCTCGAACGCCAGCCGCAGCGAAATGCCCACGTTCAGCGCGCCCTCCCAGTTCCCCACCAGCCGCTGCTGCCCCGCCGGCGCCTGCGCCGTGGCGGAGGAGGCCGCGAAGAGCGCCGCCGCGAGCGACGCGCCGAAGATCCGTCGTAGCGTGATCATCCGTGCCTTCCGGTTATGAGTTCGGGGGCGGATCCGCGCCCCCCTCAGAGTAGGGGGCGCCTCCCGAGATGTCAAGGACACTTTACACGTCGCATCCCACCGACGCATCCGCGCCGGGGGATACGGCGCCCGTCGCGGACTGTTTCATCCCGCATCTCCGGATCCGCCATCCACCTCCGACCGACGCCGTCGAAACGGGATGCGGCGATGGAATCGGGACGCGCGGCGAATCCTCTGGTCGCCATCGGCGCGCGAGCCGGCGCGGGCTCCCTCGCCGCGCCGGCTCGTCGTGTCGCTCAGTGTGCGATCGTGATCACCATCGCCGTCGATCAGCCGCCGATCTCGGCCGGACCCGGATAGAAGGATCGGAAGCACTCGTCTCGGAATCCAGTCCCATCGATCGTCATCCCCCGTCCGGCACGAACTCGCGCCACTCCTCGGACTCCGCGACGCGCTGGATGACGGCGTTGCGGGCGCGGAGAAAGCGCGTCATGTAGCGCCGCAGCACCAGCCGCTCCGCGATCCACCCCAGCGGCCCCAGCGGCGCCGCGAGCCGGAAGACGTCGCGAAGCACCGTGCCGCCGCCCGGCGCCGCCTCGAAGTGGTGGTCGTGGATGAACCACGCGAACGCGCCGCGCTCCTGCACGTCCTGGAAGAAGCGCGGCCGGTCGAACTCCGTGATGCGGCTGGTGAGGTGCTGCCGCACTCCCAGGTGCCGCGCGCGCCAGGTGACCGTCTCCCCCATCCCGATCAGCCCCGACGTGCGCCCCGCCACCGCCTCCTCCCCCGCGTGCGCCTGCGACGCCCGGTGCAGGTCGATGCTGCGCGTAAGGTCGAACACGCGCTCGACCGGCGCGCGGATGATCGTCTCCAGCGCGATCTCGATCATCCGTCGGCTCCTCTCGGGTAGTGGCGTTGGGAGGCGTGCGATTGACAGCGCCGCACGCGTCTCGCCATCGTCGCGGTGCAGTGCTCTGCCGGCGCCGTCGCACGACGTGCGCCGCAATCCCCGAATCACGCATGGAGGACGGATGAAGAAGCCCGTATCGCTCGCCCGCTTCGCCTTCGCGCTCGCCGTCGCGTCGGCGCTGGGCGCGGGCGCCGCCGCCGCGTTCCCGACGCCCGCGCGCGCGGACGAGGCGGCGGTGTGCTACCCCGGCGCCTGCTGGCGCGAGTGCAAGGACAACGGCTGGGCCGGCGGCAAGTGCGTGAGCGGCTTCTGCGAGTGCTGGGAGTAGCTTCGCGACGACAATCCCGCCGCTCCCGCTCCCGACGAACATCGACGTGGCTCGCCTCTCCCCGGCGAGCCACGTCGATTTTCGGCGGCATCACCCAATCCACGCATCCTTGTCCGACCCGCCGGGCTCCACGCATCGTCCACGCGGGCATCGTCCAGACCCGCCAGCTCGGGGAAGACGTCCTCCCATCGTTCGCGCGAGCGCGGCCACTCCGGGATCGCTATCTCGTCGCGCATGAGCCCGGCGAACTGCCAGAAACTCTCGATCGCCTCTTCCGGCGTATCCCCCTCGCCGAACATGCCCCTAAGGCGTTTGGACCACGCGGTGCGGCCATCGCCCTCCCGCGTTACGTCCGGGATGAAGCGCCAGCTCTCGGGGATGTCACGAGGCCTCCTCTCCGTCGTCTTCGCGGAAGATGGTGGGCGGGAGGATGGGGTGCATCATGAGGCAGAACGCCACGGTGCACGGGTCTTCGGGCGCGACCCGGTGAAGCAGCTTGTGGCAATCGTCCGCGGCGTCCCAGTTGCCGGTTTCCAGGTGGTAGCGGCCGAGGGCGTACGTGAAGCCGACCACCTCCGAAACGTGGAACCGCCTGCGGTGGGGGTACAGGTCGGGCAGATCGCGCGCGCCGCCGAGCGCCTCGGCGGCTCCCTCCAGGTCGCCGTCGCGGAAGCAGGTCTCCGCGTGGTTCACGCGCGCGAACAGGTAGTCCGGGTTGCGGCGGTAGTTCTCCTCGATCACCTCGTCCGCGCGCTCGTCGTCCCCGACGCCCAGGTACGCGGACGCGAGATAGTTGTAGAAGACGGGGACGTCGGGATGCCGCTCGATCAGCGCGACCAGCTTCGGGATGGCCTCGACCGGAGCCTCGTTGACCAGATGCTGCATCTGGTTGATGAGCAGGTTCAGCTCCGGCGTCTGCCATTCGTAGCGGTGGAGCGGCCCATACACGATCTGGTACCTGTCCCTCCCGCGGCTGGAGAGGGCGTTCTGGCGTCGAGCGAGGGTGCGGCGCAGCTTGCGTGCGGAGGACATGCGATGAGGACTCCCGTCGGCGGAAACGCGAGGGCGCGCGGCCCGGACCGGGAGTAAAGTGTACGAAGTGAACTGCCTGTCAAGAGGGAATCGAGGCAGCCGCCCCGATCCCCTCTCGCGTGGTGCTCACCAGCCCATCTCGCGCATGATCGTGGAGCCATCATCGCGGTCTTCAGCTGTCAGGTTCATTCCCACTCCCATTCCTCATCGTCCCACGATGAAGTGGAGTGGTCTCCATCCAGAAGCTCGTCGTCCCTCTGCGCGTGCATCTCCCGGAACGCCTCGTCCCAGCCGGCACGGGGATCGTCGGGAGTGTGCATGCTGATCTGGCGGTCGCTGTGCGCCATCGGAGAGCTGCGGGTGTATTCTGGCCTGGTGAGGTGCGGGTCCGCGCGAAAGTGCACAAAGAAAACTTGAACGAAAGCGCACAGACGCGCAAGGGGATCGAGGCCATCCGAGCGGCCCCGATCCCCTTCCCTCCTTGCGCGTTTTCGACGCACCGCGGAGCTACGCCATGATCACCGCCGGGTGGGCGGCGACGAGGCCGCCGGTGCGCTCCTGGATGCTGCGCACCTCGCGGGTACGGCTGCGCAGCGCGCTGATGGCGTCGGCGGCGGCGGAAGCGGCGGACATGGTGGTGATGTACGGCACCTTGTACTGGATGGCCGCCCGCCGCGTGGCGTAGTCGTCGTACTGGCTCTGCTTCCCCAGCGGGGTGTTGATCAGCAGCGCCACCTCGCCCGAGATGATGTGGTCCACCAGGTTGGGGCGCGCCTCGTTCACCCGGTACACCCGCTGCGACGGCACCCCGCGGCTCCGCAGGTACCTGGCCGTCCCCTCGGTGGCCCAGATGCGGAAGCCCATGTCGTGCAGCCGCCGCGCGATGGGCGTCACCGTGGGCTTGTCGCGGTCGTTGACGGTGATGATCACGTTCCCCTCCAGCGGCAGCTCGCCCCCGGCCGAGGCCTGCGCCTTGGCGAACGCCATCCCGAACGAGTCGTCGAAGCCCATCGCCTCGCCGGTGGAGCGCATCTCCGGGCCCAGGAGCGGGTCGCTCTCCAGCTTGTTGAAGGGGAACACCGACTCCTTCACCGCCACCCCGCCGATGGGGATCTCCTCCGGGAGCCCGAACGAGGCCAGCGGCTCCCCCACCATCAGCCGCGCGGCGATCCGCGCCAGCGGCACCCCGGTGGCCTTGGAGACGAAGGGCACCGTCCGCGAGGCGCGCGGGTTCACCTCCAGCACGTACACCCGCCCCTCGAAGACGGCGTACTGCACGTTGATCAGCCCGACGACCCCCAGCGCCAGCGCGAAGCGGCGCGTGGTCTCGCGCATCTCCCCGATCTGCGCGTCGGTCAGCATGTAGGGCGGGAGGACGCACGCCGAGTCGCCGGAGTGCACCCCGGCCTCCTCGATGTGCTGCATCACCCCGCCGATGATCACCGTCTCGCCGTCGCAGAGCGCGTCCACGTCCGCCTCGAAGGCGTCCTCCAGGAAGCGGTCGATCAGCACCGGCCGGTCGTGCGACACCTCCACCGCGCGGCCGAAGTAGTCGCGCAGGGAGGGCTCGTCGTAGACGATCTCCATCCCCCGCCCGCCCAGGACGTAGCTGGGGCGCAGGAGCACCGGGTAGCCGATGCGCGCCGCGATCTCCGCCGCGCCGTCCGCCTCCACGGCCAGCCCGTTGGGCGGCTGGCGGACGTCCAGCTCGCGCGCCAGCGCCTCGAAGCGCTCGCGGTCCTCCGCGCGGTCGATGGCCTCCACGCTGGTGCCGATGATGGGGACGCCGGCGTCGGCCAGGGGGCCGGCCAGCTTCAGCGGCGTCTGCCCGCCCAGCTGCACCACCACGCCGATGGGGTCCTCCAGGCGGACGATCTCCAGCACGTCCTCCAGCGTCAGCGGCTCGAAGTACAGCTTGTCGCTGATGTCGAAGTCCGTCGAGTTGGTCTCGGGGTTGGAGTTGATCATGATGGTCTCGAACCCCGCGTCGCGCAGCGCCAGCGCCGCCTGCACGCAGCAGTAGTCGAACTCCACCCCCTGCCCGATGCGGATGGGCCCCGACCCCAGGATGATCACCTTCTTCCGGCCGCTCCGCTCGGACTCGTTCTCCTCCGCGTAGGTGGAGTACAGGTACGGCGTGGCCGCGGGGAACTCGCCCGCGCAGGTGTCCACCATGTTGTAGACCGGGTGCACCCCCAGCCCCCAGCGCCGCTCGCGCACGGCGCCTTCCGTCTCGCCGCGGAGCGCGCCCAGCTGGACGTCGGAGAAGCCCAGCCGCTTCATCCGCAGCAGCTCCGCCTTCCCCGTCTCCGGGAGCGCGGCGTACCAGCCTTCCGCCTCCACCAGCTCCGCCAGCTGCGCCACGAACCAGGGGTCCACGTGGGTCAGCTCGGCGACGTCCTCGATCGTCATCCCCGCCTGCAGGGCGCGCTTGATGACGAAGGGGCGCTCGGGGGTCGGGCGGCGGAGCGCGGCCTTCAGCGCGTCGGCCGAGTCGTCCTTGACGCGGTCGTCGGCCAGGTCCTTCCCCACCACCCACCCCATCCGGCCGATCTCCAGCGCGCGGATGGCCTTCTGCCACGCCTGCTTGAAGGTGCGGCCGATGGCCATCGACTCGCCCACGGCCTTCATCTGCACCCCCAGCGTGGGATCGGCCGCGGGGAACTTCTCGAAGGCGAAGCGGGGGAACTTGACGACGACGTAGTCGAGGACGGGCTCGAACGACGCCGGCGTGGTCTTGGTGATGGCGTTGGGGAGCTCGTCCAGCGTGTACCCCACGGCCAGCTTGGCGCCGATCCGGGCGATGGGGTAGCCGGTGGCCTTGGACGCCAGGGCGGAGGATCTCGACACCCGGGGGTTCATCTCCACGACCAGGAGCTCGCCGTTCTCCGGGTTGACGGCGAACTGCACGTTGCACCCGCCCGCCTCCACGCCGATCTCGCGGATGATGGCGATGGCGGCGTCGCGCATCTTCTGGTACTCGACGTCGGTGAGCGTCTGCGCGGGGGCGACGGTGACGGAATCGCCCGTGTGCACGCCCATGGCATCGAAGTTCTCGATGGAGCAGATGATGACGACGTTGTCGGCGTTGTCGCGCATCACCTCCAGCTCGAACTCCTTCCACCCGATCACCGAGCGGTCGATCAGCACCTCGCTCATGGGCGAGAGGTCGATCCCGCGCCGCACCAGGTCCTCGAACTCGGCGCGGTTGTACGCGATGCCGCCGCCGGTTCCGCCCAGGGTGAAGGAGGGGCGGATGATGGCGGGGAATCCGGTGTCGTCCACGATGCGGAGCGCGTCGTCCAGCGAGCGGGCGAAGCCGCCGTGCGGGAGGCGCAGGCCGATGCGGCGCATGGCCTGGGCGAACTCGCTGCGGTCCTCGGCCATGCGGATGGCGCGCGCGTTGGCGCCGATCAGCTCCACGCCGTGGCGGGCCAGGACGCCGGTGTCGTGCAGCTCCAGGGCCACGTTGAGCGCGGTCTGGCCGCCCATCGTGGGGAGGATGGCGTCCGGCTTCTCCTTCTCGATGACCTTTTCCACCCACTCGGGGGTGATGGGCTCGATGTAGGTGGCGTCGGCCAGGTCCGGGTCGGTCATGATGGTGGCCGGGTTGGAGTTGACCAGGATCACCCGGTACCCCTCCTCGCGCAGCGCCCGCACGGCCTGCGTCCCCGAATAGTCGAACTCGGCCGCCTGCCCGATGACGATGGGCCCGCTGCCGAGGATCAGGATGCTCTGGAGGTCGTCTCGCCTGGGCATTTCTCTCCCGAGATCTACGCGCTGACTGCGTTAACCGGCCCGCGTGCGCGAGCGCCGGCCCCTTCGCGAGTCAAGGGAGGAGCCGGCGCCGGCGGGCCTACAAGATTATCGGTCGGGGCGGGAATCTATGCAGCGGCGGGCGGCGGGGAAAGGAGAGCGTGAAGCATCACGCATCGAGTGGGCTGCGCACTCCGCGGCCGCTGCGGTTGAGCACGTGGGCAAAGATCATGGTGGTACGCACGTCGGTGTGGCCGAGCAGCTCTGGACGGTGCGGATGTCGTAGCCGCCCTCCAGCAGGTGCGTGCGTGGCGAACGAGTGACGGAGCGTGCGGCACCCTGCCGGCTTCACGACGCTGGCCCGGCGAACGGCGCTCCCCACCGCCTTCTGGATGGACGATTCGGAGACGTGTGTCGGCCGCGGCGGCCGGAGCGCGGGTCCGTCGACAGCCGCCCCGGCGGAAAGATGTATTGCCACCCCCACTCCCGTTCGGCGGGGGGAAGCTCGACGGCGCCGAAACCGCCAGCCAGGTCGCGCCGGTGCAACGCGCGCACCTTCTCCAGGTGCGCCATCAGATCCCGGTGTGCCACGCCGGTGCGCATTACCTTCATGGTCCGGCGTCGCCGCCGTCATCCGCGCACCTTTCCGTTTGGGTGCGCTGCCGACCGGCCGCACAGTAACCGGCTGCAGGGGATGCGGGGCCTTACATGCTTTCGGGCGGGACGAAAGTCTTGCGCGCTGACCCCGCACTCCTAATCCTTGTGTCGTTTGGCCAATGATCGTCGACACAGAACAGCGGGATGTAAGTAAGCTCGTCACCCGAAAGAAAATGAGGCAAGCAATGAACGTAACGTGTTCAAAGTGTGGCTTCATTGACGCAGGTCACTTTTGTAGCCAATGCGGATCGGAGCTGCTGGATAGGCATCCGGCTCGGAAGGTCGGTCGAATATTTTTAGGACCATTCTTTGAGTATTTTGAGTATTCGAAGTCGAGTCTTAATCCGAAACAAATGGTAGACGACATTCGATCTGGAAAATTCAGCATCTATGATTTGTTGGCTTTCTTTGCTGCCGCCGTAGGTATTTCAGCTATTGTTGAATACATTTTCCCTTCGGAAGCAATCCTTCTGAATTCGATCCCTATCCTTGGTGAAGCGCTCACTACATTATTTCTTCTGACGTTAGGTGGGCTCTCGTACGCTCCATTACATCTGTATTTCAACAGAAAAAGTAAGGACATCACCTTCCGGCAGTTTCTAATAGCATCCACTGCAATAACAGCTCTTTTTTATCCATGGCTTGGCCTGATCAATGGGGCGCTGACTTCCTTCGGCGTAGAAAACTCGCAGAACGGTATCGTATATGGAACACTCTACTTTTATGTGCAAACCTATAGTCTCCTTTACAAGCGAAGTCACTGGTCTGTAATTCGCGGCATTATTGTCTACCTGGTACTCGTGATTTTCGTCGTAGTGGCTGTGTTGTTGGCAGCATCGTGAACGGGGAATCAAATTTGTCGTGGGCACTCCAGCCGACGTACCATCCTCCGCGGCTCCTGCGCGGCGCACTCGGCACGGCGGCAGGCTGCCGCGCAAAGTTCCTGTCCGAGTCAGCCGTGAGATGGTTCACGGCCGCGCACCAAGTCTCGGCACGCTTCGGTCGAGGGGAGGTGCGGCGTGGCTACCTCACGCGAGCCGCTAAAGCGGCCGAGTTCTGGGCACGCAACGCCGGTGCGCGTGGGCATCGGGATTCGGGCGGCACTTCCGCCTCCTCCCGTTGCGCCACGATGGCGCACGCTCGGCGGTTCGGCACCTAACAGTTGGCTGCAGAGGATGCGGAGCCATGCATACTTTCAGTCTCGCGCCGGCCCCGTACCCCTGACCCTTGTGTCGTTAGGCGCCCTTGGGGCACCACCCCGGTGCAGCGTCACAACGTCGTGACAGGCTCCGTAACTCACCACACCTACCCTCAAAGGATGCTCATGACCGTATTCAACGACATTCGGGTGTTTGGCATGGGCGGCACGATCGACAAGACTGTCTACAGCTATGACGCACGAGACTATGTTGTTGATGCACCCTATGTTGGGCGGATTATCGAGGAGGCAAATGTCACCGTGCAAATAGACATTGAATCCCTCGTTCGCAAAGATAGTCTTGAGCTTACCGATCAAGACCGTGAGCTACTGCGCGCCAAAGTGTCTCAGGAGCCATGTAACCGGATAATCGTTACCCATGGGACCGATACAATTCCAGAGTCAGCCAAAGCCCTTTCCGGAATAGTTGGAAAGACCATCGTCTTTACCGGAGCAATGCTTCCCGGCCGGTTTGTGGATTCTGACGCTACCTTCAATCTCGGGGGCGCCGTGATCGCTGCGCAAACTCTTCCGCCAGGACTGTATCTAGTAATGCACGGTCGTGTGTTTGACGCGTTGAAGGCCGTAAAAGACCGAGGTAAATCTCTTTTCCTTGAAGAACCTGGGTGACTTCTGTTGAAACCAGAAGGGCACTCGACTGGCGGCAGGGCTGGCGCCTTAAGATCAGCTGCAGGGGGTGCGGGGGCCTCGCACATTTCGGGCGGAGGAAAGTCTTGCGCGGCGGCCCCGCGCCCCTGACCCTTGCGTCATTAGGCCGCGGGGCAAGCATCGCGGCAGCCGCAGGTGATCCCTCCC
>Ga0247770_1002031_pt1 | contig 12902 bp, 22 predicted proteins | sample UWRJL136409B6_FD_179943 | JGI IMG/M metagenome (GOLD analysis project Ga0247770, IMG submission 179943) | Plant litter microbial communities from Arlington Agricultural Research Station in Wisconsin, United States - UWRJ-L136-409B-6 | ecosystem: Environmental > Terrestrial > Plant litter >... | reverse complement strand
CGTTGCGGGTGATGGTGGTCGAGCCGACGGCAGCGGCGGTGGCCGAAGCGGCGAGGGCGAGGGTGGTGAAGAAACGCATCTTGAATTATTAGGTTTGGTGTTTGGAAAAACGAGTGTCTCGCCGTTCGAAAGTCGGGCTATTAGGTAAGAAAAGAGGCAAACGGGAGCTTAGAGCTAGATGCCTGGTATTGAATGCGGATGCGAGTGAAGCTTCTGTTGCTGCCGGAATGGGGGATCTCGCCAATCCTTATATCTCGACCGCGCTGCTCATGCAGGTCGAGCACCTTTCATTTCTCCTGTTGCACTGCAGGGGGTCGTGGAAGGGTGTGATGAGGGTCGACGGGGACTGCGGCTGCGCTGCACAGTCCCACAGCCACGACTTCTCGTCACCCGGGTTTCCCCCAACCAGTTTGGGACATTGGGCAGGCCCATCGGAGCATGGATGCCGGGGGTGCAAGGGTCTCTCAATGGCCAACAGGTGCGGCGGTTGCAGGAGCAGCAGGAAAGTGGATGACAGGATCGAGGAGTGAGCAGGGAATGTGCCACAGGCTGGGCATGGCTTGTCCACCGGGGCTGGGTCCAAGATGACGGACGAGGACGGAAGGCCCAAGGAGCATTGGCGAGAGCCCTGCAGCGCATCAATAGCTTCGGACTTCTCAAGCCTCGCTCCACTGGGGCTTCCAGACGACGCACTGTTGATCCACTGTCAGACCGTCAGCTTGGTCTCGAACCGCGAAACAGGGAAATTTCTCGTCACAAAAAAGGAAAAGGAGATGTCCAGAGCCTGTGCAGCCAGCTTCCCGTCTCGGTCCCAGCTCTGCGCCGCCGACTCTCAGGCAGAGCTGAACCTCGAACCCAGACGAGCGATCGCTGGCGAGCTCCGCAAAAACAAGCGACCCAATAATCCGGGTTGGGGCCTCAAGCTGCCCATCCGCGCGGTCGCTTGTTATTGAGAGCTATTAATTGCTCCTAGGGCCGGGCCCATCATCTTGGCGCTCGGACAGTCGACCTGGGCGTGCTCGGCGTGCTGGGCGTCCAAGGTGTCAAGCATATCGCGGTGTGTGGGTCTGGAGAACGCGGTGTGGGTGGGCCCGCAGCCCAGCAAACATCAGCCAACTACATTGCGCTACAATTGCGCCCCGAAAGCCCTCTTAGTCGACGTGCGGGCTTCTGTCTCGCCGCTCGGGCCGACGAGGCAAGCTGATTCGCACCGGCGATCGAGGTGCAGTTGGGAAAATGCACAAATACGAAAAACGGGACGCTGGAGAGCGGTTGGGCCATTCACAACGGCAGCCCGGTGCCGGCTGGCTGGTGTGTCACGATGTCGCCCAGCACGTCGCACATCGTCCGGTCTTACGGGCCCTGGGAAGGAGTCTCACGGGCTGAAGATCACTGCCAGCCAGAATGCGGTCAGGACGAAATTGAGGGGTGGCGGCCGCCATTGCTGCCCGGTGCTTGTAATGCGATGTGTCGTGGACGCGCGCGACAGGCAGTGTAAATTGCCAGTGTCATTGCCAGGGAGAAAAGAAAAGGGGAAGGCGTGGCTTTGAACCGGGCAGGTTTAAGATTGCAATTCCACGTCCTTGCGGTGCCAGTCCCGAAACCTGGACAGGACCTGAGCGATACGACGATTACTGCCTCAGCGCAGAGGGGCGTTGTGTTGCCTGCCGCCTGCCCTACAGAAAGGCAGGCCCGTTACTCCGTACTAAACCCGGGGGGCCAACCTACCCAATTCAATTTCCACAAGGCCCCGACAGAACACCAACTGCCCGCCTGGTTCCTCGTCCTCTTGTCCCCGCATCAGTCAACGGCCAAATCAGAGGCGACGTAACTCCCTGGATTTTGGTCCACACCCACTTCCATTTCCACGCTCGCCGCTTTTGCCCCCGGCTGCTGCCGTGCCCAGCCGCCTGCCTCCTTTTCTTGCCAATTAATTTAAGCTCTGCGCGAGCGACGATCCCGCCCAGATGTGTCCACCATTCAGGCGTGCCCCTTTCCAGCAGCCGCACGCGAACCCATTTCCCCACACGATCCCTTTTCACTCCTCCCTAGCTCCTTTCAAGGAGGGCTTCCACGGCCGACACTACCGCCACGATGCCGACACTGGGAATTGGGTCCAGCCACAGACGTGTTGGGTGCCATGTGGATTAAATTGCCGCGCGACTCTGGCCAGTGGCGTGGAAGGAAAATGATGGTCGCCCGGTGTCAGCCAGTCTCAGCCGCTGTGGCTCTTGTTTTCCCCCGAAAACTCCATGTCTTGGCGTCACAAGCCCTCAGCGTCTTGGGCTCCCCACTCATGCTTCTACTGCCACCTTGACAAGACCTTGAATCGCCATTTCGTGATAATCTTTGATTCTTTGAGCATTTTGCCGACTTGATTTTAATACTGCTTCAACGACGACACTCAGTTTAAGGTTTTGAGTCAGCACTTACTGCCATTCGGTCTAGGGTGCTCAGCTTACGCTGATCAGCCACAGCGTGCACTAATACGCCACCAGCAAAATTTGCAGCGATAATGTTATCGGAGCCAAGACATTCCGTTCTGATTGCGGCGGTTGAACTGCACACCCGTTTGACTATTGGCAATCGCGAACGCCGTCAGCCTCAATCGCGCTCATCGCCGGGCCGTAACAGCGCGCACCTAAAGCCGCGCCGCTCTGCCGGAGCGGCCCCAGAGTGCTGACGTAAAATGTCTCGGTCTTGGCCGGCTCACCTCTCGCTTGCCGGCTCGGACTTCGATGTCAGATTGACAACAAATCGTGCGGGTCACCTGACTGCGCCTTTCGGGCCAAGAGATGACCGCAACAGCGCCAACAAACCAACGAGGCAGCTGCAAAGATACCAGGTTAAAAATAGCGCAGAAGTCCGCACAGCCGAATATCTCGATTTTCGCTTCCAGAAGGCCAAAACTCATTGTCGGTTCCCGGAGAGCGGTTAGGGGCTTTTTTTGAGAAGCGTAGCACCCGCTCGGACTGCCTTGCGAAGACACTCTGGACAGCGGGTAATTGATCCGTCGTCGCCAAGAATCTGGCACTAACCGACTCAAACCTTATTTGGATCAGCCCACGGTGAGCTGAGCTCACCTCGCTCGCTTGCATGAGGTTAGACTACATTCTCACAGCCTAACACTTCTGACAGACGGCTACCCTCACGCAGCCTCAATTGTCAGATCTCACAGCCTCGAGGGGGGGCATGAGCTAAAATGTTAGCATCATCGCTAACATCATTACCTCGCGCGCCTGAACACTTTTCTCGCGGCCCCTCCCGGATGCGTGCACCGAAATAGTGCTGCACCGAAAAACGAACCCAACTCGACCATGCGTCGCACCACCCCACCACCACGCCGACTTCCCACTACAAACCTCGTTCATGCGCGTAACTTGTCCTACGCCGGAAGCTATCCGCTGTGCCCCGATGGTACCACGTCCTACAGCTCCCTCCGGCGCCCGTGCTCGCGTACCCGCCTACCCGTCGTGACACACGCGCGGCTCGTGTGTTGTGCCCCCATCGTTAAACCGGAAACATTGTTCCTTCGCGGCGCTGACGAGCCGAGTTGTGCGCTAGATGCAGTAGCTGTCCGTCATGATCGTATTGGCCTTTCATTCCTGCACTCGCCCATATTATGCATGCATTGCTCGAGTATTGGGACGAGATCTTGTCGAATCTTGACTCGGATGGATTTGAGAGTGAAAAAACAGCCAGCAATGCCATATGTCCCCATCCATGTGTATATGTGCCTATTAAACATCGCAATTGTGGTGATATATGTATCCATCAACCCACAAGACTCAACCAAGAAACAAAACCCCCCTCCAAATCCCTCCCCCTTCAAACCGCCTCATCCAGCTCAGTACAGCTCTCCTTCATCAGCAAACTTCAAGCCCACCTGACCAACCTCCTTCCCGCCACATAGCATCTTGTAATACATATACCCCATATCATCATCGAGCACCGTAACAATCTCCACTTCGATTCGGTATATCTTCGCGTTCCGACCTGTGATGGGCCTCAGCACTTGCTTTGATGGGAACTTGGTGAGGTCGACTCCGCTGAGGTCCATTTCGAGAGTCCCGATCTTTCTTATGGCTGGTGTGAGGGAGGGGGCTTGGTTAGCACTTCATGTTCGGAGGGATATGTACTCTGTGTGGTACAGTGTTAGGAGATGCTGACATACATTTATGGTTCATCTTGTCCGGGGTCTCGGACACCTCGCTCTGGAAGAGCGTGTAGGACGCTGTGGTGTCCCCTTCGAACATTTTTATTGAGTGGAGTTGCTGCTTCTCCATTCCGGGGGTGACCGTTTCACCCTGTAAGTTGACACGGATTCTGTTAGCAAAGATGCATCGCGACTTGGGGCTATCCAAGAGAGGTTTCAATGAGGCTCAAAGGAGTTGCGTATCTTACCCGGGCGATGGTCCAGTGTGCATTATTAGTGGTTATCTTCTTCCCGCTCCATACGTCAATTAAAGCATCAGCTTCGTCGTCAATACCGGGCCGAAAGCGCTTCAGCACTTCGTAGCCGATGTGGAACCGGCTCTTCTTCTGCATCACCACCGGGCCGTTGAGCCCTCGGATTGCAGCGCCAAGGCAAACCGCTTCCCATCTGGTTCAGACGTTTCGTTGTCAGTGTCGTTTCTGAGATTGAGCGTCTAGCTCCGCTGGAGAGCATCGCAAACGAAAGTTAGGACTCACGATTTATGGGGACTGAAGAGCGTGATGTCCTTGGGGCACCAGTCTTTGATTTTTGAGTAGAGGTATGGTGAGTCCCCGAATCCACCGACGAGTAGTAACGTCTGTTGTATTGCATCATGTCAGTTTGCTTGTCCCGGTATCGAAGTAACTCGATTCAGGGGAACTTGCTGTGGTTCGAAGGTTGCTTTCTGCTAGCGTGGCTGCCATTTGTTGTGTGATCAAGCCGATGATTTTCTTTACAACGGGATCAAACAACGTTTTCATGTCATCACTGACGCCCAATAAAAAGTGATGTGTCAGTTCAGAAACCCAGATCGAGTTTATAGGGAGCGGATTGCTCTCACGTTGTCAGTAGCACCTCGTCGTCTTCTGTATCGTAGTACTCAGAGTCCTTCGCTTTTGGCATCTTCAGGTGGAGGCGGTACGTCTTTGAGTATTCCGAACAGCCAAAGTCACGCTTTGCCGACTCAAAGTGGCTCATGAAGCTGGAGCCCGGCCCAGTCTTCTCCCGCTTGAGACCCGTGAAGGTAGAGCCAAATCGATTGCACATTAGCTTGTAGAATGCCCGATCGATCGTCGTCGAGCCGCACTTTCCACCTGGTAAGGGGTTAGCACCGTATATCATACTATATCTGTCCCAACGACCTGCCTTCGCTAACGCAAGCCTGGTGTAGAAGCAGTTTAGGCTCCACTGCCACTATTTTGTACGATGCGAGATCCTGGTAGGTGACATCGCATTCAGCACCCGTAAACTCCGGGCTCTGTGTTTGGGACCACTTACCACTGTCCCCCCTCCGCAGTCGCAGACGAGAACACCATTTCCAGGCTTTCGATAACGTCGAGTCAGCACGCTGCATAAGCTAATCTCCTGGACACGGCCTTACTTGTACGTTCACGGCCCGATGCGAGCTTCCCGGGAGAGTAAGCTCCTGAAGACAGGCAACGGCGGCCGCCTCGGGCTCGCTGATCAGATAAATTGCATCCCCCTCTCTCGACCCAAATCCGGCACGAAGGGCTGCGTCTCTAGTCATGTTCTGGGCCCGAATGGACCACATTGCGGGCAAAGTGAACCAAAAGTCGATCGGGATAACGTCCAAGAGCGCAGCCGATATCTTCTGCTCCAGCTGGCGCATCATGTGCTTGTACAGCAAGGCGAGGTAGTCCGTCACGACGCTCTCGACTGACTTCCCTGGCGGGAGCTCCATGATGCGCTCGTGGTGTCCCTCGCCGAGGTTGCCGAGGGCGCCGTCATCGAAATCCGAGAGCTTGGTGTGGCGATCGAGTAGCAGCTTTGTCCAGCAATACGCGGTGGCGCTAGGGGGCACTGAGTATCCCCATGTCACTGAAGGTTGGTATGCGATGCGCGACGGGACCTGCTTCTGGAAAGCATAGCGCTCGCCGGACGCACCCCAGTTGGAAAGGACATGGACATCATCGGTGCCCGCCGCGTTGGACATGGCATAGCTGATTCCTGTTTTCTGTGTGAGCGCATGACCGACACGAAGAGTCACGATACGGTGTCATACCGGAAAATGTCGTGCCATAGTCGACACCGACAATAAGACGAGTCTTGGTCATTTTGCTTTTCTTTTCTTCGGCTTTCGGCTGGAAGCAGATTTGGTATCATGGAAGAGACGGCAGATGTCGGACATCACGGGCTTGTCTTGGGGGCGTCGGCACGGAGGACCAAGTCGATATCCCGGGGTTCAGGCATCCATCCTGTCTAGGCACGGAGGTTGTTGTCAACTGTCGGGCGTGGCTTTAGGCCCGCAACGTTTTGGCAAGTCGCTAGGACCAGCACCTTAGGCTCGAGGAGGCAGCGAATGGGGGCGTTTGGCCCGGAGTCTCCTCCAACCACAGGGCAGCACCGTTGCACATCCGTGTGTCGCGTGTGGTGTTAAAAAGCCCAACGAAACCGCACTTCTGCATCATCGACAGGGCGGAATGTCGAGCAGACGAAAGTTGTCGCTTTTTGCGACGCCTCAGATCGATCTCAACGTGTGCTGTCTTGGATGGCGCCACCGCCCAACGGGTGGGTTCCTGGAGCTGAGGCGAGCGGAGTACAGGCTTGGCGTCCTATCGTTCTTTCCTCAGTCATGCCTGGCAGCCAGCGAGTCGTGGTCCATTTGGGCATTGTTCGCTGGCGCTGGCAGTGCCCGATTCGACCAAAAAGGACACGCCTCGACATGGCATTGAGAACGGATGAGCGACGAACTACTCAACTCGAGCCTTCAGATCGACTCTCATCGCCAATTTGCCACCGATCACATCCAAGATGAAGCCATTCAAGGGCAGTCGCTCTGCATCGCCGATAATCACAGACGGATCTGCTCGTCCGCCCAGCACCCTTAGACGAGGGACAAGCATGTCGCTTCGCTTGTCTCGGCGCGGTACTGCGAGCGGAAGCCCCGGACCTGCCGGGAGCCCAAGCAGCCCGGGTACTTGGGCTCGCGTCGGCCGCTCACTGGGACTTCTGAGGTCAAAGCAGGGACAGGCCGGCGATGAGACGCCCCAAAATCTCGAGGAGTCACCCATCGAGGCTCTTCCAGGCCTTCCGGACCTTCCTGGCCCGGCAATCGAAGACCTGAATCAGAAACTGGCCGACATGCAGAAGCAGCTCGCCGAGGAACAAGCCAGGACCCACCAGCTGCAAGCAAAGCTCGCCACCGAGTCTAGCACGCGGGAGAAGCTGGAGCACGAGATTGGTCAAGAGGTGAAGGAGAAGGCGCTCCTCCATCAAAAACTCGGTAGCGAGCTGGAGAAGGGCCAGAAACTGGAAGAGAAGCTCGCGGCCGAGAGCAAGAAGGCGAAGCAGCAGCTCCTCCACCGCGAGGATGAGCGTGACAAGAAGATTCAGCTCGCGCACGCTGTAGCCAAGGGCATCATGGACAAGAGCAAGACCTTTGCCTCGTCCGACATCGAAGTCCGCGACTGGTTCAATAGCCGCAGCCAGAGCTGGTATGGATGGGCCAAGGACTTTGCTCATCGAGACCCGCACCGCCTCTCGACCATGCCAGATGCGGAGCGGGGCGAGTTCTTTGACGCCATCTCGCAGTTCGTCGTACTCGAGCACGGCACCCCGGCACTCCCAGCAGCCCTCGCAAGCCAGCCACGGATCTTGTATATCCTGCTCCATGGGCTACTGGCAAATCTACTCTGCTCTGATATCCTCGGGTCACCGTTCTGGCCTCTCGACGCCATCAACCTTCAGCGCGAGGGTTCCTACCTACCGGCGCAGAACAATATGGACAACCTGTACAGGCAACTTGTTGAGTGTACGTCTCCCCTTCCCAATCGTGTCGACTATCAGCCCCTCATCAGATGAGTTGTTCCTAACCCCACCGTAGTGCACCCGCAGACAGCTCACCAATGGCGCTCCTCCATGGCCCGCCTCCTCGCGATCAACGGCATGGGCCCGACAAGGAAAGGCCTCTCCGACGACACCAGCGCACAGCCCCTAAGCCCAACACGACAGCGATACGCAGCATACCTTACCCACAAATTTCTCTCCGGACCCGCCCGCGTCCTTCTCCGCGACGGGCTCGAGCAAAGCGGCTGCGTAGCGCGGCTCTGCGAGGAGATCGATAAGGCGTTGCAATTCTCGCTCGAGCTGTTCTCCAGCCGCTCGTACGTGCGCTGCGCAAGTCTGCTTACCCTCCCGGCCGACTGGGTGTACTCGTTTAGGGTGGACAATGCCGTGCTGGAGCTGTACCAGGCGGACAAGATTGAGAGCCCCGAGAACTATGACGACAGGCGCATTGTGATGATGGTTCGGCCGGCTATTATCGCTTGGGGAACGGAGGACGGGAGGGATTATAGCGCGTGGCGGGTGTTGATGAAGGGACAAGTTTGTGTGGATGTTGGGGACGTGGAGGGAGTGCGGGAGAGCGAGTAGGCAGTGTGAAAAACGGCGAGATGCCCCTGAGACTTTGGATTTGTAGCCCTTTGGAGACACGGTACCGGCGTACAATAGGAGGTGGGGAGAGTTCGGAGTCTGAAATATAGAGTTTGTATTCCAGACTACAAAGTCTATTCTATACAACCAAACTATGAGTTTGCTTTGTACTTGCGTATTCCCTCTTTATCCCACTTGTGCTTTCCGCCCCTTGTTTCCTGTAAGCCATGAAAGGAGCCAGCCTCTGGTAAGACATAACACAACAACAAAGAAACACTCGGCATCCTGGCCACTCCACCTTCCTGCTTCTAAACTCTCCAGGGATACCTCGGAATGACCACCGTTTCTAGAGAGCGGATCAAAAGGCTCAAAACAGGTGCAAAAAACATACAACACCAGGGATTCGCTGGTCGTCACCGACCCAACTACTAGTCTGGCCCTCACTGGCTTGTCTATGGGAGAGCGGACGGGATCCCGAATTCTCCAGTGGGTATGGTCGTATGTGGAAGTTTGTGGTGGTGCTGTAAGCATTCACCCACAGGAACACAGAACCAACTTTCAAACCGAAACCAAGCAACAGTCTGACATGCATTCGTCTATCAACCCTATACCCCCAGCCCCCCAATGCAACATCCATAAACATGAACCCAGTCTCCCTCGTTCTCATCTCAATCATGACATGAACATCGTGCAACAAAATCCCGAATCTGAATCTGAATCTGAATCTGCGGCCCAAGGAAACCGAACCAGCACCCCAGCCCAACCATCCAATCCAATCCAATGCGCCAGTCTATAAGCCCGCCCTTCCCATCATGGATTCATACCCTCAGAGTCTCAGGCCAAATCTAAGCCGCGCCGTTAAAGGCAAGCAAGTTAACTGTGCCCTCAGGGATGCTACCAATGACGCCCTTGGTGGCCGTCTCCGCAATGTAAGCGCACAGGGCGGCGGGGGTCTTGGGGCCGAGGAGGCCAAGGAGGTAGGCGCCGAGGCCGGCGATGTGGGGAGAGGCCATGGATGTTCCCGAGATGGTTTCCTGTGTTTTGTTTTAGTTGCTATTTCGGGATGGGAGGGGGTTTGGAGGGAAAGGAGGCTTACAGTAGCAGTAGGGTTCCCAATCCACGAACTCAGCACATCCACACCCGGAGCAAAGATATCCACCAGCGAGCCATAGTTGGAGAACCACGCGCGGACATCAAACTCATCGCTCGCACCGACAGTGCACGCCGTCGCCTCCGACGCAGGCGAGTAGTACGTAGAATCGTCATCGCTATTCCCCGCCGCAACAGCAAGGAACACCCCCGCCTTGACCATCGCCGCCGCGGCGTTGTTGATGGCCGTGGAGCGCGACCCGCCCAGCGACATGTTGGCGACGGTGCCGTTGGGGCAGCTGCGCGAGGGCGCGTCGGCCGTGACAAAGTCCATGCCGGCGATGACACCGGCCGTGGTGCCGGAGCCGTTGGCGTTGAGGACCTTGACGGCGTACAGCTTGGTCTTCTTGGCGACGCCGTAGTCGACGCCGCCGATGGTGCCGGCTACGTGGGTGCCGTGGCCGTTGCCGTCGGTGGCCTTGCCGTCGCCGGCGAAGTTGGCGAGCCAGGTGGCGCGGCCCTCGAATTGCTGGGGTGGGGGGGGTTAGTTTAGGACATAGTTGAGGCAGATGGAATGATTTTGGAGGGGGAGCGTACAGAGTGCTCGACGTAAATGCCGGTGTCGATGACGTACGAGCAGGTGCCGGCGCCGGCGCTGGCGTCGTACACGTACGAGGTCTGGTTGGTGGCGCGGTGGGAGATGCGGGCAAGACCCCAGGGGACGTTGGCCTGCGTGACGGCCTCGTTGATGGTGTAGACGGCGTTCTGCTCGATGTAGTCGACCTGGAGTTACTGTTAAGAAGGGCTCGGTGTGTCGGTTTGGGCTGTGGTACTCACCTCGGGCAGGTCCTGGACGGCCTTGAGGGCCGAGCTGCTCAGGTCGGCGGCAAAGCCCCTGAACTTGCTGTTGCGGTAGATGTGGTTGGGCCTGATCCCCTTGATGGTGTTCAGGAGCGTGGTCTCAGAAGAACCATCCTTGAGCTTGACGATGTAGCTGCCCGGGATAAGCTGGGCTGCGCGGGGCTGGATCACCGGCGCCGCAAGGGCCAGGGGCAGCAGGCTTGCCAAGGTGAGGTAATGCATTGTGCGGATGATGAGTTGCTGAAGAGGGGGGATAGGTGAGAAGAGGCGAGACGGCTTGGAGTCGAAGAGGACCGAGGGATGGTGTCGAACTCGGGCTGAGGCGTGCTGGTGTGCTTATTGTCGACGTTAAGACGGCGCGATGCCTTCTATTTATCAATGTTGAGGCCATCGACGAGAGGTTGAGGCTGGGGGACCTTCCACATGAAGACTTGGCATTATTGACGCTGCGTGATACCCTCAGTGGGCAGGACTGGGAAGGTCACATAGCTGGACCTGCAAAGGGAGGGTTCACGTCTGAGCGGTGAAAGGGGCGGCAGCAACCTCGACACCCTTACCTCCCGAACAGGGCTTGGCCAAGGCACCTAAGTTTGCGTGATTCGATGTGCCCGTGATGGCTGATGCAGCCCTCTGTTGAAGCCCTCAACGACGATATCACACCGGTGTCACGCCGCAGCGCGTTCTTGCGACAGACCAATGAAGAGGGCGCGAAATGTGGTATCCGATAAGCCAAAGCCTCAGCATGCAATTTACTAGAGATTCAGAGAGCGAGGCGATGTCAGTAAGCTGCGTTTGGTGCGAGGGAAACTGACCGAAGAATAGGGGTCTTCCTGGTTCATCTCCCGGTGAATCAGCCCTCCTCCCCCCCCTTGCCTCGGGACCAACACTCCCCAGAACCAGGTGCTCCGCTCCCGGCGGTAGTGTCAGTAAAAGGCCCGTGGGGGTGTCTCCCATCGCTGCCGTTCCGCTTCCCGCGAGGCCGATGCGTTGACGGGAATAGAAAGTGGTACTGCACCACAGTCCGGGCTCAGGCCGCAACGGCACCGTATAGGAAAGCAGGGCCCTCATTGTGGCTTGTCAACGGTGGAGGTGACCACCCTATGGCACGGTACTGCCAAGCACCCAGCTCGTGGTTGAGATACCCGTTGGTCACGACCACCTTCCCGCTTGGGAAACCGGGTAAAGGCATTGGCCCTCTTGCCCACGCGACACTCTCCTCATCCTGTTGCACGATGTCGAATACGGACTTGGGTCGCGCCAGATGGGTCGTGATGCTGATCTTCTAGAAAATCCTGGATTGAAAATCGAACATGCACCGTCGCTGGTTGAGCGGGATGCGAGGTTATCATGTTGGGTCGCCTCGTGGTCCACTCGCTCGTCCATTGCTCCCGCGGTGTCATCCGTAGGGCATCATTGACGTGGCCGGGACTTCCTAAACGGGGCGCAGGGCTAATATATCTCTGCATCCTCGGGGCGTTTTCGTGGTATAGGGGGGAAATAAATTGAAAGCAATTTACTTCGCGAATCAGCAGCGCATAGGCGAGCTCCTGACGGTGTCGTCTGAGTGGGATGATGGGACGTGGGAGCGAAGCGTGGACAAAGCGCGGACAAAAAAAGAATCAAAAAGCTTGTTCAGGATTGTCGAGGTGGTGTACGACGGCTCTGGATGACCTTGCGTGATAGGGGCTAGATAAGGTCGTGGCGGTCGAACAGCGAGGTCCTTGGGGCTGGTGCCGATTGATTGATGAGCTCCTCGCCGACGCCGGCGATGACGTCTGTTCGGGATTTGGGTAATTCGAGCGCTGCCGGATAAACTCTGGCCGCTGCACATTCTTGGTCTCTTTGGGTGCCGTCGTTATTACGGAGCGTTGGCGATGGAGGGCTCGTTGAGCATCGATGCTTGTGTCTGTACTGGGCCTTGGCTCAGAAAGATGTCCATCGGCATCGTCGATCGATTCGCGGGCGCCGTGGAACCGTCGGGCCTTAATGGTCGGAATAAACCCAGGGGTGGGCCAGTCTAATATCTGACCCGTGTGTCGGACACAATACGGGTAGAGGCTCAATGTTGCAGGCCTGGCCTTTGATGTACTCCGCTTGAGCCTCATTGAATACTTCCTGGTACAATAGTCGTCAACTTGTTGCCGGGAGATCAACTGCATTCGAACAAAACTGTCAATTGTGATTTGCCTGGCGCTGAATGAAACCAAACATGTCAGTACCTACTGTGATATCCACACAAGCTCGCTGCCCGTTGTCTCAAAAAGGGTCCCCACCACGCTTGCTCGCCGGTGAGACTGCAATAGAACGACATGAGAACTTCGAGAGATGATCTGACTGGCTGGCCAGCACCCTTGTCTCACCCCCG
>Ga0247770_1002030_pt1 | contig 12906 bp, 4 predicted proteins | sample UWRJL136409B6_FD_179943 | JGI IMG/M metagenome (GOLD analysis project Ga0247770, IMG submission 179943) | Plant litter microbial communities from Arlington Agricultural Research Station in Wisconsin, United States - UWRJ-L136-409B-6 | ecosystem: Environmental > Terrestrial > Plant litter >... | reverse complement strand
ATCGCAAGCATTTCGAGCCTTTCTTAAGCGCACGTCTGCCAAGTTAATCGAACTTCCCTTAGAAATCTTTTGGGGGAGCGATCGCCCGGTGACTGTTGAGAGCTACCTAGTCGTAATAGATAAATCGCCAGAGCCTACTCGATACCCCAACCAATAAGGCTTAAATAAGCGCGTTCGCGTAGCACAGCAAGAGAGAAAAAGGAATCACACTACCCCTCGTAGCGGCTGATGCCAAAAGCAATGTAGTTATGGGGAATTAACTCAGTGTGGTCGTAATCGTTGACAATCTGACCCGTTGCAGCATCGTACACCCAATCACTCCAGTCCCATACTAGTCTCTCTTTTTCTGGGATTTGTACGGCGACGTAAATCCCCTCAGCTAAGCGAGCGCCCATCGGATTATTACCAAAATCAAGTCCCAGGTAAAAATCTTGCACAGGTACATTTTGCCGGCGACTCGCAATTGCCTTAGTCAAGCCAACCGCCATCGCTGAGAGAGGCGCGATCGCTGGTTGGATAGTTGATGCCAATTTAAGTCCAGCTTTGAATACATCGGACTCCAGAAATTTGATGGCAGCTTCATCTTCTTCATTTTGCACATTCACCGTGTAACATTTGAAAGGAATCCCATCATTACCAACATTCAAACCAACGAAAATAGGATAATTGAGAATAGCAGCCCGTTCCCCTTCACGCACTCGATATGTACTGTTGAAATGCAGATGCTCTACAGTATTTGGCACTAGATTTTGGGCATAAAAATCAAACAAAATCTGGTGAGTGCCGCCCCCAGGATACGCGGCTACGCGCAAACAGTTCAGCGTAATTTTGATGCAGGCATTTTTGAGCGTTAAGTCAGGGGCAATGTTACCAGCAGACTTGATAGGAAGGGTTTTGCTGCCTGGGGGTGCTGGGGCAATGTAGCCGAAGGCATGAGCCGCGTGCTGCCAGGGTCTTTCAAATAAACTCCACCCCGAAAACGTGGCTGGGTTAGTTGTTTGTTGGTTTTGCGCCGCTTCCAGCGCTATAGCTGCTTCCTCGTCTCCCATCTCGCACAGTTTGGCTGCTGCTTGCGCCAACGGCATTTTGCCTATCACAGGCAAATCGTCGAACCAAGTGGCTGTGTCCATCCAGTTAACCTCCTTTAAATTCTTGTAGAGTGATTCATCATCAACTTCTGGAAAAAGAGCATTTAAGTCACGGTAGCCACTTAGCATACCCTCAACCTCAATCCCCTTTTCAAGCGGACGAAGGAATGTCAAAGTTTGTTATTCTGACAGAGGACCCCGAATCTCCGAGATGCAATAGGGACACTGATCCATGACACGGGAATGAGATCGCCATCAGCTTAACCTCCTCTAGCTTTTAGGTGTTTTTCAATAAATGCAATCAACCGCTGCGTCTCTTGCATATCTGCAACTGCCCTTTTGCCAAAGGTTTTGTAGTTGTGGAGGGCAGCTTGGGCGTACAGTAGGGCATCATTGAGGCGAGCTGCTTGTACTAGGGTAAAAGCAACGTTGAAACGCGTTTGGGCTGCACCATAGACATTTTCTGCTGCTTCTTGATAGGCAATTGACTTACGATAGTGCGATAGGGCGAAGTCAAGGTTGCCTGCCGTTGTGTAGATAACAGCGAGTGCGTTGTAGTTCACTGCCAAATCATCTAAAGCATCTAGTGGGTACAATTTTAGTGCCTGATCGTAGAACTGTACTGCATTTTTGAGGTAGGAAAGCAATTCTGCCTCGTGATGTTCAGCTTCTTGCACTTTTTCAAAGCGTTTGTAGGCAACCAGTCCCAGTTGACTCAAGCATTTTGCTTTCCCTAGGCGATCAGAATGATCGCGGAGTGCTAGGCTGCGCTGATACCAGCATTCAGCTTGTTCTAGGTTGCAAATAGCTGGGATATCTGTGTAGGCAATGCCTAAGTTGAAGGTGCAGACGGCAGCTCCAGCTAAGTCGCCAATTTGCTCTGCCAATCTGAGTGATTCCTCATACGCCAAAACACATTCGGGCTTACCTTGTTCTCTGTGAATTTGTCCTAGTCCGTGCAACCCTACCGCCAGCGTCCGAATGGCATTCTGCTGTGTATTGTCCCAAGCCTGTGGAGATATCGCAATAGGAGAGGCAGCTCGTTTGTAATCCCAATCAACACAAATTTTTTGCAATCGCTCTGCCTCTGCCCACTGTCGCCCTTCACAGGCAAGTTTTACGCGATACTCGGTGACAGTCCTCCACTCATCCTCGCGTCTTGGCAAAGGGGCTTCGGTGGCTGGATCAACGAAGTCCAGCCTAATCTCCTCCACTAGCCGCGCCCACTCTGAACGGTGACTCGTGTGGCCGTAGAGTGCTCTTATGCCCTGCATTGTACTAATGACCAAATACCACCAACCATTGCTTCGCGCTAGCTGCCTTGCATACAGAAGATTCGCTTCTTCAGCAGTCAGGGTGTCGATGATATTACGGTTGCCCCTTTCGTATTTCAAGAAGTAGTAGTTTCCTAATTCGCCCATTACTTCAACGAAAGCACGGGCAAAGAATTTTTGATTGTTGTCCCCGTTTGGCGGATAGTAGTGGTCTAACAGTTTTTTAAAATACCAAGGCAAGGCAGGGTGGATAGTGTAGAGTCCGCCACCAAGGCTGGTGAGCAATCCCACTTCAGCCGCCCGGTCAAGTAACGCGATCACGGCTTCGGTGGTTAAGCTACCCACATCTGGCAAGCAATAATTGGCATTAGGGTTCCCCATCTTACTTAATGCTTTTACATTCACAAAGCCTTGGAAGAAGTGCAGTAAAGCCAACTGTTGACGCTCTTCTTCGCTAAATGCGCGGGCAAAACCGTAACTAAACGATCCTCCCAAGGACTTTGATCGCCCTTCCCTCTCATCATCCTCAATTGCCGCCTCACCCGTCCTTAGCTGAGCCACAAAATCTTCGATCTGCTCCTTAGTTCTCAACTTGTCCCGCAGTGCTTGACCAACTAGCACCGTAATCGTCAGCGGATTGCCTTGGCTGAATTGCAGCAAGGGTCGCCAGTCTTCCACCATCGTCAACTGATGCCCTCGTTTCTCGGCGATCGCTCGCGCCAGTTGCACCCGTTCCTGCATCGGCATTGGGGACATTGCAATCCTAATAGGCAGTTCGCCCAGCCACCCTTGCTCGTCGCGGCGGGAAGTTAGCAGAAATTTAGCCTTTGTCTGCCTTGCCTCCTGCAAAAAGTCCACCAGTTCTTGTTGCTCAGCAGCACTCCACGCCGACTCTGTGCCAGGGGGGAACCCTGCTACCGGCTCAACGTTATCCCAAATCCACAGCACCGACACTTCCCGCAGCACTTCCAGCGCTTTATCTCGCCGCTCGCTATCGTTCAACGCCAGCCAGTGAACTCCCCTTGCCTCAAACCAGTCCCCAAACACCAGACCTATCTTGTCCAGCACCTGCTTCAACGGCACATACCGCTCGAACGAGGTGAACAACACCGGCCCATCCACACCACCGGTCTGCGCGTACCAACGACCAGACTCAGCAGCGGTACTCGTTTTGCCGCCTCCAGCATAAGAGTGCAACAGAACGATGCTTTGAGTATCGAAAGCGCGGTCAAGTGCCAGCAGGGTTTCGTCGCGACCCAAAAAACCGGCATCGGGGCTTTTGGGTAGCTGCGAGTCGAGCATTTGCCGCACTGGTATCGCATCACCCTGGCTGAAGGTGAAGGGCTGTTTGGGAATGCCAGCAGAATTAGGGAAAATTGCCACGGGTGCTGCTTCGTACACCACCGGCACTGTCCAGTCTTGCAATGGTAGTGGGTTGTAAGCAATTTCCCGCATCGGTTGGGCGTGCAGATGCAAACGTCCTTTTGTGACAGCCTCACCAAGGTTTTGACCTTGGGCGATCGCCTCATACAGGTTAGCCACAAACTCGGCAGCAGTGAGAACATAGACGTTGTAGCGCATCGCCACCACACCCGCAACGCCTACATCCATCACCTCTTGGGCCAAAGAGCCATAGGCGCTAGTTTTCCTGTCCGCAAGGGTTTGGCTTGGTGCAGCGGGCGCTTCAATATAAGCTGAGCGACAAGCGTTAAGCACCAACAAGGATACTCCCGTTTCTGCCAGCAATTGACCAAGCAACTCTCCGTGGACCAACTCTTCCAGATCTTGAGATTGAGGGTCGGAGTTTTCAAATATCAGATAGCCACGCATTTTTTTAGGGGGCTTACCCGTTTTCTTGGCTTTTAGATCTTCATATATCCCGTGTCCGTCAAAATGAACGATGTGATAGGACTTACCATCTTCTTTGGCTTGCCGCAGAACCTTCTCTAGCTGGCTATAAGTCGGGGGGCGCAGTACATCTAATTGAAAAACTTCGCTGCCACTGTCCGTCAGCCCCTTAATCAGCTTAGTTGCCACCGAGCGAAACGGCACATCGCTCCCACCTTTGGGGCGACAGATAATCACCAAAATCCGAATCTTACCATCCACGATTTGAGGAGTCTGGAGATGTTGCACCGCTTGGAGATTGGTGCGGACAAAGGCACCTGCACGCAGCGCCAGTGGCATATTGCTCTCTCGATCTCGAATGAGTTCCCACGGAATCGCCGTCGCATCCCTGTCCCCAGTGACGATTTCCACGCGGGTGTCGTTGATGTGATGGCATAACCCCTCCCACACTTGGCGAGTGTCGTCGTTGGCGTGAAACACTTTCTCGAACAGTTCCACCCCAATCTCGGTCATCCGCTGCTCTACCTTATCGGCAATCTTGGGTGCAGGATCTTGGGGATATTGCAGAAAGTCTTCGAGATACCAGCGTATATTTTCCTGGACTTGCTCCTTGACTTTAAACTCAAAATGTGATTCTGAAAGCTGGATCGTGCCATTAACTTCCAGGGTAACTTCTACGCGATAGTGGTTTGGCTGGCTTTCCGTGTGTTGGATAACGCGCAATGTCACCATAGATTACCATTTGTAATAGTTGGTGGGCTGGTTTGAAACAATCTTAACGCAACTAAATTTACCCCAAGCGCTCCTCCAGGAATTCCCCCGAAAATCTTAGCATAGCAAGCACGTTAGCTTATCAACAAACATCGATCTTAACGGATTTTTTAGAAGATTTTTGTATTTTAAAGTATAAAATACGTATTAAGCTGTTCGGCATTTAAAGGAGGATAGTAGGGTGCGTCAGAAATAAGCGTTTCCCATGTAGAGTAAGTGTTCTAGCTGACGCACCTTACCTGGAGCGTTAATGGTTTAAATGCGTAACAGCTTAATTATTGATCCATCACATAAATATATAAAATAATTTATCACTCCGTAGTTTATAAATAAAATAGTTGGGGAAGTGAAGCCTCCAGAAATATCTCCGCTAGCGCGGTCAATTTTATAACTAAAGCTATTATCTTAAAATCCCTCTCCTGTTATGAATAACTCCCTACACAATACCCCAGCCCCTATGGTGCAATACGAGCTGATTGCGAACTATTCCAGGCTCTCTGAGATTCTATCACCTCTGATGAAAGCTCGTGTTATAGCCATAGACACAGAAACCACAGGGCTAGATCCACTTACGGATCGCATCCGACTCATCCAAATAGCTGTTCCCCAACGCCCAGTGATAATTGTCGATCTAGCTGCTTTTGCCGATCGCGAATTATCGCCTTTAAAAGCACTTCTAAACAGCAGTGCGCTCAAAATATTTCAAAATGGTAAGTTCGACTGGCAGGTACTAGAAATAGCTGGACTTAGACCGTCTGGCCCATTTTTTGATGTCATGCTAGCGAGCCAGGTGTTGCGATCGGGACTCAAGAAAAACCACGATCTACAATCCCTCGCTCTTGAATTTTTAGGAATCAAACTTGACAAGAGCCTACAGTCGAGCAATTTCGGAGGTAAGCTATCAGCTTCTCAGTTAGAATACGCCGCTTTAGATGCTGCTGTCCTGCTGAAACTTAGAGCGCGACTCATCTCAAAACTTCGGAATGCTGGGTTACTAGAAACCGCCCAAATTGAATTTGAAGCGATGCCTGCTGTAGCCCAAATGGAACTAAATGGAATGTTACTGGATGCAGAACAATGGCATTTGGTGGGGGAGGAACTGACAGCTCAAAAACAGACTACGCTGCTGGAATTAGTAAAAGCCGGTCTTAAACCAGCCCCTAGCGCACAACTTTCGCTATTTCCAGAGATGGTGGAAACCATAAACCCTCGCTCGTCTGTACAAGTTTTAAGTGCTCTTCAGGCTCTCAACATTCCAATCAAGTCAACAACCAAGAGCGAACTTATTCCTCTAGCTGGTCAATACCCGATTATCCAGTTGCTACTTAATTATCGGAAATTAGCATCTTTGTGTTCAAATTTTGCTGAGGCATTGCCCAAACACATTCACCCGATAACGGGGAGGATTCACCCCAGCTATCGGCAATGCGGTGCGCGTTCTGGACGCTTTAGTTGCAATAAGCCAAACTTGCAAAACGTTCCCAGGAATTGTACGGCAAAGGGGATGCGTGCGTGCTTCATTGCCGCTCCCGGATATCAAATTATTAAAGCAGATTACAGCCAAATCGAGCTAAGGATTGTCGCTGAAATATCTGGCGATCGCCGAATGTTAGATGCCTACGCTAAAGGTGAAGATTTGCATACTTTAACGGCTTCTTTGATTACGGGAAAGCCGTTAGAGGAGGTAACGGCAGAGGATAGGCGCATGGCTAAATCAGTTAATTTCGGATTAATTTATGGCATGGGTGCTGCCAAACTTCAAGCTTATGCTGAGGAAAAGTACGATGTTATTTTAACTTTGGAGGAAGCTAAAGAGTTCAGAAAACGATTTTTCCAAGCTTATTCTGGAGTCCGAAGATGGCATGACAGCATCAGGAGAACTGTGTACGTCAAAGATATCAAGCAAATCCGTACTATTGGTGGACGCAGAAGACGATGGGCAAAGAAACCCAGGCTTTCTGAGTTGCTAAATCACCCTGTTCAAGGAACTTCGGCTGATATGTTGAAAGTGGCGATCGCTCGTTTGTTCAAACTCCTACCCAAGACTGGAGCAAAATTAATCGGTGTGGTACATGACGAGATTCTGTTAGAGTGTCCGCAGACTACTTTAAAAAGAACCAGTCGCATTCTCAAAAAAGTGATGGTAAAATCTGGAGAGGTATATTTGCAGCAAGTTCCTGTAGAAGTGGAAGTAAAAATTGCTTCTTCTTGGGCTTGAATTTAATTACAATTTAGAAGTTTTACTCGACTTCATCTTCAAGCAAGATAGTGTTGAGAAGATTCAGTTCGCTAGATGCCATAAAATAGCGATCGGCGAAAACGGTTTCTAATTGTGCAAATACTCGCCGGCCTGCCACAGCCACCCAAGGGAATGATTCGTATTGTGCTATTACAGGCATCACTAAACCTTGAGGTGTTAGGGAGCGTCCTAGTGCATTCCTCCAAATTTCCGCGTCTTCTAATACCTGTTCGCCAATCCCATCCTCTAACTGCTCGCTCCAAAAATGGGGATAATCCAGCGGTAGACCAATTACCATATTTTTTGTTTTGAAAGCCTGAATAGTTGAGTATTCAATGATGCTTTCCTGCTGTTCGCGAATCAATAACTTATGCAATTCTTTTGCCGGACGTTTGAGTTTTGGTGGAAACTTATTTCCTTCATAAATTTGTCGTAGCAATCCTAAAAGATGATTGCTATTTTCCTGAATATCCGTTCGCCATCCCTCAAAGCTGAATCGTTCCTCGGTTTTGCGATCGCTCCAGTCTTCCATCCAAAACGGTCCGATACAAGTTAGGCTCTCTGGAATCACCAACGCATCGTTTTCCAACGATGGCAATAACCGACTTGAAGGACGAGAAACAGTCTTGATCATCGCTTCTAGGGTTTGATAATCTACATAAGACTTAGCATTTTTATCCGGTGCTAAACCTTGCAATTTGAAACGAGCAAAAATTTTTCTCGTTAGCTGCATTGCCTTACTGACAATTCCTTTAACATCTTTATGGGGACTATCGTACATAAAAACTGTAGCTTCGTGTAAGAAACTACAAACATCTTCCGACATCAAGCTCAATAATTCTGTGTCCCCAACCGAACCAACTGGGACAAAGGCAATTCGCTGCCGCTTCAGTCCGGCATCCCCTTTGATGCGCGTGTAAATTGTAGAACGCAGCATCACGAGCAAAGTCAATAAATCGCTGGCCTGACGCAACCAGACTCTTTGACGATCGATATCTTCTTCTACAACGATAACATCGTTGATGAGCATAACTAACCGTCGATTTTTGTCATCTCCAGAAACTTTCTCTCTAGTTTCTGGATTTGTATATTCTCCCCGACCTCGATAAATCAGTTGTGCAATTTCCATCAAAGCGGCTTCAATATTGAAGCGGGGAATTGCCGCAATAATCCAATCGGTTTTAGGGAAAGAAATTCCTCTCGCCCCTGAAGAAGTCATCAGAAAAACTCGGATCAGATCGCGTCCTGGTTCCTGTACCAGTTCCAAGCGTTGATGCGGTGGCACGCTTTGATCCAAAACTGCTACCTGTTTGTTCTCGCATAGAGCATCTGTTCCCATTGTCAATTTCTCATGCAACTGACGGAGGAATGCTTTATCTTGGGCAAAAAAGATTAGCTGCTCTGCTCCTTGTTTTAACCCGTTTTGGATTTCTTGATAGGCATTCATTAACAATTTGTCTTGTAGTTGCTCTCTAATCGCTTGTCGGATTCCCTGCTTTCTGCCATCAGTGCTTAACTCTGGTGTAACCGATGAAAGGCGAATACTATAGTCAATATTCAGTTTTGAAGCTGGATAACTATTTGTCATTACGTGCAGTGTCGGGTATTTTTTGAGTCCGACTTTTGTATAAGTACCCGTTACCCGAAATGCAGCTTCACTCTGACTTGCACTAATTAGCACTTTGTCAGGAGCGCGATTCCCTGAATTGAGAAAGTTATTAAGAACAATTTCATTGCTCAACGAGGCATCGGCAACAATCAGAACAACTTTAAAGGGCGATTGAGTTCCTTCAAATGGTTCAATAAATTGTTCGTGTAACCATTCGGCTAACTTATGAACAAAGGGCGCTCCTGCACCATCGCCAGCTAGTTCATCGACCATTACAATAATTGTAGGAATTTGCTTTGCAAAGGTATGCCGTTCATTTTTTCCCAAAGTCGTATGCGCTTTTTTTACAAACAAATTGCTGAGGGCATCCACTGTAGTTTTTTGGTCGAGCAAACGATAGCCTTGAATCGCAGCAGTTATGACTAGACGATTCACCAGGGGATTAGCTTCTAGCAATCGTCGCGCCGCGCCTGCCAGGGTGCGTAAGACACCCGGAGGCTGAGATGATGCCATGCTGTCCTCCCGTTCGGAAAGAGGACGTTTATAGCGCTTAGAGGCGACAATATTACAATCAATTTCGTGTTCCTCTTCGGGGGTCAGGAAGATGGTACTGCAATCGGGATGATTGAGTTTTTCAATCCCATCAACAACAACAGCACCATCAATACGGCGATGTTCCAATCCATGTTTCTCGATTTGTTGCTTGTACCATTTAGAAGCTGAAGCAATTAAGTTAGCATTACTTGTTACGGTCAATATACCAGTAGCATTACCGTTTTTTCTAGCGAGGTTTGCTGTGACATCTCGATTAATTACCACTCGCGGACTGACGTAAAGAAATAGGAATCCTTCAGACTGTTGAGTAAGAAAGTCTATAACAGCCGTAGTTTTGCCAATTCCCGGATTTCCCTCTAAAGCAATTACATTTATTCTCCCCGATTGGGCAGCATTTAAACCTGCAACGACTGCGGCAGCATGAACTTTGCGTAATGGAATTTGTGCGTTTTGTTGACTCTGTATATCAAGGACAAGTGCAAACTGGGACTGAGGATTTTCACCAAAAAACTCCTTCAGTTCTGCTGTTTCCTCAATGGCGGCGATCGCATCCTCCCGTAAAATCTCTTGCATCGGGCTATAAAATCCCTCTACGTTCTCCTGAAATAGGAAGTGAATATCTCCTCCCAATTCAGGTAGTTGAGCAATTTGCTTCGCTTGCTGCTTGAAATTAGGAGGTAGCGAGTTGAGCAAATTTTTGAACACTACACGAATTTCTTGCTCTAGTTCGCCGGGGGCATCATCGCTCAGTTTGCGAACATTTCGATAGGCTTCCCCCAATGATTTCATCAATCTAGCTCTAGCGTCTGGTTCTGGCTCTTGAGCGATGAAATGAGCGGCAAGGCTTTCAAACCCATTAGATGTTACTGCGATCGCTCTGGCACTACAAGTTCCCTTTAAGCGATCGCGCGATCGCAACAAGTGAATCAGGCGTTCAGTGTAAGATGATGCCTGACAGAGCTTGAACAAAGGTTTATCAGAACTGCTAAATGCCGATAAATGACTCGCCAATTTGGACGAAAGCGAAAACTCCTCACCTTCTACCTCAGCACAAACCTTAGAAAAAACTCCCCGTGCATCCATATAACGGGCATAGCGATTAATTTCTTGTTGGTGAGACGTTTCAGTTCTAAAGTCTGCCAATTTTGCAGGTGCGTTATACGAGAACTCCAGACAAAGAATAAAGTTGTCAAATTTCTGACGTTTGTTTTCCTTTGGGGTCAGAAATCTTGCATATTTACTCGTTAAATTACCTTCTGTGTTCTCCTCAGTTGATAACCATAAGAGAAAATCGGCTCTAGCAGGTTCTCCTGTGTAAAGTAAAGCCTGATCTGGTTTTCCAGGTAGATTGAAAGCCGTTTGGAATGCCTTAGCCGTCTTTTCTTTCTCTTCATCTCTGCCAGATAGTTGCCCTGGAAGTGCCAGAGGACACCAAATTGCTTCCAGCTTTGCTTTACGAACAGGATTGTGCTTGAGGCATTCCCGCATCGCCGTCCAGCCTAAACCATAGCCCATTACTAGCAGATGACGCACCATCGTCCCTGCCCATTCTTTGGCATTTGTATCTGTCAGTTGGAATGTTCTAACCAATTGATTGTTAATATCTGCATTCTTGAACGCTTGCCAAGGTTGGAGAACCGGATGATTATCCTGAAGTAATCCTTGATGAATCAGATGCAGCAGAACCCCGCGTTTGACGGCAATTTCAAACACCTGACCCCAAATAGATGCCTGACGAAGAAACGATAATTGCATTACTTCCTCCGGTGTAAAACTTGAGAAACATGACTGAGTAAGGCAGGGTAGCTGAGTAATACTCGTCCTTTCCGACGAGTGTGCAAAACTTCCACTTCTCCAGCCGCTTCAGTAGTGGTAGGTGATATCCAACTAAAAGGGTCTAATACCGGGATCAGTTGTCCATTTTGAACCCCTCGTTCGGCTTCAATAAAATGCAATCCTCGCAGCACTGAAATTAAACAGGGATGAACGCTAGACTGCTGTTCTGGATTAACTAAATGTTGACGGCTACGTTCAGTCCAGTCAATATTGCTAACCCGTTGGTCAGATACTAGGAAATAAACGCAGAAACCCGACTGGGGACGCCGCGCTTCTTGAATTGCAAAAAGTGTGGCAAATGTATAAACCGGTATCACATCGCGCACGCGAACTTTTTCAACAGACATCAAGAAACTCGTATGGTCTCCAGCCCGTAAAATTTCAAAGGCGGCTTCATTAGAGTTTCGCTTCCGCAATCTCGTAGCTGGAAATACATCCCGCTGCATTGTATAAATCGTCAAATCAGGGAAAGTTTGAAAGACTTCTTCCAGGAATTCTTTATGAGTTAAGGGAGAATTGTAATCTGCTGCCCGATTTATTCGACGACCGCCATAGGCATGAGACAATAAAATAATATGCTGGCATCCTTTGGCTTTTAGATAACCAATCTCTTCTTGCACCAGTCGTTGTTTTCTCAACCGTTCGGGAGAATCAACTACGTCTGACTGCATTCTATCCATCTTGAGTTCGTAACCTGAAAACGGTTGATTAATAGCTGTAGCAATGTAACTTTGAGTTAGAAAAAGATAGCCCTTTTCATCTTCACTCAAACAATTTATCTCATCGCAGGGACGGGTTGCATAGGAAATTAAACCAATTTTCGGAACTGTTGGGGGAGTCGGTGTACTGATGGCAATGGGAAATGCACTCAACAAAGCGTTAAAAATGCCCAATTTAATATATTTGGAATTTTTACTCTCAAGATTTTGAAGAACAACCCCTTGCATTCGGATAGGAGTGTTTTCACTCAAAATTGCTTCAAGAGCTTGGGCTGCTGCATAAACATAGGAATCACCATTTCCTTCATCACTCTGTTTACCTATTTCTTGTAATCGCAGCATCAAAGTTGTAAACTCAACTGGCTCTAAATCACCAGATTGTTTCAAGCGTTGGATAATCCGCCATAAGCAGCAGTAAACTAGCACTATAAATGCAGTAACTGCTGCTGCATGATACTGTTTACTTTCCTCAGATCCTTTTCGATCTGGTCGTCGCTTCAAAGTTTGAATATCGTATTCAACTTGGATGGCGGCTGGTAATACCCATCCTTTGATTGATTTTGCCGATTCCACAAATTTGTAAACCCATTTACCATCTTCTTGTTGAGAAGAACATGGAACCCAACAAATTTGAAGAATTTTCTTTGGTAATAACCGCTGTACCTGAATTGAATGTGGATTTCCTTTGATTGCTAAATTGTATTCAGAAAGTTGAGCATTCACCTTGACTGAGAATAGAAGCCCCTGCATTTCTGGTCGATCGCGAATTTCAATATATTTAAACCATTCCACCTGTTCGCGAGAACGTTGCTGGGGTCCCACAAGTAAATCTCGAACACCAGATTCCGCCCCTTCTAATCGCGACCACTCGATGATATCTCGGTTCACGCAGATGAATTGTTGGGAGGAACGATGCTGAACTTGAGAAATAATCTTTTGGCTTTTTGTGCGGAGTATGGAAATCAAA
>Ga0247770_1002029_pt1 | contig 12918 bp, 10 predicted proteins | sample UWRJL136409B6_FD_179943 | JGI IMG/M metagenome (GOLD analysis project Ga0247770, IMG submission 179943) | Plant litter microbial communities from Arlington Agricultural Research Station in Wisconsin, United States - UWRJ-L136-409B-6 | ecosystem: Environmental > Terrestrial > Plant litter >... | reverse complement strand
GAAAAATTATTTGCCATGTTACCCATTTCTGCCCGCTGGATTCAAGAGTTTGAAAAGCACCTGTATCGTCGCCAGCACATCATTTTATACAGCAACATTCACGATCAATTTCTTTGGCAAGGTACTTACCAGGATATGCCTTGTTTCCTCAATGCCTATTTTCTCAATTCGGGGTTCGATCTAATTGTGCGTTACGATCCGGTGGATGGTTTGACTTTTCCTCAGTCAGAGATGCGTCAATTGTTTGACGAATTGGTACGACAGCGACAAACAGAACAGCAACAGGAACGCTTAGGACAGTCTACCACTCCCGTAGCACCGCTGGTAGACCCGATGCAACCGCCATCCCGTGCCAATCCTGGGGCGGTGGTGCAACGACTGACTAGCAGTCATTTGTCGCCGGAGGTGGCGTTTGGTCATTTGCGGGCAGCGATTTCTCAGGCGAAAAATTCGGTGGTGGCGATCGCAGACTTAACCGATATGCTAACAGCAGATCCAGAACGCTACCTTGCAGACGAACGTCACCTGCTAATGTTACTAAAAAAATGCACGTTAGAAGGGGCAGTAATTCGCGAAGGAAATCTGATCGGCTATCGCAATACTTTAATCTTATTAGCCAGCGATTTGCGGCGAGTACCGGCATGGTTTTATACCAATAATCCTTTTGTGGCTTTAGTGCAAGTTTCCCGCCCAAATCAGGAAGAACGACTGCAATTTATTCTGCGTTTTGGACAACAGGGATTTTATGGTGGCAATCAAATCAATGTCCAACGTCTCGCGCCCCAACAACCTTCTGATTTGGAACTAGCCGCTGAGGAATTTGCTGCTTTAACCGAAGGCTTTCAAACGATGGATTTAGAAGCAATCCGCCACACTTCTTGGCGAGAACGCATTCCCCTAAGTCCTAAAGCTGTATTTCGCCTCATAGACTTCTACAAATTTGGACAACGAGATGAACCTTTTGAACAAATAAGTGCGGATAAAATTGCTCATGCAAGACAAGAATTATCACAATCTGTCATCGGTCAACCCCGCGCGGTAGAAGCCGTGACGACTCTATTAACTAGCGCCAAAGTCGGCATTAGTTTGAATAATGTCAGCGGTCGAAACAACAAGCCAAAAGGTATTTTCTTTTTCGTTGGCCCTACTGGTGTGGGTAAAACTGAATTAGCAAAAACCCTCACGCGGCTAATTTTTGGAGACGAACAAGCATTTGCTCGTTATGATATGAGCGAATATAAAGAAGAACACGCGGCGGAAAAGTTAGCGGGTGCGCCTCCTGGTTTTGTCGGTTATGAAGAAGGAGGGCAATTAACGAATCGAATTTTAGAACGTCCTTACAGCATTTTGCTATTTGATGAAATTGAAAAAGCCCATCCCAAAGTTTTGGATAAATTTCTGCAAATCTTAGAAGATGGTCGCCTTACCGATGGGAAAGGACAGACGGTTTATTTCAATCAAACGGTGATTATTTTTACCAGTAATATTGGTGCTTCTGATTTATCCGATCCGCAAACGGGAGCGATTATTCGGACTGGAATTATGACCGAGGTGCAAAGACAGGATATTGGTGCTTTTAGTTATGCTCAAGTCGAGGCTCATTTTCGCTCAGAAGTTCACTGGCATTTTACCAGCAGAATTGGTCGTGCCGAATTGTTGAATCGTCTGGGTGATAGCATTGTGGTGTTTGATTTATTGCGCCCGGAATTCATCTGGCAAATTGGGGAAAAGTTTCTGAAACAATTAGCGGAATCTGCTTGGGATAAATATCGGTTTTTGCTATTGTTTCAAACTTCGGTGTTGGAAGTTTTGAGCGTTCATATGCAGGAAGCGGATAATTTATTGTTTGGCGGTAGGCGGATTAAAACTTTGTTGGAAACTTTGGTTGAACGTCCGCTGAATCGTTGGATTTTTGAGAATTATCCTGATTTAAATATTTTGGCAGGGAGGCGGTTAATTGTTGGTTTGGGGCAGAATAGTTTAATATCAGTAGTAGAGGGATAAAGAAAAATTTTAGGCTTGACGGATCGTTATGCTAGGTGCTGACATCCTAACTTTCCAAAAGTTTATTACTAGAGAACCTTTGCCGCTAGCTACTATCCAAGCTGGGGTGTTTGAATTTTTACGCGATCGCGAGGACGTGGTAGTATTTGGCGCACAAGCAGTTAATGCCTATTTGACGTACTCCCCTGACAACAGTGGATAGACCACCGAAACTATGTTTAATTTACAGCTTGCTTGGGATCGCCCTGCAAAAATTAGTTCGCAAGTCTCTGAACACATTTTACGTGTGCGCCTCGAACCTTCTGGCGCGCGATCGCACTTACCCTTACAATTAGCAGTAGCCATCGACACCAGCGCTTCTATGCAAGGCGAAAAGTGGGAACGATCAAAAGCCGCTTGTCAGGCGCTAGTTGCACAGTTACGTCCGGGCGATCGCATCTCTCTAGCAGCCTATGCCGACTGGATAACTCCCCTCGCACACAATCTTCAAAATCATCAATCCGGCGACCTTCTAGCGATTCTCAACGCTCTGGTTGCCGAAGGAGTAACCCGGACTGACTTAGCCCTCAACTGGATTAGGTATACTTTATCACCAGAACCAGGGAGAGCTAGGGTAGGAATACTGATTACAGATGGACGTCCTACTACTGAGCAAGGTGAGGTTTTAGATGATACTGGAGGGTCGATCGTGCAAGCAGAAGCGATCGCATCTGATGGCATTTCCCTCTGTACGGTGGGATTGGGGAATGCGGAAGATTTTAATTCAGCACTTTTGGTGAGTTTAAGCGATCGCGGGCGAGGAACATTTATCTATGCGGATAATCCTACGCTGCTGACAACTCAATTGCAAGAATGTTTACAAAAGGTACAAGCGATCGCATTTACAGATGTAACGCTTAAAATAGAATTGGCTGGTGGAGTAAAGCTAAAAAATTGCTGTCAGTTTCGTCCTGATTATCTGCCTGTGCTAGAAACTAACCCCCAGGAAATTCATCTGCGAAACTTGCGAGCCGATACGGCAAACGATGTTTTGTTGGCATTGGAAGTGCCTGGTTTGAATGCAAGTCAAATTGCTGGGAGTTATGCGATCGCGCAAGTTCAATTACAAACTTTAGAATCTGCTCCTGTCGCAAGTCTAGCGGCGCTGCAATTTACGCCTTCCTACCGAGAAGCGCAACAAATTAACCCGGAAATCGATCGCGATCGCCTCTGTTGGGATATCAATAGATACAGCACCGCACTAACATCAATAGACGATTCGATGCTAACGGGAGAATTGCTGAGTCAAATTCATGCGGCAGCGGTAAAATCGGGTCAAACAGCTATTGCCGATGAGGTATCTCAACAATTAGATATCTTGCACAAAACAGGTCAACTTAGCGCGCATCAAACAACAGGTTTACTGAGGGCAACTCGTCAATTGGGAGGTTAATAAATGACTGTGGGTTTTGGTTGCGATCCGATTCCTGGATTGGCTCAGATTGCACCCGATACGACGTATCTGGTAGTTTTAAATGGGGTTAAAGCGGCTAATAATTTTCGGTTGGAGAGGTTGCGATCGCTCATCGGACGCAGCAATCCTCCTCACATCATTGCCGATCTAGATCTGAGTGGGTATGAAATTGGTGCGATTCCCACCGTATCGCGACACCATGCCATCATCCAATGGGTAAATCAAAGACTTCAAATCATCGATCTTGCTAGTCGTAATGGCACATTTGTCAACGGACAGCAACTGATATCCAAGTCTGCCAATCAACCTTCAAATCCAGTGTTCCTGACAGTTGGTAGTAAAATTAGATTGGGCAATTTGGAGTTTGAAGTTGCCACGTTTTGAAAATAAAGAAGCAGGGTTTGGAGGATATAGAAAAACCCAGCTTCTAGTTTTTATTGACATTCAAAAACGTAGATAGATCCAACCCGTTTGAATTTAGGTGCATTTGCCCAAGCCGCGGTTACAAAAATCCACTCGCCATCAATTGGTGTAGAAAATCCGAAATAACTTTCGTAATGTAAGTCATTTGGTTGCAGTTTTTGGGTTGCTTGCCATTCTCCTTTCTTTAATTGGAAAATATATGCACCTCCAGTATCTCTGAGGCGAGGCGAATCGGCACGAGTTGACCCGATAATTGCAACTTGTTTTTGTTTTGCGATCGCAATCGTTGCACCAAAGAAACTACAATATTGCGGGTTATCGGGTACGAGTCTCTGTTGCGGTTGCCAGACTCCTTTTTCCCATTGATAAACATACACAGCCCCGGCAGAAAAGATACCTGCAACCGGAGTATTTACCGCGCCAACAAATGCCTGTTCCCCACAAATTGCTACTGAATAACCAAACAAATCGTTGGTATTTTGTTGAGGCGATTGCAACTTTTGTTTTTCTTGCCATACACCGTTTTCTAAGCGGTATAAGTAAGCACCACCCGGACGTTTTACACCAGCGGAGGCTTTGCGATCGCCTCCCCCAATTATCGCCCATTCACCGCTAATGGCGATCGCATGACCAAAGCATTGTTTTGCACCCAAATCAAGCGGTTGCAGCTTTTGTTTTTCCTGCCAAACCCCATTTTCTAAGCGAAAAACATACACCGCCCCCACATTTTGCAAACCTCGCGCCCTGGCGTGAGATGCCCCAATCATCGCCCATTCGCCACTGATAACAACTTTGTTACCGAAGTAATTATAAGCACCTAAATCCTCCGGTTGCAGCTTTTGTTTTTGCACCCAAACGCCGTTTTGTAAGCGGAAAGCATACGCCGCCCCAGGATCTTTGATACTCAAAGTATCAGCTTTGCGCGCGCCTACGATCGCCCACTCACAATTAATCGCAACCGCAGATCCGAATTGATCTCCCACCCGGGAATCCATTGGTTGCAATTTCTGTTGAATGTGCCACATTTTGTTTTGCAAGTTCAAAATATACGCAGATCCAGCATCTTGAACGCGCGGCATATCAGCTTTGCGTGCGCCTGCGATCGCCCATTCCCCACTAATAGCAACTTCTTCACCAAAGAAAGAATCCGTCTTCAATTCAGTTGGTTGCAATTTTTGTACCTGCTGCCAACCATGTTTATAAATAACTGGTTCGTTAGCAAAAAACACTTGTCCATCCCAAGTTGCACCGACAATTTTTCCGTGCAAACTCCGCTTAGTTCTGTCTAAAACGGTATCTCCAGAACCTTCATTTAAAGGCCAATACCCAATCAATCCCGATTCATTTCCCATCAGCGATCTGTGCATAATATTTTGCAGTTCTGCTTGTATCAGGGCTTTATCCCAAACCTGAACTTCTGCAATTTGACCGTTGAAATATCTGGACATCCCATCGATATCTCGACCGATATACAAACGACCGTTATCGTTATCGAGTTTTCCGGGTAAATCTTTAGCGGCAACCTCTTCGCCGTCGATGTACAAACGCAGAGTTGTACCATCAAAAGTGCCTGCATAATGATGCCACTGGGTAATATCTATATTCGGCGTCACCGAAACAAATTTCCACCCCCCAGAACGGATATAAAAATGAATCGTTTTCCCTCCAGCTTCTGGATGCAAACTGTAAGGATTGCGTTTAGAAACCAAACAGCCATATTGATTCCAAGTCGGAGTATGACTTCTTGCCCAAGCCGAGACGGTAAGTGAGTTGCTGGAATTATTATGTTCCGGCACTTCTACATAATCGCCCTTGCCATCAAAATTTAGTACTGGCTGCAAGTATGGGGATTGACTATTTTGCCACCAAGTAGCACCATTAATCTTGCCTGCATTAGCATTGCTAGTTTTATCCAAGACTTGATAGCCGTTTCCTTCATTCAAAGGCCAATAACCAACAAGTCCAGCTTCATTACCCAGCAAGCGGCGATTTATATCCTTTTTCAATTCAGCCGCTGACCGGGCTTTATTCCACAGTCGTACTTCCGACATCCAACCGTCGAAGTAACCATCCAACGTGTAGTGACTGCGGGCAATGTAATTGAGCGTTCGGTTAATGTTTTGGGGCAGTTGGATTTTGCCCGACTGCATTTTTTCACCATTCTTGTAAATTTTGCCATTTCCCGAGGCATCAATTGTCGCTGCTAAGTGCATCCACTTGCCAATTTCCAACACTCGATCGGCTGTAATTTTTTGTCCTGTCGCACCTTGTTTGATGTCTAAAACCAGTGCGTTAGTTGTGGCGGCATTAGCGAAGATGATATTGTCTAGATCGATACCATTAGCGAAGTCAATGATGCGCGATGATTTGTTGAAATTGTTGTAATAAACCCAAGCTTCGATAGTGAAACCTTTGGCATAATCGATATTCATTCTTGGTAGCACAATATGGTCATCTGCTCCATCAAATTTGAGGGCAGATTTGATGAAGTTTTGTTCGGCGATCGCTAGCACAGGTTTGATAAAGTGTTGCTGCTGCCAAGTAGCAAAGTAAATCTTTCCATGATTGGCGCGAATCGTCAAATCTTTAGCCTGTGTGCCCGTACCATCATTCAAAGGCCAATAAGCGACCAGTCCTAATTCATTCCCCACTAAACGAGCGTACATATCGCCTTCAATTTCTGCTTCAGATCGCGGATAGTTCCAGATCGAAACTTCTGCAATTGTACCAGACCAGAAATTATCGACTCTTCCAATCCAATAAAGAGTATCTTTGTTACAGAAAAATTGCTCTGGTGCTGGTTGAGTTGTTAACAGTTTGCCATTGCGGTAAAACCTGTATTCCGTTCCCTTTTTCACCCAGGTAACGTGAACCCATTCCTCAGTCGCTTCAAAGAAGTTATCTATCCACCCCAAAAAATGCTTACCATTTGGGTCAAAGGAGCTATAATGCAACCCTGATGTATCAGGAGTCAACCACAATCCGGGTTTGGGATACTTATCTCCTAGATGACCGATCAATCCATGCGAACTACCATCCTTGAGAATGCTAGGTTTCACCCACAAAGAGATAGTAAACTCGCGATCGTTTTCAAACGGATCTTTAACTTGAATGTAAGTATCGCTGCGCTGAAAAGTGAGGAAAGATGGCAACGGCATCATCTTTTCTGGAGCCGAAATATCGGTGTTTTCCACCCAAGTAGTGCCTGTCATTTTGCCGCTATTGTTACTCGTCGTTTTATCGTTGGCGATATCTCCATATCCCTCATTTAAAGGCCAATAACCAACCAGCCCCGGTTCCGAACTCGCGATCCGCCATTGCATATCCCGGCGCAGTTCTTCCTGCGATCTGGTGCGATTCCACAGGCGAATTTCTGCTATTTGACCGTCAAAATAACTATCCTTAGTCCAGTTACTTTTGCCAATGTAATTCAGCGTCCGGTTGACATTGGGAGGAAGTTGTATTTTTCCCGAAACAACTTCTTGACCGTTCTTGTATAATTTGCCATCTCCGGCAGTATCTATGGTTGCCACTAGGTGCATCCACTTGCCAATCTCCAACACTTTTTCGGCTACAATTCGTTGCGCGACTGACCCTTGTCTGATGTCTAACATCAGCGTATTTGTGCCACCCGCATTGGCGAAAATAATGTTGTCTTTGTTTTCCCCACTACCGAAGTCGATGATGCGCGACCACATTTTTAAGCTGTTGTAATATACCCAAGCTTCGATGGTGAAACCTTTGGCATAATCTATATTCATTTCGGCTAGCGATATGTAATCGACTTGCCCATCAAAGTTCAAAATCCATGGCATTTCGCGGATAATATCTGGGGATTTGATGGCGGTTTTTTCGCCCCAAGTGGCTCCAATAACTTTACCATTATTCCCGCGATTTGTCCGATCGGCCGTTGTGTTGCCACTGCCTTCATTTAAAGGCCAGTAACCCACCAATCCCGTCTCGTTACCCGCTAAATACCGATACATATCGGCTTTAATTTCTGCTTGATTACGAGCGCGATTCCAGATGGAAAATTCAGCAATATCAGCCAATGGTAAATCGATTTTTCCAATCCAATAAGAGCTATGTTTGTTGGTGTAAAACCTTTCCGGTGCTGGTTTAGTTGCAAACAGTTCGCCGTTGCGGTAGAACCTGTATTCTGTTTCTTGTTTCACCCAGGTGATGTGAATCCATTGGTTTTTGGCTTCAAAGAAGTTATTTAGCTGTTCGCCATAACTCTTACCCGCCCAATCGAAAGAGTGGTAATACAATCCTGAATTATTTGGACCCACCCACAACCCCGGTTTGCGATATTGATCTCCTTGTTTCCCAATAATTCCGTGCCAAGCTCCATCATTAATAACTGACGGTTTGACCCATAAAGAAATAGTAAATTCCGTATCTTTTTCAAACGGATCTTTAATCTCTACATAATCAGGTTGTCCGTGAAAAGAAAGGACGGGTTGCGGGTAGCTTAATGGATCAGTAACGGGGAAAAAGATTTCTTGATGCCAGCTTGCTCCTTGAATTTTCCCATCATCGCTTGCTATATCGCCGTAGCCTTCATTCAAAGACCAATAACCCACCAATCCCACTTCATTTCCAGCCAGACGGCGGTGTATATCTTTTTGTAATTCTTCTGCTAAACGGGCGCGGTTCCACAAGCGCACTTCCGCCATTCTGCCATTAAAATAACCATCACTCTCCCAATTACTCTTACTTATATAATTCAAAGTCAGGCTTACTTGTGGGGGAAGTTGTATTTTTCCAGACTGAATTTCTTCCCCATTCTTGTAAATTTTCCCATTTCCTGCTGCATCGATTGTCGCCGCTAAGTGCATCCACTTGCCAGTTTCTAGGGCATTTTCGGCTGTAATTCTTTCCCCTGCTGCGCCTTTTTTGATATCTAACGCCAACGAATTTGTGTTGCCTACATTGGCAAAAACGATGTTTTCTTTGCCTGCACCATTGCCCAAATCGATGACTCGCGACCAATGTTTAAAGCTGTTGTAATAAACCCAAGCTTCTATTGTCAAACCCTGTGAATAATTGATATTCATTTCGGGCAAGACTATATGATCGTCTTGTCCATCAAATTTGAGGACGTAGGGCAAGTAATTAATTGGCTCGTTTTGCATGGTCTAAACTCCTAATTTCGGTTAGATAGCTGGCTTAATATTCCTAATAGCAATTTTGCTCGGGCATATATTTTTAAAATATTAAAATTAAACTCCTAATATCTGATTGCGACTAAAGTTGCTCGTGTCCGATTTCATCTCGTGAGTATTTTTGCTCAATTTTATACAACTACTACTTAGATCGACTTTATACATTCAAGCCGAAGTTCGGTTATTATCAGTAAAGCCTTCCAGTAGCCTGCGAGGGAGAGCAACAATTTGCGACAATAAGATCATAAACCGATAGCATACCAAAACAGAAATTTCTGGAAATTTTAACATTTCTTAATATAACTTAATATTTACTATTTAGGAAATAATTGATATAATTTATACGCTCAACCTGCAATTAAAGAGTCGAATTAAGCGTGAGTACTACACCGACACAACCTTTCAATTCCCGACCCAACGCAGGTCGAACAATTGCAACATCAACGCAAGGATCGACTTTGGCGGATATTCTCGAACGAGTTTTGGATAAAGGAGTTGTGATTGCGGGTGATATTTCAGTTTCTGTCGCCTCTACCGAACTCTTGCATATCCGAATACGCTTGTTAATTTCCTCGGTTGATAAAGCAAGAGAGATGGGAATAAACTGGTGGGAAGGCGATCCATATCTTAGCAGTAATGCAAAGACTTTAACTGAGGAAAATCGACTACTTCAAGAACGATTGCACAGTTTAGAAGTAGAAATGCGAAGTCTCAAAGGGGCAGCGATGAGTCAAATACAATTACCTCAAAATCAAACATCAGAAAATCCACAGTCTGAGGCTAAAGAGCGGCGATCTTCCAAAGATAAAACTAACCTATTTGATGAATCATGACATTAGTTGGCAAAGCTTCTGAAGACTCTGACGAGAACATTCCCAGCACGCACAAACTTAACAGTAAAGCAGGTTTGGCTTCTTTACTATTAACCGTGGTAGAACTGATTCGCCAGCTAATGGAAGCGCAAGTAATTCGGCGCATGGATCAACAACTGCTAAGCGAATCAGAATTAGATAAAGCCGCAGAAAGTTTGCAAAAGCTGGAGGAGCAAGTGCAGCAACTGTGCGATATATTTGAAATCGATCCAGCAGATTTGAACGTGAATTTAGGAGAATTAGGCACGCTTTTACCGCCACCTGGAACTTACTATCCGGGAGAACCTACCCACAATTCTTCTGTATTGGAACTGCTAGACAGACTTTTAAATATCGGAATTGTGGTGCATGGCGATGTTGATGTGGGTTTGGCTAACCTAAATTTAATTCACGCCAAGCTGCGGTTAGTTTTAACATCAACGCCGAATTAATTTTTGTCTAATAGGAAAAGTTTATGAAGTCAGGTTTTTACCTTTACGGCATTTTATATGCACCACTTCCAGACAAAATAGCACTGGAAGGAATGGATAAACAACCAGTTTACAACCATACTATTGACGGGTTCAACTTTTTGTATTCGGAAGCTAAACAACAAAAATATCTCACTTCCCGACGCAATTTATTGTGTCATGAAAAAGTTTTGGAAGAGGCGATGAATGAGGGATGTCGTACTCTGTTACCTCTCCGCTTTGGATTAGTGGTGAAAACCTGGGAAACTGTGAGCGAGCAATTGATTGTTCCATATCAGGAAAAACTGCAAGAATTGTTTGCCAAATTGGATGAAAGGCGAGAAGTTAGCGTTAAAGTGATTTGGAATAGCAAGTCGGAAATCCAAGCATTGCTGGAGTCAAACCCCAGTTTGAAACAAAAGCGAGATGCGCTGGAAGGTAAACCTTTAAGTATGGAAGAAGTAATCGAAATTGGTCGGATGATTGAAAGCGGTTTGGAACTTCGCAAACAAGAAGCGATCGCCTTGTTTCAAGATAAGTTAAATCCTTTAGCAGAAGAAGTTGTGGAAGGCAAAACCATGACTGAAGAAATGATTTACAATGCTGCTTATTTAATTCCTTGGGAAAGCGAATCTGACTTTAGCGAAAAGGTGGAAGCGATTGACCGGGAATTCGGCGATCGCTTGCGAATTCGCTACAACAATTTTACAGCACCTTATACATTCGCCCAACTATCTTAAGGGAGGTTACTATTATGTTTCTCAAACTATTAACATTGCCAATTACAGGGCCACTAGATGGTATTTTCTGGCTCGGAGAACAAATTCTAGAGCGTGCCAACGCCGAATTAGACGACAAAGAAAATTTGCAAAAACAGTTATTAGCTTTGCAGTTAGCGTTTGATATCGGTGATATTTCCGAAGAAGATTTTGAAATTCAAGAAGAGGAACTTTTGCTAGAAATTCAAGCAATGGAAGAAGAAGAAGAAGAAGAAGAAGAAGAAGAATATGATTGAAAAGGACGCGGGAAATATTTCTCCAAAACTCTCCACCCTCCGCCTCTTCTTCAGCTAAAACAGCAGGAGCCTCACACCATAATCTTTGATAGGCGTTTGAGAGGAATGCGCGTCAATTAAATTAAAACTCGAGGTAAAAAGTTTCGTACTTACTTGACTCAGAAGCAGTTTCAGGTTCGGTTTTAGGTTTAGCGGCATTTGGAGGTTGAGGAAAACGACGAATTGGTTGTTTAACTTCGGTATAACCAGGAGGTAATTGACGCAATCTCTGAATATTTTTTTCTTTGGCTTCTATTTGGTTTTTAAGCTCTGTTAGTTCTTGTGTCACCTGTTGCATCCGCTGTTCCATCAAGAGCATGTCCTGCTCGAGCCGCTGCCGTTTCGTCACCAATTTATAGAGATCTAATTGTTCCGATGCCTCAGTGGTAGTGCGAGGCATAGTGCTGACTTTAGAGTGAATTGTGCCACGAGTGTGAATTTTTGCCATAGCTATATTTACAGAATGAATTATAATATTATAGCTAACTTTGGCTAGCAAGCGTCGAACGGTATAATCTTTATGTATAATTTTTGCGTGTAATATTTATGTATAATTTCTATACTTACGCATTTTTGAATACGCCAGTCGCCGATCTAGAATTGCCTTTGGGGATTAGCGATCGCATATTCCTAATCGACAATGCTGGCATTTCGGCGGTAGTCGAAGTGGGGGTGTCTTTAGAATCAATCCAGAACGATGATGAAAAGTTAACCCAAGCAGTTTTATCCCACGATCGCGTCATTTGCGAACTATTTCGCCAAACCACTGTTTTACCCTTGCGCTTCGGCACTTCTTTTGCATCAAAAGAAAGCTTGGTAACCCATTTAGAATCCCACGGTGAGGAATATCTAAAAAAGCTACACCAACTCAATGGTAAAAGCGAATATATCTTGAAGTTTATTCCTCAAACTCCAAAAGAACCAACAATAGCGAATGAAACTGGGGGAAGACAGTATTTTTTGGCGAAGAAACAACGCTTTAAAACACAGCAGGAATTTGATAATCTGCAAGCTGCGGAATGGGATAATGCAGTCGAGCAAATTACCGAAATATATAAATCAGCAATTGTTGTTAAACCTGAAAATGAAGCAGCGCGGATTTATATTTGTGTTAGTCTTGAAGAAGAAAACATACTTGCAGAACAATTTATAACTTGGCAAAAAGCTTGTCCTCGCTGGGAATTACAATTGACAGAAGCGCTACCTCCCTATCATTTTATCTAAAGTTAGAGTTTGAAATTATATCAGGATTCAGGCTAGCCGGCAGTCCACCGGGTATCGCTCACCAAAATTAGTGCCTGAATGAATGACTAAAAAGCGATCGCATCAGTTAAAATTAAGGCGTAACCTTTTGATTAATGGGTCTCAATGCCCACATTGCTGAGAGCCTAACACCTAGAGCGCCAGTCCAGTAAAAGAGGTTGACAAAAAACATAAAGTATGGTATTAAGCGAAAAAAACCACTCTGTGCTGTAAAATGCGCCCACCAACCTGG
>Ga0247770_1002028_pt1 | contig 12919 bp, 12 predicted proteins | sample UWRJL136409B6_FD_179943 | JGI IMG/M metagenome (GOLD analysis project Ga0247770, IMG submission 179943) | Plant litter microbial communities from Arlington Agricultural Research Station in Wisconsin, United States - UWRJ-L136-409B-6 | ecosystem: Environmental > Terrestrial > Plant litter >... | reverse complement strand
AGCGCTTCGGCTTGCGGAGCGGCGGCGGCGCGTGGGCGGAGCACGAGCGGTACACGGCGCCCGAGCTGGTCTCCCTCCTCCTCGGGACCGAGCTCCCGCTGGCGGTGGAGGAGCTGGCCCGGGTGGTCGACGGGATGACGGCGGGGTGGGAGGTGCCGCTGGGTTGCCTGGTGCCGGCGCTGCGGCACCGGTGGAGGGATCCGGGCGCGCGCGAGGTGCTGGCGCCCGCCGCGGCGCGGCTGGACCAGAGCCTGCGCCGCCGCCCCCCGTCCCCGGAGCACCGCCAGGCCCTCGACGACCTCTGCTGGGTGCGGGTCTACGGGCCCCAGCGGTGGGAGTGGGCCGACCACGTCGTCGCGGAGGTGGCGGCGATGGACGACGAGGCGCGGCCGCGCTGGAAGGCGCTGCGCATCCACTTTCGCGAGGCCACCGGCGCCCGCCCGTCGGCCAGGTGGCTGAAGAAGGGGCGGCTGCTGCGGGCGGAGGTGGGGGCGGAGGCGTTCCGCGCGCGGGTGGCGGGGTGGCTGGCGCGCATCGGCCAGGACGCCGACGGGCAGCTTCCGGCGGCCAGCGGCGACATGGCGCGCGGCGTCGCGTGGCTGCTGGCCGACGGCGGCGGCGCGGCCGAGGCGCGGGTGCTGGGCGACCTGGCGCTGGCGGCCGCGAAGCCGGTCGCCGGCAAGGGGATCTACTCGCCCAAGGTGCTGAACGCCTGCCTGGCCTCGCTGGGCGGGATGGAGGGCGACGAGCCCCTGGCGCAGCTCTCCCGCCTGCGCGCCCGCATCCGGCAGGCGCACCCGCAGGGGCAGGTGGCCGCGGCGCTGCGCGCGGGCGCCGAGCGCAGGGGGATCGAGCCGGACGAGCTGGAGGAGCTGGTGGTCCCCACCTTCGGGATGGAGGAGCCCGGCGTCCTCCGCGAGGAGATGGGCGGGTGGACCGCCGAGGTGCTCGTCACCGGGACCGCCCAGGTGGAGGCGGCGTGGATCCGTGCCGACGGGAAGCGCCAGAAGGGCGTGCCGGCCGAGGTCAGGGCCGCCCACCCCGATGCCGTGAAGGAGCTGAAGGCCTCCATGGCCGAGATGGAGAAGATGCTGGCGGCCCAGCGCGACCGCCTGGAGGCGCTCCCCATGGCCGGCCGCGTCCTCCCCTTCGGCGCCTGGCGGGAGCGGTACCTGGACCACCCGCTCCTGGCCGCGCTCTGCCGGCGGCTGGTGTGGCGCTTCGACACGGAGGGCGGCGCCGCGTCCGGCGCCTGGCTGGACGGGGCCATCGTGGACGCCGGCGACGCGCCCCTCCCCGGGCTGGGCCAGGGGACGACGGTGCGGCCCTGGCACCCCATCGACGCCACGGTGGACGAGGTGCGCGCCTGGCGGGAGTGGCTGGACCGCCACCGGGCCACGCAGCCCTTCCGGCAGGCGCACCGCGAGGTCTATCCGCTCACCGACGCGGAGCGGGCGACCGGCTCCTACTCCAACCGCTTCGCGGCGCACCTCCTCAAGCAGCACCAGTTCGCGGCGCTGGCCAAGGGGCGGGGGTGGCGGTACCACCTCTCCGGGGGATACGACAGCGACGGCTCGCCCACGCTGCGCCTGGAGCGCCACGGCCTGGTGGCCGAGTACGTGGTGGTGCCCGTCCATGACAACGATGGGTGGACGGGCTTCATGGCGCGCTACGTCTCCACCGACCGGGTGCGCTTCACCACGCTGGACGGGGAGCCGGTGATGCTGGAGGAGGTCCCGCCGCTGGTGCTGTCGGAGGTGATGCGCGACGTGGACCTGTTCGTGGGCGTGGCCAGCGTGGGCGCCGATCCCGACTGGGAGGGCCGCAACTACCACGACTCCCCCTGGGCGACCTACTGGCAGGACTATTCGACCGCCGCGCCCTCCGGCCAGGCCGAGACGCGGCGCGACGTCCTCGAGCGGCTCCTGCCGCGGCTGAAGATCGCGTCGCGGTGCTCGCTGGACGACCGGAACCTGGTGGTCCGCGGGGAGCTGCGCACCTACCGCATCCACCTGGGGAGCGGCAACATCTTCATGGAGCCCAACAACCAGTATCTCTGCATCGTCCCGCAGCGTGGCCAGCGGCGGACGCCGGGGATCGTCCTCCCCTTCGAGGGCGACGCCATGCTGGCCATCATCCTCAGCAAGGCGTTTCTCCTGGCCGACGACACCAGGATCACCGATCCCGTCATCCTCGAGCAGCTCAACCGGTAGCCGCGGATTCGACGGGCCTCGGTGCGCGTCCGAGGCCCCCGCGCCCCCTCCTGATCGCTGGGGCGATCTGTCCTCCCCCGTTCCGGGAGAGGGTGGCGGGCGAATGACCTCTCTCGCACCGAAGCGGGCGACGCGGTAGAAAAAGCTCCCTCCCACCGCGCAGCGGGGGGAGGGCGGGAGGAGGGGGCCGCCGCGGCATGCGACACCGCACGCCCAATCGCGCCACCCCGCCGCGCACCGACACCACGCACGAAGCCTCGCCGCTCGATCTCCGACGTCGCGGGGATCCGTGGCGAGGCTTCCCGTCGTCCTGGCGGGTGTGTTCACGCACCCACACTGCACCCCGCGTCCGCACCGATACCCGCACCCGTGCTGTACCCGCGTCCGCATCGGCACCCGCACCCGCGCTGCACCCGCGTCCGCATCGATACCCGCATCCACGCTGCATCCGCGTCCGCATCGATATCCGCACCCACGCTGCACCCGCATCCGCCCCTGCACCCGCGTCCGCATCGACACCCGCACCCGCTCCGCCCCCGCGCGGGATCGCGCCATGTGCCCCGCCTGGCGGGATTCCGATCTCCCCCTGCCGCGATCCGGCGATCCGCCGTCAGCGGGCGGGGAGGCCTCCGGCGGAGACGATGGCCGCGACCGCCCAGACCATCCCCACGACGAAGAAGACCACGAAGTAGAAGAGGTAGCCCAGCAGCACCGCGCCCACGGAGCGGAGGACCGCGGGGACCGGGCGCTGGCCGAAGAAGCCGGACGCGGCCCAGGCGTAGTACGCCGTGCTCGCCACCAGGTACACGGGAAGCCACACGGACTGCCCGCCCAGCCCCCCGAAGTGCACCCCGCCCGCGATCAGCACGAAGAACAGGCACTGCTGCGCGTACACGAAGGTGTTGAAGACCAGGTTCTCGGCCAGGTTGTACCCCGAGCGCCGAAAGACCAGCCGAGACGCCAGCGTCAGGAACGGCACCGAGAGCGCCAGGATCAGGTTCATGTACTTCGCGGCGAGCTCGTTCACCGCCCGGGCGTCCACCAGCGCCGGAGCCTTGGCGCTTTCGTTCAGCCCGGAGGTGAAGTCGTTCCCCATCGCGTCGACGATCCCGATCTTCAGGTACACCAGCGTGGTGATGGCCAGCACGATGACCAGGTAGCGCGCGGGGCTGGCGTAGCGCACGGTGCGCCCCGCCACGTAGTCGCGCAGCACCGTGCCCGGACGGCGCATCATCTCCAGCGCCGTGAAGAAGAGCCCGTGGTTGATGTCGAAGGCGTCGGTCGCCATGTGCGAGGCGATGCCGCGCAGCGTCAGGCGCCCGCGCGGAGCCGGCTGCCCGCAGCGGGGGCAGTACGCCTGCACCCCCGGCCCGCCGCAGGTGATGCAGGCCGTGGGCGCCGGCTGGGCCGGGACCACGACGGCGTCGGGTGCCGCGGCGACGGCGTGGGGGGCGATGGAGATCTCGCTCATGGAGAGGGACTTCGAGTTGAGCGGGGGATATCAGGATGGCGGCCAAAGGTAGCGGCTGGCGATGAAATCCGTCAACTCCTTCGGACACAACCGGATGCGAAGGCGGCGGGCTCCCGTGTGCCGGGAGCCCGCCGCTCTGTCGTCCTATCGCCGTCGAGACCGCCTACGCCATCGGGTGGCGGTGGAGGGCGGAGTAGCGGCCGGTGACGTGGTGCTCCAGCTGGCGCTCGATGTCGCCCAGGAGCGAGCTGGCGCCGAAGCGGAAGCGGTCGGGCTGCAGCCAGCGCACGCCCAGCTCCTCCTTCATCATCAGCATCCAGTTGACCGCGTCCTTGGCGGTGCGGATCCCGCCGGCCGGCTTGAAGCCCACCTCGTGGCCGGTGCGCTCGCGGTACTCGCGGATGCACCGCGCCATCACGATCCCCACCGGCATCTCGGCGTTGCGGCTCTCCTTGCCGGTGGAGGTCTTGATGAAGTCGGCGCCGGCCATCATGCACACCAGCGAGGCCTTCGCCACGTTGCGCAGCGTGGCCAGCTCGCCCGTGGCCAGGATGGTCTTGAGGTGCGCGGGGCCGCACGCCTCGCGCATGGCGCGGACCTCGTCGTACAGCGCCTCCCACTGCCCCGTCAGCACCAGCTCGCGGGTGATGACGATGTCGATCTCCGCCGCGCCGGCGCCCACCGAGGCATGGATCTCCTCGATCCGCTGGCGGAAGGGGGAGAGGCCGGCGGGGAAGCCGGTGGAGACGGCCGCGACCGGGATCCCCGAGCCCTGGAGCGCCTCCACGGCGGTCTCCACGAAGCGGTGGTAGACGCAGACGGCGGCGGTGCGGATGGGGAGGTCGGCGGCGCCCAGCGCCTTGAGCAGGTCCTCGCGGACGGGCTGGCGGGCCTTGGCGCAGAGGCGGCGCACGGTGCCGGCGGTGTCGTCGCCGGAGAGGGTGGTCAGGTCCATCAGGGTGATGGCCTTGAGCTCCCACGCGGCCTGCCACTGCTTCTTCACCGTCCGGCGCGTGCCGATGGTGGAGGCGCGCCGCTCCACGGCGCTGCGGTTGACGCGCGCCTGGGCCACCCAGTCCAGGTCCAGGGCGGTGCCGGGGTTGCGCGCCTCGTCGTCGTGCCCGTGCTCCGCCTGGTCGGCGGGGGCGGGCTCGTCGGCCGGGAGGGCCCGGAGCGGGTTGGGAAACGTGGTCGCCATCGTCAGCCTGCCGTGAGATCTGCGTGCCGCGCGCGCGGAGCTCGTCCGCCGGCGGGGGTGACAAGATAGCCGATCCGGGCGCTGTCGCCAACATCGTACCGCGACGGCGGGTGGAAGGGCGGAGTGCGAGAGTGCGAGCGTGCGAAGGTGCGAAGGTGCGAAGGTGCAGCGGAGTGCGGCGGGGCGATCTGATACGGATTGAGATGCGGGGGGTGGAGCGGATTCTGCGCTCGGAGTTCGTAGTCCAAATCCCCACGACGCGGTGGAGATGTGGGGAGATCCGGTTCCGCGCTTCTCCCGACCGCCGGGGAGGCGCGGAGCTAACATGTTGATTGCGAACGAGTTGGGGCGGTGGATCGAGACGGGCGTCGCCATTGTGGCCCGGGGCGAAACGCTGTATCTTGAATGCTCTTTCCGCCAACCCGCCTTCGAGGGCGGACGCGCGGCCTCTCGGCCGGGCACCGGATTCCACGGTTCGTGATCTCGCGCGGGCATGCGTCCGCGATGCCTTTTGCCTCAAGGAGGACCCATGCCTTTCGGTCTTGGTTTCGGGGAGATGATCCTCATCTTCTTCGTCCTGCTGCTCCTCTTCGGGGCCAAGCGCCTTCCGGAGCTGGCGAGCGGGATGGGGAAGGGGATCCGCGACTTCAAGCGCGCGGTGAACGGCCTCGACGAGCAGTCGATCTCGGCCGGCGAGCAGCCGAACTACCTGCAGGCGCCGCCGCCCCCCGCGCAGCCGCCGGTCTCCGCCCCCGTCGCCAGCTCCGTCGAGGAGCCCCGCCGGGTCCAGTAGCGGAACGCGGGAAGCGGGACATCGGAAGGGGCTCCCGGCAACGCGCCGGGAGCCCCTTCGCCTTTGCCGTCCAGACCGCGAGCATTGTGGGGCGGGAAGGTTCGGCTTAGATTCGGTGCATCGAGATCCTGTGTCGCGGGGAGATGACCATGCGCACACGCTTCCGCGAAGAGAAGACGACCCAGGCCGCCGCGCGGCTGCTGCAGCTGCGCGGCGGCACGATGAGCCACCTCAAGCTCATCAAGCTCCTCTACCTGCTCGACCGCGCCGCCCTGGTGCGGTGGGGGCGCCCGGTCACGTACGACTCCTACTTCGCCATGCCGCACGGGCCCGTGCTGAGCTTCACGCTCGACCGGATCCACGAGCCCGAGGTGAGCGCGGGATCGTACTGGGACCGGTACATCGCGCCGAAGCGGAACCACGAGGTCAGCCTGCGCGGCGAGTGCCCGCGGGGCCAGCTTTCCGCGGCCGAGCTGGAGCTGATCGGGGAGATCTTCGAGCGCCACGGGCACAAGAGCCGCTGGGAGCTGCGCGACCTGACGCACACCCTTCCCGAGTGGCAGGACCCGCAGGGATCGTCCCGGCGCATCGATCCCGCCGACATCCTCCGCTGCGAAGGCTTCTCGGAAGAGGAGATCCAGGGCGTCGCCAGCGACCTGGAGGAGTCCGCCCTGGCCGACGCCGTCCTGTAGCGGTCTCGTGCGGATCGGGCCCGGCGACACCTTCATCCTCCGGCGCGCCACCGGGAGCACGCCTCACCTCTGGGTGGTGCTCTGGGGCCCGGCCGGCGCGGCGGACGCCTATCTCGTCGTCAGCCTCTCCACCCTCCGCCGGCACTCGGATCGCACGGTCATCCTCCGGGCGGGGGACCATCCTTTCATCCAGCACGACACCTGCGCGGTCTACGCCGACGCGCGGCGGACAACCGCCGACAAGCTTCGGCACGCGCTGGCGCATGGGGAGGCGGTGGCGCGCGAGCCGGCGAGCGCGGAGCTCCTGGAGACGCTGCGAGCCGGCTTTCTGCGCTCGCCCTACACGCCGGACGCGATCCTGGAGATGGCGGTCGAGGAGTTCGGCGCCGGGGGCGAGGGCTGATCCCGGAAGGGACGTCGGCGCTCGCGGCCGAGGGAAACGGGGAAACGAGACGGGGGACCGGCGTGCTGCCGGTCCCCCGTCTTCCATCGAGCCGATCCTCCGATCGAGGCCGGCTCTCCTACCGTCGTCCGCCGCCACCCGCGGCGGGCGGGGCGGGGGCGGCGCCGGGCTGGGCTCCGGCGGCGGCGTTCTGCGCGGGGGCGTCGGGGACCACCTGGGCGCGCTTCCCCATCAGCCGGCTCTGCTCCACCTGGGCGGCCATCCGCTGCGGGTAGCTCATCGTGTTCGGGTCCCCGTCCGAGATGTAGCGGTTGGCGGGGTTCTCGTCCCACAGCTTCAGCTGCCGCTCCAGGGCGCCGGGGGCCACGATGAAGCGGTCCACCGAGTGCGGGTTCCAGCTCTTGTCCCAGGGCGGGACGTTGGGGCCGCCCGACACCTCGAGCACCACCTTGTACTCGTAGCGCTTGTTGTCGCGGTAGCTGCCCGCCCACGCCAGCGGCCGGTTCTTGGGCCACATCCCCAGCGGGAGCGCCATGGTGACGATGTCGTAGTCCGCCGGGAGGTACGCCTTGAGCGAGTCCTCGCCGATCCCCAGCCAGTCCTGCACCTGGCGGTCGGTGCCGCGGTCCAGGCGCGCGTGGTAGAGGGTGTGGTTGCAGATCTCGTGGCCGTTCTCCACCAGCCACGACATCTTCTTGCGGATGGTCTCCACCCGCTCCTCGCGCGGGATCTCCTTGTCCGCCTTCTCGCCGAAGAAGTTGGAGGGGTGCGCGGCCGCGGGGAGGATGCACCACGTGGCGCCGCCGCTCCACCCCGGGTTGCGCTCCTTGAACGCCGCCCACGCCCCCACCATGGTGTTGGGGTCGATCTGCCCGTTGGGGAGGTAGTAGAACTGCCCGCGGGTGGCGTCGTCGAAGGTGAAGACCACCGGCGTGGTGCCGCGGGGGATGTCGATGTTCCCCTCCAGCACCTGCCGCATGGTCACCGGCCGGTACCCCTTCTGGTACAGCGACTCCAGGTCCTTGCGGTAGTTCTCCAGCGTGCGGACGAACTCGCCCTCGGGCGACCCGGTGCGGTGGTACTCCAGCACCATGATCCGCCCCATCTCGTTGGGCGGCAGGTCCACCGTGGGCCCGCCGTCCGCCTGCGTCGGCCCGCCCGGCGCCGCCGCCTGCGGGCCGCCCGCCGCGGAGTCCGCCGGCGCGCCGGCCGCGGCCGTGTCGCCGCCCGCCGCGCCGCCGCCTTCGGCCGCCGTGTCGCCGCCGCCGCCGCACGCGGCCAGCAGCAGCGCGAGCGCCGCCGTGGCGGCCGCCTCCCTCATCCACACCTTCGTCGTCATCTGCGGAGAATCCCCCGGAAGAAAGCGATCATACGCGAAGCACCCCGCTCCACGGAAACCGCGGACGCGGGGTGCAAGGTCCATGCTTGACCCGCGCTTACGCCGGCCGCTGCGCCTCGGCGGCGGCGGCCGGGGCGACGGGCGGGGCCGCCGGAGCCACGGCGTTCGGCGAGGCGGGAGCCTCCTCGTCCTCGTTCAGGCGGGGGAGGTGGCTCTCGGCCAGCTGGGCCAGGACGCGCTGGTAGACCAGGCGGGCGCGGATCTCGGGAAGGCGCAGGCGCTCCACGTACAGCTCCACCGCCGTGGTGGGATCCACGTGCTCGTCCAGGATGTCCAGGAAGACGAAGGCGTGGCGGACGTGCTCGTCGGCCAGCTTCTCCTCGGCGCGGGCGGCGGCCAGCTCCAGCCAGAGGTGCTCCTCGGCGCTGCGCTTGCGGTGGCGCTGGATGAGGCGGAGCGCGCCCAGCGGAGTGGCGTAGCGCCAGTCGAACCCCCAGCCGCGGTGCCCCTCGCGCGCCATGTCGTCGTTCAGCTCCTTCATCCCGATCAGGGTGACGGCGCGGGTGCCCACGGCCTCGGCGTCCTCGCCCTCCAGGTTCATGGACTCCAGGTAGCGCTCGATGGCGTCGTCGAAGGGCATGCGCGGCGCCAGGATGTCCACCAGGTCGCAGGCCAGGCGCGCGTGCGTCTCCACCATGTCTTCGCGCGCGGTGGCCTCGGCGCGCTCCAGGCGGCGTTCGGCGTCTTCCGGAAGGCGCTGGGTCCAGAGCGAGACGGGGGAGGGCATGGGGCTCCTGTGGGCTGGAGGCGGGGCCGGGGGCGCGTTGCTCGCTCCGTCGGCGGCGGCCGGTTATCTTGAGGCGCGCGCGCTCCCCGGCACAAGGGCCGGGCGCGCTAGCGACAAAGATGAGAGCGGGAAGGGGCGATGACAACCGCCCCGCTCGTTCCGCACAAGGCAACGGACGACCATGGCACTCTCGCGGAGCTCCTCGTGGAAGGAGCACCGGCTGGCGAACAGGCTGGAGATCGACGGCACGGAGTACTCCGTGGACCTGGTGGCGCGCAAGGCCACGGGGGTGGAGGGATGGAAGGCGACGGTGGTCTTCCTCCCGCGCGGCGCCGGGAGCGAGGTGAAGGCCGACCTCCCCAACGCGGCCTCCACGGCGGAGGTGCGCCGGCTGGTGGGCGAGCTGGAGGGCGCGGACGACCGCCTCCGCGAGATCTTCCGCTCGGCCGGGGGCGCGGCCTGACGGACCCCGGGGTCTACGACGTCGACGGGGAGCGGGTCCGCACCCTCCCGGACCTGCTGGGGCCGGGGCTGCGCCTCCTTTTCGTCGGCTTCAACCCCAGCGTGCGGTCGGCGCGGCTGGGGTACTACTACGCGGGGCTGAACAACCGCTTCTGGGACCTGCTCGCCGAATCCGGCCTCACGCCGCGGCGGTATCGATACGACGAGTACGAGCGGCTGCTGGAGCTGGGGATCGGGATCACCGACCTGGTCAAGCGCCCCACCCGCTCGGCGGCGGAGGTCACCGCGGCGGAGTACCGCGAGGGCGTGGCGCGCCTCCGCTCCCTCGCCGCCGAGCTGCGGCCGCGGGTGATCGCCTTCAATGGCAAGGGGGTATACCTCCGCGCCGCCGGCGTGCAGAGCGCGCCGTGGGGGCTGCAGGAGACGCGGATCGTCCCGGGCGTGGCGGACTTCGTGGTCCCCAGCCCCAGCGGCCTCGCCCGCCTCCCGTTCGCGGAGAAGCGGCACTGGTATACCGAGCTTCGGCGCGCGCTGGACGCCCTCGAATCGGGCTCGGAATCGATCGGAAAGGCGTAATCGACCATGTCGGACAGCACCCAGGCGACGATCCGGGGATCCGCGGCTCCGGCCGGCGGATCCACATCTCCCGCACCTCCATCGGCCGGATCCGCATCTCCCGGATCTCCATCTTCCGGATCCGGATCCGCCGAATCCTCATCTCCCGAATCCCCGCTCCGGCCGTTGCAGGAGGCGGCGGGGGCGGCGTGGACGGAGGTGGCGGGGACGGCGGTGGCGCGCCACTACGGCGACCAGGCGGCGGAGTACCGCGCGGCGCGCGAGGCGGCCGGAATGGCCTCGCGCGACGACCGGGCGCGCTTCCGCATGCACGGGAAGGACCCGGTGAAGATGCTCCAGGGGCTGATCACCAACGATCTCGCCAAGTCGCCGGCCGGGCAGGGCGTCTACGCCGCGATGCTGACGCCCAAGGGCCGCACCATCACGGACCTCCGCGCCTTCCGCCGCGAGCTTCCCACGGGCGTGGAGCTGCTGATCGACGTGCCGCGCGAGGCGCTGGAGGGGACGCGCGAGCACTTCCGCAAGTTCGTCCCGCCGATGTTCGCGCGGTGGGCGGAGGTGTCGGACGCGGTGCGGGCGATCGGCGTCTACGGGCCGCGCGCGGGGGCGATCGTCGGCGCGGTGCTGGGGATCGATCCGCCGGCGGGGGAGGATGCGCACCTGGAGGCGGAGCATGGAGGGGGGTCGATCCTGGTGACGCGGACGGGCTACGTGGGCGTGGAGGGATTCGACCTCTTCGTCCCGGCGGACGCGGCTCCGGCGCTGTGGACGGCGCTGGCGGAGGCGGGGGCGCGGCCGATCGGGCTGGGGGCGGTGGAGACGCTGCGCATCGAGGCGGGGCGGCCGCGGTACGGCGCGGACCTGACGGAGGAGATCATCCCCACCGAGGCGTACGAGGAGGCGGGGCTGATGGAGCGGGCGATCTCGTTCGGGAAGGGGTGCTACACGGGGCAGGAGGTGATCGTCCGCATCGCCCACCGCGGCCACGTGAACAAGCACCTGCGCGGGCTGCTGCTGGGCGACGCCCCCGCGCCCGCGCCGGGGACCAGGCTGATCAATCCCGCGACGGGAAAGGAGGCCGGCTGGCTCACCAGCGTGGCGTTCTCGCCGCTGCTGGGGCAGACGGCGGCGCTGGGGTACGTGCGGCGCGACGTGGAGCCGGGGGGGGCGGTGCGGGTGGGGGATGCGGAGGGCGCGGAGGCGCGGGTGGTGAGGCTGCCGTTCGAGAGGGAGTAGACCATGGAGGCGGAGAACCGGTCGGCGCTCAAGGAGTGGGCGGCGGTGGAGGACGCGCTGGCGATGGGGCACCTGACGGTGCTGGTCCGCAAGGGCGGGATCCATGAGAAGCGCGGCGACTTCCAGGTGGAGCACCGCGAGTTCTGGATCTACCCCACGGGGTGGCACCAGAACGAGTCGGAGCTGCGGCGGGAGATCGTGGAGCACCTGGGAGACGTCCCCCGCTTCGCGCCGGAGGAGATCCCCTTCCGCCTCTACTGCGTGGTGGAGGACGCCTTGCGCGTGGAGAGCGTGGACGCGCTCCTGCGCCTGGGCGAGGTGCAGCCGTTAACGGACGACACGCTGCGCTCGCGCTTCGAGTACCGCGGCAAGCCGTACCTGCACGTGCTGATCGTGCGCGCCTTCCGCCTCCCCCATCCCGTCGTGGTCCACAACACGCCGGCGTACGAGGGATGCGTCTCGTGGGTGGAGCTGGACCACGCGCTGCGGACCCGGGACGCGCAGCCGGTGATGATGGACGCGCAGTTCGCCCGCGCGCGCCGCGAGGTGCTGGAGAGGCTGGGGGAGGACGGGGTGGTGCGGATCTGACGGGGATCGAATGGCCTGGGCGCGCGCCCGACGGGCCCTCACCCCTCGCGTGATGGTCCGCGAAAACTGCCTCGCGGACGCATCACGCTTTCCCCTCTCCCGATAACGGGAGAGGGGAACACCTCGGCGCTTCGCGCTTTTCGCTCGTTGCTTTCAAGCAGTCGTTCAGAGGGCCGGCCGAGCGGATTCCTGCCTTCGCGCAATCGCCCGCAGGCCCGTGGAATCTAGCCTGCCAGCGAGAGGCCCGGGCGCGGCAGCGATGAGACAGCCCGCCCTCGCTACCGCCTCCTCGGCGAGAGAGCAGGCTTCAGTGCGCGGTCTGCTGCCGAAGCCGACGCGCGGGCTGACAGGCTCTGTCGCATGCCGCGGCGGCCCCCTCCCCCCGCCCTCCCCCCGCTGCGCGGTGGGAGGGAGCTTTTTCTACCGCCTCGCCAACTTCGGCGCGAAAGAGATACGATCGCCCGCCATCTTCCCCCGGAACGGGGGAGGACAGATCGCCCCAGCGGTCAGGAGGGGGCGGCGCCGCCGCGGACGCGCGGGGAGCCCCCCGCTTCCGCGCGATCTACCCCGCCCCCCGCCCGTGGCTGGCGAGGCTGATGCGCTCGGCGGATTCGATGAAGACGATCACTCCCTCCACCGCCTCGTTCATCTCGTCCTCCGGGAGCCCGTGGATGCGGCGGCGGATGGCGGCGGCCACCTCCTCGCGGAGGATCTCGAACTCGCGGCGGATCTCCGCCTCTCCCCACCCCAGGCGGCGGCGCTGGCTGCCGTGGCGCTCGGCCACGGTGCGCTGGATGGCCGTGCCGTCGCGCATCTCCGCGTTCTCGCCCGACGTCGTCAGGTCCAGCGTGCTGTAGGTGACGGCCAGGTCCGAGAGGAAGGTGGCCAGGTGGTCCTCCAGCTCGGCCTCGGGGAGCGCGTGGGCGGTGGGCGTGGCGGGGTCGCTGCGGAGGCGCGCCACGTACACGTGGAGGATGCGCTCCAGCTCCAGGAGGATGGCGTCGCGCACCTGCTGCAGCAGCCCGGGCCCGGGCGCGTCGATGGACCCGCCGGAGAGCGCCGTCTCGATGGTCTTCTCCGCCGCGGCGGGGAGCCAGAGGAAGAAGGCGCTCCCCAGCCCCTCGCGGCTCCGCACCGTCAGGTCGCCGTCCATCAGCACCG
>Ga0247770_1002027_pt1 | contig 12941 bp, 10 predicted proteins | sample UWRJL136409B6_FD_179943 | JGI IMG/M metagenome (GOLD analysis project Ga0247770, IMG submission 179943) | Plant litter microbial communities from Arlington Agricultural Research Station in Wisconsin, United States - UWRJ-L136-409B-6 | ecosystem: Environmental > Terrestrial > Plant litter >... | reverse complement strand
TTTTGATAATGAACCGACCAGTCCTAGGTCGAGTTGAATTTCCTTATCAGTTTTGACTGAATTTCCCATAGTAATTTTTTTTTGGACCACCCTTACAACAAATTGTCCTCCGGACAGGAAAATTAAGATAAAGTCTAATATTTAAACTATTATACTAAAGACTAAGATTACTATAAGATATAAAGCTTAGAAAGTGGCAGGAAACTCCTTAGTTGGTATAGAAAGATATTTATTAAAACCTTTAACTAAAGTTAAAAGGACTTTAGATTTAATAATGAAGTTAGGCCTTTAAAGCTGGTAAGCTTTACGTAAATCGTATATATAGTAATATAAAGAACCAGAATTGTAAACTAATAGCCTATAAGATAACTTACTCTTAGTAATTAAACGGCTTACGTTACGTATAGGCTTAAGGAAAGAGTTAAAAGGTAAAAAGCAAGTTAGTCTACCTTAAAGTCTCCTAAATTAGTTATATAATAATATATAGTAGAAAAGCGTATTTATATAATAAATATCTATTAAGAATAGAAATTAACATATAACGAAAACCCAGTTAGTGTTAACAGAAGTAAAAAAAAAGCTGTTAAAAGCTTATTTCTCAACCTATAACGGAAAGCTCTTATAAAAGTTAAACTTATACCTCTCGTAAAGATATATCTTAATATAACGTACTTTAATATATTATATTAAGAAGTGAAATATAAACGTATTACTATTATATTAAAAAAACCGTTTTATTTATTAAAGGAAAGGAGCTATAAACCTAATTAAGTAATTATTACTAAGGGTAACGATCTTATAAACGCGTTTTAGTTAATAAACTTTAACGCTTCCTTAAGATCTATTTTTAAATGTACCTTTTCAGCCTCTTAGAACCAGAAGACTTTATCATCTTGTAATAACGCCTTATAAGTGCGACTCTTAAAGGCGTGACGTTAAATTTAGAAGCGGTAAAGCTTTACACGTTTCTACGTTAATTACAGTTTAAATATATTAATTTTATTTTAAGTAATATCCTTATCCTTATTTAACTTTTCCTTTCAACGGATTATAAAGTTCTATAAGGAATTGTCTATATTAAAAACGTTATAAGAAACATTCACTCGTTATAATAGGAATATTAGTTAAAGGTGTTATTTATAAAGTACTTGAAAGACTTAAAAATATAATTAGAATAAGGATTTATAGTAATATTTATAATAGATTAACAGGTAATTAAGTTCTTATAAAAGATTATAACTAGTTACTTTCTTTTTAGTATAGTTACGGGAAGAACTTACCTTATAAGTTCTTTATAAGAAAAGAACATTAAAGGAGGGGAGTTATATAACAACTTTACAAGCTGTCACTTAAGCCAGTACAGCGTAACAGATTCCTTATAAAAGGAATAGTGTAGGAGAACAGTACATATAGTATTATATATTAAGCTAAAAGTGTAAAGATTTAAGCCCTTATAACTAGTCAGAAGAGTCTTTATACTAAAACCTGTCTTTATTAATAGAGACTTATAAGGTTATAATGAAAAAGGTTTTTATAATACCTCCCCTTAAGGAGTATAAAGATACAGCTTATAAAGACAGGTATAAAGTACTTCTTAATTAGCCAGTATAAATAGTCATTTTTGTAACTACGATAGCCGTAAGGAACTTCTAATTCCTTACGTTAATATTCAATTATTCATTTATGTCCTACTGTTCAGACTCACCTCTGTACATTATAGTGACAGCGACCTACAGTAATATCAAACCCCCCGTCTAAAAGTGCTAGCTTAATAAGCCGTCTTCGGAACGCCCCTCAATCTTTAGCGTCCTGCTATACGTTCTGTCTTAACCCACGCCAGTCCTCTCGAGGCCTGTGTCGGGTGCAGGTCGTAATAATATGACTAAATAAATAGTGTGATTTGCTTGCTTATAGAAGGCTAGATACAAGAGAGGAGAGGGCCTTTTGTAGGCTGTGGTCGGCTTCTAGAGCCTTTTATCTACTATATAAGATTGGAATAGTGGCCGTAGGCTACGTAAGTGCTTTGTATGACTCACTGGGTTCCAGAGGCTTCCACAGCTCCGCTGTGGTAACTGGAATCCAGTAGAAACTAGTGAAATTCAAAAGGTGAAACTCACTAATTCCAGAGGGTTCCAGAGGGTTCGGCGCAGTGCGCCGACCCAGTGGACCCACTGGGGCTAGAAACCAATAATATTTAGAGAAATCGCAGATGGTCTAACCTTTAGTATAAAGATCACATGAAATGAGCCTAGGTGTGCGATGGGATCGCATAGGAGGCGTAGCGTCATCGCGCACGTCAACAAGCTCGAGGCTCCCCGCGTTGAGCAGTCGCATTTCCGCCAAACGACTCGAACATGAGATGAAGTGATTAAGCGGGGTGATGTCAAGCCACCGCACCTTCCTCTCCCTCTATATCTTAGAGCCTTGTGGTAGCAATGCCTTTCGAAAGCAGTTAGCGCGATGCGCATCCGGTTCCCAAACTCAGCCGCAGCGTGTGTCGCACAGCATTAGCTCCGTCACCGTCACTTGCTGATGACAACCCATCCCCCTCTTGCAACGGAAGTTAGTGCGCTCCGCGAAAACAATGCAGCCCTAGCCCTAACCTCCTTGGGGAGGACGCTCCCCTACCAGTTGCCTAAACTTAACCTCACTCCCGCCGCGAGGGGGAAGACTCGCCCAAAATGGGTCGAAAGGTGGCTGGGGCCCAGTCTTTACATTTTTTGGAGCATTAGTGGAAGTCCGCTGTCCTGCTCAGTATTATGATTGCCTCCCTTGCGGCCATTGTTATCACTCTCGTCATGTATCAGGGCTGCCTACTTCCGAATTGGCCGCTTTCCATCGCCCTCAACTCTTTGGTGTCGGTCATGGTCGTGGCTCTCAAGGCTGCAATGTTTGCTGCCATCGCTAAAGGCCTCAACGAGACGACGAAATAGATTTGGCCCAGAAACCCTCGTCCGCTCTCCGACTACCTCAAGGGAGGCGGGGTCCGCGTACCCGTAGCGGGAGAGGACGTCCCCGCAGTACATACAAAACAACCTAACCGCCTAGAGCTCCTTGTCCTCCGGCAGATCATTCTTTACAAATATATCTGCCCCAGCCCCGAACATGTTTAGTACCCAAATAAACTCTTTCCTGACAACAAAGGTCCTCTCGCCATTCGCATCAAGCCCTAAAGCCTTTGACAGTTGCTCCCTCAACTTCTTCTCCATGTCGGCCGAAAACTCTGACGTCACCCTCCCTTTTTTTTCTTCTACATAAGCCAGCGCCAGTTTCTGGACTGTCTCGCGATACAGGGAGAGTGGAAGGTTCATGGTCACACCCACCCCAACATCAGACGCCATCACCCGCAAATCCACCAACGCCCTATCCACATCTAGGAGGCACATCTGAGTCACCGCCTTAAGCAAGGACGATATTCCCCCTAACAACGCCGTGACCAATCCAGTAAAGGGACTCCTGCCGTGCACACTGTCTAGCTTGACATCTGTGCTCCCCAGCTCTATGGCCATCTTAAACATGGGTCGAATGGTAAACACCCAATCCCCTTTATCGTTGGTCTTCAGATGTGTCGGCCCAATGCTAAACAAGGCTGCCACGCTCGCCGTTGTCTGCAGCCTCCCCCTCACCTCATACTCATCCCGCCCGATGTAGAGACAGTTGCCAAACAGCATCTGTCCAAACTTCTGCCGCACATCAACCTGCGCCGCAACTTTGACTGGAATCTCAGCAAGGAATAGGGCCGGATCACTGGCGCTCAGCGGGTTCCCGAAAAAGTCGAGCGATGTAGGGGCGAGGAGCACAGCCTGGGAACGCGTGTGCCGAATCGAGGCGGTGGCAGAGCAGGCGTGGCCTGTGGGGATCTTGATGGCCGTTGGGTTGTCGTAGGTAAATAGGAGGCCAGAGCTGTCGATTCGCAGGTTGGCGGCTGCGAGCGCGGCCTGAACACGCGCTGAGATTGCATCGCAGATGGCGCGCATAGCACGGCCGCCATTGGCACAGTCGAGGAAACCCAGTTTCGAACCGAGTATATCGGGGCCGAGGATCTTGCCCAGTGAGAGGCCAGGGGTTGGGGGCGTTACGTGGATGAAGTTCGCGGTGGCAAGGAGAGAGAGGGAGAAGAGAAGGGGGAGATGTTGAAGACGCATCTCCGCAAGCAGATACCTTATCGGAGCTGCTCGGCAGCGTAAGAGAGAGGCGCTGGGAGATGGCTAAAAACTTCGGTATCTCCGAGTTTTCAGATGGCCGTGTCGGAAGTCAGCAAGGTAAATATAGGAGGCTACAGAGCTACTTGCGCGCAAGGTGGACGATGCCCTCGGAAGCTTTAAGATGGGTCGCCCCTTAGAAATAGGCGGCTTTTGTAAGAAAGTCCCCGCTCAATTAGGCATCAACGCGAGATGAAGCCAGTACCAACGATATGGTAAGGCACGAAGCGATTGGTTAATACGCGTTGAAATTGTCAGTTGTATACGTACCTAGATAGGTAGAGGGTGCTGGAAGACCCTCCCCAGCCTGAGAACTGCTCCACCCCCTATGGAACCAACACGGACATGCCGATTGTCATCAAGATGACAACCCTCCGAAAACCCCCGCCAGTCAACGGAGGGCGAAACAAGGCGGCCAAGCAATTTGACACACAATCACCAATCAGGAAGCTCAAGCCGAATGGAAGCGTGTGGTTCGACCACAAAATAGGCACAGAATGCCAAAGAAGCGACTGCTACGTCAGCCAGCCCACTAAAGGCTGGAAAGACGACATAGGCCCCACCGGCCAGGCCCATGAGCCCCTCATAACCTAAAAGCTTTTGGGCCATAGCACTCGCCAAACCGGTGCAGAGGTCGATGGGGTAAGCAATGTCACGTGGGCAAGGTGCGAAACGGAAATTTATGTTGCGGCCCGCACCCGAGATGGGTTAAGACAGGTCGCAGGTGAGAGTCACACCGAGGTGTGAGGCTGCACCTTCAGGGTCGAGGATCAGAAAACTGAATGCTGAGGCAAGCACTCTCAGCCGGGGGTGGACACACTTGTCATCGTGGCCGTATGTTACTATAGTGTACAGGAGATCTTCAGGACTATGGCGAGCCTTACGAGATGCGTCTGTGGCTACAGCTTCCGGCTCGATGCTAGCTCCACGCCGTCGCCCGATCGCCGTATTCTCCCTGCATCGTCTAGGACGATACCGCGTCGAAATATGACCTCACTGGTAGGATGGACATCGTCTACGCTCACTCTGTTTACACCATCATGGCCCATAGTAGCGTCGACGCCTCATCTTCGATTCTAGGCATCCGACCTAACATGCGACAACCCCTTCGACTAGTGAGCGATGCAGGAGCGGGCAAGGGCATAGTATTCTCCGCCTCCCTTTGCCACTACTCCATCCGTCCCTCAGTCTACGACCCGTGCGGCTGGACATTCCAGGAACAGGTGTTCTCCCACCCGCAGCTTAGGTTTTGACTACCCTTATCCATGAACTCACCGCTAGAATCAGCCGAAGAGCGGTGTGTTTTTGACAGTAAAGCATCAATGTGTTACTATCTTGGAGGAATTAACGACAGGATGCGCGTGCAAGTAAAACCATAGTAGCGACAGTTATAAACCACAGAAAGATCTCCAATCCGTCGAAAGCCCACCCAGTTCAAGTTACTATCATTTGAAAAAAATCAGGCATATGTGTTACAGAAGGCTTGATCAACCCTGTTCCGGCCGTATGATTTCCCCCACGAGTCCAGGTCCGCGAAGCCGGAGCCGAGGCCACCACAGCGGACAGATATCGTATTCACAAACTCGTTATATTCCCACCGAACGCAAGGAGCAAAATAATCCGACTTATTACAAACCCAGGCGACAGCGCCCCCGATTGTAACCCTGGCCGCCTCGCGAATATATGCACCGAAGCCCGTGTCGCATTGGTTGGTGAAGAGGCCCCAGGCGGTATTCCAGTCTGCTACATTCATACCCCCACCGCTGCACTCGATATGGTTCATCGGAATCCCGCGAGGAGTAAGGGCGGCGCTTTGCTTGTGAGTGAGCCCCGACAGAGGCATAAAGGTCTTGTTGGTGATCTGGCCGTCTGCGCCCAGTGTAGCGCGGTAATAGCCATCTGGATCGTCTGCGCTAGTAATTATACCACCCTCGAGGCTGGTATCGTCGTTACGGGGATACAGAGTATACCCAGTCGTGAATCCCGGCCAGTTATTACGCCGACTTGGCTGGGCTAGTGGCTTACACTGCCTCTGCGCCAAGTGGGCTACAGGGGAGTCTTGTGGAGGCGACAGTTCTTAGCGCGTAGTAATTCCTAATACGGTTTGGCTGGGCGAATAGTGCCGATCGTGCGCAGGAATCGCTGTGCCGGCAGGCAACTGCGGGCTCTACTTATCAGGGTTAGGGTTAATAAACCTAACAATATTACTTACGTAAGGAATAAGAATAGTTTATTATTTAAGGGTACAAGTCTACCTATCTATATAGGGAACTATTTTAGTATTATAGAAGTAGTATATCTAGTCCTGATATCCCGAAGCCCCGGGACCCCTGGACTGTGTAGGTATCCCGATGTCCCGGCCCTCCGGGACTATAGGACCTCTCTAATTGGCTGTATATGGCCTTTTGGCTCTGTCCTGAATGATTGGTTCGCCGTGGATGCCCCAGGTATCCACGGCCTAATGTCCAGACCTGGGTTATGATACTACTGTTCATAACCCCGCGGCGTACTGCCTTACAGTCTGACCCACCCTGGGTGCAGGTTGTAACAGAGACCTACTACCCGACCATTGGCCGGGCGGTAACGATCAGACGTGAATTAAGACTGTTTGAGCCCTTAAGGCCACAACTGCTCCAAGTCGCCGTGATAAGGGTTGGCAGACATCGTTTGCATCCTAACGACCGTTTGCACCTGTCTAATCAGCGAGAGGTCCCTACTGTTTGACGCCGCGTGAGGGAATCCTGCTCGCGCGCAAGCTGAGGTTGGGGTAAATTATGCCATTCGAAATCCAGGGTCTTTGTATGGACGCCCCCGACCGTCCGGGGTAGAGACTGATATTCTTTATTTTTAGTTATTGGACTACGTCAGCTGCGATCGACGACAATTTGTATCCTCAGTTGTCGACTCAGCACGACATTCGCACCCGAGACTTACAGCGCCGTGGCTAGGAAAGAGTGCCGTCCGAGTAATTTAGATAGGGGGGAGAAGGCAGGTGTGAATGGAGAAGCTGAGCAGAGCAACATTGATGACAGGAACACGCTCGTGTGGGTTTCTAAGCCCCAAGATAAAATGACGCGATTGTATTACCACCTCGGCAGTAAGGTCAGGGAGAGTTCGTTGTCATTGACTGTGCTGAGTTCTCTGCTAGGCGATTAAATGCCAGACACGAGCACTTCTCAGGAGCACCTTCCCTAGCCCCAATATATATTCTCCACCACAACACCGGTGACGTTGTATTCTTGTCGGTGATGCAACCAGTCAAACAGCTCAATGTACGGAACATTATCCATGGTACCCTGAAATAGAAACGTAAGCCTAACGTCCAGCATCCGACTGCATCTACAGAGACGCCATCGGCAGCAATTCCCAAGAACTTACCGGAAGAGTCAGTGTGTGGCGAGAACGGGACGCCTCCCCTAATATTTTTATCATGGGAATGGCGTAGATCATATCCGGGGCTTCGAGCGCAACAATCTGGTAGCATGCTTTGAGCCCTTTGCTAGTTTCCTCGAGGATCCATGCGCCAATGTCGCGAGTGTGAAGTTTAGAACCCGGCTGCAGTTGGAATCGACTGGCTCTCCTAGATCCGGCTGTGTATGGCGTTATCACATCAACACCGCTGTCTAGCAGAATACAACGGGGCAGTGATGCAAAGTCATTGGCTGTTGCGACAAACAAGGTGCTGCCGGCGGCGGGCTCCTCCTCTCCGAGCCCGATAGCCTCCCCCGATCTCAGACGATTGGTGTGAGGGTAGTCTTGGTCATCCAGCGTCACCAGGGCCCAGTTACCCGCCCATATTCCGAACCGAAGGTTTAAATCGATAGGCTTGTCACTTGCTAGTTGATAGGCCTGGATGGATGCGGCAACTCGGTAGCCGTCCGTCGGAGCTGGCTCAGCGTCGTCGCTAATAATGGCCGAGGTGGTGTCGTCAAGAACTTCGACCACAACTTCACTCTCGCCCCTGTCGATAGGGGGGGAGTAGAATGGCCTTTGCATATCATTGTCTGGAAATGGACTGGCAGCAAGCTCTTCCTCCGGTTCCCCGTTCTAGACTGTAGCCAGCGTGATGCCGTAATACGCTCGCTCCTCGCGCTCATTGACTGCAAGAACCACTCCGCCGATAGTGGCCATTGCATCGGAGTGCCGAGGGTCCCCTGACGTGTACAGGGCACCCACAACAGTCGATGGCTTATTTTTTTCGGTGACCAAGGGCTTGGATACCGAGACGTTGCCACGGTTGGACAAGAATCGAGCGAACCGAAGGCGCGGGGTGATGGCGTAAATGAAGCGGTCTGTGGTTGGATCAAGAGGCTGCAGATGCTGCGTTTGAAAGAATCGTCTCATGCTATGCTTCATTTCTTCCTTCATGGTTTCATAGCTGATCAGCAGACCCCAGCTTCCCACGCCGTCGGCGCTCTCGAAAAACGCCAACGAAAGACTATATCCGGGCCCAAGTGGTTGGCTTGTCGCCATGTGGAATAGGAGCCAATGCCGGCGGAGAAAAGTATCGTATCGCTCCAAGGTTTCAGCACTTGCCTGGTGCGGGACAATGCGGACGTGGTTACTGCTGTCCGCTGTCACCCCGAGGGGTTGTGGCTGCGCGTTCTGTAGTCCAAATACTGGGGACGCGAGGGGCGACACTAGGAGCGACAACAGAAAAAGTGGCACGGAGCTACGCATCATGACTGCTTCCAACCAGACGCTGAAACTAACTCCTGGGACGGAAAATAGTTCGAGTGAGTAGGAGCAAAGAAAGTCAAAAGAAGGAGGATGTTGGGGCCAATCTGATTTTCGTGGGAAGAGGCAGATTGCCCAATCTCCAGAACCAACAGCAAGGGACGTATCTCCCCTGTCCGCCCGCTGGGATGCAGGTGCGGGGCACGGTAGGATGGCTGACCAGATGTGCTCCCACCTAAACCGTCACTTATCTTCCCTAAGTACCTTCTAATTCGCCAGCTTCGGGCGTGCCGCTATGAAATGTGGCCGCAATACGCCCAGTTTTTCTACAGTTTCACTTAACCGCCTTTTTAGACTACAAGTTGAAATATGGGGTTTGGCTAATGTTTGCAGCATCGGAGGATGGATTGCTATTGGGGTTGTGTCAGAAGCGCTGCACTCTGGATTCTGTGGAATTGAAGGGGTTGTAACTGCGTGATTGTATTGCTTATTCGGCTCTCTAGCTCAGCCAGAGAACTGTCAGAAAGAAGGGGGTTCAGAGGCCCTGGGCATCTAGTCAGCGGAGCTGACTGGATACCTGGCACTGCCAGTACGCCAGTGAGCCTTAGCCACCAGAGTGACGAAGCCTGAATCCTGCAGAATAGTCTATAAAGAAGCCTCTGGCTTCCAGCCAGAGCTAGAACAATAGAGTGAACACAAGCAATACAATCACGCAGTTGCAACCCCTACAATTCCACAGAATCCAGAGTGCCGCGCTTCCAACAGGTGATGAGTCAAAGGGCCATGTTTCGTCCCGCATTAATCACGTGCGTGACATGCCTGATTTCCAACGTCCACACATTCTGGGCGGGGTCGTGGCAGAGAACGGTATGTGCCGTACCCGCTAAAGGTTACACCATCACCAATTCACTTGTTCGCACTCCTAGACCTTTCGTCGATGTTAATGATCCTTTCATGTGGACGCTGGACTGACGAGCTCTGTAACAGCTTCCTGTATGGCAAACCGATATGAAGCTACTGCTGCGTGCACTTCCCCAGCCCTCCGCCCTCCTATCATGTGACCAGCCACATACAGGTGAAAACAATGCGACTCTTGGAATGCGTCACGAATGGCGAGCTCCGCTTGACTGAGGATCTTTCCGACGATAAAACTCCTCTATACGCGATACTATCACATACGTGGGGACCAGATACCACTGAAGAGGTCACTTTTAAAGATATAGTGGATGACACTGGGAAAGGCGAGAAAGGATATGGCAAGCTGGAATTCTGTGCAAAACACACGCGCCGTGACGGTCTGCGATTCGTTTGGGTGGACACCTACTACATCAATAAATCCACTAGCGACGAGCTCCAGGCATTGATAAATTCTATGTTTCAATAGTACCGCAATGCCACTCGATATTATGTGTACCTTTTCGATTTTTCTATCACCAACTACGAGAAATATAGCGATCACTCTCAACTCTTTTCAGAGTCGAATTTTCAAGCTAGTCGATGGGGGGGTGGACACTCCAAGAGCTTCTTGCCCTAATATCGGTCGAATTCTTCACTCGCAAGGGTGCGTGGCTCGGCAATAAAAGATCTCTTAAGCAGCAAATCCACGAAATAACTGGAATACCTGAATCGGCAATTTAGGGAAACCCACTTTCTCAGTTTAGGGCTGATGAGCGATTAGCGTGGGCAAAGACACGCTAAACTACATGGCCAGAAGATCAGGTGTACTGTCTCCTCGGGATTTTTGGTGTTTTTATGCCGATAATTTACGGTGAGGGGAGGGAACATGCGATGTAGCGGCTTAGGAATGAGATTGGTTCCCCACAAAAGGTGAGACAATAGTTCCTGGCTAGATCTGGCTTAGCCACTTTCTCGATGAGAGCAAGTATCTCAATGAGGAGTATGTGGCACACATTACGCTTCCGGACCGGAAGACCCTGATGATTACTAGTCATCGCCTACTTTGTTTTGTCAAATGGAGTTTATATCCCTGGCGCTTTCTTCTCCCACTAGTCTACTACGTTCAGGGCGAGACAGTGTTCAAGAAACGGTAGGATGTACCTACACACTTATTAAGAAACTGACAAGAGAACCATGTGGGGTACAAGTGACCTTTCCCACAGATACGAATTTTCTAATTCCAATTAAGAGCAGAGAGCATCGGGATTACTTTCAGGAGAAACTTCAGTCTCCTATCTGTACATACAATAGGAAGCGCACCAGGACGAACTGAAGGTTAATAAAATCTTACACTTGCCTTCGTCTAAAAAAAATACTGCTCTAGATGATCGTGTTTTACGGAGTTTTAATGAGGAGTCTTATGTCAGTGCCTTCCCTGTAATTCTTCTGGAAATCCAGCTGCATATCTTCTAAACATAACTAGTTATTCAGCGTAGGAGATCGACTGTCACGACGCCGACTAAGGACTGAGGAAGGAGACTTGTTATTATGCGAAGAGGGTAAAAGGGAGGAAGTGTCACAGAGTAGATATATATTCCAGTGGTCTAGTGGTTGGTGCCTTGCTATCTCGTGCCGTTACACTAGATTATAGGTACGATAATAGTATTTATATTATATGACTTGCCTTGTCCTAAGGTCCCGAGGTTTAGCTCCGGGACACTGGGACCATCGTTACAGGTGCAGGTCCCGAGGTCCCAAGCATTGCGCTCTGGGACACCAAGGCCACACTGATTGGTCCGGCAGGGCTTTATGGGTCGTTGCACCGTGGGCCCAATGATTGGTTACATACAGTTAGTCCGTGCTTTCTCCAGAGGTCATGACCTGGGTCGTGACACTATCTTTTAATGTATTTACTGCATGAAGAGGTTTGCCACGCTTGCTAGCTAGGGCCGCGGTCCACTCTGTGGATCGTACCTTCCTTTTTGATAGTAAGTAGAAATCTATTAAGACTGTCACACGAAGTTACTTACTTTATGTAAGATCGTCGTATGAATCTATCCTGTGAAAGCTTCAAGAGAAGCTGTAGGGGTTATAACCTGCATTCCATCTTATATATAATCAGAATTATAATATATAAGTTTGGTTATTACAGGCCCTTTGCTAACGCGTAGCAAATAAGTGTGGGGTTTCCTGGTAACTACAGTGCCGACAGTGACATTACTGGCTTCGCATTATCTATAACGTGTCAGATAAACAGCGATTACCACTTGTCAGAGTAATTGAACGTTCTCTACTTTTTAATGCAGTAGTAATGCGTGACAGCACCACTGTTATGATCACTTCCAAAGCGACTAAAAAGTCAAGGGTTGTAATTGTTTAATTCAGTCCGCTCTCTAGCTTTGCCAGAGAGCTCTTTTTGTATATCTAAGTGCATGAATTAGATGGCAGGGTTGCGGCTGATCGACGTTTGATCGCCACTCTTCTTAAGTTAGGGTTACGATCTACTCTGTGGATTGTACCCTCCTTTCTGATATAACGCTGACACTAAAACATAACGTAGACTTAGGAAAGAGAAGAGGATTACAATTACTTCTATTCTGTTATAGTTATAACTCTACTGTATAGTAGAGACCGAAATAAGTACAGCTAGGAGTGAATTTGGCGTCTAGTCGTATATACTCTTTTTATATATTTTAAATATATAGACGTCTTAATAAGAGTATAGATTTATTTTCATATACACGTTATACTTATAAGTTACTAATGGGAACGTTTTTCGAAAAATGGATATAGATTTCCTAACCTGAAGAGCTGTGCCTAATTTTAAGACTGCAGGTATCTACCGTTAAAGGTAATATATTATTACAAATCTTTTACCAATAGTAACATATCACTAACTATATTACGATTATAATAACATTAAATTATACTCTTTATAAACGTATTCTAATCTAAAGTATACTTAATAATACAGTTAAGAGTAAATTAACGTCTTACATATTACTTATACACTTCTTATATAAAATAGACACTTAAATACTGTTGAAAAGCAAAAGGGGTCAAGGCATTGGAAAGCAGTGTGTGTTGAAGGTGATTAATTCTTTCTATCTTCGAGAGTGGAAGCCGTGTTATTATAGCCGTGAGGGTGGCCAGTGCACGGAGTGC
>Ga0247770_1002025_pt1 | contig 12955 bp, 9 predicted proteins | sample UWRJL136409B6_FD_179943 | JGI IMG/M metagenome (GOLD analysis project Ga0247770, IMG submission 179943) | Plant litter microbial communities from Arlington Agricultural Research Station in Wisconsin, United States - UWRJ-L136-409B-6 | ecosystem: Environmental > Terrestrial > Plant litter >... | reverse complement strand
GGAGGAGGGGGATGGGGGGGGGGGTTTGGAGGAGGTGCATTTGGTGTGAGTATTTGCTTTTAGTTTGTTTGTTTATTTATTTGGGGGGGTGGGATGGAGGGGAGGGCGTAGGGGATATGACACGAGCTAACAGGTGTGACAGGGGGTGTATTCGACAGAGTTTGGTGGTGGGGATGGTTGCGCCGCTGTTGATGATGGGGGGAATTTGCAACTATCTGTCTGAGCATCAGGATTTACAGCAATAGTTGAGAAAGGATCTGAGTTGGATCCCGACGGCCATTGAGGAGTTTGTGAGGCTGTTCAGTCCGTATCGGGGGTTTGCTCGAACGGTTTCCAAGGAGACGGTCATCCATGGACAGACTATCCAGCTAGGGGTTCCGATCTCGATGACATACAGCGCGGCGAACCACGATCCGACTGTCTTTAAGGATCCTCACAAGTTCATTTTAAACCGACCGAATATTGCCATGCATATGGGCTTTGGGAGAGGGAGGCATCGGTGTGTTGGGCAGCCCCTGGCCAAACTGTAGGTGGAATGTTTCAGCCCTTGGCGCCGAGGACTGGGCTAACATGGTGCAAACAGGGCTTTGCAAACTGCTTTGAGGACGTTGCTCAAGAAAACCAAGAGCTTTAGGGTCAATGGCGAGTTGCAGTTTGCGAGAATGCCAGAGATGGGCATCATCAGCTGTCCCTTGGAGTTTGAAGCTTGAGACCTAGCGAGCTTGTGACTTTAGTGCAAGTTTAGCCAATCCCTTTATCTCTTTCTCATTGTCGGCAGGAACGATAAGCACTCGATAAGAATTTTTGGGCCTTAGCCTCTAAAATCGTAGGAGTTTGGTTGATCCACTTTCGCCGATACGGCTGATTTTACTGGCTTGGCCCCCAACAGCCACCCTTGCTAGCTTAAAGTTGCCCGCTGCGAAAGATGCGGTATTCACGGTGTGCACATAAGAGTGCCCAAGTGCCAATAGTGTGTTAGAGTTCCTCAGAATGATTCCCTTTTGATGGCACCATTGACAGCTGCCATAGCGAACTGGTAACTATTCCGTACAAATTGACCTTTTCAGCAGTTCTGTTGAAGTATAGCATCTGTCTTCAGGGGTCCCTCCACCTCTGATCTTCACCCCACTTCTTATGGATTGGGCAGAGCAGATTGGGCAAAGCGGTGGCTGCCTGAGGCACATGCCTCGGATACCCCGCAACTCGACGACGCGGTCCCAACTTCACAGATCCCCTGGATCCAGCGCGGCATATTATTTTGCACCAAACCGTTGGTCAAATATCCCATTTGCCATCTCGCCATGGCCACTCTCCCACCCAACCCGTGGAAGGCATTGGGCATCGACAGGGCGGCGGATAAAAGAGAGATACGAGCTGCATACAAGAAGCTTGTCTTGAGATGCCACCCAGACAAGGTGCAGGACCCGACGCTCAAGGCGGTAAAGATGGACGAGTATCAGAAGGTTCAGCAAGCATACGAGTTGCTCATGGACGATGAGGAACGGATCAAGTACGAGGATCAACTCAAACTCCATGAGCTTCGAAAACAAGCGGCAATAATGGCAAGGAATATGCCCAATTCCTCGACGTCGCGCTCGAGTCCCCGGTCCTACGAAATCAGGATGGCAGAACCAAAGCGGGTGCCTGCCAAGTACGAAGTCGACTATTCTAAAGACAGAGCGTGGGAGAGAGAGAGGGACAGGGAGAGAGACGAGTTTGTCGAGTTTGCTCTCGGGCTATTCAACGAGGTATGTGTTAATCTGTGCCGCTGCTATAGTCGCTACCTCTCTGAGGATAGTTCTGGTCTAGAGTGCTGACATCACCGGCAGGTCAGAGGAGGGATAAAGTCTATTCCCGTCGTACCTGTACCTCCCGAGTCTGAGGGTCCAACGGCAGAGCCTGAGATGACCCGTGTGCCTGAGCTAGGGGATGAACAATACAAAACGCGGGAGGAAACGACAGCCAGTACTCCTCGGCACGCCAACTTGCGACCTGAGACATCTTCAAAAGCTCAGCCAGAGCCCGGTCCGGATTCTGAGGGTTCTGCAAAAGCAGAAAAGATCTACGCAGTCCCGCCAGCGCAGCTTAACCTAGAGCAGATGAACCCTGGCCTTGAAGACGCGCTTGTTGATATTGTTGCTATTCATGGACTAGGGGCAATTCCAGACATCACTTGGAAGGAAAAGAAGTCGGGCACCGTCTGGCTTTCCGACAAGAAGATGCTCCCTGCGGCGACACCACAGGCTCGGATTTTACGCTTTGGGTATGATTCCCTTTGGATGGGGAACACTCCCATTCGGACAACACTGTCAACCATCGCTATCAAGCTGTTGCTCTGCCTTAGCGTGGCCCGGGCTGTAGGCTGACTTCGGGACCGTTTGCCATGGTACTCCAAGCTGATGACAATGATAGGAAGATGTTGAGCGCCCACTCATTTTCATTGGGCACTGCTTTGGCGGGCTCGTGATTCAACGGGTATGGTGGCTACGCAACAGATGATCCAATAATGCACTGACGAGTACTGACGATCCCCCAACAGGCATTGATTCTGGCCAAGATGCAACCTAACAAATACCCCGGCTTTTTTGATTCATGCGTCGGGATCCTTTTCCTCGGGACCCCCCATCGTGGATCAGGCTCTTTTACACAAGAGAGTGCTCTACTGACGGCGATCGCCTCAAGGTCGGATCTCTATCAACACCTAGAGACGGATGTCTTGGAATCAATGACATCAAGGAGCGGGAGCCTTCTTGACGTCGCCGACGACTTCATCACTCTCTGTGTCAATGACGGGCTTAGTGTCTCATGCTTCTTTGAACAGCGTTCTTCCAAGCTTGGAAAAGTTATTGGCAGGAACGATATTCAGGTGATCGTGCTTCTTCTTGATTACAGACCAAATGGAATACCGCTTAAAACCGTTACCGGAGCTAACTTGGATACCTGTTCAGGAATTCATTGTCGATTCGAAGAGTGCCACGTTCGATGGCCATCCCAAATACGGACTTGAGGTCGATCATTTCAGCCTCAACAAGTTCGACAGTCCGACAGACCCAAACTACGTTCAAGTCTGCGCAGTCATTGTGGACCTCTACCAGAGAGTGATTAGGGGCCAAAAGTGGCGGCGCGTTAGGCGACAAAGGCAGGGAGCTAAGATGTCCCAACGGCATTCTGCCGGATCTTGGAAACATACAGAGGACCAAGAAGACGCCGAAGATGTACGCAAGGAAGCCATCCGAGAACTCCATGACGAAGAAGCCCGCAAGTCGGCGGCCATGCGAGAACTAGAGTACCAGAAGCGAGCAGCCGAAGAAAAACGCGCATCCGAGCAGGCATACTGCGAACGGCTCAAGAAGAACATGCTAAAGTACGGCGTGACGGACCCGGACGCCATCTTGCGATCGCACCCGCTCCCCCCTGATGCAAGTCTCAAGTCGAGCCAAGAGATACACGACAAGGAGAGATGGCATCAGAGCATACTCAAGGGGCTTTTGTCCTCCGAGGGCTTGGATGGAGGCCAGATCGATGAGATATTGAACGACACCGGAGAGACCATGATGGTTGGTGGTGTTGAGACGGCCTTTACACGGATAGCCTCCAAGTGGGTTTCCACTCGCACCTTGGACAGGTATAAAATCCCTTGGCAGTATGACCAGGTTCGTGATCAGCACTTTTTCTACTAGTCCTGTCCTCCCGTATTAGAGTCTTACCGCTAACATACCTAGCAGAACGACCGTTCAACCATCATCATCACCCGGTGGGTACCCGGATACGAGAAAGACTTCGTCTGGGACCACACATATGCACTCCGTACCGGCCGAGAAAGAAGAAGAGACGATGCTAGTCAGCAAGGAAAAGGAAAGCCGGATGCTAAGGATAACAGCAAGGAGTACCAGGAAGACGAGGGAAAAGCATGGCTCCTACGGGGGTGGGAAAAGTTCAGAGCGGCACAGAAAGAAGCCTCGAGCAAGGACCAAGGGAAGCCGACTCCTGACTATTCGGGCTCTTACCGAATCAAGTCTCCTGCTTCGACAACAGGATACTACGATAGCGACTACGTCCCCCCGAGACCATCCGCGCGGAGGGCAACCAGCGCAGAGTCGATGCGGTCTGCTCCTGACATGGACGAGGTCTCAAGACGGCGGCGCCATTCGCGGACCCTGAGCCGTGGCTCGTCACCGGTCAGAACCGCCAGGGAAGAACAGCCCACAGGATATGTTAGTGACCCGAATGACTCCAATGGCGGGCACAAACGCAGAACCCAGCGACGTGCCAGGGATCGTAGCCCAAGATTCTACACTACCGAGGATATCCCTCGTGTCTGAACAATCGCTATTCTATTACAACAAGTCGCTATCTGTCGCAATCCCCTTTGTTCCAGCCCGCGACAGCACTATGACGCTTTTTAAGCCGGTTATGCCCTATGGATATTTGGCATGTGGCTGAGCCTAATCGCCGAGGGCAATCACCAGGATGAATTGGAGCGAAAGTAGCAGGTAATGCAGTATCTGCATCTCCAGCCAGACCGCCGAGCAACATAAAATCCGGCCATCAGGATTACTGCATGTGGTTATCAGCCCATAGAAATGTGGAGCACCAGTAAAGACCGTGACGGAGACACAAAATGCTCATTTGGTCGAGTCGGAAGCTTCAGCCACTTTTGGCGTCGCGGCGTTCCTGTTGTACCCCCGACTGCACCGTAGCGTGGTCAGCACAGGGAGAAAGTTCCAACGCACAGTTCGTCGGGCGTTCCGTTGTTAAGACGAAGAAACATCCTTCCTAGAAATCGACAGGGGAAAGCTTTGGCCGGAAATGGCCCCGAATGGTCGCAAACAAGGGGGCTTCCAGTGGCCTGGGCATGTCAGGCCCCTGTTCTGGTCCTGCGAGAGTTGCCTTCGCAATCTCGCTTGTGCTTGTGATAATGGATGCACCGGCCACTTTGCGGCCTGTGTGTGCTCCCTCCAACTTCTTTTGACAGGCGGGCTACACTTCCTTCCCCTTTGGCCATTTCTGTCTAAAGTTGCAGAACAGGTTCGTTAGTGTTCCGATAGGGCATGCTCCCCCCCGCCACATCCGATGACGGGCGCCGACTATTCCCCTACTTTCTTGGGCCCTACGAGTGTACTATTTGCCCTTGCTCTTCTCCTATCGGCGGCGCGCATCTACTCCCGAATCAGACCGACATGGCGCATGGCCTGGGATGACTACACCATACTTTTGGCACTGGTGAGTGTCATCGACGCAGCAGAGCATCGTCCCGTAGATTCTAACGACAGGGGTCTTGCAGGTTTCGGGTGGTGTCTGGTTCGTTGCGACTGCTGCAATGTACGGATACGGCCGTGGCATCGAAAACTACCCGTTTGATCGTGTCCGATTTGGGCCGTTGACAGTCGTCGCCCAACTCGGGTGGCTTTGGTCCTTGAATCTGATCCGAATCTCCATGGGCTTTATGCTCCTGCGGCTCAAGGATGAGCGTCGCTGGCTCTGGCCACTGCGCGTCCTCATCGCCCTCCAGGTCTGCATGATTGTCGTGGCAACCGGGGTGCAGCTGTCCATGTGCCAACCTATCTCGGCAATCTGGGAGCCGACAGCGGGTGCGCGATGCCTGCCACCTGACAGCGTGCTAAAGTATGCCGTTGTGTACGACAGTAAGAAGCAGACTCAGCACCAAGCTACCTTACCTATGAAGCGTCGTGACCCAAAGGCTAATCTAATCCGTCACATCGCTCTCAGTCTTCAACGCCATCAGCGACCTTGTCGTCGCCACCATGCCTCTCACCTTCTTCGGCAAGCTGAACCGCACTCTGCCTGAAAAGATTATTATTTTTGGCCTGATGGCAGCCGGTCTCGGAGCCACTGCCACGGCGTGCGTGCGTGTCATCACCGTCTTGCGCTTCTACGAGGAATATTCGGCTGCTTCGCTGAATGCAAGAGGCGATTTACTTTGCGGGTTGGAAATGAATTTAGGAATCGTGGGCGCCAATCTCCCATGTCTCAAGGGACCTGCACAGGGCTTTCTGGTCCGGACTGGCCTTTTCTGCCGATCGACGTCGGCCAAAGGCTCGCCCGATAACTTTCTCAATCACTTTACCGATGGGGGGCACATCCGGCGACAGATATTCCGCCTCGAGAACTCAATCTGGAATGATGAGGAGCGATCGCGATCAGGGACCGAAACCGGTCCAGGTGAGACGGGGATTGCTGGACAGGCTGTGACGGATAAAGCGGGATGATGCGACGATAGATGTAATAGAGACATAGGGTAGACAAAAAAAGAACTCATGCAAAAGGTACCACGGACGAGATTGTGGGAGTTGGGTGCGCTGAACTTTGGATTCTACTCCCTTGTTGGGGGTTGTGGTGGCCTCAGTCTTACATCTTTAATATATCTTGAGGAATCTTGGAAAGGAGACACTGAGGTAACAAAAGGATGGAAGAGGTCGGCCATCGTCCAATTCTACGCTGTCCAGATACGGCCGAATATCGGCAAAGTCACATGCAACCATGATATGCCAAAAAAACGAAATACCTCTATCTAATCGACATGCTCTCCAAGCAGACGGACCAAAGATTACAAGTAACCAAAGACAAAAACGAACTGGGAACAAATCACCGACTCAGGGGATGACAAGGAGAGGAAAAGAAAAAAAAGATAAAAAAGAAACAAAGAATGAGTGGAATGGGTAATGGTCCCAACCCCTACCCAAATCAACCAACGAATATGGTTCGTATCTCAGGTAGCTTCCTTACAACCCTTAGCAGCTTTGGCTCTAATGGCCGCTTACCGGGCTGCCGCCGCCCGACTGAGCTTATTTACGACTTTGATAAAGTGACTAGCTGTCTCGTTACGTCAGCGACGGCCGGCCGTTTCCAGGACTGGATTATCGATATAGGTGCGCAAGTGATTCAAGGACGCGATATCTTGGGATTTTCTCAACATCGGACTCGCAGTTAAAGGGCTGACAAAATGCGTCTTAGGGTTCATATCTAAGGGATCGTCCACCCAGCACTTGAATCTTAAGCTTTTTTATCAGCCTATTTTTTATTTTTTTACTTTAAGAACACAGGGAGGAGGAAAAGATAAAGGTAACATACAGAACACCTCTTCACCATTAGGATAAGCTAAACCTAGGTTAATTAAAGTAAGTACATTGTTAAGGCTAACTATAATACTAACAGGACTAATATTATTATAAGTCTAATAATGTTATAAAGGTAATTGATAGTTAAAGTTAACGTGTGTGATAAGTGAGTTAGCCAGATAAGCGAGTTGGCCACTTTCCACCACTTAATCTAAACTATTATTAATTACATAACTATTGAACTGGTGTAATGGCGTAACAGGGAAGAAACTATAAAGAGAACCACACCCACAAAACGTTATTATCAGCCTGAAAGGCCGACTCCCAGACTACTAGTCGTCCGATTAGAGGGACATAAATGTAACTGACGTAGAAAAACAGATACGTACCTAATATGAAATAAAACCTAGTATGTGACGGTACCTAGCATGGAACGGAGCCTAGTATAGAATAATAAAGGAAACGCGACTGTGGATTAGGTTATCTTCCTTTGATCGAAGGGCTAGAATGTCACTGGGCTTTTAATAGGAGGTCTTTGTGGTGAAAATCGTCGAATCGATTAATAGTTGAAAGAAGTACGGTTTAAAGAACTGCGCGGCACAGCCCCTTTTTAATAGTAGCACGTGCTAGAGAACGCATCGCTATATACATAAACGGCTACAGTAATATTACACACAGAGCCTAAAAAGAACGACAGGGTCGACTTAAACAAACGCCCCGAGTCACTATAACATTAGGAAATAACAATAATTGAACCAGAAATAGATAAATCAGACAATTCTCTAGCCTCTTAACAAGTGCATGCATTATAGCCAGGCTTGCCGCACAGACTACAGCACTGAATCTTCGTGCAAGACCCCCTTGCGTTATTACCACTTTATTAATTTTCTTAAATTACCTGCTTACCTACAGCCTTCTAATTTAGTAAATCCTGTGCCTCTTATACAGTAAGTGACTCTTTAAGCTACATACATGTTTTTTTAGCCTTCCGTTGCTTATTAAGTGCCTTATTAGCCTTACGTAATACTAAGACTTCTATATAGAGAAGAGTGACTTTATACATTACAGCTATTATACCTCTAGCTAATCGATTTACAGCAGTTAGCATTAAGGTTAGATAGCTGCTCTAATGGTTAGAAATTTGAGTTTTAATAAATGCTAACTGTAAGGTAGCCTTTTAAGGGTTATATAGCGTTTGGGAGACTTAAGGTAATACAGTAGTTAAGCTTAAGGCTAGAAGTGTTAAGGTCTGTTAAAATGCAAAAGGGGTCAAGGCATTGGAAAGCAGTGTGTTAAAGGTGATTAATTATTTCTATCTTCGAGAGTGGAGGCCGTGTTATTATAGCCGTGAGGGTGGCCAGTGCACGGAGTGCATTGGCCACACTCGCTTCTGCGAAGCGAGGTTGGCTGACTGAATACGAGGTTGGCAGTGGAGTCTGGCGTTCTTGGCTGTGCAGATCCACAGATACAGCCGCGGAGCAGCTGCGTAGATCTAGCCACACTGTTCTAACCACACTAGCCGGGTTAGGGTTGTAAAAACCCAACAAAGGCTTATATCGGGACGAAGCTAATTATCTTTTTTACCTTTATAGCTAAGTCGCTTAACCACGTCTAGAGTGTGAGATATGCTTACGCCTTTATAAATAGTGCTAAATAAGGCGTAGAAGGTATTAAGGCCTCTCCTAATAGGATTTTCCTTAATTATCTTTAAGAACTAATCTGTTATAATGGAATGCGCTTAAGGGAGAGGAGGGAATATAAGAAGTTATAACATATAGTCCATTTAAGCTCACACTTAATTGTTAGCAGAATTTCAGGATTAGTCAGCTAAGTTACAACACCGCCCAGCTCCATACTCTCTACTATAGTTACTGCCATTTTAAAGGCTTTATAAAGTCATTAGTGTAATTAATTATCATAACTTAATATTAAGATTTATTTCTCTTTTAATAAAAAAGCTTAAACTATCTCCAGCTTAGACATTATAATTAATTATAAGGCAGGTCCACTCCAGGTGGTGGGATTTCCACTTAAGCGGATCCGCTTAAAACGTGCTCCCTATTAGGCTGAAAGTTTAGTTAAATATATATATTCCTCCCTATCTAGTTATATTAACTGAAAAACTAAAGCTCCTCCTCCTCCTCCTCTTTATATTCTTCTTCCGTATTATAACTTTAAGCTAACCTAGTTTCTAAAAAAGTCTCAATTTCTCCCGTTTCCCTTAAATTTTTATAAGGGTAGTTAGGAAACTACGCGTTCTTAAGGTTTTCTTTAATAAAAGGGCCTAAAGGGTAGATAGGGGATCACCTTTACTGTATATTAGGGCTCCTCTTAGACGAAGACGTCTTAGGATAAGTTATAAGAAGGCCACTTCTAGATATACTAAGAGTCTTAAACTTAAAAGTCTTAAGAGGATATATAAGGGTTCTTAACTGCCCTTTACCTCCTAAATACATTACTAAACATTTAAAGGGTATTTTATACCTTAGGGACTTAAACGCTTTTTAAGAGATATTTATTACATCTTATAAAGGATTAGGCAACTTAGTTAATTATATTAACTAATTTACATTCACTTAGATTTCTTTTCCTTTATCCTTTCTATCCTTTTATTTTATATAACCTTCTTTACGTAGGACTGGCTGATACTTAAAAAGATATTTAAGATAAGCAGTTTTATTATTAAAGTCTTATTAAGTTAGTTTAATTTAGAAAGTAATAAAGACTAATCTAGAGGGAGAAACGGGAGGTTAAGCTAAAGTTTTAACTCTTTTTAAGATATTATTTTATAAAAATCCAGGAGTTTTATCTAAAAGGGGGCTTATTACTTTAGGCTCTTTACACGTATAAGGCTAAAGCACCCTGTAATTAATATTTAATTTAAGGTAATCGTTTAAGTATGTATTTTCCCGTTTACTAATAGCTAGTTCTATTTACTAATAAGAGAGTTAAGTAAAGTTATTTATCTATTTATAAGTATATTTATTAGATATAGCTGATGGATTGCCTGATTAAAGGGGAAGGGGTGTCTTAGATAAAGCCCTTAAATCGCTTCTATTTTGTTTTTTAAGGACTTTTAGTTAATTAGTCTATATTGCCCTCCTTTTTCCATTCTCCACTCGATTCTTTAAAGGGGAGGTAAGCTGGAAAGGGGGTAGGACCGGAGATTGCTTAAATGGCTCTGCTTTCACCTAACCTGACTTTTTAATAAGGTCAGCCCCCTTAACTTTCCTTTTACGTTATAATAAATTATAATGATCTTGTAATGGCTTTGGTGGTGGGTTTTAATAAGGTGTGCACGGCTTGCTAAGCAGATAAAGTCTCTTATTACACCTTAATGTTTAGATCTTATTATGTAGATAAAGCCTTACATTACATCTAAGTGTTTAAATATTATTAGTAGACTCTTAGCTTCGTAGATACGACCTCCCGCCACGTCTAGGTGTTTAGATTTCATCGCGTAGATAAAGCCTTACATTGTATTTAAGTGTTTAAACGTCGTTAATAGACTCTTAACTAAGCAGAGGAGACCTCCCGCTACGTTTAAATATTTAGATATCGTTAAAAGGCTCTCTACTCAGGGAATAAGCTAAGATAATAAGCTTTAATAAAGTGCAGCTATTTTAAGATTCTGTTATCTGTTATATTTTAAATGGCTAAGGCGTATATAACAAGCTTTAGCTAGGAACTGGGGATCACCTTAACTGTTTAGTAATGTCACATTACTCCACTGCCTTTCTCTTTAATTAAGGTAATGTAAAGTTTAGAGAAAGGATTAAGGGTTAGGATAACAGTTAGCGATTAGTACTCTTATTTTAAAGTAGGTTTTAAATCGTTTACTATATAAAGCCTTCTGGAACTTAGGGTTAAATAGAGAGCTTATATGCTTATTGATGTTTTAATAGCTGTCTTTCAGCTGCTTTACTAAGGAGCTTAAGTGAAACGGAACTAAGAGGTTAGATTAAAAACCACTTTATTCCTATATCTATTATCTATTACGATATATACTCTAGTACTAACTCTTATATTTCACTACCAGGACGTGTTTTTATAAGGTGGGGGGGATGGACTGGAGGATATCTCGTTAATGGCGATCCCCTAAGCCTTTTAGCTTTGGGAGTAATTAGAAATTAGATTAAAAAGCGCCGTTCTTAAAGATTTCGAGATATAGGACTTTAAAAGGTAAGTAATCTATTATATAGTTTATATAAACGGCCTCTTTTAAATTACTTATTAAGGAAATTTCAAACACTCTCCTTATCCTAAAGTAAAATATTTAACCCCCTTACATTCTATACTTAATTAAATCTTAATTTTTAATTAACCATCTGTCTTAAAGGTTAAGCATTTATAGATCCTATATCTAATTAACTATAAGTTGCCTTATTAGCTCTTCTAAAGCTGATTCAGCTCTAGCAAGTAGGATTAAAAAGTGTAGGCTATCTTTAGACCGTTTTAAGTTAGACTGGTTTAAGTGCCTGATAACACTCTGTTTAATGTAGTTTACCTTATAATGTATATTTCCTGTTTAAGATCGCTATTTAAAATCTGTTATTAAGATAATAGCCTTTTAATAGGGGATTCCTGGGAAGTCTAATATAAGCGTATTAGGATTCTCTAGTATATATTAGGGTGGGGGTGCCTGTATAAGATACTATTTAACACTGGGAGGGATAAGGGCTGGAATAGGATTAGGAGGCTAAACTAGAGATTACTTTTCTAATACTTTCACTTAGTTTAATAAGGGATTAAACTAGTTAAAAGACTTTATAACCTGTTATTAGTGAACTATTTTCCAGATAATATCACTATATAAGGGTGCATTTATTATCAGTGATTATTACGTAAATAGGTTAGGTGTGGGCCCTTATAGTTAACTAATTAAAGCTCTGTAAGCTGGGATCTCTGTAAGTAACGTATTTTCTAGGTTTATTAGGGATTCTGTAACTGTTTTAAGCCTAAGGAGAAGTATTATAAATTATAATAACCCTTTTCTAATCTGTTCCCAGTTGGATTAATAGTTAGGGTTTTATAAAGGGGATCTGCTTTATAACCCATCCCCCTTCTTTAATACTTTATAACAGTTAATACTATTTCAACTATTATATTAAGATAATTCTACTATCTAAGAATTTATAAGGGTTTACAGTGCCGTACTGAAGATTAGCTCTTCCTATTATATTTTACTTAGGCCTTTAGTTATAATCTGAATTTATAATCTTTTAAGGGGTTATATAACACTTTATACAGGCGATACTATTATCACTTTATCTATAATAAGGCTAGGAGCTAGATAACTAGAAATTAGAGGATTAAGGGTTTAAGAACTTAACGGGGTAATTATAAACTATAATGACCCTTCTTTAACTTATTCTTAACAGTAACAATTAAGACTTTATAAGAAAGTGGATTTATTATGTAACCTAGCTCCTCTCCTAAATACCTTACAGCGTTTACGATTATAATCTTTAATAAGTTAAGGCAGGTTCTGTAAACTCATTTATAACTGGCTAACTAGCCCCTTATACGGCCTTAATACCTCTTCTAACGTTACAGCAGTCAGGCTAGGAGGAGGAATTGGAGATCATTACACTATCTTACTTCGTTTTTAATAGTTTTTGAAGATAAGACCCTAGGAGGTGGGAGATTTACTACATAGCTTACTCTCCTACCCTTATAGTTTGTAACTGTTGGTTTCTAGCCCCAGTGGGTGAAACCCCCTGAATTCCAGTTGCCACAGCGGAGCTGTGGAAGCCTCTGGAACCCAGTAAGTCATACAAGCACTTACGTGGCCTACGGCCACTATTCCAATCCTGTATAGTAGATAGAAGGCTCTGGAAGCCGACCACAGCCTACAAAAGGCCCTCTCCTCTCCT
>Ga0247770_1002024_pt1 | contig 12959 bp, 18 predicted proteins | sample UWRJL136409B6_FD_179943 | JGI IMG/M metagenome (GOLD analysis project Ga0247770, IMG submission 179943) | Plant litter microbial communities from Arlington Agricultural Research Station in Wisconsin, United States - UWRJ-L136-409B-6 | ecosystem: Environmental > Terrestrial > Plant litter >... | reverse complement strand
CCGCGGAGGATGGAAGAGCGACTTCATGGCAGACGAGAGCGGCCGCGCGATTGATGTCTTGCCGGAGGTCGCCATCGCGCGACTTACTGCGCCCGGTGGCCCTCAAACACCGCCGCGGCACATTACGTTCGATCGCGATGACTCTCGGTCGGACAACGTTGAGAGGAGCAGCCGGGCTTCTAGGGGACGACGCACACCGGCTGGGTCAAGGCATGGTCGACTCACTAGCATTGACGACATTAGCATCCATCCGGCGAGCTTTCGACAGGAGATTATGGAAGCTTGCAAACCTCAGCCGGAAGAAGAATCTAGCAGCGAGGGCAGTGTGGAGGAAGAAAACGCTACTGTGGTAGCACCCGCCGAAAACAGCCCGTTGTTGACGGCACAAGTGTCAAAGGGAACATACGGCTCGCGATCGACATCAAGACGTTCTCGACGGAACTCGGGTATCCACGACTCACATAACCACAGCAAACCCAAGAAATCCGGCGGAAAGAGTCACGGACATAGTCATGGTGACATGGGAATGAACGCAATGGTGCTGCACGTCATTGGGGATGCGCTGGGCAACGTTGGAGTCATCCTCACAGCACTTGTCATCTGGCTGTCAGATTGGCCAGGCCGTTTCTATGCTGATCCAGCTGTCTCACTGTTTATCACGCTCATCATCCTCCGGTCCGCCATCCCCCTGACGCGGACAACAGCCAAGGTGCTCCTTCAGGCCACGCCGAACGGCATCGATGCGAACGACGTCAAGGAGGACATAGAGTCTCTGCCCGGCGTCGAGGCTTGTCATGACGTCCACATTTGGCAGCTCTCAGACACGACTATAGTGGCATCGATGCACGTTCGCGTCAAATTTCCCGTGTCGGACAAAAATGGCGAACAGTTCATGGAGCTTTCGCGACGCGCACGCAGATGCTTCCATGCGTACGGAATCCACAGTGCTACGATCCAGCCCGAGTTCTGGACCGGTACCGGCAGCGGCTATGAGGATGGAAACGGCGTCGCACTTCGTATGGACGGATCTGCATCCGCCCTGCCGGGTGGCGGGGACGTGTGTCTACTTGAGTGTATCGATAACTGCGAAGCCGCCGCGAGCTGCTGCGTCGCAAAGCCGAGACCGGGGAGTAGTCGGTCGGGGACGGCGAGCCACCATTCGAACCACAGCCATTCAGAAGGGTCGACGCATAGCCACCACTAGAGACGTCGCCATAGCTCTGATGTTGGTATTTTTTCTGGGTCCCCTTCGTGTCTGAGAAGCCATCTGGTCTCGGGTTATCACACGGATTGCTACGCAGATGTTTATTTCCCGAGGAGTGTTTTTTTTATCTGTCTTGAGTACGATGGCGGCTTATCACCAGCATATCTCACACAATAATGGGGTTGGGAGGCGTTTTGGAGCGTTGGGCCCTCTGTTTGGCTACAGCGAGTATTTTTTTTGGTCACTTCTTAGCATATGTACGAAGCAAGGCGATGGGCTGACAAAGTCCTTGTGTACTGTAATTATGGCATGGAATCCATCCTAGGCATTGGGAAGAGCTATGTTTGGTTGGAGTTTGTGAGCTTTTTGGTTTGTTTTTGTCATGGGCGTCTAGAAAGCCCTGATCCATCATTGTCTCCTGGCACTGGTTGAACCTGCCAAGGTGAGCCGCGTGCAAGAATTCAAGATCCAGGGTTAGGGTATACTTTGCCGAGTCATTCGGTCTCACTGTTGCGAGGTAGCCCGTAGGTCCATCTTATCTCCGATTCGACCTTCGGTATGAGTCCCGATCACCGAATGACACAATCCCGCTCATCATTGACAACTCATAACTCACAAACTGCACCTCAGTCTTGTCCGACACCGTCATATGGCTGGTCCAATATATCACCCCTGAGAGCTACCTGTATATTTTGACGATCGCTTCGATTCCACATAACCAGAACATTATTTTCATCGATCCTCTCGTTCAATTGACCCCTCCCCACTTGCTCTTTCCTGTAAACCGCCCTCAATGAGCACTCCCAACCCAAACCCTGACCTTGAGACATTTCGCGAGCAATGGCGGGCTGAAGTACGAGCCAGGCGTCCCGCTGCAGAACAAGCTGCTCGCGCGGGCCCCTCAGCACCGGCAGGCGCCCCACGGAAACCCCCCCCTCCGCCAACGAAGAAGCCCGTGGTTTCTCAGGATGGCGATGAGGACTATGTGCCACCCAAGAGCTTTGGTGAGCCTGTTGTGGCGCAGGCGACACCGGAACGAGTATTGGGCAAGGCTTCGGAACCTGTTTCGGCACTCGACCACTATGAGAAGGCCGTGGAAAGGGAGGTTGCTGGGAAGCTGGGAGATAGCTTGAATCTCTACAGAAAGGCATTCAGGGTGGGTCGGACCTTTTGTTGAAATGCATCGCGCTTGTGTTCTTTTTGCTGATATGGGGGTTTGTCTCCCTCCTTTAGATGGATGACTGTGTGGACCAAAAGTACAAGAACAAGCACTTCCCCCGAGCGCCACCAAAGCCAGCCCAGGCTGGTTCGTCTGCCGTTGTGAAGGGCCCCGTGGCAATGGCAGAGGTGCAGGATCTTATTGCCGGCTTCGCTGGACTGTCTATTGAGCCTGCCGGACCCCCGATCGAAGGCATGTCGGCGCCTCCCTGTCCGATTGCAGCCCTACCGGATGAGATCTTGGTGCACATTATGCGAGATGTAGCCACCCTAGATGTCGGTGACTTCGTTCGACTTGGGCAGGTTTGTAGGCGGCTGGCCTACCTCGTTGCAACTGAGGACCAAATCTGGCGGCGTGTCTGCCTTGGTAACGAATTCGGATTCGGGGGAATGCACTATCATTGGCAGAAACAAGTCACTTGGGGTCCCCTGACGGCAGAAGACCTCGTCCGCGAAGCAGAAGAATCCGACACCCTTGCGGACGACTCTGACGATGGCAAAACTACTGCCCCGCCGCTGACCCTGAAGCAACGCGCCGAGAGACATGCTGAAGAGAGCAAGGCCAACACATTAACTTTCCATGAGTCGCTATACTCGACCTGGCAGAGAATGTTCCGACTTCGTCCGCGTATCCGCTTTGGCGGCATTTATATTTCTACTGTGAACTACATCCGCGCCGGCATGCATAATAGTAACTCGATCGCGTGGGGCAGTCCCGTGCACATCGTCACATACTACCGCTACCTACGTTTCTTCCGCGATGGTACTGCGCTCAGCCTACTCACCACCGCCGAGCCGGCTGACGTTGTCCACCATGTGACGCGCGAGGCCGTCGCACTCCATGCTGGCGGTGCAGCGCCGCACCTTCCCAGCGTGGTGGTTCAGTCAGCACTTCGTGGTCGCTGGCGTTTAGCCCACGCGGGCGACAATCCGCATGCCTCGCTCAGCGAGGTCGAGGGCGATGTGATCGTCGAGACCGAGGGCGTCAGCAAGTACATATATCGACTAGACCTCGCGTTGCGGTCTGCCGGCAAGAGTGGCACCAAGAACAACAAGCTCATCTGGCGAGGCTTCTACAGCTACAACCGGCTGACGGATGACTGGGCCGAGTTCGCGCTCAAGAATGACAAGCCCTTCTTCTTTAGTCGGGTAAAGAGTTACGGTGTCAGGGGGGGGGTGATTTACCTCGACTGTCGTCCCAAATCGAGTGACTGAATGGTAATATCCCCGCTTCCCGCCGCGCGGCAATATCTTGTGGAGGTGCTGCTTACGTTGAGCGATGCCGACTTGGTTTCAGAGGCAACCAAAAGAGATAGATCAAGATAGAGAGTTACTACAATACGCAACAGTGACTGATCTAACTATGGTGATTTGGCCTCTTATGTCCAAGATGCATTGCCCTCCCCTTTTCTTCAAGGGGGCATATATAAGTAAATATTAATACAAAGTAAATATCAGTCGTCGACGTCTACCAAAAAGATGCAGACATCTTGGTATCTTTCACCGCACAAGGTGAGATAAACCATCCCAAGTCCAAAAAGGCTCAAAACCTTCACCAACCCTGGCCCTTTTGCCGTCGCGATACCGCGCGATTCGTATACATAATACATGTCAATTCAAGAAACCTCCCATAACGTTGACTGAAGTACCATGTCAACCCTTCCAATTCTTTTCATGGGAAGCCGAAAACGCCAGGTTGATCCCCACACCAAATCAATGCCCATTGTTCCCCATAGTCCATGCCTCATACCTATATATCTTTTTCCTTTTCCTCTTTAATATGTATCGTGAACTCGCGGTGTTCAAAGCGAACAATATGTCGTAACAAATGTCAAAATCTTCGTCGTTCCGTATCGATGAGCGCATTGTGGAGGCTCGAAACCCAAGCAGAAAGGCCGACTTCAGTTGCCTAGTATTCGTAGCATCTGTCGCCATCATTTCTCATCGGCGCTTCACCGCCAAATGTGAGTCGTAGTCCCATGTACGCTTGAGCCCACCTTCGTAAACACTGGCAACCGATTCTTGCCACATAGCGGGCGTCACAAACGTTTGCGCCGCTGGGTATTGCTGCACTGTAATCGGCTGAGAGCTAGATTGGAGCTGAGCCTGAGCAGCTTGCATGTCTTGGAGAGCTGCCGAATCCGAGGAAGAAACGCTTATAGAACTGGCCTGGGCTGTTACCGAACCCGGTGATGCTTGGACAGGTGCGCCAAACGAATTGTTCCATTGGCTGTATTATTTCGTCAGTTCTGCGCAAATTCAAGCCCGGGCAAGAAATTCTTACTCGAAGATACGGGTAGGGTTCCAGGCTGGAGAGTCCGTCAAGGACATAGCATGCTGAACAGCCGAGACTTGAGGCTGACTAGAAGGCATCATTCCCAGTGACTGTATACCAGGCGAGTCACTCTTACTGTCCAATGGGCTGGCCGAGACTGGTGGTGAGAGGTAACTGACTTGGGAATGTTGTAACCGGCTCTCGACCTGTTGGTCGATCGACCCTGTCCGCGACATTTCCGGGCGGAAGCGCTGCCCAGGAGGCGTTGGGTGGGATGAGGAATTTGGGCTTCCATAAGGGAAACTTGGCTTCAAGACAAATGGTTTCCTGATATCTGCAGAGAAAGCTTCGCGGACGGAATCGATTTGTTTTTGCATGTCCGGCATCGGCCATGCCACCATGCATTTCTCTAAGATACGCATATGACGCGTAAAGTAGTCCCTGGCCTCCGAGTTCAGGTCGGGATCTGGCGACGTCAATGCAACCTAACCCGATGTTAGTTCTTAAATCGAAGGGCGGTGAAGAGGAGACGAGAGGCGTACGAGATGCAGCACTATACAAGCCAGCACTGCGTAGATTGTGAAGTTGATACCGCGCTGCATACACTGTAGCCCAGGCAGGCCGAAGGAACCCACGACCGACTCTTGTAGCCTGCAGAGCATTTTTGCGGCGTTGTATGACACCAGCATATGTTGCTTCCACTGGCCGCCCACGCCACCCGGCGACATGAAAGCCAGCTGCGGTCTATTGAAGAGAATTACACTCAAGCAATAGTACGAATGGAGGTTTCCGACGTAAGCTGACGGCAACCATGGGGGCGATCCGTCAGGAGGATAGCTGACTGCCATGTCTGTAGGTAGTTCGTTCAACCAGGCGTCAAGAGCGGGGCTGATCTGTACGAATTCGGGATCGATACCCCAGTCTTTGCTCTTGTTCTTCTTGAGCCGCCCGTAGGTCACCAGCATTCGACTGACGTTGCGAACCACCCTCGCAAGGTAGGTAAAATTTCGAGATACGTGGTATTCCGACTCATCGCCATTCGCAATCGGCCGCGGAACATCGAAATCGACGGTATCGAGTTCGACTTGAACATCGAGTCTCCCTATTTTGAGGTGAGCACAAGCTTATCGACTAGGTGTGCGGCGGCACGCTTACCTTGCGAGGAACCGATCATCACTTCGCATACAAAGATAGTCTGCCAGATTCTATTCTTCAACCGACACTCAGACTGGCTAGACCCACAGGGCTTTCCAGCTTGGTGGTCAGTAAAGTGTTCGTCCAAGCCCAGGTCCTTGCCCATCTGAACGCATTGGACAATGCTCATCCATGATCGGTAGTAGTAACCCCGCTTTGGCGCTTGTTCCCTTGCCTTTAGGATTATCATTAGCGCCTGGAGTGTGCTTAGCCTAGGCACGTCCATGAAGGAGTCGGCATGCCCTGCTCGGGTTAGCTTTGCATCTCGGTGCTGGGAGGATTCGGAGCGTACGAGTTGCAAGGGCGATCCATTGCTGGCCCTGGGAAGGCTCATCGGCTAACCGACCGGCAATCGCAAAAATGGCCTCAAGAAGTAGTGGCGAGATGGAATCTCGGTTGCTTTGCCACTGGTGGTAGACGGACTCCTTGTCCAAGACTGGCACATAAGGGTGTGCGTTTGTGAAGTACAGGTCAAAATAATGAAGAACTGTCTCGTCGTCGGGCATCAACTCGGGTGGGATCCTAACCCTCGAGCCAGGCCCAGAGACCATTGGCGGTAGAATGCTCTTATAATCATCTGAGTCTTCCAGCGCCGGCTCCTCGTCTCTTGATGGGTTGAGTTTGCTGTTCAAATAAGGGGCTGTTCACCGGCATCAGCCCTCATTCAGCTGCAAACAAGCACGCCAGTCTTACCAGTTCCTGTCTCGTTGACCTTCAAGGACCCTAGAAGATCAGCAAGGTCTTGTTGAGCATATTCGGACTGGTATGCCTCTGGAGATTCGGGCTGAGACGCATGTCGTAGAGGCGGTGTTGGAAAGGCAGTCTGCGTAGGGTACCGCTGATCGGCCACACTCACAGAGGGGTGTACGGTGGTGTAATGCAGACTATGTGCGACAGTTTGAGGCTCAGTGTACTGCACTGAGTGATAGAGCGCGGCGGGATCTTGGTACGCCGGTTGTGCGAACATCGACGCAGGTTTTGGCGCATGAGCAAGAAGCTGCTGGTGTTGCTGTTGATGTTGGTGCTGATGCTGCTGCTGCTGTTGTTGTTCGTGTAAAGGCACCGGCTGTCGAAAGCTCTCCTGACCTTGGGAAGAGGAATTGAATTGTCCCTGCGGGGGCTCATAGACTTGCGGTTCGGTGGCTCCATCATATCCATTTGGTCGTACACAGTGAAGCTTTAGGCGTACGCATGCGGCACAAGGCCAGGTGTTTGTAGTAGCGGCATCGCATTTGATCTTCCGTCTTCGACAGCCCTCGCATGCCCTCATCACTAGCACGGTTAGGCAAGTCAGCTCAAGTTTCCGAACTGCTCGGAAAGGCGTCGATAGCGCGCCTCGGCTCCCATACCCTTCAACCTCTTGTGCCGGTTGTGCTCGTCGACAAATACATAATCTAGCGGCAGCTGTTAGATGAGACGGGCGGGGACAACTGAGAAAGGCTTATTATGGCAGGCGCACTCTTTTGGGTCTCGCGCGGCTGCTGGTACGTCGGCGGCGCAAAGGTGAATGCGCCCATCTGTGAGTCGTGAGGAAGTATCCGGCGCACTGTAGGATCGTTGGACATGGTGAACTGGGCCCTGCACGGACGCTTCGATGAAGAATTGCTCGCAGTCAAGTCATGGGATGAACCGCAGCGATATCCCCATTCGTTTCCAACATGCGGTACGCAAAAGGGGCTGCGTCTCCGGCGACGAGCACGGCGCGGAGGAGTCGTTCGGATGGATGCAGCGGCGACAGCAACAGAGAGAATCGACCATCCGAACAGGGTGGATTTCGAGGGGGGGTTATGAACAACAGTAACAGCACTGGCTGGTTCCTAGCCAAGTGTTGGCCCTGGCCCCTCAAGAGGGCTAATAAGCGTGGCCAGGGACCGGCTTATAAAAGATGGGGCAACCCTGGTGGGAGTGACCCGATCAGCATGGACCTGCCCTGAAAAGAAGAGGCTCGCTGCGACCTTGCGGGACCAAGGATGGGGATTCAAGATGGGGCGAGTGTCTCTAGCTCGTGTAAGAGAGCGGCGTCGCAGTGATTGCGCGACAATCAGGATCAAGATATGGATAGGATTCCGGGGAGAGAGAGAGAGGGACTAACTTCACGGGAAAAAGAGGCCTTTGTGGGATCAGATGAGATGAAGAGATGATACCGAAGACGACAGGCAGGGTAGACATCCACTTGGGTCTGTGTATGCGCGTTGCACGTATTTTACAAGGGAGGCAATATTCGGCAGCCTGGAGACCACCAGGTACCGGGGGGAGCACTCATTTCGCAAGAGGCAACGGATGACGATAGGCTGAGGGGTAACAGAATCGAGGCGACGATGGCAGCGAGTGTGAAAGCGAACTCGAACGCAAGTGTCTGTTGCGCGGAATGAGCAACCGTGCAGGTGGGGGGGAGGGGTGGCGCTAGAAAGGAATGGAAACAGCCCAGCCAAAGCACCTTCCTCGACAAACCAGGGATTTTTACCGCCTCGAGAATGAAGGCTAGGGGCCAGCAGAGGGGGGTTCATTGCCAGGGTTTCGGAAATGCCCTGGGCTCTCAGGCTGTGTCCTGATGATACTCCAGAAACGAGAAACAAACTGAGCGTTCAGTCAGCCGCTGGAAGGACCTCTGTCAACTTGAGACTGGTCGGTGCCGAGCCCCAAACTTCCTCTCCCTGGATCCTCTAGGTCGATGTGACAATGCATCCGGGGAATACTCCCATCGTTAACTTGGGTCGGGAGCTCAACCCTGACTTTAATTGAAGTTAACGTGATTGCCTACCGGCCCTTTTCCTCGCCAACCCACAGATTCCACGCGCTGTCGTGCCCGACCTGCACGCGCGGGAGGGAGTTGGCCAACGGGCATGCCGTATGATGATGCGTCTCGCGTCTCCGGATGAGCGCGGGCGGGAGTGCATTGCAGGGTCGGTTGCAGGTTCGAGCGCAACGAAGTGTGCAGTATTTGCTGTCCTCAGAGGGCGTCCATGCCAGGATCTGGGCGTCACCTGCGCAGCGGACGTGCAATTGGAACCGCATTGACAGCCCAGCAACGCGGGGAGCTGTTATTACGCCCCGTAATCCGTATGTCCTCTGCCCCTCCTACATACACTACCCCGGTTTGCAGATTGGGAATCAGGCAACAAATAGGTACGCTGTTTTGCTCTTCTTCGTTCACCCTCCAGCAGAGGGCCGGCCCGGTAGCTGACGAAGCCAACCTCGCCCACACCCACATCAGTAGTGGCCCACCCCGGGCTATCCGAGGATGTCGAAAGGGGCAATCGGCGGGGTCAACTTCATGATCGCGCAAAAATCGCCGTCCCTGCAGCTGCAAGTCGAATCTCGGCGCTGCTGGCACGCTCAACTGCCCGTTAGTCCAGCAGATGCCACGAACCGCGAAAAACGCTAGAGCGAAAGCTAACAACGGTTTCTTGCGCTTTCGTCTTCGGGAACGGGTGCCGTTGGGCCCTTATTCGTCCATTGGCGTGCGCATTGCCTTGGCCTAGGACCGTGCTGCTTTCCAAAGCTTTGTTGGTTGACTCCGGCGTTCTTTCGCATATGAAGTGGAATTTGGTCGCCGATATATCGAGGCCCGACCTCCTTCAAGTCGACACTTTTCTGTGTAATTTGCCAAGCCCAGCGCTCTTTCCGAGCTTCCATGAGCCGTGGGAGCCAGAACGCCTTCCCACCCGAATTTCCTTTTGCGATGCGCCTCGTTAGTCCCGCTACTTCCAGGATGTAACACACTGCACGTGGTGGCTTCGGGGGGGGTAGCTTTATTAGTGTAGACTCTATTCGGTAGGGTGAACGGGAGCCTATCGCCCAGTGTGGTATCTGGCAGAGGTCGGCGACGAGGAAATGGACGATGGGATGTTCGGGGCCAAACAGGTGACGGCTGGCCAAAGAACCCAGGCGCCACAAATTAACCTGCCCGTAACACGGGAGCGTGGGAGCATGGGTGACTCGGACCATTCACATGCTTGATGAGCAAGATCCAGGAGGAGCTGGGTGGGGCAATTCGAGAGCGTGCCGAGGGCAAATGGAAGGCCACAACACATCCTTCGATCGCCACCCTTGCGGTCTACGAAACGTCGCCGCAGAATAGAAAGCGCAGCAGCCATGTTTCGCGAAGTGAGTTTCTGGATAAATTTCCCCTGCAAGATGAATATGTTGAGAAAAGCTCTCCCAAGGCGGTAGAGCGCAGGAGCGCGGGACATGTAACTCTGGCAGTATTCGGATCAGACGTTTTGCGCTGTAGAAACGCTCCGTGGATCCATGCACGACATTCCCAAGAAGCAGCAAGGGAGCAGAGGTCTGCACGACAGCATGACGATCAGGGCGGCAAACTCCGCTCGTCTGCGGCAGAAGCGCCGATGGGACGAACAAAACGAAACTCGCCAGGCACCTCGACGCAGTGGATTTAAGGTTGACGGCCTGATCTAAACTGACGTGTGCTGCCTTTCACGCATATTCCGGTTCCGTTTGTAGAAACATTCCCGAGCACCAGCTGCGTCATGCCGCCACGCTGTGAGGGGGCGAGAAAGGGGACGGGAGCTGCGGACGCCAAGGCCTCTCGGTTTTCCATTTCGCTTCTAGAAGAAAGGAAGTGCAGGGGTCGTATATTGAACCACCAAAACCCTCGAGGTTCATCTCCAACGCATAACAAGAGCCAATGTCGCTGTTCCCGCTATTGATGAGAATAGTTACGTATAATGGTGCCTCGTGTTGGACACGCACTGCCTAGGTGGTACGGCTGGGCAGCCGATATATCTCCACTTTATTAGCCTGGTGGACATTTGGTATCGGGGTGGCCTAGCGCAGTCGGGGGACGGACCTGCCTAAATCATCTACCGAAGACCTGTACCTTAATCTGTTGGAAAGCACTGCAAGGCGCAGAAGAGTGGTCAATGCAACAGCGCCCGGTATTAGTTCCGTCCCGCCCGTGCTGCGGTAGTACACGGTTCGCGGTGGGGGCGAAAATCGAAGTTTGGATCGAAGATTCCAAGTTCTGGACCCCCCAAACCAGACATGAAGTGAGTGAGGTCTGTTTTTGGCAGTGTAGGTCACGTGTCATCCCGCCAGTCAAATCGCCGATGACGCTCGCGGGGCAGTTGCCATCACTCAACCTAACAAACGCCGAGAGAATTTGAAAACGAAGTTTCTCTGCTGAGTCTTCTGCATATTCGATTTGATACAGATACATCAGCCAGGAGCCTGTCAGGAGACATTTGGAAAAAATGCAGAAACCTATTGAAAACGAAAACCCCACCATCCTCAACGTCTCGCAGCTGCCAAGCAGAGCACAGAAGAGGAGCACAGCGCGGGTTGGGTCTGATTCCAAGTACGATGCTATCGTTTTATCCAGTCCATACTGGTCGAATGCATCGTCAGATGACGGCCATGAGACACGGGAGGAGGCGGCTGACGATGCTCTGGATGAGCAGGAGATCTATGGTGAGCACACCCCAACACCGTGCCAGCCAACACGCCCAAGCTTGAGCCTTGCCGGTTTATGCCGTTATCGCACTCGAGGTTCCGTTATTTTTGCGTCATCCATACTCAGAGAATTGGTGTTTCACTCCTCCCATCTCGTCTATTTCGTGGAGGGCTATTTTTATCGTTCCCAGGAAGATCATACATCTGACGTCTCACAGACCTCATCTCCACCGTATCGGACCCTGAGCATCCCCATACCTTGGGGGAGCTGAATGTTGTCAGATTACCCGATATTCACTTGATGCATCCTCGGGACAGCCCGAGAGGTCTTGCCAGCGTCCTGGTAGAGCTCACGCCTACGATCAATCACTGCTCCTTAGCCACTGTGATCGGTCTTGCTGTGCGCGTCAGACTCGAGCAAGCCCTGCCTCCAAACTATCGCATCGACGTTCGTATGAAGGAAGGCTCCCACGCCCAAGACGAGCAGGTCAACAAGCAACTTGCCGACAAGGAGAGGGTGGCAGCTGCTCTTGAGAACGACACACTTGGCAACGTCGTCGAAAATATGCTCAAGACGTGCGTTCTCTGAAGCGGCTGGCTGGATGCATTACCCGGGGCGTACTGGCGTAAATCTTTGTTCTCCGTGGGGGTGTCGATAAAGATTCGATTCCGGGAAAAGCTGGGGCATGACAAAATGGTCTGTGTTACCGCCGTCGATCCCTTGATCTATCTTTGGAATGCCAATTCCAACAACCTGCAACAAACCTGCAAGTACGAGTGCGGCCTGCTCGCCGCGGATTTGACAGCTGGGGCTCCTCGACCAGGCCTTTTGCTTTGTTGTCCGGGTTATCACGCGACGGGCAGGCAAGTCGCGGTGTAAATTCGGCGAAACAACCCTGAGTTGTCAAAGCTCCTCAGCCACCCACTCGGAGTCTCTCCTCTTCTGCTGTGAGGCGGCTCGTGGGGAACCCCTGTTCTGACACCGCCGCATGTTAATGAGTCTGCTCACAAAGAGACATCAAGTGCGCAGCCACTGAGCAAGGGAGCTGGCCGCTGAAAAATCCTGTGCATACCACAGTCGCTCCTGAATGGGGTACAGTAGGGTTACACGTCTGCGTCCGTACCCAGCAGCTTAACCACCCATAGGGCAATAAATCAATACCAGCTTGTCGGTTCTGGCCAGCAGGCGAGTTTCCAGCAATACAAAGCTCCATTTACCCCAACATAGAATCTAACGTTACTTCTCGGAAGGATTCGGGCATACTGCCAGTACACATCCAAGCCAGCACTACCGAATAGGCCCGTGAAAGCTCACCGAGCCTTCTATATTGTTCCTTCATCCCGGCCGAACCAAATCAATTGCGGGGCTGCCACGTCTCTCATTGGATGCTGTGCCAGAAGGCATTGTCGCCGGAGGGTGTGCGCTGGTGTCCGTCTTTTTTGCGTGTTTCGGCTCTTGCCTCATACACAATAAACATTTTGAAACGGTGGCTTTACATCTTGGTTGGCAACTGGGATCACCGAGACGCAGCTTGCAGCTGGAGCTAACGCTGCGAGGATTGCTCGGTGCTTATGTGCAGGGTGGCGTTATCGCCGATTTGCAGCGACCGCACACATTTCGGGCCGGTTATTTTTTTTTTTCTTAATCGGGGGGTC
>Ga0247770_1002022_pt1 | contig 12974 bp, 8 predicted proteins | sample UWRJL136409B6_FD_179943 | JGI IMG/M metagenome (GOLD analysis project Ga0247770, IMG submission 179943) | Plant litter microbial communities from Arlington Agricultural Research Station in Wisconsin, United States - UWRJ-L136-409B-6 | ecosystem: Environmental > Terrestrial > Plant litter >... | reverse complement strand
AGGCGGCCGCTCTCGATGTGCGTGATGTCGAGCAGGTCCTGGATCAGCCGGTTCCCCCGCTCCGCCGCGCGCTTGATGACCGCCGCCTGCGTCCGCTCCACCTCCATCCCCTCCGTGGGGAGGAGGTCCAGGAGGAACGACGAGCTCATGAAGACGGAGTGGATGGGGTTGCGCAGGTCGTGCGAGACCACGGCCAGCATGTCGTCGCGGGCGCGGGTGGCGCGGCGGGCGTCGTCGTACAGCCGCGCGTTCTCCATGGCCAGCGCCGCGCGCCGCGCCAGCTCCTCGGCCAGCTCCACGTCGGCCTCGTCGAAGGGCGGGCGCCCGTCGCCGCGCACGAACGACACCGTTCCCATCACCTCGCCCCGCGAGCGCAGCGGCACCACCATCAGCGAGCGCGGCGCCAGGTCGCGGACCAGCTGCCCGTGCTCTTCGCCGCGGTTCAGCGTGGAGATCCACGCGTCGTCCAGCTGGTTGAGGACCAGCGACGTCCCCGTCTCCATCACCCGCGCCTGCGGCCCCCCGTCGCCCAGCTTCGGCGGAAAGCTCCGCGCCCGCTCGAAGAGCGCCGAGGTCCGCTCGTCGGCGTGCGCGGCGGAGACCCGGCGGACGGCGCCGTCCTCGACGACGTCCACCATCACCATCTCCGCCACCTGCGGCGCGGCCAGGCGGGCGACGGCGTGCAGCGTCTCCTCCACCTCCAGCGAGGAGGTGAGGACGCGGCCGCTCTCGGCCAGCAGCTGCAGCCCCTCCAGCAGCCGGCGCTGCTCGGCGACGTCGGTGAAGCGGACCACGGCGCCCACCGCCCCGCCCGCGTGGCGCACCGGCGCGGAGGCGTAGGACACGGGAAACGAGGTCCCGTCGCGGCGCCAGAGCACCTCGCCGTACGCCTGCACGGGGCGCCCGGCCTGCGCCGCGGCCCAGATGGGGCACTTCTCCCGCGGGTACGGCGTCCCGTCCGGATACGAGTGGTGGAAGAGCGCGTGCCCCTCCTTCCCCGCCATCTCCTCGGCCGACCACCCCAGCTGCTCCGACGCCGCGCGGTTGGCGAAGAGGATCCGCCCCTCGCGGTCCACGGTGTAGATCCCGTCGGTGGTGGCGTCCAGGAGGGCGTCGCGCTCGTGGACGGTGCGCTCCGTCTCCTCGGCCTTCCGCCGGGCCTCGGCCAGGGCGCGGCGCAGCTCGATCTCGCGCTGGGCGGAGGTAGCCAGCTCGGCCAGCACCTCCACCTCGTCGTCCGTCCAGTCGCGCGGCACCACGTCGATGGCGCAGAACGAGCCCACGGCCTCGCCGTCCACCAGCAGGGGGACGCCCAGGTACGCGGCCACCCCCAGCGACTCCACCGTGGGGACGTCGCGGTAGACGGGGTGGGCGCGGGTGTCGGGGATCACCAGCGGGCGGCCGCGCTCGGCCTGGCCCACGGTGAAGTGGCAGAAGGTGCGCCCCGCCAGCTCGCGCGCCGAGGCCAGCGGCTCCGGGAGCCCGGCGCCCGCCTTGTAGAAGTCGCGCCCCTCGTCCACCAGCGACAGGAAGCTGGCGGGGACGCGCAGCAGCCGCACCGCCAGCCGCGCCAGCCGGTCGAAGGCGGCCTCGGGGGGCGTGTCCAGGAGCCCGGTGGCGCGCACCGCCGCCAGCCGCGCGGGGTCGCGCACGGCGTCGTCCAGGCCGTCGCGCGGGGAGGCGGCCAGGGGATCGGTTGGATCGGGACGGTCTCGGCGGGGAGGCCGCGGCATCAAGTGCGCCTGCTGACGGTTGCCGGTGGATGGGGATGGGACGGTCCGTCAGCAAGAAGCGGGGCACGAGCCGCGGCGGGCGTTGAACAGCCGGGCGACGCGAGGCCGTCCATCGCCGTCCGCCTTCCTCGCCGACGCGGCGCCGTCACGAGGGGCCGGAGCGCGGGAGGACGGCGGTGAAGGTGGTGCCGGTCTCGGGGGTGGAGGAGACGTGCAGCGATCCGCCGTGCGCGCGCGCGATCTCGGAGGCGATGTAGAGGCCCAGCCCCAGCCCCGAGCGCGGCCGGCTGGCGCTTCCGCGGACGAACGGGTGGAAGAGGCGCGGCATCAGCTCCGGGGGGATGGGGTCGCCCCCGTTGGTGACGGCGAAGCGCACCAGCGAGTCGGTGCCGTCCACCAGCACCTGCACGGGCTCGTCCGGCGGGCCGTGCTCCAGGGCGTTGGCCACCAGGTTGGAGAGGAGCTGCGCCGCGCGGGCGCGGTCCAGGCACGCCGGGCCCGGGTCGCGGCACTCGGTGAGCACGGCGCGCTCGGGGTTGCCGCCGGTCACCTCGGCCACCACCTCGCGCACCAGCGCCGGGACGTCCTCCACCTCCTCGGGGGCCACGGGGATCCCGCCGCCCATCCGGCCGCGCGCGAAGTCCAGCACGTCGTCGATCAGCCGCGCCATCCGCTCGCCGCTGCTGTGGATGCGCTCCAGGATGATGCGCTCGGTCACCCCCGGGTCCAGCTCCAGCAGGAAGCCGGCGCCGGTGACCACCGAGGCCAGCGGGCTGCGCAGGTCGTGCCCCAGCACGGCGATGAACTGCTCGCGCAGCTCGGCCGTCCGCCGCTCCTCGGAAAGGGCGTCGCGGGCGCGCTGGTGCTCCTCCTCGGCGGAGAGCTGCAGGGAGACCATGTCGGCGAAGAGCCGCATCATCTCCATGGTCCGGGGGGTGCGCAGCTCGGCGGGCTCGGCGTCCAGCGCGCACAGGTTGCCGAAGTACTCGCCGTCCGAGCGGAAGATGGGGATGGCCACGTAGCTCTCGAAGCCGTACATCCGGGGCACCGGGTGGTCGCAGTAGGCCGGCTCCCGGCTGGCGTGCTCGATGACGATGGGCTCCAGGCTCCCGCGCACCTCGCGGCAGAGCGTGTGGGCCACGTCCAGCTCGTCGCCCACGCGCATCCCGAAGTCCATGCGGTCCAGCGCGGCGCACGCCGTCCACGAGCTTTCGGTGACGCGCGCGATCAGCACCAGGCGCAGCCCGGTGCTCTCCGAGACGACCCGGAGGATGCTGGGAACGGCTCCGATCCGCCCGATGGCCGCGATGTCCGACTCGATGCTCTTCACGAAGGCGTTCCGAAGGGTGGCTGTGGGGCTTTGCTGGCGACAAACTAGCGCAAGGGGACGCCGCGCGCACCTCCACCGTCGGCCCGGCGCCCGCCGCAGGTCGTTTGGTAGCAAGATGTTGGAATCCGCCGTTCTGCAACGCACGTTTCCGGACCGGTCCGCGCGCTACTCCGCGGACGGATCGCTCTGCATCATCCCAAAGATGTTCCCCTCGGTGTCCTTGGCGTACGCCAGCCACCCCACGCCCGGGATCGGCATCTTCGGGTGCGCCACCGTGCCGCCCAGGCCCGTCGCCCGCGCCAGCGTCTCGTCCACCGAGTCCACCTCGACGGTGCAGACGTAGGCGATGACCGCCTCCCCGTCGACGGGCCCCATCCGCCGCACCATCCCGCCGTTGATCCCCGGCTGGCCGTCCGGGCCGGTGGTGATGACGCGGTAGTCCACCGGGCCGCCCCAGTGCGTGAACGTCCAGCCGAACAGCCCGGAGTAGAAGCGGCTCGCACGCTCGGGATCTTCCGCGTGCACCTCGAAGTGGACGACGCGCGGCATGGGACGGCCTCCGGCTGGGGGATCGGGGGATGGGGATGGACGGCGGATGCGGACAGGCGATCGGGATCGATCCGCGTCCGCGTCGGGATCGGGATCGGGATCGGGATCGGGATCGGGATCGGGATCGGGATCGGGATCGGGATCGGGATCGGCGGGAAGATGCGCGGTGGATGGGTGGAGCGCCATGCGCCGATGCGGATCATCCGCCGGCCTCGATGATCCGGGGCGGTTCGACGGGCGGTCTCGCATGCCGCGGCGGCCCCCCGCCCTCCCCCGCCGCGCGGTGGGAGGGAGCCTTTTCCACCGAGTCGCGGACTTAGGCACACGGAAGTCCACGCACCGCCAACCTCTCCCGGAACGGGGGAGGACAGACCGCCCCAGCGGTCAGGAGGGGGCGCGGGGCCGCCGGAGCGCACCATCACCGGTCCTCGGATACGGATCATCCAGCGATTCGATCATCCGGCCATTCGATTATCCGCCGACCACGATCATCCGCCGATCCCGATCATCCGCCGATCCCGGTCATCTGCCGACCACGATCATCCGCCGATCCCGGTCATCTGCCGACCACGATCATCCGCCGATGCAGATCACCCGCCGCTTCCGGTCATCCGACGATCCCGATCATCCGCTGATCCGAATCATCCGCCGATGGGAATCATCCGCTGATGCGAATCATCCCGCGTACGGCTCGTCGGAGCGGGGGGCGGCGGGGGCCTGCTCGTCGAGCGACTGGCGGTAGCGGATGCAGCCGCGCATGAACTGCGGCCACTCGGGAACCACGGGGACGGGGTCCGTCTTCTCGGGGAGGAGGCCCCAGAGCGCGGGGTGGTGCCAGCAGAGCTCGTGGCCGCTGCCGTCGCGGTGCTCGCGGATTCCCGCGCGCAGCCGCCGCACCTCGGCCGCCAGATCCTCGCGCGACATCGTCTCCAGGTCGCCGTCCAGCGGCGCGGCTCGCGAGGCACCGCTCACGATCCCGCCCTCGCCGCCGTGACGCGCCAGACCACGTTCCCCACGTCGTCGGCCACCAGCAGCGCGCCGGTGCGATCCACCGCCACGCCGACGGGGCGGCCGAGCGCGTGGCCCTCGTCGTCCAGGAAGCCGGTGAGCACGTCCACCGGCGGACCGGCCGGCCGGCCGCCGCTGAAGGGAACGAAGATCACCTTGTAGCCGCTGCGGGGCCGGCGATTCCACGAGCCGTGCTGCCCCACGAACATCCCCCGCCCGAACGGCGCCCCCAGCGTGCTCCCGCCGGACCACGCCAGCCCCAGCGACGCCGTGTGCGGCCCCAGCGCGTAGTCCGGCACGATGGCCTTCGCCACCAGGTCGGGGCGCCGCGGATCGACGCGCGTGTCGACGTTGCTGCCGTAGTAGCTGTACGGCCAGCCGTAGAACCCGCCGTCGCGCACGGAGGTCATGTAGTCCGGCACCAGGTCGCTCCCCAGCTCGTCGCGCTCGTTGACCGAGGTCCAGAGCGCGCCCGTCTCCGGCTCCCACGCCATCCCCACCGGGTTGCGCAGCCCCGTGGCGAAGACGCGGGCGGCGCCGGTGCGCGCGTCGATCTCCCAGATGGCGGCGCGCCCCTCCTCGTTCTCCATCCCCCGCTCCGCCACGTTGCTGTTGGAGCCCACCGACGCGTACAGCCGCGCCCCGTCCGGCGAGGCGATGAGCCCCTTGGTCCAGTGGTGGTTGATGGGCCCCGCCGGGAGCGCCGCCACGCGCGCGGGCGCCGCGGTGATGCGCGTCTGCCCCGGCGTGTACGGGAAGCGCACCACGGCGTCGCTGTTGGCCACGAACAGGTCGCCGCCCACCAGCGCCATCCCGAACGGGGAGTTGAGGTTCTCGAGGAAGATGGAGCGCACCTCCGCCACGCCGTCGCCGTCCGCGTCGCGGAGCAGGGTGATGCGGTTGGCGCTGGGGACGGCGGCGCCCGCCTTCTTCATGAACATCTTCATGAACCACCCCTTGATCCCCTTGCCGTCTTCCGGCCGGGGCGGGGCGTTGGTCTCGGCCACCAGCACGTCGCCGTTGGGAAGGACGTGCAGCCAGCGCGGATGGTCCAACCCCGTCGCCAGCGCGGCCACCCGCGTCCCCGCCGCCGCCGCCGGCGTTCGCCCCGCCGCCCACCCGCGCGCCGAGGCCACGTGGACCGTGGGGATCAGCGACCGCTCCGGCGGCGGAAGCGAGGGATTGGGCCCGATGCCGGACGAGACCGGCAGGCGCGCCGAGCCCCCGCACGCGCTCGACGCGAGCAGGGCGATGAACGGAAGGGCGATGCGGATGATGCGGGACGGGATCATGGGACCACCTCCACGAACGCGAGCCGGCCCGCCGCTGGAGACGCGCGCCGGGCACCGCCCCCGCCCCGCTGCAAAACCCCCGCCGATGCGCGTCGGCGCGTCGACTCGATGTGGATCGGCGGCGAGGCTCGGGATGAGTTGTACGCGTCACCTCAGATGCGTACTCCGCGACGAGCGGGGATCGTTCTACCGTCCCCGCATTCCTGTTACCCCGCACCCCGTCTAAGAGCGGCCAAGTGAAAGCATCGCCCCGCCGGGGAAGGTTCCCGGCGGGGCGACGTGCGTTAGTGGGCGGAGCCTATCGTTGCTTTAGCATAAACGACTTAGCCGCTTCGTAGATGAAGGAACCCGCAAGCGAAAATACAGCGGTAAACGGCATCGGCCCGCCGCGTCGGCCACGTCGGATAGCTCGACCGCCTCGCTGGCCCCGCGAGTCTGGCAAAATACTGGACGAGTTTGCAGGTGGTGTAGTCGGTTATAGCCTCTGGCGGGCCGAAGAGGACGCGCGTTTGTGGGCCACGGCGAGCCGATCTCGCGGTAGTTCAATCCGAGCGCCTCGTGCGCCCGATCGGTCCCGGCCTACATCCCGTTCCAGCTCACGCGGAGGTAGTAGAAGGCGCCGTTGAAGCCGAAGGGGGAGACCTGGTTGTAGGGGAAGATGCCGGCGTTGGAGTTGTCGGCGCCCGTGGGGCTGCGGAAGTTCTGCTCGGGATAGACGCCGAGCAGGTTGTTGGCCTCGGCCGCCACCGTGAAGCGGTCCGTCACCCGGTAGCCCACGTCCAGGTCCGTGATCCACCGCGCACCGAAAGTCGGGTCGGCGTTGGTCGCCGATCCCACCGCCCCCGTGCCGAAGACGCTCACCTCGCCGAAGCGGCGGTTGTTGAGGTTCACCGCCAGCCGGTCCAGCGTGTAGGCCAGCGACAGGTTCAGGCGGTTGCGCGGCTGCCCGCGCTCGATCCGCCCGCGCTCCACCCGCCCGAAGAGCACCTCGCCCAGCCCCGGCGTATTGACGCCGTTGATCACCAGGAAGTTGGTGGCCGTCGACGAGAAGTACGACTGCCCCAGCGACGGCGCGCGGAAGCCCGTCCCCACCGCCCCGCGCAGCGCGAAGCCCGCCACCGGCTCGATGCGCACCGCCAGCTTCCCGTCCAGCGTGGAGCCGAAGTCGCTGTACTCCTCCGCGCGCCCCGCCGCCTGCAGCAGCAGCCCGCGCACCGGCGTCACCTCCACGTCCAGGTAGCCGGCCCAGTCGTGGCGCGACACGTCCGTGGGAGGCCAGCGCCTCGCGCGAAGGATGCGACCGGGCAGCGGCACTCGGGATGGAGCGGCCGAGACGTGCGGATTCGGGAGGCTCTTCGAAGGGATAGATGTCACAGACGTGAATAGAAAAAGTCCAGTACGTTCGGTTTGCGACCGGCGTCCGGCAGCTCCTTTTCATGCCCCAGGGTCGGTCGAAGGACGGTGGCGACTCAGAACCAAGCTCCTTGTGACGAGATTGTCGGATTTCATAAGCTCATTGTGTGAAAACGCAGGTCTGCTGGTGAAAATCTGAAAACACCAGGATGCATTCGGTACGAAGACTATCCCGCACCCGATCTTCCGCGTTGACCCGTGAGCGGAAAAGAGAACAGCCCCGCCGACGGAGATTGTGGCGAGGCTTCGGGACCCTAGATCGGGCGATGGACATCGTCCGGCGATCGGCTCTCGGCGCGAGGGAATCGGGACCCTCGTCGACGATCGGTCACGCTGCTCCGAGAATCGGGCTGGGCGTCACGATGGAACAGATGGGGCGCTGTGGGATTGAAGGCGGGCTCGCGCGCTCTCGTCGGTCCCTTTCATCTCCCCTCCCGTGGAATTCATGCCTTCCCGACACCCTTGTCGAGCCCTCGCGATCCTCTTCGCCCTGGCGGCCGGCGCGGCGGCGCGTCCCGCCTCCGCGCAGCAGCGGGCGCCGCTCCCGGCCGACACGCCCCGCTCCGCCGACGGCGAGGCGCTGGCGGCCGCGCTCCGCCGCCAGGTGGGCATCCTGGCGGACGATTCGCTGGCGGGGAGGAAGACGGGCGAGCGCGGCGGGAACCGCGCGGCGGCGTACCTGGCCCGCGAGGCGGCGGCGATGGGGCTCCTTCCCGCGGGCGACAGCGGGACGTTCTTCCAGCGCGTGGCGCTGGAAAAGCGCCGGCTGTGGGCGGAGGCGCGCGCCACGCGCCAGGGGCGGCCCATTCCCCTGAAGCCGGACGCCGTCACCCCGCTCGCGCTGGACGTGCTTCCCCCCACCACGCGCCGGAGCGGCTCCGGCCGGGTCGTCTACTACGGCCACATCCTCGACCGCGGCATCCCCGACGAGCGGCGGCTCACCCCCGAGCAGATGGCCGGCGCCGTGGTGGTGGTCCGCTCCGTCGCCGCGCCCGGCCAGCCGGCGTGGCCGAGTCTCCCCCCCATCTTCGAGCTGGGCCTGACCGCGCGCGCGGGAACCCCCGTGGTCGCCCTCGTCCTGGTGGCCGAGGGCGCCATGGGCGAGCAGCTCAACGGGCGGCGCGACCTGGCCAGCCGGGGCCGCATCGTCGCGCCGCCCCGCTTCAGGCCGGCGGACCTCCTCCCCGTCTTCCTGATGACGCCCGAGGCCGTGGAGGCGCTCCTGGGCCGCCCGCTGGCCGAGATGCGGTACCCGGAGGCCAGCATCCCCGCCACCTTCGGCTACACGCTGCACCAGAGCGTGCAGCCCACGGAGGCGTTCAACGTGGTGGCGAAGCTCCCGGGAAGCGGGAGCGGAGGGGCGTGGGTGGCGGCCGGCGCGCACTACGACCACATGGGCGCCGGCACGCCCGTGGACGGCGACTCCCTCTACAACGGCGCCGACGACAACGCCTCGGGAGTGGCGGCGCTCCTCGAGGCCGCCCGCGGCTTCGCCCGGACGCCGCGCGAACGGCGGCCGGGGCGCGGCATGCTCTTCCTGTGGCACACCGCGGAAGAGTTCGGGCTGCTCGGCTCGGCCACCTTCACGGCCAATCCCTCCGTGCCTCGCGACTCCATCACGGCGTACGTGAACCTGGACATGGTGGGGCGAAACGGGCGGGACTCGCTGTGGGTGCTGGGACCCCGCCGGATGTCGGCCCAGCTGCGCGCCGTGGTGGACTCCGCCAACGCGCGGCTCCCCCGCCCGTTCGTGCTCGACCACACGCACGACGCGAAGGACGACCCGCTCGGCAGCTTCTGCCGCTCGGACCACGTGCACTTCGCGCGGGCCGGGATCCCCGTCGCCTTCCTCACTTCCGGCCTCCACGACGACTACCACCGCCCGTCGGACGAAGCGTCGACGCTGGACTACGACAAGCTCGCCGCCGTCACCCTGCTGACCACGGAGCTGATGGCCGCCCTGGCCGACCGCCCCGGGCGCTTCATCCTGGACTTCGGCGTCCGCCCCCGCGGCCTCTGCCAGTGACGCAACACTGGCGATCGACGGACGGAGCCGCGACGCCCGCTCATGGCTGATGATCCTGGGCGGTGGATGGAAGGCATCGAGGGGATGACGCGCGGGCCCGCAAGATCGCGAACGCCGAGATCCGAACGGGCGAGCATGCCCGGATGAAAAAGAAGGCGCGGAGCCGTGGCTCCGCGCCTTCCCCGTTCACTCCTCGTCGAGGTCGTCCAGCTCCTCGTCCTCGTCGTCGTCCAGATCGTCGTCCACGTCGTCGTCGAGGTCGTCGTCGTCGAAGTCCTCGTCCTCCTCGACGGGATCGTCCGGAACCTCGAAGATCCGCTCCTCCCATCCCTCGTCTTCATCGTGCAGCTCGCGCCGCGCGACGACCAGCCCCTGGCTTCCCTCCATCGACCCCTCCCCTCCGAGTGTTCCTGTTGAACCTGACCCGCCCGCCGCCCTCCGCACAGCATGGACCATGCGCGTTGGAATCGACGGCGGGAGCACGGGGCGCCGGCGGGTGCGGCCGAACCCCGATCCCCATGTTACGGCGGCTGCCGCACGAACGGACGCGAGAATGTTGCGCCCGTCGATCCGACACCATCCGCGGCTCGCCCGCGCCCTGGATCAGCCGGTGCTCCCCTGGCTGACCAACGAGGCCGCCGCGAGCGGAACGCCGTCTTCTCGTCGATGCCGCCGCCGCGCTCCAGCTCCTGAAACAGCAGGCAGAACGAGGATAATCTTCGTGCGTGCCACGGGCAAGCTTCGTCCGGTTCGGCCACGCACCCGGGATCCCGACGATGGAGCGATTCGCCGCCGCCGTGCCCACGGCCGGTCTTCGAGACGCTGCATCAGGCGACACTCGCGCGGAGCGACGGCGGCCTCCCATCGTCGAGCATGCGCTCCTCTATCCCGGTCACGAGTTCTTGCGATATCTTGTCGGGAGGAACGTCTGCTGCTCCAGGGGACGAAGCGGCTGGATCCGGACGTGAACCAGTCGCTCCCCTGATCGATCGATGGAAACATCTACGCGACCAGTGGCCCGATCCGGATGGTCCGCGCGCCGTCGGCTACAATCACGTCCAGGCTAAACACGGATTTATCCGCCGCGACGCGATTCACCAGGCGGTCGTGGGCGAGCCCGCATCGGCGGTCCGTTCGTACGGCCCCCTCGCAGGCAACCTCTCCGACCCGATACCCCAGGAACCTCGTGGGAAAGCCGTATCAGAGCGAGCTCGAGCGCTTGCGGGAGACCTACACGTTCTCGCTCGCCGCGGACGTCAAGCTGCTGGCCGGCGCCGTGAAGGCGTGCTTCGGCGGGCCGCTCCTCGTCGTCGCGTCCGGCGGATCGCTGGCGGCCGCGGAGCTGGTGGCCCGGCTGCACGAGACGTACGCGCGCCAGCCGGCCAGGACCCTGACCCCGCTGGAGCTCTCCCGTCATCCGCTCGTCGAGGGGATGAGCGTGATGATCCTGTCCGCGGGAGATGCGAACCCCGACGTCCTGGAGGCGGCTCGCCGCGCGGTGGCGGAGGAATACGAGACGGTGGTGGGCGTGTGCGCCGCCGAGAACAGCCCCGTGGCCGCGCTCCTGCGCGGCTGCCGGCACGCGGTGGCGTACGAGTTCGCGCCGCCCTCCGGCGAGGACGGGCTCCTGGCCGCCAACACGCTCCTGGCCACCTGCGCCCTGATCGCCCGCGCGTACCAGGGCGTGTCTCGCGGCGCCTTCGGGCTCCCGGCCTCGCTTCCCGCCCTCGAGGCGCCGGGAGATGCGGCGTGGCCGGACGAGGTGCTCGATCGCACGGAGTACCGCGTCCTGGCCTCCGGCTGGGCCGTCCCCGCCGCGCTGGACCTCCAGTCGAGGGTGAGCGAGGGTGGGCTCGGCACGGCGTCCGTGACGGACTTCCGGAACTTCGCGGACGGCCGCCTCCACGGGCTCGCGCGCCGGCTGGAGCGGAGCACGGTCGTGTCGCTGCGGGACCCGGAAGCCGCGGAGGTGGCGGAGCGGACGCTGGAGGCCCTCCCCCCTGCCCTGGCGCGGGCCATCCTGGAGACGCCGCTCGACGGGCCCGCCGGCGCCATCGACCTGCTGGTCCGGGTCCTCCGCTTCGCCGGTGCCGTGGGCGCCCGGGCCGGGGTGGACCCTGCGCGGCCCGAGGTACCGGAGTTCGGCCGGACGCTGTACGACGCCGGGTTCCAGTCACCCGCGTCCCGTGCCGCGCTGGAGGTGGCCTGGCTGAAGCGGAAGGTGACGGAGGCCGGGTGGGACGCCGTGCCCGAGTCGGTCCGCGCGGCCTGGCGCGCGTCCTTCACGGCATGGAGCGAGCGCATCCGGGACGTGCGCTTCGGCGGGGTGGTCCTGGACTACGACGGGACGATCTGCGAGCCGGACGAGCGCTGGACCCTGCCCAGCGAGGCGGTGCGCCGCGAGCTCGCGCGCCTGCTCGACCACGGCGTCTACATCGGGATCGCGACCGGGCGCGGCGGGCACGCGCTGGAGTCCCTGCGGCAGCTGTTTTCCGAGGAGCACTGGCCGCGCGTGCTGGCGGGAGTCTTCAACGGCGGGGTGCGGGTCCCGCTCGACCAGCCCTGGCCGCAGCGCGAGGTGCTCCCCGAGATCGCCGAGGCGGACGCGCTGCTGCGCGGCTCCGAGTTCCTCTCCGGCACGGCCCGGCTGGCGAGCCGGACGGTGCAGATCACCATCGAGCCCGTGGTCCCCATCGGCAGCGGGCTGCTGCGCCGCGCCGTGGAGGAGGTGCTGTTCCAGCCGGAGCGGCGCGTGCCGGTTCGGCTGTTCCAGTCGGGCCACTCGGTGGACGTGATCCCGGTGTCGTCGGGGAAGCGCGCCGTCGTGGAGGATCTCCGCACGCGGCTCGCCGCCGAAGGGCGCGGCGGGGAGGAGATCCTCTCGGTCGGCGACCAGGGCCGGGGCGGGGGCAACGACTTCGAGCTGCTCGCCAGCCCCTGGGGCCTCAGCGTCGAGCGCGTCTCCACCTCCCTGGACAGCTGCTGGAACCTCGCCCGCCCGGGCGAGCGCCGCACGCGGGCGCTCCTCCGCTATCTGGCGGCCCTGCGCCCCGCGGACGACGGGCACATCCGCTTCCACATCGACGACTTCCTCGGGTCGAGCTCCGAGGAAGGAACGGCTCCGTGACGGCCTGATTCCACGTCCACCCGCGCATCCCTGGACCCGGTCCTCCGAGGCCGGTCACGCCAGAACCGCCGCCGGCACGAGCTTCCGCAGGCCGACAGGATCCATGGCCACCACCCGCGAAGGCCATGGATCCTTCCGTCGCTCGGGCTCCCTCGGGACGACCTTCCTGCGTGTGATTGGGATGCGCGGCGGATCGGGTCTGGTATACGGACACACGGAAAAGGCCCCGTGACGGAAACCGTCACGGGGCCTTCTCTTCCGGGAGTGGGCTTGGGAGGAGTCGAACCTCCGACCTCACGCTTATCAGGCGTGCGCTCTAACCACCTGAGCTACAAGCCCAGAAAACCAGCAATGTTGGATGTCCGTGGGTCGACCTGTGAGCCTTTTCGACGCTCCACACCCGAGGGTGCGGCGCGCTTACTCAGCGGCTCCAGAAAGGAGGTGATCCAGCCGCAGGTTCCCCTACGGCTACCTTGTTACGACTTCGCCCCAGTCA
>Ga0247770_1002021_pt1 | contig 12977 bp, 13 predicted proteins | sample UWRJL136409B6_FD_179943 | JGI IMG/M metagenome (GOLD analysis project Ga0247770, IMG submission 179943) | Plant litter microbial communities from Arlington Agricultural Research Station in Wisconsin, United States - UWRJ-L136-409B-6 | ecosystem: Environmental > Terrestrial > Plant litter >... | reverse complement strand
AACTGGCCCGTGCGGAGAAAGATTGAACATCGAGATTTCTGGACACTGATTTCGGCCTCTACTGTAGCTCCACTTCAATTCAACATGCCCATAACTTGGTCTAACAGCTTGGAGACCAAGAAACAGTTCCTAAAAATCCTTTCTTAAGACCAAATCTCGGTCACACCAAAAGATGTGGCAGAATCTGGACATGGAAGGGACATGAACTTGGCCCCGCCAATTTAGTATATAAAAAATTCAAACCTACCACTTGATTTTAATTTACAGTGCTGGCCAATTCTAAGTCAGGTCTTATAGGTTGCACAAAATGAATTCTTACCTTCGACAAGCAAAAGGACGTATTGATAAAACCGAAAATGCGCGACAAAAACAAAGAAAAACGATAAAAAGCATCGCACGGCTAAGAGAACAAGAAATCAATGCACTGCTAGAGAAACAGAAGCACAAGGGTAAAAAAATTTATTACGAAGATGATCCTATTGACATAGATATGCCTGACGAGACTGGAGAGGATAGCGAAGACAGTTTGTTTGTTTCGAGTGAACCTCCAAACTACGAAGAAAACACGGATAGCGACTCAGATTCTGGCGGTGTGGCACTTACCGATTCTACTGCTATTGAAAGCGAAACGGAGGTAGTCGGAGAATCCATAGCACCACGACAAGCTTTAGGAAACGACGATGAAATCATTTATCCAAGTCTCGATGGTATTGACGACGAAGTTCCGGAAAATCCCTTTTGCCTTGTCCCTGCAGGAGGAAAATGTATCACCAAGCCGCAAGACAGTTGGAGTTACGGGGACGCTGCTTGTTATGTCTTTCCAATTTCGTTTAAAAGCCCATTCTCATATCTCTCTGTACAACTGCGCCCTTCACACAGGCTGGCAAAAGGTTGGGCAGCTTATATGACTGGCCACGCAGTTAAGGGGATAGTAATGGGCGACCCGTATTATATGGGCCATCTGGGACTTGGAAGATCAAGCTCATTCTTTAAGATATCCCCAAAAAGTCCAGGAACGACTTGTATTACTGTATTCGTGATAATAACGTCTGAATCAAGTGTACGCGGACAGGTAAGGGATTATGAACAAGGAAGGAAGAAAACCGGTCCATTTTTGCAGCTGAATTGAAGTCAAAGGTACAAATCAGTCGACGTTGTAATTAGAGTTTCTTTTTCTGTTAATTAAATTTCCTAGCTAGTGGTTGATTCTATCTAGATAAAGAATTAAAGCAGCAAGAGTCGGGTTAGAAATCGTAACAGCTAATAAGATTTTGAGCAGCGATCTTGGGATTGTAAGATAGACCTAGCGTGATGAAAGTAATAGGTGAAAGAGAGAAAAGGCGAGGAGTTATTCTTATATTGTGTTGCCTGGCAGATACATAAGGTAATAGAAAGTAAGGGTGGCAGTGCACATTTTTTTATCGATCCCAAGAGGCGGTGAGCCCACTTTTGCCCCCTTCCGTGTTTGATTGGCGCACTGCACAATTCTGGGTTTGTTGAACTTATCCAGTTTCGTCCCGCACTCGTATAGCGGACCACTTTTGGACCGTCTCCTGAATATGGCTAACTTATACGAGATTCAAACACCCTAGAAGGTCGTGCAAACGAAGTGCGTAGGTGACCTAGATCACGTAGATTGTGAGTAGTCAAAAGATGCTTCATTGAAACGGGGGCAAAGCAGCGCTATTGTTGTTACTAAGTATTACCTGTATATAACTAATTAAAATAGGTTCGAGAGGCATAAAGTGCACCAAGTGCATTTGACTATATACTCTATATATCTCCAGTAACTTTACAATTGGCTTTGCTAGTGGCACGAGCCTTAAAATCCGGGACAGCGGCAGTCTGTGGGTCTTGTTGTGTCAACGGGTTAGGAGGACCGGCAGCGGGATTTACAACGATATCAATATCAGAACATGTTGTATAATACTCATCCTTTCCTTGAGCCACCGCTGAATCTCCTGGTATTGTAGGCCAATCCCATACCCAATAGATGGAATATGTGGAACTGACAGGTATATCGGTTGGTATCATAACGTCCGTCTCACACCATTGCTCATGAAGTTCCCCAGTTTCAGGAAAGAGGTTTGGAAAATCCTTCCGACGGGAGAGAGAGATGCTCTCGTTATTCAGCTGATAGCACCGACCATCATCAAAATTCTCAGCAGCTAAAAGCTTCCCTCTTCCATCACCTCCCTTACCATCTGTAGTCCACTGTAGAACATCGCGAAGTTTCTCATTTTCGTTCGGCGAGAGAGTTCCAAAAACATACACGGTCCCCCCTCCTGGTGGTTTTCCCGGCTGCGGTAATGTGACATGTCCATTCTCAAGATATTTGATTGCTATGTAGGATCCCGGCGGCGCTTGAAGGCGTGGATAGTTCGCCGTTTGGTTTCTAGTTCTTTGTGTATATGCACACAAAAAATCCGTTTTATCAATTCTCGTTCTGTTAGACATTGGGGGCGGGGGCGGCAAAAGATGCGTCATCATAGGATCGCGAAAACCCGGGTCGGTCCGGGCAACGTAACCGCGTGGATAGCCATTCCTTCCGGTGAATCTGCCATCTTTAATCACAGTGAGTTGTTCATTCCAAGAATGAGACAAACTTTGACCCACGAAGGTTGCTAGCACAATTGAGGGCCAACGCATTTTGACTTTTGTGGGAAAGGCTTTCCTTTTCGAACAACCTTTGCGGCGAGGTACCTCATTATTCTAATATGTACTACGCCCTCAGAGTGTGGACATGTTTTGGACAATTTAATCAGCTGACGCTGTCCCACTTTTGGAACTTGCCTAGTTCTTGGCCAGCTCCCCTGTAGATATTTCGACCCATTTCCTGGCCTACATGTAGCCTCACAGACTACCAGTAAACTCAATCACCGAACCTTAAATAACACCACAAGCCCGCCTATCTGACACGATCCGGGCAACTCATTTCCAGGCAATTAAACCAAATGCATCTCAGCTCATCCATTATCGGTATTATTCTTGGTGTTGGTGGAATCGCTACACCTGCCGTAGCCTGTGTGTTCGATTTACCACATGTACCAGTTACCCTTTTTGCAAATGACTCCTCAGGTGTAATTCCTCGAGAGGTGTACTTCCCATTATATGCAAATTCAAGCGATTGTCTATATCGCTCACGCCCTAGCCCTACACTTCCAGGTAAAGTTTTTATCGTATATTGCTCCTGGGTAAGCTAATTAATACTTGTTCAGGAAACGATTTGCCAAAGTTCATCGTGCAAGCTAGTCTAGATACAGTCCGAATTCTCAATTCTACAGGGTTGTCTCTTGATAAAGGGAGTATGAAGTCCTTTCTGGATTTTAATAGCGCGCTACTCGGAAAGCCTCTTGACGACCAAGCGGCATTTTCTTTGGTTACCTGTTCAGTAAATACCACTGACGGGGTTGAAAGGAAGTTTAAGATTGGTACTGAGCTAGCGCTTGGCGGACCGCTTGAAGTGAAGTCATATCAGTGTTTCATGAGCGATAGAACAGGTTTGTTTTAAGAATAAGGTAGTTTAACACATTCCTAAAAAGTAGCTCAAATCAGAATCCTACATTTTTTTGCACCACCTTCTAGAGTGTTTTCATCTCTTCTAAATCAGCCATAGTCAGGACCCTGCTCGATAGTTCAGGTCACATAGGTCGTCACACCGCACCGCTTTGCCTAATAATATTTACGCATATCCGAGTATTTTGGCTTCTCGCTTCTGGCTTAATAACTTTGAATAACTAACATATAGTTCGATTAGGGCATGTAGCGCGACGACGCCGAAAGAAGGGGCTTGGACGGTTGTGTGGCGCGTGGCGTTAGGAGTTAGCGCCGCCGACACTCGAACATTCACATCGGGTGAATCTTGGAGACGGATAGCAAATATGTAAAATGGCTATAGGGATTTGTTACGGCCTGCTCCAGGGCACCTGAGTGACCTAGGTGAAGACAGATCGTAGTAGCGGACAGAGTCCAATTGCTACAAGATGATGGGGGATAAAGATGGTTGAATGAAGGCTAGCACAACTCTCGATTGGGCAGTACACTGTCAAACAGGTCGTGGACTCAGAGGTTCCGAACAATAAGTCCCAAGTGAACAATGTATTGCTAGCGTGAGGAACCGAGAAGTTCCTCACTACTCCACGGACACAACAGCAGCTATCTATACTTCGTGAACCCCGAGACCCGTGGACCCGATGGTTTGGTCTCGGCAGTCCGGGTCCTGTCTCACTGGTTCGGGGACCCGTGGACCCGAGCTCTGCGCTCCGGGTCGCCGGGTCCCTCCTGATTGGTCTCCCGGGGTGCGGGGTTCGTTGCACCCTGAGCACCAACGATTGGCTAACTACAGTTGGTCCGTGCATTCTTCAGTGGTCACTTCAGGGTCGTGACAGGATTTCATCGGCAGAACATTAGTCCGACGGTTGAAAATCGCGGCACAAAGGGTTGCATCCGGCTATTTTAGTTTAGATTTCTGGCCAATAACCAAGCATCGTCATCGAATCATGCAACCAGTATTACCGCCACGATTGAGCCAAAGTGTACAAAAGCTGCGCTTGCCCACCACCGCGACTTTGCTCCTAACCTGCACAACACACGAACGTCACACCCCTACAAATGAATCGCTTCAGAGAGAGGATGGAGCAGGACCGCTCAACGGCGCTTTTCGGCGACAACCCACCTCTTCCACGACAGCCTGCACCTTATCCCGAGGGCGATATCATTCATCAGCAGAACGATCGCTACATTGTCCGGCATGGCTATGGTAATGGCGTAGCCGTTACAAAATACACGACACACTCTCACGGTATGGGTGCAAACAACCACCCAAACGAAGCTCTAGTTTTACGATATGTGAAGGAGCATACGACAATACCCGTCCCGAAGGTCATCAGCAGTGACTGGGATCGTATTACCATGGAATATATCGAGGGCTCAACACTTCGACAGGCTTGGCCAACGCTTACGGACGAACAACGCTCAGGGATCCTGGCCCAGCTCAGTGGCTATATCGCGCAGATGCGTGCCTTGACCGGTGACTCTATTGGCCGCCTTGATGGCCAGGGCGCTATGGTACCTAGCATTATGACCCGCTCCGGTGGTCCGTTTACAACAGTAGCTGAGTTTCACGACTGGCTTGCTCGGCCGCCAAAGAGGATGCCAAGTCAGACAATATTCTGGCACGAAATCACCAAACAGCTTGGTAACGAGTACCCCGTCGTCTTCACGCATGGCGACATTGCTGCTCGGAATATCATAGTACGCGAGGGTCAAATTGCTGCTTTATTAGATTGGGAATTCGCAGGGTGGTATCCAGTGTATTGGGAATATGTGTTTTCAATGCGTGGATTGGACAATATTGATTGGGAATCACTAGGTGGAAGAGTCCCATCTCTCTTTGCTAAGCGTTACGACCTCGAATACATTCTTCTACAATTTATTCTCACGCTCTCTTGATAGAAGAATCCAAAACGATTAGGGAACAGAACCGTCAACCAACTTGTCTATGAGTTCCTTCTCAACACGGTCATACCACTCTTGCGTCTGCAATCCGTTGCTGACGATTTGTCCCAAACCCTCAAGCACGAAGTTCAGACAGTTCCAGTCGCTATTGTACTCCTTATCCGTCACCGGGGTCTTCGAAACGATGTCCACCAGCATCATCTCTTCCCCTTGGGGCATCATGAAACACCCGGCGTTAACATGGCCGATGTATCTGACACTCAAAGTCCAGTCCATCTCATCATGGACTGGGTCAACCTTCCATGGGCATTGGTCGTTCTCCCGTTGTACGCGAACAGTCTCGTGGAAATTCCGGTTGGTGGGTGATGTAAAGTAACAAAGCACATGTCGTCTGTAATAAACATCAGGTTCTCCCCGGAATATAAAAATTCTGAGGCAGATCGTAGTGTAGCTTGGTGGTGCATTCGGTTGCGAGACGGAACAGTTGCCTGAAGGGATACTGAGTGCAGGGCGGGAAAAACGAGTAAGATGCAAAACTGCTTGCCACATGAAGCCAAGAGCCTTTTTCAGCCGCCACATACATGCGTAGATTCTGGAAGAAAACATTATGAAGATTTGAAGATTAAGAAACGGCTTTGGATCGAGCAAAATGTTTCAGCAAGGTCACCGATCTACCACGTTGGGCTTTATTGATTTTGGGCCTTACCATCTTGCATATCTAGCTGAAGGTAAGTGGACTTACGTGGCAGATATCCACCCTCAAATGCAGTGAATTTCCTCACAACATTCGCCGAGCTACCAAATCGCGCGCATGGAAGTGGGAGCCAACCGGGTCCCGTATAACTGCATAGGCGTGGCTGTTGTGGCTATGCAATTCTCACAGCGAATTAGGAGTGGGCAATATGTTACCATTACGCGCCGATAAAGCAGCTTCGTGATACGTCGTCTGACTAAGCTAGAATATCACGCGCGATTTCAGAATGAGACTGTGTAGCAACGCCGCATGTACACTCCCAAGAAGCTCCGAGACACTGAGATGACGCGCTTGTCGCACAACATAGTTCCTCCGGGCTTCCTTTGGCGAGCCGCTCGTCGTCACGGTCCTTCCTGTCAGACTTGGGTCATTTTTTGGCCTCACTTGCTAGTATGTTGAAATGCGGACCCTAAATTGGGCCATCACTGACCAGTTTTAGGTCCTTTTACAATTACAAAACAACATGACTTTTCTACGTACAGTAGCTTGCTCTAGTTAATCCTAGTTTTGGGCCAGGTCGAATAAGCAGACCAAAAGTGGGCCTTTCCAGCGACAAACAGAAGCTGAGAAAAGACAATGGGGATGAGTCGGGCTTCGGCCAAGTAGCCATGGCGGTCAAACGTGGATGGTGTCAATGCCGAAGTTGGTGTTTGCGGATTCGGCCGGGTTAGTGAATCTGGGGGCGGTGCTGCACATCGATAAGGTCAGAGCATCCGCGCCAATGGGCCGTGATAATGCATTACATCAAGCATCCGAAGACGCAAGAACAATTCCTTCGGAATCGCTATCGACATAGATTTGCTCGGAGACCCGTAAAATTCGGCACCTTCCACTCAACTTCGCTGAGGCAATGCATGACGAGGCGCCACTACCAGAAAACCCGCAGTCAAAACCTCCTGGAATTTGCTTCTCGCTGCCAGAGCCCAATTAATTAACGGATCGTCAATCTTTTCATTCAATCAACGAACCTTTTCGCGACCAAAACTGGCCCTTTTTAAGCCGCCCGTGTCACCCTCACTCCGGTCGGAGTTATGTCCCACGAGGGGGACCGACAGAGTACGAGAAAGTGAAGTCAGTGATAAGATGCAAGGTAAGTAAGAAGCGCAAACAGTTCATTCAGCCATGGATAGCACTGGTTGCTTGTAGCCCTAACATACCAGTCTCTAAGGTTGCTTACATTCCCCTCGATGTAATTACGGATTCTATTTAGAAGATATGCTACATTGCAACAACAGAATTCCAACTGTCTTATTTTGAGATAGCCTCTTATATTTGCACAGGTAGGCCGTTTATTTGGGCAGAAGAATGTGGTTGAAAATTGTTACTTAGGATAATTCCACGCCGCCGTCCCAAACAATGCATAGGTACCGAGAAGGATTATGCCTTCAAACCTGTGCTGCAGTTAGAATAACGAATACTAAGAGACCTAGAGATAGCTTACCAAGTTCCGTTCCCATGGATCAGATAATTTACCAATAGAACTGTAAGAGACAAGATTGTGACCTGAAACCCGTCGAAAAATAGTGTCATATTTGCGACTCCAAATCCCCAACCTAGTATGACGAGGACCGGTAGGATGAAAAAGAGAATTCTCACGCAGGAGGAAATTATCTCCTCAATAATCCATTCCACCCGCTTCAGTTTGCCAGAAAGGGCACATGACACTTGCTCTGGAACAGTTAAGAGTAGTGGCAATAGAACCAATCCAACAAAGCTCTTAGAAATCCCCAAAGTCTCCGTGGGGATCTTCTTTGAGCCGACGACGAATGTTGAAGACACAACGTACAAAGCACTAGACACAAGTGCGACAGCGATACTTACACCGAGTCGTAGGTGTGGTTGAGGGAGCGATTTCTTTCGCAGTTCTAGGAGCTCATTAAAGTTCTTCTCCCCGATCAATGGATACGCTAGGACTGTTGATGTAACAGCCAGTGATTGAATGCTGCTGAATATGGGCTTCCGTTGGGTATAACTGGAATGGGTGATATACAAAAATACGACGTAGCAGCTGAAAACTATCAGGAGCATGAAGGCTGCTACCCTGGACGTTGCCTCATTGCCACTTGCTTCTACGTGTCAGCGCTTCGTCCTTGAAATCTGATTCTCTCTTACCTTCTTGTTTCCATAGCTGAAAAGCTGTTGGCAGAGTAATGCCAGTCAGACTAGCGACAAGCAGTTGTGAGCCCGCCCTCGCTACGAGAACTGGATATATCATCTCCTCCTTTGCGATACCGCCAGAGAGAAAGCATATCCCTAGAAGAAGTAAGCAGTTTGACAAGAAAGCCCCGATTAGAGATGTTTGTGCTAAAAGGGCATCATTTCGAAGCAATGCGATTGTTGCTAAGGCAAACTCTGGAAAGCTTCCAAATAATGTGCGGAAAATGCCACACAGCACCTCACGGCGCGTTTTCTGTAATCTGATAAGTATGTCACCGCATGACATTTGGATCAGTATGGATGTAGGTATTAATGATAATGAAGTTATAAAAAACTCGGCTGTGGTGCTTGGCATTTTGAAATGAAGCACTACTCCCACCGTAAAGAACACACCCGCAAAGATCGCGGAGAGCCAAAGCTTTACGAGCCAATGCTCCATTTTGTAGATTTTATCACCATTAAAAGAGATGCTTGAACCGCGGAACGTGCTTCGTACATGATTTTTATACCCTTACGAGCGAAAATACCTGACCCGAAACTTGTCTATGTCCCAGTTTTGGTCTTTGTCGTGGACCAGATCTGGGCTTTCTATATCGCTAACCACAGTGACATTAGTGATCTGGGATTAGCGTTGCGCCTATTCGGGCCAAGATCACACTGGTGCCTCTTATCATCTAAGTAGTTGTAGCTGAGATTCAGGTCACCGGCTTGCTGTGACAGCCTACAGGTCACCCCTGTAGCCAGCCAGGACCGACGTGCGCAGGCGCCACTGTGCCAGCACCGTGGCTGACACGGAGTGATCACCCGTAGCGAGTGGCCGCTACCAAGTAATCACAAGCAAAAGAATTTCTTCGAAAATTGGTAAGACCGCCGTGATGTGCATCAGACGCATATGTCAAATACACTCAGCAACCTCGGTCTGGTTAGAGTAACCTGTTAGCGCTCTAGACCCAAGGTAGTGCAGCATATTGCCGGTGACATACGACAGACAAACGAGCTGGAGCTTTTATAGTGTATACATTATTCATCAGGGTTACTTCAAACCCTCCCACTCCGAACTTCGATCTCAGCTTCGCGGAGAGTTTATCCAGGTCGATTCGAAACTGCGAGATTTCTTGGAAAGCTAGTGATTTATCCGCCGACGACTGGGACTGACCGCTAAGGTTGCATGGCGTCTGATCAAACGTGTTAGGGTCAGTCGGAGGTGTCGATTGATGTGACATTGTGAAGAGTATAAGAAGAACCAAATCGGTGAAGAAGATAATAGATACAGGAAAGAGAGCTCATACATCAGGGGGAGAACAGCAATGCTTTATACAAAAGTATTGGCTTAGAATCAGCCTTGGGCAACGACGGATCTGGACTTAAACAGGCGAAGCAAGTACAGCCCAGGGTACTACGCCACAGTAGAAATCGTAGTCGCAAGCCCTAACTGCTAGGCACAACAGGCTACAAGAACAAGCAACCTAACACCGGACCTCCCCACGCCCACCAGTTCGCGGAACCTATTCGGTAGGCAGGCGTAGCGGCAGCCGAGCTAAGAGCAACCACAGCAGAGCGGCGGATGATACGCATCATTTCCGCGGTATTGAACGTAGTTGAAGAATGAGTCATGGACAGCTCACTGGAGAAAGCCCTGGGGTCAATCCGTGCTTACCAGCTTAAGCTGAAACATTCCGAGTTCTAAAAGGGACAACAATCACCAAGGAGACAGCCGTTACTAGGGCAGAAGCCGAATTCAGCGGGTGGATTCTAAGCAGACATACATGACGAGAGATAATAACACTCGTTGCATACAGAACGAGACATGTACCATCAGAGACTCAATACCAGCAGAGCTACGAGGCCGCAGTATTTCTAAACCAAAACAACTCACTGTGTGCTCTGCCATGTAGACGATACCAATCAGGGTTAAGATTAAGAACCTGGCTAACAAAGAAGAGCGGTATAAAGTCGTTATTGGGAAGACGCCTGGAAGTGGCTCCCCGAGCTAATATTATATTTTAGCGTTACTTTTCCTTCTTTGACTGGCGCTAGTCCACAGGGTCAGGGCCTCCGCCCGCTTCCGGCGAGGAGTAGCAGCTCTATAAAATAGAATTAAAATCAATTACACCAAGCCTCCGGTTCAGGTCTGTGATAAGTTTGCCTCCACCACCGACGCTCAGGCTACACAACCCATCTGTCAAGCCTAGCTTAATTGAAGCCAGTATTAACGGCACTGTCAGCATCTTGTTGCACCTTACAGCACTTCTTCTTTAATCAGAGGCAACTGTCCTGTTCTCCCGCTCCCCTGCTTATACACAGGCTGATACACTGGCACAAGCTCTTGACGCCGATACCCTTCCATCCCCACGCCCAGCCCAGCCCCTCGCGCCACATCCTGCTGACTACCATAGTCCCTTGGTCCTCCCTGTGACTCCTGCAGCTGCTCAAAAAAGCTACCACTAGGCCGACCAAACTGTAGACCCTGATCCTGGGCTTGAGTCTGTTGCTGCTGCAGGTGAGTCTCAAGGCCCCATCTATCCGGACCTAGGCTCTGCAGGTTCGGTGAATCAATTTGTGCCTCTGCGTCACTGGGCCTTCTGCTGGGGGACTGCTCCTGGGGCTGATTTTCAGTGAAGGAGCTATCGCAGATCGAGGTTTCCGGTTTGTTGTCATTTTGGCTAATCTTTTTGGAACCTCGGAGGATGAAGAAAAAGCCGAGGGCTATAAGGCCGAGGACGGCTGCGCTGCAATAAGCGTACATATCCATAATAACGTTGAATTATATGGGAATGACTGATTTACTTACCGATACCGCCGACGACACCGCCGACAATAGCACCGACAGGAGTTGAAGGTGAGTTGGGGGTGACTGTGGACGAATTTAGGGCGGGTGTCATTACCGTTGGTCCAGATGGTGTTAGGCGCGGGAGCGTAGCTGTTAATGTAGTTACGATCTCAATTACCGAAGCGGACATGATGCCTCTTTCCGTCACTAGGTGGATTTTTGGAAGCCACTACAATGCTTGGCGTTGTAAAAACTTTATACAAATGTCTCCCCAAAACCTGTACAAAGGCTATAGTACCACTACAAAGTCGCTGCTACACCAGGTACCGACCTCTTTTACGACTCTGCAGAGTATTATTATAATAATTTCAGCTCCGTTGCTTGAGGGTCCCAAATTTGGGCTGCTTATAGGCTGGTCCCAAAATTGTTCCGGGCCCAGAACATGGACAGACCAAATTTAGGAATGAGCCTCTTCTTAGCATTTTAATAACACCGCGTACATATACCTTGGCTACAGTCATCAGTGAAATCGGCTTCCGCTTTTCCTTCGCACAACTTTCTGGCGCGCGGACTATTTATGCATCTAACCAACTACACCGTACGCGCTCGCACGCGCTTGTGTACTAAGCAGGATATACATATACGGTAATGCAACAACGTACTGTAATTCTTTGGGTTTGGTGCTTGAATAATTATGGCAAGCTTGTAAAAAGACCCAGTTCTTGACCCCGAGCCCACATTTTGTCTAGTTCTTGTCCCAAAACCCTCTTTTTTTGTTACCTCATCAAAAGCTAATTCGGCTATATAACCAACGACACCCACTCTGTATTCTAGAGTTAAATTACCATTACTGACTCTAATATACCTTTTCAGCCCGTAATGTCTTCCAACTATGCAGTTTCACACTACCTCATCATCGGCATCTTCTTCACGCTTATTTCACTAGTCGTTTGTGTTCTAAACTCCGTAGGCGCATGCTTTGCTGACATCCTAAGACGCAGAGTCAGATCTAGCTCAACCAACGATTTTCGAGACAATAATTTCCAGCTGCTCCAAAATGGAATTTTTGTTCTAATGATCGTAACAGCCGTATTGTCTAACTTGTTAGCCATCGGAGCAGTAGTTACATTCTACCGGAAGTGGCGTCGAACAGTCGATGACATCTCGACTTACTACTTTTTCCAAGCAATTGTGGCCCTAATCATATTAATTTCAGGCGGTTACATTGCAAACAATATCCGTGACTTCCAGACTTCTTTCAACAAGTTTGGCCATGTCGAAAGCAACTTATACTACAGCACGATGTACTACGGTGGAGCTGCCCAGGCAGCCTGTGGAGCTGTTCTTTTTCCTGTTAGCGTTTATCTGGGCTTTCGATCCCCCAGCAAAGAAGATGCTCTAGAGCATAAGCTTTCCTCGATTAAGTTGCGAATGTTAGGTGCTAGGTCGCGGTCTTGATTTTGGGTTCGCTAAATGCATAAATAGTCCGTGCGCCGGGGAGACGCGGGAGAGAAAAGCGGAAGCCGATTTCGCTAGCGACTCTATACTCTCCTTTCCTTCGATCGCTCACTCAAATCCATGAAGCCACATGCTGGCTCAAATTTCTCATCGCCCATTCCGGGCTTGTAATACACTCCAAATATTAGACCCATCCGGTTTACTTTTTCCTGCCTTGTCTCTTGTCTACGTTTCTGCTCCCATTTAGTGCGAAGACTGTTCCCAGTAACGCGTTTCCGAATATTCTCCAGAGAGCTGCCGCCATTCCCGCACTCCCAGTCGAGTGTTCGAAGACGGAAGCACGACAACACCTTTTGATTTCTTTTAGAAATGCTGATTGAC
>Ga0247770_1002020_pt1 | contig 12981 bp, 20 predicted proteins | sample UWRJL136409B6_FD_179943 | JGI IMG/M metagenome (GOLD analysis project Ga0247770, IMG submission 179943) | Plant litter microbial communities from Arlington Agricultural Research Station in Wisconsin, United States - UWRJ-L136-409B-6 | ecosystem: Environmental > Terrestrial > Plant litter >... | reverse complement strand
GGAGTGGGGAGGTGGAGGTTGAGGTGGTGGTTGGGACGAGGTTGGATGTGGGGGAGATTTTGAGGAAGGCGCTGGGTGGGGAGGGGGGGACGGTGGGGATTGTGGTGTGTGGCCCGCCGGGGATGGCGGATCAGGTGAGGTATGAGGTTGCGAAGCGGGCGAGGAATGGGGAGGGGAAGACGAGGGGGTATGTGTTGGTGGATGAGGCGTTTGGGTGGTGAGATGGAGGATGGGAAAGATAGGGAGGTGACTGGAGTTGGAGATAATTGAATGTCATTTGCACATATGTTTCACGTTGAGAAGAAATTGGCACTGCAAAACAGAAACTTTGAAGGTTGCGGTGTAAATTGGTCAATTGCTGCTGCGAGGAAGGAGCTACGGCGAGTCGCCCTGCAGTTTGTAGTGGAACCGCTCTCTCACCCGATGAGCAACCTCCACCGCCTCCTTCCTTCCCTGTCTCGACGCAACAATGACATGGCCCACAGTCCAAAGCTCGCTTGACGCGGGGCCTTGAACCGGATCGCCTTTCCACTTGACAGTCTCAGTCCACACCACATGCTCGTTCAGATCAGGGTTGGCCTCGAGGAACTCGACCACGCAATCCTCTGACGCCATGACGCCCTCCCTCGTCGGAGGCAGAACGGCAATCGCCGGTTTGTATTGCGGCTTTCCGCCCCGAAACGGCTGCGCCAGCGCCCGGATCCTCTGCTTCTCCTCTTCCTTCTCGTACCCCAGCGCAAGAAGCAGCCGAAGAGCGTAGTAGTCCACCCCGTGTGCCAGCAGCGCCGACACGGTGTTGGCGTATCCGGGCGGCCGTGCATTGATCTCGTGGAGGTAGCACGATGGCTGTTCTTTTTTATCGTCGTCTCTTGCATGGAGATCTAGAATGCCATTGTCCTCTCTTGGTCGGTACTGCACGCTCGACCCCCTCACGCGTGCTTCGCAGTGGAAGATTCCCGACCTGAAGCCACACCGCTTGATAGTCGTCGGCAGCGACTCCCGCAGAATAGCCTGCTCGTTCTTCGGCAGTGCCGTCGGAACATCCATCACCGTCTCCATGAAGTTCGAACCCTTCCCCCCTTCGCTCGAATCGCCCGAGCAGGGGAAATCATCAGTGATGTAGCAGAATAGCACTTCCCCGTCCATGATCACAAAGTCTGCATCGACCTCGGGCCCGTCGATGTACGGCTCCACCACTACACCCTTACTCCCAAGCGGCGACGCAGCGTGCCTTTCCGACGCCCGGCGCACCGCGGCACGCAGCTCATCAACGTCATGCACTTTCGCCACACAATCCGAGTTCCATCCCGCACACGGCTTCACAATCATCGGAAACCGCAACACCAACCCGCCTACCTGCTTTTCCATCTCGGCCTCCAACTCCTCTGCATCGGCCAGCACAAGCGACTCCCTTCCCCCCTGGCTCTCCACCAACCTCCTCGTCGCCCCCTTGTCCCCCGCAATCCTGTACGCCCCGGCCCTCTCGGTCGGCAGCCCCAGAATTTCACAAGCCCTCGCCACATGCGGTAGCCGCGAATCGCTAATCGTCACAATCCCATCAATCCGCTCCGGGTACGCCCGGACGGCATCAACAATCCGGTGTGTCAAGTCCGCATCGCCATCGATGTTGAGCTCCACAAAGGCCTCGCGGAGATGCGCATGCGGGCCCTCCGCGTCCTGCATCCAGTGGCCAGGCGCATCTGCCACGACGAGGATGATTCCTAGCGCCTTCGCGGCGAGATAGAACTGCTGCGACGACAGGATGTTTGCGCGGCCCTGGATCCAAAGGATGCGTTTCTCCTCTCGCTGGTTCGGGGCGGCGGGGGGTGCGATCCATGGGATAGAGAGGCGGTATTCGAGTTCTGACGCAAGGGATTGGGCGGTGCTGTTGAGAGAGGTGCCATGGCTGATGATGCCGCCGAGGGAATGGTGGAGCAGGAGGGAGCAGAGCTGTTGGGCCTGTTGAGCGGAGGCGACGCTGTGTGTGGGAGTGGGGGAGGTTGCTACGACGTTTTTGAGAGGGTTTAGGAAACTGCGCACTGTGTAGATGGCGGGCGCGTCGCGGATGCGGTATTCGATGTAGTCGGACCGGATCGGGGTGCCCTCCGAGGCGTGGAACAGAAGACGGAGAATGGTGATGGGGGATTGGGCATTGGATGAGGTTAACGCGGCGGAGATGTCTGAGGTGAAGAGAGTGTGCTGTGCAGACGGTTCTTGGAAGGAGGAGTCGTTGAGGGTGACCCAGAAGGTGTCAGGGGAGTCTGGCGGAGGAGAGTCGACGGCGACGACGTGGAAATCCAAATGCCAGTGTAGTGGGGACTGTGAGGGTGGGATATCGTTGGGCTGAATGGGGATGAGAGTTGCAGACACTGCGGACTTGAGTGTCAGAACAACTTTGCTGCGACTGTACGATGGCTTGGTGGTGGTGCTCACAATTGTGTTTGTCGGATTGCAGGAATATCACCCACGAGGGGTCAACATCGTGATTCGACATCCTCAGGCTGATTACTTAGAACCAATTGAAAGCGAAAAGCGAGAGGAACGCCCCGTCAAAGGGGGAAGAGTCCAAGATTGACACGGAAGATTCTACTAGGCGTGGTGGGAGTCGGATTCAACGCGCAGAAGACAACAGAAGTGGATTGAAATACAATAGGCGTGCACCCTGGCTTGTAGCCCCTACGCACGTGTACAAGCTAATGTATCTGACAGTTCGCTTTAGGTATGCCGATGCAGCAGCGGATGGCAATGCAGACTGACGGAGTAAGATGTTTCAGCATATCTGGCCAAGCCAAGACTTGGAGGGGAAACTTGCTCAACTTGCTCACTCCGGTGGTACCCCTTGCATATCCCCATCTCTTGGCAACCGCCAGCTCATCAGCTGATCTGCATAGGTACCTGGGATGTCTGAGAGAGTTTGAGCGCGTAAAACTGCTTACGCCGAGGTGGTCGGGAACTGGAAAGACGACATCATTCCGTTGCTCCGGTGTCTAATGTGACTATGCAGGCAGTTCGCGGGGGAGACATCTACATAAGGCCAGATTGAGATCTAGCGCGGGCAGCTGATTATACTTTGTAGTGCGAACAGAGAAGTTGCGGGAGATGCCAGACCTCGAATTTACAGGAACGTCAAGTCTCTTTGACTCTACAAGGACGACATCGTTACGGTCACGGTGCTGAGGGTCCCGTTTGACTTCATTCGCATCCGGTCTGACCGATCTTCGCCAGCATGGCTGCATCCAACGTCTTTCGCGGCCCCAACTCCATGGCCGACTTCTTTGATCCGGACAAAAACCCCCCTCTGCCACTCGTCGAAATTCCCGCCCGGTTGAACCCGTACATGGAGGAGGGCGTGCGAATATACGCCAAGGTTCTCACCAACCTTCCCGCCCAGAATGTCAAGTCGTTGCCCGGTGCGTCCCACTTCATTGGCTTTGATCAGTATCTGGATACGTTCTGATTGTATTGTGGATTCTAGCGTTGAATATGCTCCGGGCCATTCCCGAGGCACGAGACAAGTCCATTGTCGAAGCAAGCTCGGGGTCGACGGCCTTGTCTCTGGGCATGATTGCGAGAGTGATGTGGGGCCACGAAGACGTCAATGCATATGTCACTAACAAGAAGCATCCGGAGTCTTTGAACCTGCTTCGTTTTTTTGGGATACGGCCGTATGTTCCCCTTCCACTGTTAGCAGCTGCAGGATTCGAAAGTCAGACTGCTAACCGACTGTAGACATCTCTATGCTGGACTTACGCAACAGGAGCCGACGGATGAGACTGGTGTGATGTGTAGGTTACGACGGCTTACAGCAAAGCGAGACGATGTTGCATATCCAGGGCAGTACGACAACGAAAATGTAAGACATCATTCCCCGTTCGGCAGAATCAGTGTCTCACACCGTCTTCGGTAGAATTGGAAAGCGCACGAGCAGTGGACTGGGCCTCAGATCCTAGCCCAACTCCCCGAGATCAGCCTCTTTGGGACTACGGTGGGAACCGGGGGCTGCATCACTGGCACCGCGTCCCATCTCAAGTCCCAAAAGCCATCATGCAGGACACTTGGTGTTTTTAACGTCTTTGGCGACGAAACACCTGGACCAAGAAACTTTGAGGGCTTCAACTCCTGCAGCTTCCCCTGGAGCAGGCTGATGGACGCGACGGTGGATGTCGCTTCGGTCGATTCCTACCGCATGTCAATGCTTTTGTCGCGCGAGGGCCTCATCTGCGGGCCGTCGTCGGGGCAGGCGCTGCAAGGCATCTTGGACTATGTTGGGCAGCTCAAGAAGGTGGGAGGGTTGGCGCAGCTAGCGGATGCGACCACGGGGGAGGTCTCATGTGTTTTCACGCTGAGTGATCTGCCGTACCAGTATCTCCCACAGTACTTTGAGAAGCTGGGGGAGGATGAGTTCCCTGAGATTCAGAATAAGGTACGACTGATAGTAACGACAATGGGTGGGGATGAGCGTGAACTGATGACAACTCACAGATCCTCCTCGGATGCGACCAATTCAAACACGACGGGCGATGGATTCTCCATCCATTTCAGGCCACCGAGATGCTGCAGACAAAGCCAGGCCTCAGTCCTCCCCTGCAAGTCAGCGTTTCGAGATCGGCGCAATGGTCTCCGTGGTCATCACTTCGCTCCTATATCACTCATCTCGCCACTTACATCTCGCGCGCACCCACAGATATCGGGATAACAGCTTCATCGACCAAGCCTCTCATCCTCGACCTCAGAAGCAAGGCCGCATTCCAAAACCACCACCTCCCGGCCTCACTGAATATGCCCCTTGCCGGATTGACTCCGGGACTGGCGGGGAGGGACTTTTTTGGCGACCCGGAAGCAGTGCAAATGATTTCGGGTGCCATTCAGACCCTCTTCTCAACGCCGCAGGGGCGGACATTTGTCGCCACAACGCAGCAAAGTCAGCGACGGGTGCTAGTTCTGTGTTACGATGGCGGGGCGAGCCAGCTGGCGACGTCGACGTTGCGGTGGCAAGGCGTCCAGGCATATTGTGTAAAACGGGGCTTCGGTGGTTTGGCTGCACAGATGGGTTGCTAGCGATGAGAGTCGTTGATGATAAGAACAAACGATAGGGGACACGCCGATGCACAAAAGCAGAAGCAAACCCCACATTTCCCGCTCGGCGGGCGGCCTGTTATTCGTCCATATTCTCCGTCTCAGCCCAACCTCCATGCGGCTCAGTCCGAATAAAAGCGGACAACCCCCAACCTCGTTTCCGAAACTCCAACAAACAACCATCCCAACCTTCACCACCACAACCCCATACTTCATCAAAAAAACCCACCAATCCAGCCATGGCCGCCCCTCTACCCGCCCTCACCCTCTACCGAATAGACGGCGCCTGCTCCCTCGCCGCGCACATCACCCTGCGCGAGCTCGAAATCCCCTTCACCGCCGCGCGCATGATCATCAACCAAACCACCCAAAAAGCCGAAGCCGCCGACGGCACCCTCACTTACGAAGAATACGTCCGCGAAATCCACCCCAACGGCCAGGTCCCCGCGCTGGAGGTACACTTCCCAGACCTCTCGCCGCCCTCCCCTTCCTCCCCCGGCAGCCCTACCCCCCGGACGAACTACCCGCCCAACAAGATTGTGGCGATTACCGAGAATCCGGCCATATTGCTGTACATCGCCGACTTGGCCGCCTCTCTTCCAGCGACAGAAGATTCTGCGCCCAAACCATCCCTTGCGGGATCAAACCCCCTCAACCGCGCGCTCGTCACATCCTGGCTGTCGTTTCTTTCGGGGTCGGTCCACGGGCAGGCCTTCTCCGCTTTGTACCGGCCGCGGCGGTTCATCGACACGACTTTGTATCCCGGGGGCGAGAAGGCGGTGCGGGAGGCGGGGCGGCGGGGGATCGATTTGTTTTATGGGCAGGTTGAGGAGAGGTTGGTTGAGGCGAAGGGGAAGGGGGAAGGGGAGGGGGAGTATGCGGTGGGTGGGGAGCTGAGCGTGGTGGATTTTAATCTGTATGTGTTTTATCGGTGGGGGAGGGATTTGGGGCTGGATATGGAGGGGAGGTATCCGAAGTGGAGTAGGTTGGTGAGGAGGTTGGAGGGGAGGGCGAGTGTAAAGACTGCGTGTTGGGTGGAGGGGATGAGTGGGATGTTCTGATCTTGACGGTTGGGTTAGGAAGGAGGGAGGAGGGGTGAGAGGGAAAGGGGAAGAGCTGTTCAAGGTTCGGGCTAAACTCGAATTTGAGGTCGGAGATATTCTAGACGGGTTCCCGCTTATTTCAAATGTTACAGCTTAAGTACAAGTTTCCTGCAAATTCACCTCCGTTCGTGGAGCCCGGTCCTCTGAATCTGGACACAAGGGCTACTAGCAGAGCGAATAGAGACTGATAGTTGTTTGCACATCCCAAGAGAATAGATAGTCTGGTGGCTGCATACATATTCCTCGTCCGCCTGGCACCCAAAGCCCAAAGTACCGAAGACAAAAGCCTAGCTCACCATCACCCATTGGCCTCGGTGCGTGCGCGGCCGTACCCTAGATCCTACCCCACGCAAGCCTCCCTCACCGACAGAAAGGAGTGTTGACCTTTTGGCGACCGTACGATTTGAAAAACGGGTCGACGTCGGCAAAGCCAGGGCTCAAGCCACTGCACTGGATGGAGATGAAATCGACAAACTGATCATATTCGCCCCGGTAGCATCGGTTGAGCGTGTTGGCCTTGTTGCACATCCACGCCACATCCTCGACGACGACCCTGGCAATGGCCGAGAAGCCGCTCGCCGCGGCGCCCCGATCGCACCAACTGGTGAAGTCGCCCCAGGCTCTGTTCCAGTAACCCGCGTTGAGCCTTGGCTGGTCGAGGCAGCGGTATCCGTTGATGGGGAGCTGGCGGGCCGCGAGGGGCTCGACATCGCGCCTTTCAGCGATGGGGTGTGCCGATTCCGGCTCGAAGGTCACCCCGAGGATCTGGCCGTCCGCAGTTAGGGTGATGTTGTAGTACCCATCTTCGCTGCCCTCGGGCATGATGATTCCCCCTCCGCGGGCGATTGTAAGGCCACGGTGCTCGAGATGACTCGTAGCCCGGCAATGGGCCAAGGCGGCAATGGCGACGGTGAGGGTGGCGCTGAACTTCATTTGTGGAGAGTGTGTGGACGGCAGGTTCAGAATAGATGTGCGTTGGAATGTTGGAATACTGTGTGGGGAAACAAGCTCGGGAGGCTCCCTTTTATGCCCGGAACCTTGTAGCCGATAAGGACTCAGCACTCACAGTCACAGAGTCGGAGACCAGGGTTTGGCTTTGCGAGGCGCGGGACCACATCGCCTCCGCGAGGGCCTCAGTGCCCATGACCTCTCTCGGCCGTGGAGTCAACATGCTATAATTAGAATCCGTACGACAAACTTGCATGCCTTTTGGGCTCCCCGATCTCCACCACAGCGGAGAGAAAGGCCTTGTGGAACCTCAGACCTCTATACCGATGTTGCAACGGTGCACGGGTGCATAACAACATTGCGGCGTACAAAGCACTTGAGCACCTCGACCTACCATCCGCGGTAACGCTTTTCAGACCAATGTTAGGTGTGACGTTAAAAACAAAGTTTGCCTTGACCGAATTGTTACACAACGCTTTGCAGAATACCTCAGGGTTCCTGCCGATCTTTCAATATTCCGTGACTTGCCGTTGAATGCAACCCTCAGGGTGCTTCGGCAAATCCAGGACAGGCATCTCCCGTTACACAAGAGCTTGCACTGGCGACCAAACCAATCAGAGAAACCCCAGCTGACATGCGCGTTTGCCCACACCTACTCTGACGTCCGACCACGCATGAATCGAATCGGGCCGTTGCTCCAGCGCCGGTGAGCCCGCGCCCTTGTGCTCCCTTTGGAATTGTGAATCTGAGTGGAATGTCTAAAGGGGGCGTAACAGGCTCGCACCCATTCTTATCCAAGACGTGCACCCCCCTAGAGTCTTGAGCCTGTCGATGCCTACTACCCAGACATGTGTAATTCGGAAGGCAGATGCCACAATCGGCGTGGACCCCAAGGCTCCTCGGAACTTAAGCCAGGGCTACCTTGTAAGAGATTAGTACCTCGCCTCACTCTGTAATATGTCTCACAACTACACGCCGGAGCCTCGTAGATCATTCTTCTTACAATTTGCATCTTGAGCATCAGGATGCCAATACTGCTACCATAGGCCAAAGTATATCCAACACCTAGAATTCGATAAACGGATGTAATGCCGTTACAACTGCGCTTCCTTAAGGATCAGAAACTTATACATATATAATCTCATACAATTATAATAACAGATCATGCCAACACCGTCGTCGTAGGAACCCGTGATGCCTAAAAGGTTTCTATTTTAGGTGAAGCGCGAGAAGAAATTTAACGTGCGACCGAGAGGCTCCTTAAAGTGAAGGGGTTGAGTAGTCTGCTAACAGACGGTCACCCGAGTTGTAGAGGAGAAAGGGGGATTAAGGTAGGTACTGATCAGCTTCTCCAGTTAGAGATCGAAGTCTGGTATAGTTATTTAAAGTGTAGATGGGGTAAAAGGGAACTGTTATAATATTTACTTTATATAATAATAAAGAAATAAGAGCTATTAGTAAATATAAACTGTTAACCGTTAAGTAAAGTGGTGAGACGGAGGTAAGTAAATGTTAAAGATAAATATAAGTGGTAACGAAATAAAAGATTTTTAGATAATAAACAGTTAATGCTATATCGTGGGTTAAGGTAAGGTGTAGGTTTGAGGTTGTGAAATCGTATATCTTTAAGTGGCCGAAACCGGTACACAATTTGCAGGGAAACGAGATTACATGTAGAACAAAACCCCCAGGTCCCGATGGTTCCTCCCCCCGTGCACTTGTTGAGTGCCGCACTGAAGTTCAGTTTGGAACAAACAATACTCTCCAGATAGCTACTCTATTCCTAGGGCCATTTAAACAATGTCTTCGAATTACACTCCAGGATCGTATATCCACCAATGGGCCCGGGGAACGGGAATCCGGCGTATGTAAATTCGAACTGCTTGTAATTGGGCCTGCACTTGCCAACAATCTGATTGTCGAGGTTAATCATTGGGTAAGCATTGCCACGAAACTCTCTATACACAGCTGTTTCCCCGTGAATGATTAGCAAGCCTGCTCATCAGGCATCCCGCACGGGTAATCGCACAACTCGGTCATACTAAGTGAATAAGACGCAAATAACTTACAAAATGGCCCCAAAGATTCTTTTCCCGCCACTCAAGCCTGTCCATTGGGATTGACTCGTCCGAGGCTCCGCAAACTGCCGAGTTACTCGGGTCGCAGGCAACGCCTCCAACGGCACCAACATCATCCTGGCCCGATTCGGTCAATTGCAAGAGGTGGTTGCTTGGGCTGCCACTGTCTAAAATGTCGTTGCAATCTGGCTGGTGCTCGATGATCTAGTAATAGTTGATAGGTCCAACTTGGGGAAATACCTCCGTGCCCTTGTAGACATAGAAGTGGTGAGGGAACTCTGGCTGCTCAACGTCTGCAGCGTCGCACCCATTGATGCGGTAGCCGGTGGAGGTCGGATGGACGCAGTCGCTTCCTTGTCTCAGCAGCGATGTCCGGTACTGTGTGAAGTCGACAGTGATGACGTGTTTTCCTGCGGCAGCGCACGTCTGCACAGCTTGCGAAATCAGCGTCTGGTAATCTTGCGTGCTAGAGGCGCGTTGTCAGAGCAGGGATCAAACATGGGGGCTGGCAACATACAGTTGCGACTGCGAAGCTCGGCAGGAGTTGATGACCATGGTGACGAGGATCACAGTGTAGGCTCTGAAATTACCCACGAGTGGGTGGAACCCATGGGTACCCGGGTATAATTAGGTGGTTAGGTAGCACCTATAGGTTATATAAGTGGGTAGTGAAAACCTACAAGTTATCAGCCAACCAGGGACTCGTTAAAGCCTTGGCAATAGATAGGATTTAGATAGGACTCTACTAGGGAGAGGGGGTTTTTGCGCTTCCTCCTTGTTCCTTGCCCCTAGGGCTTAGCTAGCCAGCTAGATAGATATTATTTGTCTTATACCGTAGGAGCTGAAAGCTCCGCCCGTGAGGGCAAGCGGTCCCTCTACTGCTAACTGTCTACTGTCAATTAGTAATTAAGTTAATATTTAAAAGCAAGTAGCACGTATTTAAACTTAATAAGATGTTAATAATAAATAAGAGGATTAAAAGCATTATAGTTATAATAAATGTGTAATTAAAGGAGGAAGACTAAGAGTGAGAGGCTTCCGTTCAGCCCTTTAATTCTTATACTGAACTGGTGCGGTGACGTAACAGGAAAGAAACCACAAAAAGAACCACACCCACAGAAATTCGCGGCCGGATTGGAAGGCCAACTCCCAGACTATTAGTCCTTCAATCAGAGGGACACAAATGCAATTAACGTAGAAAAACAGATACGTACCTAGTATAGAACAAAACCTAGTAAGTGACGGTGCCTAACATGAAACGGAGCCTAGTTTGGAAGAATAAAGCAAACGTAACCGTGGATTAGTTCATCTCCCTTCGATCAGAGGGCCAGAATGTCACTAGACTTCAAAATGAGAGGTTTTCGTGGTGAAATCGTCGGTTGTTAATTGAAGGAAGCACGGTTCAAGGAACCGCGCGGCGTAGCCCCTTTTTGACGGTGGCACGCGCTAGAGAACGCATCGTTATGTACATAAACGGTTACAGTAATATTAAAGAGCCCAAAAAGAACGACATAGTCGGCCTGAAAAGGCGCCCCGAGTCAATAGAAAAGATGTCTTAGTGGTGCGGGTGATGGGTTGGTAGCGATGACTTTTATGTATAACAACCAAAAAGATGCCATTCCTTGCATCTCACAGGTTAGTGGCCGATCTCCTGTAAGTATTGGCGAACCGCCTCTTGGGGGTCAGGCCCCAGGTTTCCCTGTTTGGGACGGAACCCATAAACAGTACCTGGTGAAATTGGGTAATGTTAGCGGCGCAGGCTAGGGATTTGACGCAAAAGACGCCATCTGCAGCGGAAACGCACCCACGAGTGAGACATGCGTCTGCACATAAATCCAGAGGTACCATAGATATTCCAGCACGATATTGTTGATCCTCTTGTTGGTGATATATAGGTTGCGCGAGCGATCTCGAAGCGCAGCAACAAAAGGCGCACGGATCTCATAGAGCCCCTTGCTAGCCAGATCGGCTCTGTCTCGGGGGGTGTTGGTGTCATCACCAGTCGTCACGTAGTGTGACAATAATAAGCTAAAGATCACGGCATCTTCCAGTGCCTGGTTTGCGCCTGAGCCACTGGTAGCCTGGAGAGTGTGGGCTGCGTCACCCAACAGAACGGCTCCTCGTTGGCCCCAATGCGGCAGGTTCGGTGTGGTCCACACCGGATACACACGGTCAGTGGTGGACTGTGCAATGATGGTGTCGATGAAGGCGTCATGCCAGGTGGCGTGTCGATCGCACAGCTTTTCCTTGATAATGCTAGAATTTTCCAAGTTGCTCGTCGGCATAACAGGACTTCCCCAGTTGGACCACCATGATAGACTCCGCTGCTCCAAAGGCGCAGCCGAGCAGTAGCCGAAGGACCCTGCCGGCCCGAAGGTGAAGACCATGCTCTTAAGGTCGGTGACTGAGGCTGGCATGTCGATCTCCATGAAGCCGCCGATACCCAAAAAGCCTCTGCTCCCCGGACTATCAGAGTTGGTGGATTTTTGTCTCTTTTTCTCATCATGGTACAGAGCTTAACAAACTTTCTTGGCAACAAGAAATTGACTTACTCAAAAGCAGGCCCATACTTCGTCTCGTTCTCGTCGCCAAAGAGGGCCCTTTTGACCACGCTGCGCACGCCGTCAGCGCCCACAACCAGGTCCCCATCATCCCGGCCCCCGTCAGCAAAGTACACAATAGGGCGATCGCCGCTGAGGTCAACCTTGGTGACGCGGCGGTAACGGATGTGGTCGTAGCCGACGTGTTCATGTAACCACCGCCACGAGTCATAACGCGGGCACGTCAAGGTATGTTCGACAGGAAGTGCGCCGTCGGCCGTGGGAATAACCGCAAGCGTGTGACCGCGTGCCGACCGTAGGGTGTAGTATTGGTTGGTGTAGCTGCGCGCCTTGAACGTTTCGTAGAGTTTCGGGTCGATATACCGCATCAGCCGCACCGCAGGAGGTTCCAATGAAATAATGTTGCCGACAACAGCCGCCGAGTCCTGGGTTCCTCGGTCCGAAGCTGGCGAAGCGAGCCCTTCCAGGCGAAGCTGCATTTCACGCGGATCATGGGCGTCGTACAGGATAACATCGTGTTCTGGCGGGGGACACATCCGACGCAGCAACAGGTAGGTTGAGACGCCGGAAAAGCCCGCGCCAACGATAATGATCTTCATGGAGCTAAAGTGCCTTAGTAAGGTACCTAGGTATTCAGCGTGAGAATGGCTGTTGCCTTCCCCTTCATATGCCGCCGAGATCTGCTGTCAAGATAGCCCTCTTCCGTACCCATGAAAAAAGAATTAAATACTTTTAAGGAGTGGATTTACACTGACCGAAAATGGCGGCTCGTCAAAATACCTATACCTACCTACGTATCGAGCTAAACCAGAATTAGCGGCTGTAACGTTGGCTTTCCTCTCCTTTGGGTACAGTGGTGCGTTTTCCAGCTGCCTATGCAGCCCCCACGTTGTACGCGCGGTGTTGCCAAGAGCAAGTTTGCGCACGTTTTAGCTGCAAACAAGGGCCAGCTGCCATGCAGCACCTACTTATGTACCCGTCTGAGCTCCATGCAGGCAGGCAGGCATGGAGGGATGAACTATTGCACAAGGGGACATAGGCGAATCGTCGGTAAGGCTCCCTTGGTCGGCAGCGGTCCTCAGACACGTCCGATCTCTAGCTACCCCCCTACTAGCTTAGCCAGCAACTTATATGTTCCAAACCATTTTATCTGACTCGGTCACTTCATCTGCCGCAACGAGGCCGTCTACAGAGAACATGGATGCGGTACAGGCA
>Ga0247770_1002019_pt1 | contig 12995 bp, 17 predicted proteins | sample UWRJL136409B6_FD_179943 | JGI IMG/M metagenome (GOLD analysis project Ga0247770, IMG submission 179943) | Plant litter microbial communities from Arlington Agricultural Research Station in Wisconsin, United States - UWRJ-L136-409B-6 | ecosystem: Environmental > Terrestrial > Plant litter >... | reverse complement strand
TCCCCCTCCCTCTCCCTCTCTCTCCCACGATCATCCCTCCCCCTGCGCTCCCTAAAAGCTTTCAGCCCCTCCTCCGTCTCCCTTTTCACGCGCTCCTCCTCCTCTCTCTTGCGCTCCCTCACCCCCTCAAGGTACTCAATCTCATCCTCATCCAGCGCCCTGAACTGGTTCTTGATCTTATTCGCCTCCTCATGGGCAGCCTGTTTGGCGGCCTTGTTCGCCTCCAGGACTTCAAAAAGAGATTTCTCGCCGTGCGCCCCAACCTCGGCAGCAGTAGCTTTCGCCGCGCGCGCAGCGTCCAGTTGGCGTTGGACTTCAGCCCATTCTTGGCTTTTCTTGCTGTTTGCAGTGGCGGATGGGGTAGTGGAAGCGAGTGGTGGCTCCGTGGCCTCGCCTGTTGCGGCGTCAATGGCGCCCGCGGAGACGAAGCGCGATGACATGCTGACGCTCTGCCGGATGGTCCTCCAGACTGGCTAAAGAGTATGGTGCTAAGATGTGGCGGTGGATGTGAGATTGGAGGAGCTTGAATCCTCGATTTCTGAATCGCTGAGCGTGTTTTATGAATCAACGAGGTGAGCTTGAGATGGACCGCAGCTTGATGAGAGTTTGGGGACAGCGGCTCGGTTCACTGAACGAGAGAAATTTATGTGGGGCGAGTAGGCAAACGGGTCCCTAAACGTCTTTGGGCGCAGGCCAGTTTGAGCTGAGCTCAGTCGAGATCACTTTGGGCACGAACAGCGGAAGTTTTGTGTGGATTTAATCCTGTTTTTATTCTTCTTTGGAAAGTTAAGCTATATTGGCGGCAACGCAATGGACTGCGTATACAGGTAGCTCCCATGTGCCATCATTCTTTTCCGTAATGTCACGCCCCAACCCTCCAGTCTCCTGATACCGAGGTGACATCCAGATGAGGGACTACCCAGCCTCTTGTGCCGCACAGGACAATTCTTGCCTACGCGCCCCAGTTGATGCATAACTAAACAAACCCACCATCCATCCCATTTTCTTCACATCTTTCTCAATGTCTGGTTGCCCCGTCTACCGTCCCCCAAATCTCATCAGTCGTGAGGGGAGGCCCAAAGAAAGAAGTCCACCATGGCCGAAGTCGACCAGAAAATTAAACGCAGAGGAGCAAATCAACCGTTCCCAAACCATTCTCCCCTCTACCAGTGAAATGCCAACTCCCTCGAAGAAACCCTTCTAGCCTGCCCCATCATGAAAAACAAAAAGATGTTCCAACAGTCTGGTCACGACCATTCCGAGAACGACCGCAGTGACTCAAAGCCGTATGCGATTGCATCCAAGACGGACCACAAACAGGCCTGTGAGAGCAACAGAATGCAAGGGCAAGTATAATACTGAGGAAAAGACGCAAATAAAAAAACGCAGTAAGCCCCCTTTTGTCCCAGAAAATGCGTGTAAGCCACCCCAAGTTCGACTTTTCAACCTCGTGACACCAAACCAGCAGAAAACAAGAAGAAAAAACAGGACAATGGCACCTTTGGAAATAGCAACAGATATGTACCAAACCCCCCACAGAATTTTTCCGCCTCGTGGAAGAAATATCGCAAATGAATCGTTTTGTTGGCGTCCCTGCCAACCCGAAAAAGCGAGCGGGTTCCTGATTAGGAAGACGTGATTACAATTTCGTATCCACTGAGCCCGGGCCGTTGGCCTCGCTTGTCCATGAATAAAGCTGAACAGGGGCAAAGGCAAGCTCGTCGGTGTGATGAATGTCGTAGCCGTTCCTGGACGCGAACCATCCAGACGGATGTTTGAAGTCCAGGACCTCCGAATCTATATATTCTGAGAAAACCGGTTGTCGAAAGGAACATCGAGTTGTTCGGCTGATGGCGGGAACTGTGTATGGTGCAGAGAAGTTCGGCAGCGGTGTATCGACCCAAATCGAAGCCGAAAAATTGGGGGAAACGTAGGATGAAGTCTATGAGACGAATCCGCAAGGGCGAAAAACGAAATGGTATAGGAATCCAAGAAAACGAAAACGCCGGTGTATGGGATATTAACCGAGCCGTATACCGAAGGAACAAGGAAATCACAAAGACCGATTGGTGCCAAAGTCGTCAGAAACCGCTGCAGGTCGCTCGAAACACGTCGATTTGCGGTCGTTAGACTCGGCCATCCAAATCGTTGCGTTCTGAAACACATGGAAAAAGGAACCAGAAAGAAAGAAGCCTCCAAGAGGCAAAAAGTATTATGACCTTCGTTTTTTTTCGCAGACGTAAAGCCAGTCCGTTCGTCACTCGGGGTATCTGAATGCAATGTATCGATGGTCCGATGTCCCAGGGAAAATAAGTCGCGTGTGGTACACGATGCAATGTAAAAAGCAGGACCTCGTGATGCGCAAGCCGTCAGCCGGAGACGGTATCATAAAACGCCGTAATATGCCATCCGGAGCATTCATCGCCGTGATGCGTCCGTGTGAAGGTAGCCGACTCAGCCAACAACCGGTTGTCCATAGCCGTGTCCCATGAAGTAGGCCGATGGCTTGGCATGAGCGCCAACACAGTTGGCGCAGTTGCAGTCGGGGACGCTAGTGTGCTCCCAAATACTGTGGCCGTAGTTGTAGAAGGCCCCATAGTTAGTCGCGCTGCGGGTCGTGTGACTTTGGCTGCCTTGCTGGAAGGTATTGTACGGCGTGGGCTGCTGGTAATGTCTTGAGACATTGCCGCCGCCAATTGCTCTGTCGAACCACTCTGTGTAGTGCGAGTTTACCGACGTCGCTGAGCTGACATACTCAGGTGTGCCGTATCCCGAGTCCGGCGGGGTCAAGGGCGCAGACTGCGGCCACGCGTTCTGGTAGTTGCCCCAGCCAGCCTGGTCACGGCGATAAGTGGGGGCTCCGGCTCCCTGGCTCCCCTTCATGCTCGAGTAGCGCTCGTATTCAGCAACCTGCCGTTGATGCCACGACGAGTAGACACCGGAGTTTCGGGCGCGGGTGACGTCCGTGTCGATGGGAGGGACAAAGTTCGCCAGGCGCTCGCGGCTGACATGAGCCTGCTGCCTCTTCTTCGTCTCGAGCCATTCCTGCCAGTTCTCAAGCCACGCATTGTAATCCTTGCTCTCATCCAGATTAACGTAGAGGCACCAGTTGATAGCAGCCAACCACTCGTATTCCAGAGTGTTGAGTTCCTGAACAGGAATTCCGCTTACTTCAGACCAAGACTTGTTCTGAAAGGTATTGTCGTCCAAAAACTTGCTGCCAAGGAGCAGGGCCGTCGTCAGCATGCGCCAGACCTGGCCCTCGGTGTAGTTAGGCTGGCCGCCGGGGTGCATCATGTTCACTCGCTTAGAGAGGTAGTTCATCCCGAGGAGAATCGTGGTGCTTGGTAGCCGAGTCGAGGTCAAGATCTGCGACACAAACTTGCGAAAGGCAGTGTTGACGGTGCTCCGAGGCAACACAATGCGAGTGGCCATTTCGGAGACATAGTCGGCCATCAACTCAACATCATAGTCGAGGACGGCGCAAACACCTCCGGGCATGATTGCGGTTGTTGCCGTGCGAAAGCTGAGCCTTCGCAGTAGTGACGCGAACTGCTTCGAGCAATGGAAGTCGGGTCAGTGGGGCAGGGCCACACTAGTCGACGCAGAATTCCAGAGCTGAAGAGCCGAAGATCTCGATGGAGGAAAGGAGAATCGAGATCTACTGAGATGTCTGAGCCATAGAGTGTTGGTTTCCCGGCTAGACTTTTGAGGGAGTGGATGGCGGATTCGTGAACCGGTCCGAAGCAGATTCGCGGCTAGTAATGGTCTTTTTAATGAAGTACAAGCCTCTTGTAGCTCTTTGTTATCCAGAAGGACAAGGCCGTTGTCCAAGTGCCTACCAAAGGGCTCCTAAGTCTTCAAAGACGATTGAAAATCGAATGGGTCGAACAGAAAGGAAACGTCTAAGCACTGAGGGCAGAGGAGTTAGTAAGATTCATGGTCCCGTGAGGACAAGCAATGAGAGCCGAAGAAAATTTTCTCCAAGCCAAAAAGTTTATGAAGTGGAGTGTTCAGCATCGAATGTCCCCATGGAATACACTCCATTCAACAGTTTCGGCAACCAAAAATCCCAAGAGAAACTAATCGACTCCCTGCTGCTGCATAACGGCCAGTGTTGGGCGTCGTCGAGTGTGAAGCTGCGTTCAAAGCCTCGAGGGCCGATACCAAAACAAAAGAGACGGTCGCATCGTCGATCCCAAATCGCCACTCCCCAAACTCCATGAACAACCACCGAGGAAGAAAAGGAAAGGAAAAAAAAGAGAGCAAGAGATGACTTCACGAACCTGTTGCAAGGAATTGATGCGGAGTGCTTATTCCGTAGTTTTGCTTCGGGTAGGTTTGACCTCTTTGGAACGTGGTCGCCGTTGTTGAGTCTCGCTGAGGACCGGAGCCGAAATACCGCTCGATGCAAGCACCGAGGTGCGTCTTCCTCGCGGACGAAGAAAACAGCGAGGGTGTTGAAAAACCGCCCGAATGCGGTCGTAACGACACAAAAGTGAATTGGTCGTTCGTCGAGGGCTCGATTCGTGCGGACTCTGCGGTGGTGAGGGAGGAGGTGGACGGCGGCGGAGGAGGTGAGGAGAAAGAAAAGAAAATGGACGCTGGGCGGAATGATGGCCGAGTGATAGCTTGATGAGCGAGCACAGGCCGAGACGGGGCAAGTGTGGAAGGGTCCTCACACGCTCGCTTTTTTTCTGGCTGGGGCCCGGGCGGCCCACTTTTTTCACTGGTGTGGCCTGGGTGCGGAAAGTGTGGAGATGTGCCCTGTGGAGTGAGCAAAAAAGACGAGGGGGCCCGCGCCGCGGATGGATGGCAATAAAACGGAGCCCTCGGGGACAGGTCAGGTCAGCCACTGGCCAGTGCAGGCGCAGGCAGGTCTGCAGGCATTTCTGGTGCTGCAACACGGCGGGCAGGATGGCACAGTGCATCCTAGAGGTACAGCGCAGTACGTATTTGTGTCCACCACCCGAAAACACCAGAACATCGTCTTCCTTGCATCCAGCCCATCCCATCTGATGTCGGCCGACCGGCGCCCTCGCCTTTGACTGTGCCGCCCCGAGGTGAGGGGGCCTGCACTTTTTTACTTCATGTGTCCACGGCGGTGGAGGAGTCACCGCCTGGCACAAAGCAATCTTTGCTCTCGGTAAGAGAGGACGATTGACGGTTGTGGAAGAGGTTCGGGTGTCCACATCATGACCGCTGCGTCCGTCGTCCACGATGACGGAGATGACCAGGGCTGTCGTCAAGCCGTCGAGCCTTCCCCAAAACTGGACACTACTTTTTGTGCACAACGGATCCGTTCAAGTAAACCGCTGCGCGTCTGGACAGGCTGCACGAGGCGGCAGCAGAGGGGTGGCCAAAGTAAAACCCGTCCAGACGAGCAAAAGAGGACCAGGGAAGAGGCAGGAACCCTGGCTGGCACGGGTCAAGTCAGAGGGAGGCAAGTGCACGAGGCAGGGGGAAAGGGGCGTGCAGTGCGACAAACCCCCTAAGTCTCACCCCCCTTCCAAGACTCCCAATCTTCGAGGGCCTTCGTGACTCCGAGGGACCATCTCAGACCAGATCGAAACATCTCCCGACCCCATTGGAGGCTTGGGCGCGCCCCAGTCTCGAACTCACTTCGGAGCTTTGCCCCCTACGGATAGAGCATCCAGTGGTCACTGCGAAACGCATTCATTCACTGTCAACCTCAGCTCAAGGGCCTGCAAGGCGAGAGGCTCGCTCATCCACCCGATTCACTTTTGCGTCTCACCCATCGAGCAAGGTAATGACGGGGGACAGCCTCACTCAGCAGCCCCCAAAACGAAAACATCACAACTCAAAAGTTTGAGAGTGCGTGTTTGGTTGGCTGTGTGAGTGGATGTGGATGTGTGGCCGTTCATTGCATTCACGTGTTGTTCCACCCAGCAACTGACGGGGCCGACAGTGTCAACACACGGATACGAGGCACTGTTTGGCAATAAACCCGCCCAGGTGTTGAGCCACGCCATTTTTGCTAGGCCAGCAACAGCAGACACGGCACAGATTTCACTGACGGCAATGAATGCGCAAATTTGGTCGGCTATCAACACCCCCTTGGCGTCTTGACCCACCAGGCCACCTCTTCGTCAAGAAGCGCCGCGGACTCATGACCGCGTGTCCCAAATTTCCAGGGCGGTCGGGAGACAACTTCCAAGGCTCGGTACCTCTGTACCTGTCTCAGGAGGACGGGTACCTCAATATTAACATCGCCAATATCGGATGAGGAGATCTCGTCTCGAACAGTTCTACGCATTCTATTCTTCCATGACATGAAGCTGGGCAGCTTTCCTCAAAGGGCCTTGCTCATCTTCGCCCGTCCTACGCCAAAGAAACAACGCAGGCAATGCACAAGTCCTACCTGCCCGGATGTGGCTTTGCACAATGAAGCAGGCACCGGGGTACACACATAACCCAACCACGTTCTATGCATCTTGAAGCCGTCCACAGAAGGCACCGACGTTCCCCACTGGTTGTCCTGGTGTCCCAGCGAACGACCAGAGCATCGCGACCCATTGAACCCCTTCCGCCCCATTACTGCTACGTCAGGATTTACAGCTTTACACAGTCGTGTAGTGCAGTCAGTGTATGAGGGAAACAGTAAATCAGCCACTGCACCGGTGCCAAAGATGCCGAATCACGACTTTTGTCAAACCGATAGGTTCTTCGAGACTCGGCAAGGCCCATATTCCCAGGGTCCTTTGGCGGGCCCAAAATAACCAACATGGCGGGCCTCCACTTTATGCCCCTCTGGGCCGAAATCACAAGCCCAGTCAGTGCACGGGATTATCCCACCCGCCAGCAAAAGGTAAGAAAAATCGTGGCTGTTTGACCCGCACAGTTTGACGGAAAGCAACAAAGTAAAAGCTCGATGCTCAGCGCCTCTGAAGCATCTGCCTTCATTGCTTTGTCCCCTCGAGAAGCGTTCAGCAGAAAACCTCCATCAAACCAGTCAGGTTGCCAGTACCTGTGCATTTGGAAGTGGTTACGATGCTAGCATTGCTAGTGCTCGGTACGGTACGGGCCCCAAACGCGAGTCAAAAAGAACTCATGGAACGTTCGGTCCAGGCTGTCGGACCTGAGCATCCGCTGCACCGCAAAGCCCAGGAGGCTGCGAGCCCATCGGCTAATCAGACCCCACCCGTGCGATGCAGGCAGGCAGAAGACACTCAGGAAATTCGAGGCGGTCAACACAAACCAAGGAAGTCCGTGGCGTCGGCAACCCCCAATTCAAAAGGACCAGCGCCTGCATCATCAGCATCAGCCCAGGAGGGCCTCTAAGCCTGTTCCACGATGGTCTCGGGGTTTTGATGGTGACCAAACCGCCATCAAGTCAGTCACGACTCCCAGTATCTGAGTCAGGATTGGCAGACACGGCGATCCCAGCTTCGCGGCGCGAGTGAGGCTGTGATCGCCAGCCAGGTTGGCCGCCGTCACCCTCCCTGGTGAGCCCTCCGTGCCCTCCTCGCCCTCGTAGAATTTCCGCAGCCGCCTGCGAATCTGGGTAATATGTCGAGAAAGAAACACTGCCATCACGAGCCCGGCCCAGGTCACAAGGAGCCTTGGCCAGCGACAGTTCGGCTGGCCAATGTCCGGCAACGGAGATTCCGTCGATACAGCTTGCAGTCTATCCTCCCGTGAGGAGATCTCGGCATGCGACGCATCGTGGTCAGTGAGGAGTTGGTGCCTCGCCTGGATGTTCTCGGGTCAATTGTGCATCGTCTTGGATGTCACTGACGGTCGACCATCTCCCATCTTCCATCAGCCCTGTTTGCGTGGCGCGCACTCTCCGCCAATTTGGGGTAGTCAACACCGAACTATACCCGCTATAAACGGATGGAAATTACCTTGCGAGAGCCCACTCACATGCCCCGCGAAGATATTTTGGATGCTGCGGCGGCAAAGACAACGACGGATCGGATGCAGTGCCTCCAGCGTCACAAAACGCGGAGACTGCACAACGAAATGGAGACGTGCATCTCCTGACGCCTCCCCATATTTCGCTCTCGTCTCGATTGCTTGGTGTTTAATTGGAAAGTTACGTAGCAGTGGGCTGCGAACGCACAAAAACCTCATCGGCCATGTGGAGCGAAAGGCATTCAAATCGGCGGCATCAGATCAAATCCTCTTGTCTTGAAGTACCCCACACCAACTCGGCGCGGTTGGGTACGAAGTACATTGATGTTGCAGAGGCTGCTCAGAGATTGCCTTCATCAGCGCTTCATCGTCATCGCCCGGCGACGCATCTCGTTGACGTTGACATTGCCGCGACGCTGACAGACCCATATCAGTCCAATTACAAGGCTGGTAGCCTGTCATATCCATGGCTGATATTGAATGATGGGCGCGCATGTTGCATTTGCCTGGCGATGGAACTGGTCCGTGGAAGGCAGTTCGCTCAGCCTGAACCTGAGCCGCCAGCCAGCCACAGGGCCAGGCGAAACTCCCAGCTCGTGATTCGCGGGTGGCAGCTCTCGCTCTTCGCTGGCCCGGCTCCACCGGAAACCCCATTTTTGTTGACAGTCCAATGGCACTCGTCCTGATGTCACTACTCAGGAACAGCCTGTCGCGCATCCGATTCAAGTTGCAAGATGCAAGTTTGAAGCTGCCGCTGACCATCAGGGGGGAAAAAGCGGCGCCCTTCACTTCCGATAGCATGCCCGCTGTCGGTCTCAGCTCGCCGGCCACCAGCCGCACACATCCTGTCCCGGAGCACAGTTCACGTGTGGCATGGTCGGCATGCCGCAATGCTGATGAGAGGCGAGGAAGGTTCGCCTTCCCGTTTGAGTGACCCAGTCACCACAATTGTCATCTCTCACTGTCGCCCTCGCATCCCTCATCCCTCTGTGATGGAGTGTCATCCAGCGCATCCAGTGCTCCCTCCCTCGCGCACTTCCCCGGTTTGGCTGCAATATGGAAGAGCTGAGCTGCGCTCGTGTCTCGCAACCGATGATGAGCCCGGCTTCCGGCGCTTATTAACCACCCCCCTCGATCTTGAATCTAGGCGTGCAAGCTACTTGACAGTGTTTCTCCCGTTTCTTGACGAGTACCACCAAACCCCCGCAAGCCAGGGCCGCCCAGGGCCGACCACCAGGCGGTGTGGCGACCCGATCCAGGTAGCAGACAGCGCGGGACGGGTTGCCGCCCATTTTGTGGTGCCGGTTGTGTACGGGTGCATGTTGAGTGGCGGGCTTCCCCGCCAAAGAGACGCCAGCTTCTGCATGCATACTTCTGTCAGCGCTCAGACGGAGCGGAGGGGATGTAGTAGCGTATGACTCCTCTCAACTCTGTCTCGCCCGCCAGGCCGGCCCCTCCCAACGAGGACGGCCGCAGGCGTGCTCGGCGAGATGCTGGTGCCGTCACCAACCCGCGCTCGTGCGGTCTGCAGGCGGTGGAAGCGCAAGGCACTGGCTCGAGACTGGATCCTGCTTCGGGCCTTTTTGATTCGCTGCGCTCGGCTGATGCTAACATGCTAACCCTACAAGAGCCCACCTGCACAGGAGCCCAGACATGCGGCGGGCACTTGGCTTGGTCGAATTCGGCGTGGGGACACTGACCGTCATGCTGAGGGGCGAATCCCGCATCACCGACCGGTTTCCCGATTCCAGTCGCTGCCTCTTCCCTTGCCTGATCTTGCCGGGACGGTTGGACTCGCATGCATATCCACGTCGAGAACGGAGAAGGCTTCTGCTTGACTGCTTGAGTGGGGGTGGGTGGTTCGACTCGCCCGAAGCTACCTATCAGATCTGATCGAAGTGATGATGCATCCCGACCAGTTTGCGGTCTTGCTGACGAACGGAAACTGGTCTTGCGGGTTGCCAACCTCTCCCCGGCTCCCCGTCACTGGATCTGCTCTGCTCCTGCCCCTGAATGGGGGATAGCTTAGATTACGCCCTTGGCCTCCAAGCTGAGTTTCCGATGGTCTCAGATGGTCTCGATTCCGAACGGCATGTTGGGAGGTGCTTCCGGGAACGTCGGCCCAGGGTCACGGTCACGGTCACCGCATCAAAGGGTTTTCTGTCTCGCCACAGGGCAATCAACATTGCGAGACAAGCCGACGAACCCGCTACATGTAAGCTATAGTTTCGCTATGCCGTCGTCGGTGCCGCGGTCCCTTCAGGGAGCGAAAGTGAGAGTGTTCCTGCTCCAGTCCCATCGTAGAGGCAGGACCACCTTGCCGGCATCAAGGGTATTAGAGGAGACTGCGGGTTTTTCTTGTTGGGCAGAAATACACTCGCATCTGGCGTAGAACGGAACCACATCCGACTCCGCTTCTGTCCCACTAACGATGGGGGCCAAAAAGGGTCTATCATATTTTACTCTGAGGCGGGAGTTCATGGTGCATGGAACAAGGCACTACTGCTCGAGGGGCTAGAGTATCAGAATTATCCCTCAGTTGCATCCTGCCCCTCGCTGGTGATGTTCAACAGCTGAATCTCCTTTCAGAGGGGCGGAAGCACAAGGCGCCATCGGCGCCAGTGCGCTCATGAGTTTAGCTCGATGTATCTCTGCGGGCGTCAAGGGGTCTCTTGACTATCGTTAATTGATCTTGTCGAAAAGGCCGCATCTCGTCCATCCACTGGTCCCATCACCCGAGGTTGGTTCGAGCTGCAAGCATTGCGGGAAGAGGGGGGTGCGGGGTTCAACAGGATGACCCCTCAGTCGCTCTGCATCAAACAGCCCCTCCCTTTCCCAGGAGCAGACCGCTTCAAAGGCTTCTGGCGCTTGGGGAGGCAAGAGGAATAATAATAGGCTCCGGCCGTTGACATTACAGAACCCCGGGTGGAATCTTCGCCGTGTTTCCGTTTGCCAGTTGACGTGCATCTTGAACCTGCGCCAACCTCGGCCAGTCCAGAGCTTGGCCTGGTGGAGATTCAGATCGAGCCATGGATTGGCCCAGATGCAAACATGAAGTGTGTGGCGGCCGTTGGCGACGATCACAAGAAATTCATCGTTCGCTCGAAACAAGCACAAGCAAGCGAGAGCATCATCTTTCCATACACGTACATGTCGCCGGGAACGGCCGGTACGGGAGGGGCGGGTTCGAAGCTGGGTTTTCCAGGCTTACGCCTCTGCCAAGGAACCACCATCTTCCTTCCCGGTGCGGTTCAAGATTCTCGTGGGGGACTACATGAATGGGCCGATGGGTGGATCGACTAAATCCAACCACCACCCCTGTTGGTGCACACATGGCGTGTACTCAACAAGAATCATGAACAGAAGGGTCCCTTGGTGCCTTGTTGACCAAGCGGAGAGCCCGCATGCGCGAGCTAAAATGTCGATGGAGCTATCACTGGCGCATCTCCTCTGCTAGTTCGAAATCCACTTCGGCTTCCGGTGCGGGCCCATCGCAAAGAAAATCTTAAGAGAAGAAAGATCTTGAAGAGAAAAGAAAAAAACGGAGTTCTCATGTGAGTGTTCCCCACGTACCCTGCAAATCCTTCTCCCTCCTGGCCGGGAGAGGTGTGGTTGTTACCAACGCAAAGTAATACCAGAGGGGCGGCAAAACCGCCTGCGGTTGGCCGCGGCGGTCGTGTGGTCCATGACATAAGGCGCAGGTCGCAGTGGGAAGTGAGGGAGGCGGCGAAAATGAAAGCCCGCCTCCTCCTCCCCGCGGAACACACTTGGTCATCATCCCATATTCCTGCGCCCATCATCCACTGTCGGATATACACGGCCGGTCTGCCATTCGCATATGACCTGTGCCACTGCGTCGTATCGAGTGGGGCGTTGCATATGATTTGATGCGAGAGGGACCAGATCAGCGCATCATCTTTTCTGCTGAGGTTCTTTATTTTCGGCGGCGCACGTGAAACGACGCTGATGACAATCCTCCCTTTTTGAGGGGCGAGGAGTTACTGTAGGGTGAGATGGTGAGGTGGGAATGAATGGGAAGAGGACCCGGGTCGTCATCTTGTTGGGTGCTCCTGCTGCTGCTGAGGAATTACGAACAAAGTCCGAGTCACTGTTGGGGTCGAGACTGTGATCCCATTACGACACTTGTGGCCACTCACTCACCACTATCGATGCTGTTGGCTGCTGGATGAGTGGTTGTGGTGGTGGTGTTTCGCTTTGTACTTAGGCTGCGAGGCTGCCTACCTGCCTGCTGCTGCTGCTGCTGCCACTGCAGTCATTTGACGGTCACCCGGTGTGCCGGGATTGTGGTTGAACCCGGCATCTGGGTTCCAGCCTGCCCTGCCCTGCTGGCCTACGTACACTGATGCGTACTGGCTGTGCTTGTGCCAGGGAATGCCAATGCAAGATGCGCCATGCATTCTGGGCGTTGGTGATAGGCTTCCATTTTCGATGTTCGGGGTTATCCAACCCATACCACATGCCATATCAACTGTCATTCTTTGGAGACAGGTTGACGTGTAAAGCTACCGGCAAACGATGATGACGAGGCTGGTGATGAGCCTCCTTGTCTCGTCGTCCCTCTGCCTGTCTGCCGGCTTCACTCCCACGTATACCTTGCACAATACGTGCATGGTTTGCGATTCATTGCCGTGGTGCCTGCCTGCCCCCTTTTCCAACCTGCGCAGTGATATCTCATCTGTCGGCTGCTCCGTTGTCACAGGTGACCAGACTAGGTAGACGAAGAAGGAGGTAGGTACGAAGGCTCGGGCCAAAAGAAAGGGTCTCCTCAGCCAGTGCGAAAGATGCTTCCTCACTGCTAAGGCCGCCCTGGTTTTGCCTATCGCAGGCTATCTCCCATCTTGAAAGGGCCTATCTGCATTCTGAAAAAGTCTTCCTGCGCTCCGAAAAGGCCTTTTACAATGCCGTCAAGGCCTGTAATGTGGTAAAACTAGGCCTGCTGTTTCGGTATAAGACTGTATGAGGATCTCGATAACGTGTTTCCGCACGGAGAAGAGAGACCCTTTCTTTTGGCCCCAGCCTTCGTATGTCGCTCTGTATCAGTGGTCGGGCAATGAGTGCCCGGTGCTCGGGTGTTGTTGCTCGGGGATCACAAGATG
>Ga0247770_1002018_pt1 | contig 13009 bp, 16 predicted proteins | sample UWRJL136409B6_FD_179943 | JGI IMG/M metagenome (GOLD analysis project Ga0247770, IMG submission 179943) | Plant litter microbial communities from Arlington Agricultural Research Station in Wisconsin, United States - UWRJ-L136-409B-6 | ecosystem: Environmental > Terrestrial > Plant litter >... | reverse complement strand
AATCGGCCCACCCCCCCCCCCCCCCCCCCCCGGGAAGTCCCTATTGCCGAGGGCATGGAGGCTGGTAGGGATGATGGCACGCTGGCGAGCTCAATTCCTGATAGTAACGTGGAGGCATATCCTTCTATCTAATGTCTCGGTGGTGATACTCAGCAAACTTCGTACGCTCTCAGATCCGACTGACTACATTTACTCCGTCTTCGGTCCGAGCTCTTATGGTCTATCTCTCTCCACCTTCAAGACCACCACTCGACAGCGGAAAACTAGCCACGATTTGACGAATCTACCGCGTTTGGCGATGGCGAGGTTTGAAGAAATAGCGGAAGCGGACATCAAAGTATTACGCAACGGCTGAACTCGAAACGGCCAGCCCCAATAGACCGACGATCACGGGCAGCTGCGAAGTTGTGGTCACAACCTACGAGTGATGTGCTGGCAATGGCATTCTGCCGCCTATACTAGGCCTAGCTCTTTGGAGGCGACTGAACGAGGCGATGCTCGAAGTTCGTCATGATGTACGCGCCTAAAACCAGCCTCCAAGAGACCGCAGCCCACGCTAGCATCGAGTAACCATCCAACACGGTCACTCACCAACTTCGCCTGCTATAACAAAGGCCAGAAATTTGGGTTACGCTAAAAACCACGAGCACGATGACATCCCGCGCCAGCGCGGTTTCTGTCTTGATCTGCATCGTGTCGATCCAGATCCCGGGCTCGCCCGTGACACTTGATTCTTGCTACGATAGAACTCTACCCCTTCCGGCCAAGCTCAACTGCTCACCTTACGCCGCCCTCAAAATCCCCAACAACGACAATCCTTACCGTGCCTTAGCTGAGCGAGAGCCTGGCGTGTCGACTTTGACACCCCTGAGTATGCAGAAATGTGTAGACCACTCGACCAAGCTTGTTCCGGACTTGAGTGAGAGGCGTGGCATAATGACACAGTAGCTGCCTGAAACGAACGTGCAGCGGGCCCAGGACGCAGCTGTGGCCCTCCATGATGACGTAGAGAGCAGGCTTGGGCGCATGAAGACATCGAACGTGTGGTGGCGCGGACCGAGAGAACCTGGAAAGCGGCCCTGGCGAACATCGCTTCATCCTATCAGGCAGATGTAATTATTATCAGAAGGCGAGCATGGCCGGGACAAAACCGGGGAACACCTGCGAGTAAAGTAGTAGGTCGGCGTCGAAGATAGGACGTGGCGACGCCAAGAAGTACCATTGGTGAAACAACATGGCATGTCCCTCTCCCTCTTTGCCGCAGTGAAGTGCCGGGATCGCTCAGTCATTGCAAGGTTCGCGACGAGAGCAGCGGAGGTGGGGGTGCAAGTTCGACGAACTTCGGTAAAGGGGGCAGTTGAGGGTGTAGCCGCGTTCAAAGACTCATCGCTGCCAGCTGGGAGAAGCCGCTCTCCGCGCCGCCAACGAGGCGATGTTTGGGACCAGAACTTGGCTCATCGCCATTGCGTCACGTAATGGCCAGTGTTTTTCAAATGCAGTGATACGTTCGGGGTCGCGTAGGGTGGATAGTGGCCATGATGGGACAGGTTTAGGCAATTGAGATTGTTCGCTAGAGGATAGGTACAGGGCCTCTCGTATTCGTTGCTTGCTCGGGCGGATGCGTTCGTAGGTAGGGTTCGGGCATCACGGTCCGACGTGGCAAACTGCTTGCGTTGATGACAATCGGCATTGAGCTGTCAAAGCGACCTGGGAATGCACCGCCATGCGCTTGGCACCCGACCCTCAAGACAGCATCAAAAGTGCATATAAATTTAAAGACATTCCGCGTTTCCCCAGATGCAAGTCATTGACCCAAGAATCTGCATCTGCAACAACAAGAAAACTTGCTTCGCTGGTTTTGGGGGCACCAGAATTTACTCACGCTTCTGCTACGATCGTATTTTTTTTCACTTTCTTTCTTCTGCTTTTCCTCTTAATTATTTTGCTAACCCAGTGCCAGATACTTGCCCCAAGATCCTCCGAGTCGAAGACGGCTTCCACTGTTCCGTGGCGCGGACCAAGGACGGCCAACACTACTGCGACAACCTCATGAAGCGCTGCAGCAACAGCTTCTGCGCCGTCCGCACCTGCAACTTCGGCAGCTGTTCGAGTCAGGCTGTCGTCAACAAGCGATGCCCCGAGCACACCAAGTGCGGAATCTCCTCCTGCGACGAGCCCTGTAAGCCCCTGCCTAACGGCCGCCTTTACAACCTTTGCGAGCGCCACCTCCAACTGAAGTGCGCCAAACCCGGATGCGGGGGCCGCAAGATGCACAGTTACCGCCGATACTGCCTCGACCACGGCTGCCGCATCGAGAAGTGCGGCAACGAGCGCGACAAGACGGGTGGGGCACTCTGCGAAGTCCACAGATGCACGGCTAATGACTGCTATAACCCTATCGCGGAGCCAGACAACTATCGGTCGCTCTTTTGCACTACGCATGCGTGCCGCGAGCCTGACTGTCTGTACAGCATGAGGCGACCGAGCTCATTCTGCGACAAGCACACCTGCAAGCGTGTTGACTGCATCAAGCGGACCACTAACGGGCCAGACTCCTTGTGTGACGCCCATCGTGATGGCCCGTGCAAGGTGGAAGGGTGCAAAAACTCGGCAGTAGGCAACGATGTCTACTGCAAAGAAAAGCATGGATGCATCGAGAAAGGGTGTCCAAAGGCACGACTGAACCTCCGGATGGGTGGCTCAGAGGAAGGGGAGGAGGATCTCGTCCGATGTCTTCTCCATGACCGGGAGTGGCAGGAGAAGCAGTGGAAGGAGAAGTATGACAGGCTGTTTGTGGACTACGAAAAGCTGAGGCTCCGCCAGCGGAGGAACATGCAGCCTTCCGTTGAGGATGACACAGAGGATGATAGCGGGTCCCTGAATGGGCTCCCGGCCTGATGGTACTGGGCGGATTGGATTTCTTGTGATACCCCTAGGTTTTATTTCGGTCCAACGTCAATCCAAAGATGAGGCCATGCTCGAGATTTGTCATGATGGTTGGAACCCATCCCACCTCTTCTTATCGGCATATCGCGACTTGACGAATCCACTGCGTTTGACACACTCTCTGACCGCTGTGTACGCAACCGTTCGAGACTAAATTGCAACCAGCCTGAGCTGACCGGCGATCGCGGGTCTAGTGCGCCTTGCTGCTGCGTTGTTGATAATGAGATTGCTGACGAGATGTCTCTGGAGGAAACCAGCCGTGCGCAAAGATTCATGTCCTTCAATGCAGACCCCCTAGTGCGGTTCAGAGCCGATGAGTCCGCCTCATGAATGGGACACCCACCTGGTTCATGTATTATTAATAGATCGTCAAGTGATTAAAGGCTATGCTGGGCTATGGCTCGTACACGGCCACCTCATGTCTCACCGATCTCCTTGCAGGCTTTTCTCATTCGCCAAGTACCATCATCCTCCCATGCCAGAAAACTTAATTGACTCTACCCGAGTGTGCTCATCCCGATCCTGGCTAAAGCACAACCCTAAATCCACCGAGTGAGAGAGACCGTTTCCAACCTCATCAGCCTTACCAAACTCGCCCCATGGGCCCTCGACAACAGCAACCTCGCCTTGACCTAAATCCCTCGGCGATACACTTAAATTTCCGCCACAGAAATCTGTTATGGTATTTGCGCAACGCGAGCGGGAGCGCCAACTGGTTGCTGATATCCATGCAAGGCTGGCACATACCACGGTTTGTAAACTCTCTTCCCACCCGTCAAGAAACTCTCCGTGATCCAAGGCGCTTCATTCCATCAATCGCGATGTATGCCAGGTGAATCGATAGGCTGTCCTCCGAATGCAAGGCAACCATCCTCTCTCTTCCCATAAAAAGCCTTGCGATAATCTGCCTCCATTAGAGGGTGATCATTCATCTGAACGGGCTCTTGAGGCTTTTCAAAATTATGTATGTCGAGTACAAACGTGATCGGACCGGTTTGGGAACTGGGCGTGAAAGAGAATTCTGCTCGCCCTTTTCCCTTCTCATAGCTAACGCGTTGGGTTAACTTGAGCTGAGTATGAACGTAGCGTATAGTCACAGTATACTGCAAACCAAGAAGCTCTTGGAGCACTGGGCCGCGGTTCTCTTGGTCCTCTAGAGATGGTCGGTCTTCATGGTCCTCAGTCTGTCATTACTTTAGTAAATAATTGTTAGCTTTTAAATAAGGCAACAAACCTCAGATGATCCAAAATAGGGCTCTGTGGCTGCGCTAGGTCCTTCGAATGACGCCATGAATATTAACGACCGCTGTTTGGCGTGTTTAAGAAATAGTATCTGTCTGCAGCCGAAGATTTTAGGCAACGTCTTAACGTAATGGTTTCCTCATTAGCCGTCGAGAGATTCCGATTCAGCGCAGGTTTTATATTGGATTAAGAGAGAATTTAGTCCAAGCACTTGACGATAGAATAGTTACCAGTCAGCTCTTGCTATGAAAATACGCGTGACTCATGGCAACGACGTAAAGGGAATACGTCATCAGATGACGTTTAGAATCAGTGAACACGCCTGTCACCAGGCACTTAACCTAAAAGAGTAAAGTGAACGGCCAAACTGAGGCTCTGGCAGGAGCTGCTCTTTGACTACGAGTTTATTTAGTACTCCCGGACTAACTGGGCACATTTCCTTATATAGAATAATGAGTTATAGTCAGCGTCATCAATTGTATGCCTAACTTGTCGATAAAGCGAGCGTTCTTCAGAGGCTTTAGTAAGTTGAAGATCTCGATGTGGAACCACAGGTCAGCCTTGCACTCTAGGCGCCAGACCCTGTCGTTTAGCAGCCTCGCTTCCACGCTTAGCCACCACGGGGCCCTGACAACATCATGCAGGGTATCGTGTGCCGAGTATACAGGTTGTCAAGCGGTTGACAAAAAGAGAGCCACAATTACTTACCTGGTACATCTGGTACATGTGCTGCCCCTGAGCTAGCTTCGCAACCGCCTTTATATGATGTATAGAGGCATTCACAATCATTTTTTGCCCCCAAAAGAATCCCGTCCTAAGGAAAAGTGTTATTTACTCCCCAAGGACCCTCGGAAATCCATCAGGGCATTATTTAAACCACACAATTATCTTAACGCCCCGCCGATCCCGATAACATTTTACCATAAAAAAAGTACGGGCTTTGATAATTACTGATCCTATCGCCTCAGAATGCCTTACTGTGTACTAAAATTCATCCGCGAGGATCCTAAGCATTTCGTTTATGCTCCGGAAAACATTCAACCACGGGCATTATCGGACTTACTAGTTAAGAACTACGGTAACGAGCATTTCCAAATATCACTTCGTAGGGGTGTTTACGTTATCTACATCGATCGGGAAGAGGTGAGAAGGAGAGAGCTGGGGCAGGCAACAAACGGAGATGGAAAGTTAGCAGAGAAAGAGGTAGAGCCGAGGAAGCAAGGGGCGGAAATGGAGAGAATAGAGGAAATGGAGACATATAAGCGGAGATCGTTGGACGTAAAACTGGCAAAGAAGGCGCTCAGGGAGTGGGAGCAGTAAACAGCTAGGAATGACAGCTCTCTTTCCTCACTTTGCACTTATCTCATCTTACCGCAACTCCTAAGCTACATCTCCATTCAAGATAATCCCGGCTACTCCGTCAATCCTTACCTTCGATGGAATCTATCAAGACTACTATTCCACAACAACGGATATTCGACGGATCCATTTGATTCTACAACGCGTGGCTAGCAATATTGCAGGCTACATCGTAGGAAAACGAGCCGGGGCCGTCCAGCCACCTTCGCTGGAAAGGAGACACCTCTCCCTGTTAAAGGGCAAAGTGATTGTCTAATATACATACTTCTCTCGACCGTACAAGATTACGCTGTTTAAAGATACAAGCCATAATATGCGCGAATGGATTATCGAGTATCCCACCATGGAGTCCAGATGATGGAAGGTGTGTCCTTATTACGGTGCAAGAGGTCCGCCGCGACCCGGTCTTATGACTCGCCGCTAGCGCATTTGCGATCGAGACGTCTGACCACCGCGCCAAGCACTACCTTTAGGACGCCATTCGCGGTGAGGTTTTGCTCAGCACGGGAGCTCCAGGTCACGGTATCGACCATATCGCGGAGTCCGCCTGCCTTGTCAGCTAGGCTGTCGTCGAGCTCCTGCAAAGCCTCGGCAGCACCGCGCTCGTTACCGACCTGGAAAAACTGAATGCCAACCTGGTACGGCGGGGCATTAGCCTTATCGAGCCTCTTCGCAATGCTGACAATGACACTCTCCGGATCATCAGTCGGGACGCCGTCAGTGATGACAATCATGTTGACGGGCTTGACGCCGCTGTTATCGGGATCGCCGTTCGCGGCAATGGCTTGCTCATAGGCGCGCAGGTAGGACTTCATGATCTGGTTAATACGCGTGCCGATGGGCGTGCCTCCGCCAGGGCGGACATGGTTGAAGAGAGACTCGACCTGCTCGGCGCTGCGGATATTCTTCCAGCCACCAACACCATCTTGGGAGGCGGGATTCTTGGCGTTCAGGAAGTAAACATCAACGCCATCGTCGTCATGGGCGGTACAGATCGGGGTAATAGCGCGCAGGGCTTTCTTGACCTCGTGCCAAGAAGGGCCGGCCATGGAGCCGGAATCATCGATGACGAAGACAGTGTCAAAGGTGCTAAGAAAGGCGTAGGGGTCCTCGGGCGTGGAAAGGCTGGCCACCGAAATCCGGGAGGCGTCGGACGGCGACGACGACGCGGGACGGTTAGTGATCGGCACTTGGGCCGTGTTTATAGGTTTAGCGGTGGCCTCCGAGTAGGACGGGGGTGGAGCCTGTGCGTTGGGAAACGGCACAAGCGCGGGAGCAGAGGTTAGCCGCTCTGATGCGTTATGCGACGACATATTACTCGTGGTGTTTTGGTTGGGACCCTTCTGCGACCACTTCCTCATGACCGACCCTAAGAGAGACTTTCTTTTGCTGTCCATGGCTGTGGCTGCTGATATATAGTGGATTTTGGGTGAGATGGGCGACGGGTTTGATCGAAAGTGATGGCAGAGGCGATCACAAGAAGCGACCAAATCGAAAACCGAGCCTAGAGACAGGGGCCGGAGCTTATTATATATAAGGTGCCTCGGCGCTATGAGCCCTAAACCTGTTCTTGCGATAGTGGACCGACAGGATCGGAGTGGCAGATGGGTGCGGCGGAGTTCGGCCTCGTGGCCTGTGGCACGGCCCTGGCACCGACTCCTCGTAGCGTATTCGACAGCTGCACTCGTTTCTTATGTCTTGCATCATGTGTACCGTCAGCCACGCGGATGTACACATGGCTAGATTTGGTGACGCCGTCAGTATGCCCAGAACTTGGCTATGCCTCTAGAGGCCCCACTGCAGAGGTCCCAAATATGGCCTCACCAATGCCTTTGTAGCAGAGGCCAGATTTATGGTCCGTAGTAACTCATTTGAGTTGCCAAGTCGTTCATGAGAGACGTTATCTTTAGGTGAAAGGATAATTCCATGGACCTGGTAAAATCCAAACTTGCCGGCATCGCCCACCTCATCTCAAAAGTGGATTTACGTCCTAACTGGATGATTGGACGGCGATTTGAAGCTTTTCGCGGATGCAGAATCCACTAACTGGGCTGATTCTGCCCGATACTTCTAAGAATAGAGAAAAGACATCTCTAGGTAGGTAATACCAAACTGCCGTGACCTGCTGACGCAGACATGGCGAGTGCCAGGCCCTTCGACGCACTCGTTTAGCGTGGCGAGGTTGCCAACCCAGGCTCGCGTGGCGTAAGGCTATGTGCTGCCTTGTTGTTCTTTTTGGTTGGGGCCGTATGCCCGATGGTTTAAAGCCGCCGAGTCAGAAGTACGTTACAAGTGCCTTCGCGAGAGAGAATATCCACGGCACTCGAGAGATACTTATAACTGAGTATTCTTGGCAGAATTCCGGAGTAAGTTAGGCATAGAAGCTCGTGATTTCACGTAAATTGTGCTCTGTGGCGCTCTACGTGAACTACATCACACTAAGTGACTGTAATCTGGGAAGGTGTAATTTCATGCAATGTGGCGGTGAAGTGCCAGCGCAGGGTCGCACTTCTATGTCTTGCCACCCAGGCCATCCCTGTTCGGTCGGAGGTCGAGCTGCGTCCCCTAGAGGTAGATTAGCCACAGGGCATGGTAAGAGGCCCAAGGCATCAGCACCCAAGGGTCGGAGTCAAGGGCAATTCACAGAGGCCTATATAATAGGCCGAACACCCATTGTAGGCAAAACCATATTCTCCTTTCCAGTGAAGAATTTTTAAAGTCCGCTACAGAATCTTCTGCTGTTACAACGCAAACCCACTGTAACGCCAGCTTCTTGCTCCCTGGTCACCATAGTTCGCCAACATCCACTCTCCTGAAATCAATTTATCCTCTACTACCATTGCCACTACCATTGCAGCACAAGACTGAGCATCAATACCATGGCCGAGTACTCATCCCCCGCTAACGGAGTGTCTCTAACCGGGTCCAGCGAACAAAGCTCCATCGGTCAGGCTCCGATGTCCGCCGCTAACGAGGCTGCAAAGGGCTTCAAGTACGTGTTAAAAGCCTTTAGCTTTCACAGCACCTTTCCGAGACGAATATTCCTAACCTTAATTTCGTCTAAAGATGGATGATTGAAAGCCCTGTCAACAAGATCTTGCCCCCCATCTTTAGCGAGCAGGTTCAGGCCAACGATATCTATGATCGCAGCCCTGAGTAAGTAGCCTGTTCGACTCGTTCCCCACCATTCGTCAAGTATGTAACTCAATAGTTCGCAGCAAAGATTACCGCCCGGAGTACAGCATTTTCGTCGGCAACCTTGGTCCCGAAGTTGACAATCTCGTTCTCGTATTGCAATTTCAGCTCCGCTTCCCCTCGTGCAAGTCGGCTAAGATCATCACCGATCCCATAACCGGCCAATCTCGTGGATACGGCTTCGTCCGCTTTAGCGATGAGACGGAGCAGCAGCGTGCTCTTATAGAGATGCAGGGTGTGTCTTGTGGTAAACGCGCTATGCGCATCTCCACCGCTAACCGGAAGACTTAGTATATCCATCGGTCGCTACTTAGCCATTCTGAAGTTCTAACAAGAGACAGTTCCCACCAGCACAGAGGAAAATTTGTGGCTCCACCCGTTGCTCAAGGGCTCGCCAGTCAGATGGGCTAGGGCATTCCATATCAGCACAACCAGTCTGGATCTTTAAATCGAATGCAACCGACAAACCAATTCACCGACCCGAACAACACGACTATCTTCGTCGGCGGTCTTCCTGATTACGTGGCTGAACACCAGCTCCGGTTCTTCTTCCAAAGATTCGGGGAGATTATATATGTCAAGATCCTTATCGGCCAGGGCTGTGGCTTTGTTCAATTCGTGCATCGCAGCGCAGCCGAGATAGCGATGAGTCAGATGCAAGGTTATCTTATCGGTGATTCTCGCGTCCGCCTCTCGTGGGCAAAATCGAAGAATGACCTACGAACTCCGTACCGCCCAGCGCCCCGACCTTCTCACACTAGATCGTACTCGCATGACGACCTATGGCAGGTGGTGAAAGGCGGAGGAACCTCGAGCAGCAAGTATCACCCCCTGCCAGTAGCTTCCGACCCCTATTCTTATTCTTAAGTCCTTCTAGCGCAAAATTCTGTGAGGTTCTACCCGTCTACAACTGGAAGAACCGTAATGGAGTAGTTGGCGAATGGAAATGGGCATAGGTCTGGAACAACCTAGGCAACAAGAGGAAGACAAGGAACGGTAGATGGTGCTTTTTATTATTCTGTCCCTGTAGTGCGTTATTGTAAGCACAGAAGATTACTTCTCCATTACTTGTCCTTTCAATAATGACCTTGCTGGTGTCTCCTGTGACTGAAAATCCTTTGACAGTGATTCTTCCAAGAATTTTCTGTGGAACGCTCAGAAATGCCAGGTCACGGCTGGTTAGGTTCGGCTTATATATTCCAGTTGCTGAACTTGTCAATGTAAAGATGCCTTGCCTTCCTGATGGCACCCAGAGCTTACTTAGTCGCTGATCCCTCAGCATCTGTCCCTTCTTCAGTTCTGCAATCATCGCTGAGCCTCGCTGCTGGACCCAGCTTTCCTGCGAAAAGTGCTCGGAGGAGTTCTCTAAGGGACTCGACGATCGCGGCGTGGCGATCAGCACCCGCTCGAGGGAGCTTTCGTGCGTGGACTAGGCGCCAGGCGCAGGGGCAGGTGGCCAGGGGTGGTGTCTTGAATCGTCGCTTGGCTTCCCGTTCGGCCTCGGCGAAACGTAACCTCTTGGCTTTCTTCGGGGGTACGGCAAGTCGGGGACTTGAGCGCGAGCCCCCGTTTAGCGGCGCCAGCTTGCCGGACGGCCTCGAGCTGGGCCTTGGTGTGAGTGACCAGATTGCCGCTGGCAATATAAAGCCGGCCACGGCGCTTTGAGAAGTGCGGGCACCTATCGCTAAGCCTGGACGCCGCCAGGGATGCTATAGTGGTCTGAGGAAGTATAGAGATCTAACGGATGATTATCGAGATCTTCCAAGTTAGCGTCGCCCTCCAGCTCCGAGAATAACGTAGAGTTATCTGTAAGTGTTGAGGAAGTTGCGGATCATTGATATTCTGGGACTATGAGGTTTTTTTTGTTCGTAGATCTAATGGTTCTTAAAACACGGCCTCGTGCATGAAAAGAGAGATTATCTTTAACGCTGTAATGAATTTTTGATGCTAGGATTATCGGTCGGGCGCGAATTGGAGAAGTTGTGAAATGCCTGAGGTAGCAGAAACAAGATCTGAGCTTGGCGCGAGAACTGGGTCGCTCACGCTAGGCGGTAAAATTTCTGCCGGCAGAAGAGGTACATAGCGCACGGTAACGAGGACAAAATATGGGCTCGTGGCCGAGAACTAGGTCGCTGACACTGGCGGTAAATTTCTGCCGGCAGAAATGATACATAGCCTGCGGTAGCTGGGACAAAATATGGGCTCGTACTGGGTCGCTGACACTTGCGGTAAATTTCTGCCGGCAGAAAAGGTACATAGCCTGCGGTAGCGGGGACGAAATATGGGCTCGTGGCCGAGAACTGGGTCTTATATTCTGCCGGTAGAAACGGTGCAGGATACGGAAGAACGAGAGTTAGACGCTGCAAAATTTTCTGCCGGCAGAATAAGTGGGAGAACTATCCGTACCTGAGTATCGACGAGGTCGGGAATTCTATCCTATGAAGATGGAAACTTTATCACAAACTTAATCGTTCACATCACTAAACTCTCCAACATCTCCCTAGCAGGAATCGAAATTAAAAAGACAGCCTATATATCCCTAATAGTATTGTAGAGAATGACTTGTCAACCAGATAAGAGCACAGACAGGTGACGTTGCTGTTGTCGTCAGCGACTCCATCCGTACCGCATCCTTCTGTGACATAGCATAGTGATGCTGCAGGTTTAAACGGGTGTGATTGGGTCCTTTCGGTTTGTTTTGAGTTTTTGGTATGCATGGGTGTGCTCAGCTTTGACAATAAGGCTTCCAGGCCAAGTCATACGCACACCCAAGGTCGTAACCGGAATTGTTGCCTGGGAGCTACCCTTACAGATTACGCGTCGTCTGCTTTCATTGAGAGGAAACTTTAGCCGGGGTGACTGAAAAGGGGCCTCTGAGGCTGTGCTGCAGAGGCGAATGGGATCACCCTAGCTCAGGGAAGAATCAGGGGAAGCTCAGGGCAAATCAGCCACAGCTCACCCCAGCTCAGGATGACGGACGAAAAAGGAAATTTCGTGTGCCCAGATTCGTCGCAGGAAACCAGACTGTTTCAGTTCGCGCAGGTCCGCCAGACGGCATGCTCGGGCACTGAGGCGAAGCTAGACCGCTTCTTTGAACTTGAAACCAGCGATGATAACGTCGTTACCGGAGCGAAGGTGAAGCGTGAGGTAATAGATGTAGGACTACCCAAACCACCTTCTTATATCCCCAAGAGAAGACAATACTGACGTTACACTCGGGGATAGTTTATCGAGCGACTTCACTCGCACCAGCAATGCACCGACTTCATCCACGACTTCCTTAAACTCATTAAGGATGAGTTGCTTATTATTGAGACTCGCGAGAGTCCCCGCTATACGAGCCAACAGCTCAAAACCGAGCTGTTCAGGATGCATAAGAAGATGCAGGAGGTTGATTGTTATGGGACGATGCCCACACCTAGAGGTCACTGGGACGGTGATCCCAGCACTAACGACAGCAGCGAAGTCGCGACATCCAACATCTGTTCTCCAAAGTTCAGCGCGCGAGCAACGATGCTGTGTCGATGACCGCTGGGAAGTTTCGAATTTCAATCTTTAGCTGTTAATATCAGGGAGGGACTGGACGTTGGAAGGCACTTGACGGACGTAGCAACATGATACCCCTTTTTTGCAATTTCAGATAGCGTTATCGCACCATCCTCCCCCGCATCCATCATGCAACATCCCGCTGTCCTGTCGCACGAGACGAGGCTCTGGACTCGGCGCCTAATTTTCCTCCAGGTCGGCACATCAAATCGGTCCCGCACCTGAATCACGCTTTAACGATGAGCCACCCCCAGCCCCCGAGCAATATTCTTCTCCTTGCGATGGAGCTTGAAGCGATGTCACACGGAGTCAGGTTGTCCTCGTTCTACGACCTGTTCTAAAGCAAGTGTGTGCAATAGGTATGTAACTTGCAAATGGCGTGAGCCTTGGCAGAATTTGCAGATACCTCTCATTTGTAAGTTCGGACTATCGTTTTTGAGTTCGGTCTATCGCCTGTGGGTTCGAGATATCGTTTGTGGGTTCGGACTATCGTCTGTGGGTTCGGATTATCGTCTGTAGGTTCGGACTATCGTCTGTGGGTTCGGACTATCGTCTGTGGGTTCGGACTATCGTCTGTGGGTTCGGACTATTGTCTGTGGGTTCGGACTATCGTCTGTGGGTTCGGTCTATCGCCTGTGGGTTCGAGATATCGTTTGTGGGTTCGGACTATCGTCTGTGGGTTCGGATTATCGTCTGTGGGTTCGGTCTATCGCCTGTGGGT